>Ga0190271_10001795_pt1 | contig 12519 bp, 11 predicted proteins | sample Popmic356T_FD_133747 | JGI IMG/M metagenome (GOLD analysis project Ga0190271, IMG submission 133747) | Populus adjacent soil microbial communities from riparian zone of Weber River, Utah, USA - 356 T | ecosystem: Environmental > Terrestrial > Soil > Riparian zone | place: USA: Utah | collected...
CTACGAACCCAACCTTCCCTTCAGCCGCCTCATCCCCGACGCCGCGCAGCGCCGCTGGTTTTTCGAAAACGTCTGCACCCATGATTGGAACATCGAGCAGGATCGCGGCCGCTCCTGGCAGGATGCCGAAGCTCTGTTGATCGAGAAGCACCCGGACCACGCTGAAAACATCCGCGCCTTTCGCCTTAACTGGCATGAGATGGTGCCGCATGCCTATGAGGACAGCGTCGTGGTCATGGAAGAGTTGATCGGCAACGGGCGCGACGTCACGATGTTGACCAACTTCGCCGCCGATACATTCGATGAGGCGAGCGAGCGATTTCCATTCCTGAAACGCCCGCGCGGGGTCACCGTCTCCGGCCGGGTGAAGATGATCAAGCCCGAGCGCGGAATATATAAACTTCACGCCGCCACATTTGGCCTCGAACCCGCCGCAACACTGTTCATCGATGACAGCAAGAAGAATGTGGATGGCGCAATCGCAGCGGGATGGAACGCCGTCCTCTTCCAGGGCGCCGAAAGGCTGAGATCCGATCTGGCTGCGTATGGAATTGCGGGCGCGGCCTAAAAAGTTCCAGGAAAACGCTTGGCGGTTTCCGGTTCGGCAACGCGCTAAAACAAATACTTGGAGCGGCGGAACGATTCCGTGGAATCGTGAACCGCTTCAAGTCGCGCCGGCGTCCCCCAGCGGTGGGCGTTTAGCGCCCAACTGCTCCAGAATGCGGGCCGCGCTCGACGTTTCGGCCTTGCCCGGCGCTTCCTCGATGTTGAGCGTCGTCACCTTGCCATCGTCCACAATCATGGAAAACCGCTTGTTGCGCAAGCCGAGCCCGCCGGCGACGAGATCGACATCGAGGCCGGTTGCCTTGGCAAATGCGCCATTGCCATCCGCGAGATAGAGCAATTTGCCTTCACCGGCCGTGAAGCGAGCCCAAGCGGCCATGACGTGATGGTCGTTGACCGCAGTCACCGCAATCGTGTCCACGCCACGGCCAAGAATCGCGTCGTAATTCTCGAGGAACCCCGGCAGGTGATTATTGCTGCAGGTCGGCGTAAACGCGCCGGGAACGCCGAAGAGAACGACCTTCTTGCCGGCGAAGACGTCCTTGGTGGTCATGTCCTGGACGCCATCCTCGGTCTTCACCTTGAAGTTTGCGTCGGGCAGCTTGTCGCCAACAGCGATAGTCATGAGAGTCTCCTGGAATGCGATAGATCTGGATGGTTGGAGCTACCGGTAGCCGTTTCGCTCACCGGTCGCAATGCGCGGAAAGGCGAAGCTCAGAAATAGGGTAGAATGCCCGAGACCGCCCCTTTCGAGGTTACCAGCGTGTAGTGCAGCCCTTGATTTCCGGGCCGTACTTTCGGTCGCGTGACGATTTCAGCGCTGAAGCGAAATTTGCCGCCGGATCGTTCGGCCTTCGCCGGACCGAACATGTAGCCGTCGCTCCCGGCGAGGAACAGTTCGGCCTCCTCCGCACCCGCCGGCATGTTGGCCGCGATCTCCACGGTCTTGTCGTTTGATTGGGAAACTGTTGCGCCGAATTGTTCGGTCGCGGCCCCAGGCAGCGAGCCCCACGCATCGGCGACGGTCGCCGCATCGGTGCCATCGTCGGCTGCGACATCGACGGAGAACTGAGCCTGAACAGGTATGCAGATGGTCTCGCAAATGCCTAGAAAGACGGACGCTTCGATGATCCCGGGCTTGCCGGGAGCGCGAAGCTGAAATGCAACCGGCAGATCGACCGGCTGGTCGTAGCCGGCCCAGGTCGACTGGCCATCGAAATGATGTTCCGGCGGTGGAAATTCCAGCGCCGCGCCAGTCAGTGACGGGCTTGCGGAAACATCGATGGAGGGCGGCACGCCGGAACCGCCGGGATCGCGCCAATAGGTTTTCCAGCCGGGCTTCAGGTCGATTTGCAGAACACCCTGCAGTCGTCCTCCGGCGTCCGGCGCGCCGCTTGTGACCAGCCGTACGCGCCCGCCCTCTGCTTCGTGCCAGGCGCTGGAGGCGGCGGCGGCAGGGCCTGCTGCCAGGGTGGTGAATGCGAACGCAAACAGGCAGAATGATTTCATGATATTTCCGTCTCGCGCATGCGCCAGCGCGCCGCAACTCACTTGAATGTGTGCGATGTAAATTCCGCCAGACACGTCTTTCAAGCGAATTGGAAACGCGTTACGCTCCCTTCATGGAGCTTTTGCGGCAAAAGAGGGCATCCCTCGCGTCTAACCGGCGCGGATTCCTGGACGACCAGTTCCTGATTGCCATGCCCGGCATGAAGGACGACCGCTTTTTGCGCTCCGTCATCTACATCTGCGCCCACAGCGAAGAAGGGGCGATGGGTCTGATCATCAATCAGGCGCAACAGATGCTGTTCCCCGATCTGCTGGTGCAACTCGGCATTCTGGAGGAGCAGGAAGCAATCAGGCTCCCGGCCGCGGCACGGGATTTCGTCATTCGCAATGGCGGTCCGGTGGACCGAAGCCGCGGCTTCGTGCTGCACTCGGACGACTACCAGGTCGAATCGTCGTTGCCCGTATCGGAGGATGTCTGCCTCACCGCGACCGTCGACATCCTGCGCGCTATTTCCAACGGGCGCGGCCCACGCAAAGCGCTGATGGCGCTGGGTTATTCCGGCTGGGGCGCCGGTCAGCTGGAAAGCGAGATCGCCGCCAATGGCTGGCTGACTTGCCCGGCAACCCCCGACCTCTTGTTCGACGCCGACCTCGATCGCAAGTATGACCGCATCATGAACCTGATCGGCATCGATCTCGCCCATCTCAGCCACACAGCCGGTCACGCCTGAACACTCGGGCGTTTCGCGGCCAGGTGGACTCATCGGGCGTGGCACTCGTTCGGCTGCGAAAAGTTCGCCCGCGTCTGTCCTCAGGCTTACGCCTTGACGAGCGGATATTGCTCCTTGAGCAGTTTCAGGACCGCCTCGCCGGTCATCGGCTGGCCGAACATGAAGCTCTGCGCGTATTCGCAGCCCATCTGCCGCAATTCGAGCGCGTCGCTCTCATCCGTAATGCCCTCGGCGACGACCGCCATGCCCAGATCGTGGGCCATGCTCACCATGGATTTCAGCAGGACCGCCCGCTTGGAGGTCGTGTCGTCAAGGAAGCTCTTGTCGATCTTGATCGTGTCGAAAGGGAAGCGCGTCAAATAGGACAACGAAGAATAGCCGGTGCCGAAATCGTCGAGCGACAGTCCGATGCCGAGCCGCTTCAGCCGCGACAGGACGTGCGCGGTCTGCTCGGGATTGTCCATGACCAGCGACTCGGTGAGTTCGAGACGGAAACAGCGCGGCTGAAGGTTTGCGCGCGAGATCGCCGAGCGGACATCGCTGACAAGATCCCTTCGCAACAATTGACGGCTGGACAGGTTCACCGACACGGACAAGGGCGCGTCGCCGATCTGCTTCTGCCAGGTTGCGAGGTCTTCCGCCGCGCGCTGCATTGCAAAGAGGCCGAGCGGGATGATCAGGCCGCAGCTTTCGGCGACCGGTATGAACTCCGACGGCGGGACAAGCCCTCTCCGCGGATGCGACCAGCGCATCAGCGCCTCGAAGCCGGCAATGGTGCGGTCCGCCAGATGGACGATCGGCTGATAGGCGAGCGTGATCTCCTTGCGCTCGACAGCGCGGCGCAGGTCGGACTCAATCTGCAAGCGGTCGGTGCCGAAGCCCCGGAACGCCGGACGGAAGGGCTCGATGCGGTCGCCCCCGAAGCGCTTGGCCTGGTGCATGGCGAGTTCGGCGTCCTTAACCATGGCCTCGGCAGAGTCATGCCCCGCCGTCCAGCTCAAAAGGCCGATGGAGGCGGTCAGCACGATCTCCCGCTTGGCGAAGGTGATGGGCGCCTGGATCGCCTGCTTGACGGACTCCGCTACCGCGGCGACGCGCGTCGGATCCTGCTCGGAAAGCAGCAGCATCGCGAACTGGTCGCCTGAGAACCGCGACAGCGCATCCTTCGGCTTGAGCAGGCGGTGAAGGCGGCGCGCGATGGTCAGGAGGATTGTATCGCCGGCAGAGATGCCAAGGCCGTCATTGACCTGCTTGAAGCGGTCTATGTCCACAACGAACACCGTTGGCCGGACTTGCTCTTCCGACTTTGCGATCGACAGCACCGCCTCAAGCCGGTTCATGAACAATTCGCGGTTGGGCAGTCCGGTCAGATTGTCGTGCACGGCGTCGTGCAGCAGACGCTCTTCGGATTTCTTTTGCTCCGTAACATCGGACAGCGTGCCAACGCAGCGGATCACCTCGCCGTCGGACCCGATGACAGGCCGGGCGCGCAGCGCAAACCAGTGATAGTGGCCGTCGGCGCCGCGTAGCCGGAAATCTTGCGCCACCTTGCCACGGCGGTGCTCGAGCACGACATCCAGGAGGGTGCGGAATGTGTCGCGATCCTCGGAATGCAGAACGGGGAGCCAATTGCGCGCCGGCCCGCCGAGGCTGTTGGCGGGAAGGCCGAGCTGGTAGCTCACATCCGGCCGCGTCACGACGCGGTCGCGCAGCACATCCCAGTCCCACACCGTGTCGCCGGAGCCGGCAACAGCCAGCGCCTGCCGCTCCATGTCGCTGAACAGGCCCTGATGCAGCGCGCCTCCGGCAAGGGCGTGCTGCATGACCGTAAATCCGATCAGCAAAACGATCAGGATCAATCCGCCGCCCAGCGCCGGCTGGATGATGTCGTTGTTGAGCCGGCCGGTCATGGTCATCCAGCAGGCGCCGATCCAGATGAGAACCATCACCCAACTGGGGATCAGCATGATAGCGCGATCGTAATTTTGCATGCCGAGATAGACGATCAGCACCGTGCCGACGAGCGCTGTCGTGGCAAAGGATATGCGCGCGATGCCGGCGGCCATCGGCGGGTCGAACACCGCGACCCCGGCAAGCGCGCCAAGGCCAAGCATCCAGACCAGCGCGCCATAGCTGAAATGTCCATGCCAGCGGTTGAGGTTCAGATAGGCGAAGAGAAACAGCACCAGCGTAGCCGCCAGCGCGACCTCGGTTCCGGCCCGCCAAATCTGTTCATTGCCGGGTGAAATCTCGATGACCTTGTTGAGGAAGCCGAAATCCACGCAGATATAGGCGAGCACCGCCCAGGACAGGGCGGCCGTAGCCGGGAAAAGAGAGGTGCCCTTGACCACGAAAAGGATTGTCAGGAACAGCGCCATCAGGCCGGCAATGCCGATGACGATGCCGCGAAACAGCGTGTAGGAATTGACCGTATCCTTGTAGAGATCCGGGCTCCACAGATAGACCTGCGGCAGGTTCGGCGAGGCGAGTTCGGCCACGAAGGTGACCACCGCGCCGGGGTTCAGCGTGACCAGAAAGACGTCGGCGTCGGGGCTCGCTTGCCTGTCCAGCGCAAAGCCTTCGCTGGGCGTTATGGCGGTGATGCGCGAGGAGCCGAGGTCCGGCCAGATGAGGCCGGAACCCACCAGCCGGAAATGCGGCGCGACGATCAGCCGGTCGATCTGTTCGTCGGTGGTGTTGCGCATGGCGAACACCCCCCAGAAGCCAGCGGCGCGCTTGGCCGTGGACTCCACTTCGATGCGGCGCACGATGCCATCCTGGCTGGGAACGGTCGAGACCTGGAAGCTGCTGCCGCGGCTGCGCGAAATCTCCACGGCGCGCGAGAGATCCAGCGCGTTGGCGTCTTTCGAAACTTCGATGACATTGACCGCGAATGCCGACGAAACCGCAGCCAGCATCGCGATGAGTGCGGCGGCAAACAGAAGCGCCAGGCGGTGGAGACTGCCGGTCAAACCTTAACCCTTCGCGCTTGAGCCGTTGGGATCGCCCGCAACGAGGGCAAAGAGATGATGGTCCTGCCAAATGCCATTGATGCGCAAATAGGACCTTAGCAGCCCTTCGCGCTGGAATCCGGCTTTTTCAAGCACGCGAATAGACCTTTCGTTTCCCGGAATGCAGGCGGCCTCGACACGATGCAGATGCAGCGTCGAGAATGCGTAGTCGGTCACCAGCCGAACCGATTCAACCATATAACCTTTTCCGGCGTGGCGTTCGCCCATCCAATAGCCGATATGGCCGGTCTGGGCGACCCCATGCCGGATATTGCCCAGCGTAATGCCGCCGAGCAGATCGCCCAAGGTGTTGTGGAAGATGAAAAACGCAATCGCCGAGCCCTGCGCCAAATCTTCCCTGTAACGGCCGAGCCGCTGCCTCCACGCAGTGCGGTCCAGTTCGTCCTCGGTCCAGCGCGGCTCCCACGGCTCGAGAAAGGCGCGGCTTTCACGCCGAAGCTCGGCCCATTGCTGGTAATCGCCGGCATTCGGAGGGCGCAGCGTTACCCGCTCTCCGGTGATAACCGGAAGGTCGCGGCGGAAGAACGGAAGGGCGAACATGCGCCAAGCAGGCAGGCGTTCAGACCGCGACTTTACGCGCGGCCACGGACGAGCCGGGCAGCAGGTCGGTAATCTTCTCATATGCGGCAAGCGAGCCTATCGGCCCGATCGCGGCCAGGGTCGGCCGGGTGGAGAAGAGGCGGCCGGAAAGGTCGGTCAACCGTTCGACGGTGAGGGCCGACAGCCGGGTCATCAGCTCTTCCTTGTCTATCGGCCGGCCGAAGAGGAGGAGCTGGCGGGCAATCTGCGAAGCGCGGCTGGCCGCGCTCTCGGCGGACATGATGAGGCCGGCGCGGTACTGCGCCCGGGCCCGGTCCAGTTCCGCCTGGGTGATGCTTTCGCCCGCCTTGTGGAACTCGTCCAGAATGAGCGGCACGAGCTTGGCGATGTCGCCCTCGCCGGTTGCCGCATGCACGCCGAAGATTCCGGTATCGGAAAAACCCCAATGGAAGGAATAGATCGAGTAGCAGAGGCCGCGCTTCTCGCGAACTTCCTGGAACAGCCGCGAAGACATGCCGCCGCCCAGGATCATCGAAAGCACTTGGGAGGCATAGAAGTCGCGCACATGATAGGCGCGGCCCTCGAAGCCCAGGATGATCTGCGCGTCCATCAGGTCGCGGTCTTCGCGGAAGTCGCCACCGACGTAATTCGCGTACTGGGGAACGGTCGTGTCGGATGTTGCCCGGAAACCGCCAAGCTTGCTCTCGACTTCGCGCACGAAATCGTCGTGGCGCACATCGCCGGCCGCGACCACCACCATACGGTCGGCGCCGTATTGGCGCTGGATATAGGCGCGGACATCCTGCGCGGTGAAAGATTTCACAGTTTCCGGCGTTCCCAGAATGGACCGGCCGATGGTCTGATGGCGGAACGCCGTTTCGCTGAAGCGATCGAAGACGATATCGTCCGGCGTGTCGTGCGCGGCGCCGATCTCCTGCAGGATAACGTGCTGCTCGCGTGCCAGTTCTGAGGGGTCGAATGTCGAGTCCTGCAGAATATCTGCCAGGATGTCGACAGCCAGCGGCACGTCGTCAGAGAGCACGCGGGCGTAGAACGAGGTGGTCTCGACGCTCGTCGCAGCGTTGATTTCGCCGCCGACATTCTCGATGTCGGATGCAATCTGGAAAGCGCTCCGCGAGGACGTTCCCTTGAACGCCATGTGCTCGAGCAGGTGCGCCATTCCATGCTCGTGATCGAGCTCGTTTCTGGCCCCTGACTTGACCCAGACGCCCAAGGCGACGGATTCAACGCTTGGCAGGGTTTCGGTGGCGACCGTCAGGCCGTTCGACAGCCGACTTACCTCAACTCCCATACAGTTTGGTCTCCTCAGGCTCCCGCCCGCGCGTGCTGGCTGACATACTCTTTCACCATTTTTGCGTCGGATGGAAGCACTTCAAACTTTTCCGGCTTCTCCATAATCCCGGCGAGGCGGGCTGGCAAATGCGGCCGCACCCCGGCAGCGCGCTCCACCGCATCGGGAAATTTCGCCGGGTGCGCCGTGGCGAGTACAATGACCGGCGCAGTGGAGCCAGCCATCTCATCGGCGACTGCGACTGCCGCGGCAGTGTGCGGGTCGAGCAGATAGCCGCTCGCTGCGCGTTCGCGCACGATCGTCGCGGCAACCTGCTCCATCGTCGCCCGTCCCGCGTCGAATTCCGAGCGGATGCGCTGCAGCGGCTGCTCTTCAACGGTGAAGCCGCCGGACTGCTTCAGGCCGGCCATGTAGCGCCGCACCTTCGCCGCATCGCGGTCGCCGGCTTCAAACAGCAGGCGTTCGAAATTGGACGACACCTGGATATCCATCGACGGCGAGGTTGTGGCGACCACGCCGCGCGTACGGTACTCGCCCGTCTCCAAAGTGCGGGCCAGAATGTCGTTGTCATTCGTGGCGATGACCAGCCGATCGATCGGCAGGCCCATGCGCTTGGCCGCGTAGCCGGCAAAAATATCGCCGAAATTTCCCGTCGGCACGACGAAGCTGACGGGGCGGTCCGGAGCGCCGAGCGAAATCGCCGACGAGAAATAGTAGACGATCTGCGCCATCACGCGCGCCCAGTTGATCGAATTGACGCCGGACAGGCGGACGCGATCGCGGAATGCGTGCTCGTTGAACAAATCTTTCAGGATGCCCTGGCAGTCGTCGAAATTCCCTTCAAGCGCCAGAGCGTGCACATTGGCGGCTGCCGATGTCGTCATCTGCCGCTGCTGGACAGGCGAAACTCGATTGTGCGGAAAGAGGATGAAGATGTCGGTGAGATCCCGCCCGGCAAAAGCCTCGATTGCCGCGCCGCCGGTGTCACCTGAGGTGGCGCCCACGATGGTGGCTCGTTCGCCGCGCTCGGCGAGGATATGGTCCATCAGGCGCGCCAAAAGCTGCATGGCGACGTCCTTGAAGGCCAGCGTCGGTCCGTGGAAGAGCTCCAGAATATACCTGTCGGTGGCGGTCTGGACGATCGGGCACACCGCGGCATGGTCAAAGGTGGCATAGGCCTCGCGGACGAGTTTCTCGAAGACCGCCGGCTTGATCTCACCGCCAAGAAATGGCGACAGGACCCGGATCGCGAGATCGGGATAGGATAGTCCGCGCATGGCGCGAATCTCGCCATGGCTGAAACTTGGCCAGTCGCGCGGCACATAAAGTCCGCCGTCGCGCGCCAGTCCTGCCATAACCGCGTCGGAGAATCCGAGCTCCGGCGCTTCTCCACGGGTACTTACATAGCGCATCTTCGGCTCTGTCAGGTTGCGGAAGCGCCTCTAGAGGCCGATAGACAACAAAAAGTCAAATGCGTCGGTCGATTTTTTGCCGCTTGGTTGCTATAGCACGGCGCGCAGAAACGGGGTTCAGGCGGTTGATGGCACTAAAAGCATCTGCTCTCAAACTGGCCGGGGGCGCTGCCCTTATCGGCCTTATGCTATCCGTGGCGGGATGTCAGTCCGGCTCCGGCGCGTCGAGCGGCGACGATGCCGTGACCGGCGTCAACACAACCGCCCCGCCGCCACCGGCCGGCAAGGTCCTGCAAAGCGAGTTGCGCGCCTATTGCCCTGGCGTGACGGTACGGCAGGGCACCGCCGCCTACACCAACTACGCGAAGGGCGGCGACGGTGATTCGACCAAGGTGGTCTACCAGGCGTCGATTTCCGATGCGACGCGCAGTTGCACGCGCGCCAACGGCACGATGACCATCAAGGTCGCGGCCGCAGGCAGGGTCGTGCCCGGACCGCTGGCGAAAGCCGGTCCTGTGACCGTACCCATCCGGGTCGCGGTGACGCTGGGCGACGAGGTGCTCTATTCTCAGTTGCACAAATACCAGGTCAATGTTGACGCCAACTCCGCGACGCAGTTCGTCTTTTCCGATCCGAACGTGAATATTCCAATCCCGCCCGACGGGCAGGGACGCGTCTATGTCGGGTATGACGACGGGCCGAAGAAGGCTGCGGACGAGTAGGCGCAGCGCCCTGATCAGGCGTCTTCGGTCCATTCGGCAAGCGCGGCCAGCACGCCGGGCAGGTCCGCCCAGCGGCGAATGACGGTTTCGGCGCCCGCTTCGGTCAGGGCGTCGGCATGGCCGGGGTAGCTGTGCGCCGCGCCGGTGAACCCGATCACCCGCATGCCCGCTGCCTTTGCGCCGCGAATCCCATGCACCGAATCCTCGATGACGAAGGTCCTGGCCGGATCGGCCCCCATCTCCCGGGCGGCATGGAGAAATACGTCCGGAGCCGGTTTCGGCTTCTGGCTCGGGGTCGCCAGCGAAGAGAAAATATTATTGCCGAACAACGGCTTGATGTTCACCGCAGAGAGCATCATGTCGAGCCGCTCGAGTGAGGAGTTCGAGCAGACGCAGCGCGGCTCCTGCACCGATAGAACGGCTTCGCGGGCGCCCTCGATGGCGCGAACTTCCGCGGCAAGCCGGCGATCGACCAGCGCCTCGGCCTTATCCAGCATGGACGCCTGGAACGGGATGCCGGCCACCTCCTCTACCCGCAGCATGATGTCCTTGAAGGTCAGCCCGGCATAGGTTTCGGCCAGCTCTTCCGGCGAAATTTCAAAGCCGGCCTCGGTCAGCAGCGCCGCCTCGACGCGGGCGGCGATGATTTCGGAATCGACGAGCACGCCGTCGCAATCGAAGATGACAAGATCGATCATGGGAATTGGGTCCGAATTCCAGGAGGTGCGCGCGATGTAGGATAGCGTGGCACTTTCAGCAACCATCCGTCCCGCAATTCGTCCGGCGCTTCATCGTTTCTTTACCCAGAACGGTAACCATAACCGCCAGTTAAGCGTAATGCGTATCCGGGTGCCCCATGTCTGTCGTGCGTGCTGTCGACCCTGCCTCCACTTCCCATCCGACCCAGAAAGCCGACTGGCTCGACACGATCCTGAAGGGCGATTGCGTCGCCATGCTGGATCGGCTGCCGGAAAAATCGATCGACGTCATCTTCGCCGATCCTCCCTACAATCTTCAGCTCGATGGCGATCTTCACCGCCCGGACCAGTCGAAGGTCGATGCGGTCGACGACGATTGGGACCAGTTCGAGAGTTTCGAAGCCTACGATGCCTTCACGCGCGCCTGGCTGCTTGCCGCGCGCCGGGTGCTCAAGCCGAATGGCACCCTCTGGGTGATCGGCTCGTATCACAACATCTTCCGCGTCGGCTCCAAGATGCAGGATCTGGGCTTCTGGATCCTCAACGACGTGGTGTGGCGCAAGACAAACCCGATGCCCAACTTCCGCGGTCGCCGGTTCCAGAACGCCCATGAGACGATGATCTGGGCCACGCGCGACCAGAAGGCGAAGGGCTACACCTTCAATTACGAGGCCATGAAAGCCGCCAACGAGGACGTGCAGATGCGCTCCGACTGGCTGTTTCCGATCTGCACCGGCGCCGAGCGGCTGAAGGACGACAATGGCGACAAGCTGCACCCGACCCAGAAGCCGGAGGCGCTGCTTGCCCGCATCATGATGGCCTCGTCGAAGCCCGGCGATGTGATCCTGGACCCCTTCTTCGGCTCCGGCACGACGGGCGCGGTCGCCAAGCGGCTCGGCCGGCACTTCGTCGGCATCGAGCGCGAGAGCAAATATATCGAGGCGGCCTACGAGCGCATCGCGGCGGTGCGTCCGCTGGAGCAGGACAATCTGTCTATTCTCGCCAGCAAGCGCGCGGAGCCCCGCGTGGCCTTTCTCAGCCTGCTCGACACCGGGCTGATCCAGCCCGGGACGTTTCTCTATGACGCCAAGCGCCGGCATGTCGCGAAGGTCCGCGCCGACGGCACGCTGGCCGCGGGCGAGAAGGTCGGATCGATCCACAGGGTCGGGGCCGAGGTTCAGGGCCTCGACGCCTGCAACGGCTGGACCTTCTGGCACTATGAACGCGCCGGCGGGCTGACCTCGATCGACGAGTTGCGCCGCATCGCGCGGCTGGGCATGGAACGCGCCGGGGGCTGAATTTCCGACGGAATTCTGCCCCTCATTGAACATTGACAGCCGCGACAGCGGCCCAGCCCCCTACCGCCGGCCCTTGAACGGAGCCATGCCCTCGCGCGCCAGCTCGTCAGCGCGTTCGTTCTCCACATGCCCGTCATGGCCCTTCACCCAGTGCCAGACCACGTTGTGCCGCTTGTTTTCCTCGTCCAGCGCAACCCAGAGCTCACCATTCTTGACCGGCTTCTTGTCGGCGGTTTTCCAGCCATTCCGCTTCCAGCCGTGGATCCACTTCGAAATGCCGTCCATGACGTATTTGCTGTCGGTGTAGAGAGCGACCTCGGCCGGCTCCTTCAGCGCGGAGAGGCCGGAAATGGCCGCCATCAGTTCCATGCGGTTGTTGGTGGTGTCCGGCTCGCCGCCCTTGAGTTCCTTCACGGCCTCGCCGTAGCGCAGGATCGCGCCCCAGCCGCCTGGGCCGGGATTGCCCGAACAGGCGCCGTCGGTGAAAATCTCCACGCGCTTCATGCGCTCTCCTTCAAGCCGTATTCGGCGGGCGACCTGACCTGCCGGTGAAAGCGCATGCGGCGCAGATATTCGAGCGGATCCTTCTTGACTACCAGAGAGCCGGCCGGCGTGTTCAGCCAGTCATAGAGGCGCGTCAGCATGAAGCGCAGCGCCGCGCCATGCGCCAGCACCGGCAAGGCGTCGGCCTCGGCGTGCGA
>Ga0190271_10001796_pt1 | contig 12518 bp, 13 predicted proteins | sample Popmic356T_FD_133747 | JGI IMG/M metagenome (GOLD analysis project Ga0190271, IMG submission 133747) | Populus adjacent soil microbial communities from riparian zone of Weber River, Utah, USA - 356 T | ecosystem: Environmental > Terrestrial > Soil > Riparian zone | place: USA: Utah | collected...
GGATGTGGCAGGAACCCGTGACTTCGCCAGCGGCTCCGAAAAACTCCAATTGCATGCGGGGCATACCTTAACATCGCCGCATCCCGAACATTCCGGAGCGCGCCATGGATACCAAGTCATCCTCGGGTTTCGACCGCCGAACATTCCTGACGGCAGGCGCTGCCGTGGTCATCGGCGGCGGTGGACTGGTTCTCGGTATCCGCTACGCGAATCGGCGCGAAGACGAGGCAGGCGCCGCCGCTTCCGGGCGCACGCTCGCTCCGAATGCCTTCGTTCGCGTGGCTCCGGATGACACGATCACCGTCGTGATCGGCAAGGCCGAAATGGGCCAGGGCATCTACACCGGTCTTGCGATGGCGCTGGCCGAAGAGCTCGACGTGGATCCGGCGCGCGTTAAGGTGGAGTTGGCCGGCGCGGATCCGGCGTTCAACGTGCCGTTCATGCCCATCCAGATCACGGGCGGCAGCATGAGCACCAGCACCACCTACACGCAGCTGCGCGAAGCGGGCGCCCGTGCGCGCGCCATGTTGTTAGAAGCCGCAGCGCAGAAGTGGAAGGTGGACGCGGCCACGCTGCGCACCGAGAACGGCAAAGTGCTGAACGGCTCGAAATCGTCGAGCTACGGCGCGCTGGCCGATGCAGCTTCGCAGCTTCCAGTTCCGGAGAAAGTGACGCTCAAGGATCCGGCGCAGTTCCGTTACCTCGGCAAGCCGCAGAAGCGCCTCGACGCGCCGATGAAAGTGGATGGCAGCGCCAAGTTCGGGCTCGACATGCGCGTACCGGGCATGTTGTTCGCGGTCATCGCGCGGCCTCCGGTTATTGGTGCGACCCTGGGGAGAGTGAACGACAGCACCGCGCGCGCGGTTCAAGGCGTTGTCGACGTGAAGGTGATTCCCGCCGGCGTCGCGGTTTATGGCACGAACACCTGGGCCGCCAAACGGGGACGCGACGCGCTCGAACTGACGTGGAACGAAGGTCCACAGGCGCGTTATTCAACCGTCGCGCAGCGTCGCGAGTATCAGGGTCTGCTTGCCCGGCCCGGTGCCGTCGCCCGCAACACTGGAAACGTGAAAGCGGCGTTGAGCTCGGCTGCCAAGCGCATGGATGTGGAATACGAGCTGCCCTACCTGGCGCATTCACCGATGGAGCCGCTCAACTGCCTCGCCGATGTGCGCGCCGACGGGTGCGACCTGTGGCTGGGTACGCAGATGCAAACGACAGATCGCGATGCCGCCGCGCGCGAGCTTGGACTCGATCCGTCCAGCGTGACACTGCATAACATGTTTCTCGGTGGCGGCTTCGGGCGCCGCGCGCAGCGCAATAACGAGGTAGTCGTCGAGGCCGTGCAACTCTCGAAGGCGATTGGCAAGCCGGTGTTGAGTGTGTACACGCGCGAGGACGACGTGCGCGGACTCTCGTACCGGCCGCACGTGATGTCACGCGTGCGTGGCGGCGTGGATGCCGCGGGAATGCCCGTCGCGTGGCAACAGACCATCGTGAGCCAGGGCGTACTGCGCGGTGGATGGACCGACGCCTTCATTCCAAAGGGTCAGGCGTTCGACCAGTCGAGCGTCGAAGGCGCCTCCGACATGCCGTACGACATTCCCAACGTATTGGTAGACACGCACGAGGGCACCAGCAAGGTGCCCGTCTTGTGGTGGCGGTCGGTGGGTCATTCGCACACCGGTTTCACCGTGAACTGCGCGCTCGATGAGCTCGCGGTGCTCGGCGGGCAGGACCCGGTCGAGTTGCGCCGCAAGTTGTTAGCCGGCAAACCGCGCGTACTGGCCGTGCTGAACGCGGTCGCGGAGCTGAGCAACTGGGCCGGCGGCGCACCCGCGGGGCGCGGCCGCGGCGTCGCGTTGCAGGAATCCTTCGGCAGTATCGTTGCCGAAATTGCAGAGGTGTCTGTCGAAGACGGCAGCGTGCGCGTACATAAAGTGTGGTGCGCCATCGACTGCGGCTTCGCCGTGAACCCGAGCGGCGTGATCATGCAGATGGAAAGCGGAATCAACTATGGCTTGACCGCAGCCCTGTATGGCGAGATCACGTTTGCCGATGGCAAGGTGGAGCAGAGCAACTTCCACGACTACCAGATCCTGCGCATGAACGAAGCCCCGGAAATCTTCGTGACCATCCTGAACTCGGGAGAACAGATGGGCGGCGCGGGCGAACCTGGTACACCACCGATCGCACCCGCGGTGGCGAATGCGATTTTTGCAGCGACCGGCAAGCGGGTGCGCAAGCTGCCAATCGCGAAAAATCTCGTGTGAGGAACGCCGCGGCTGCAGTGGTTTGGGCTGCGCGCGTTTACTTCAGGACGTGCCGACTATCGAGAGCCCAAGCGCAGGGACACTGAATTGAACGTCTTTCTGCGAGGCAAACTCGATGACCAGCTCTGGTGTGGCGCTTTGGTGAACCTTGACGAGCCCGGCATCTCTGATCGCCCGCAGCGTGCTGGAAATGGAAGTCGCGTCAGCCAAGCCAATCGACACGGATCGCATTTTGCGCAGCCCGAGCGGGTGCCTCGTCGGCTCGGTCTTTGGCGGCGACTGATCTTGGGGCCAGCTCAATACGAAGACCTCGGGCTCCGACAGGGGCAGGTTGTCAGCGAAAAAAAAGCAGCGGCCGTCAGACAGGTAGTCGGGGCGATACGCCCAGGTAGGAAACGGAAGAACGGAATCTGCGCCGTCTGCAGATGAGAGACATACGCCAAACGGATTGGCAGTCCTGCCGCGCTCTGCCCACCTATCCCAAAGTTTGGTAGGCGCCGTGAGCGGAGACCGTGCCTCACGTTCATCGTGCACAAAGAAGAGTTCCAGAAACCCGCGCTCGAAAAAGAATCGCCGATTCGCCGTTCCCTGTCCGGGATGTGTATTCGGCGAGCCCTCGACAAGGCCTGCGTTCAGCAGACCTTCGGCTTCTGGTGCACCCACGGATGTGCAAACGAAGACGTGATGGAGGTGAAGCGCCATCCGCGGCCTATTCGACCTTCCGCGTCATCTGCGCACACAGGGTGTAGTTCTCCGGCTTAGCCATTTCAAGCACATTGCTATGGCTGCCAGCCGGGATCGAGAGCATGCATACAGTTAGCCGGCCGTTTTCGACCTGGTAACGCGCTCCCGAGAATGCTCCGCGTTTTTCAACCTCCAGCACGCTGGGTGATGGCTTCGTCACCATCTTCATCGGCCGGTCGACGCTTCCACCGAACTCGCCGTCAGACTGCGCGCCGTCCGTGGAATTGATCCAACCGGAAGCAGGAACTTCTGAAAGTGGTTTCACCAGCTGAAGCTTCATCCTCAGCCCGTTTGGGCCTTTCGCTACGTAGGTTTCAGTGAAGTCATCCGCACTCGCCACCTGAGCAACTGCGAAGGTTTGCGCAAGCCACAATGCGGCGACAGGCAACACTGATCTTCTCGCGAGTCGGTAGGTACCAGGGCACAGCGTCATTACTCTCCCTCCTAGTCCGCGCCCGTTTTTAGATCCCACTCGATCTTGCAGCGATCGCATATTGCGACCCACCAATTTCCAGTCTCGTCTTTCCGCGTGGGCGCTCGTTCACCGCACTGAGGACATCTCACGCGGTGAGTACGCCAAAAGGCAAAAATCAGTCCCCAAACCACCACGACTGCAAATGCAATCGCGAACGCCCAGCCGATGGTTTCGTAACCATGTTTGAGCAGGTATAGCCCCAGGGCGAAACAGATGACTGCGCTTACCCATGCCAGGATAAATCCGCGCTGCAACGCGCGTTGTACGGATGAGTGCTCACGCCTCTGCATGTTCAGGTACCCACAGTGACACCGCTTCCGTCATGCCGCACCTGCGAAGTGTCAGACAGCACGGCGCCACTCACGCCAGAGGATAATGACAACAGAAAACACGGCGCTCCAAAGTGCAAATAGCAATACAAAGGACGGAATGAGAGTCACCAGTGGGTCAACACTTGAAAGTGTAGGAGTCCATCCCATTAGCTCGAGTGGCGCCAGATAGGTCCGCCAGGCAATATTTTCTGCAGGTACGAATATGTCAGGGATAGAAATATAGAAATACTGGTAGAGCGCGAGCGGCAGAACAGCCACCGTGAGCCAGGCTAATGAGAGGCCGCACGCGACAAGGACGGCGTATCGGGCGTGACGTAGCAGCGAGCCCTTCACGAGTTCTCCAGAAGTTGAGCGGAGCGCTGAGGCTAACTGTACGCCGTGGTCGCCGATGTTGGAATGCGGCTACCATGGCGGTGTCCGGATGTATCAATACTCGGGAGGGAGTGATGAAGCGTCTCGCTTTTGCTTTGCTCGTGTCGATGGTTTTCGTGGGTTCGGCGGCGCATGCAAAAAAGGAAAAGCCGCAACCAGTATTCCAGGATTCGGCGAGCCAGGAGCTACCGCCGCCACCCGCCGACAAGGCACAGATCGTCCTCATCGAGCCCATAAACAAGATTCAGGGACTGTTCCCTGTCGCGCACTATGTGCTCAACGGCACCGAGCGAAAGATGGTTGCCGTCTCGGCCTGGCGCAGCAAGACAGTTTTCAATCTGGAACCCGGCAAACACATGCTGATGGCCACGCAGGGATTCCTCGGCCATCCGATGGTAGCCAATGTTGAGGCGGGCAAGCGCTACTACGTGCTCGTGCGTTTCATCTACGCGCAGGGCATGCAGCTGCGGCCGCTGCGCACCAGCGGCAACTCACCCTATCGCACCGACATCCCAGATTTCGCGGAGTGGTGGAAGATCACGCGCTACGTGGAGATGACACCCGCGGCGGTTCCCACGTTCGAAAGTGAAAAGCTCAAACCGAAGATCGACGAGGCACAGGCCGCAATGCTGGTGAAATGGCAGGAGAAGACGGATGCGGAGAGGGCGGAGCTGACTTTGAATACGACGGACGCCATTCCGTTGTGAGACGCAGCCGACGTTCAACGGTTGAGCTGCGAGTCGCTCCCGCACAATTGAGCGAGCTCCACCTTGTTTCCATCTGGGTCGAGTACAACCGCTCTGCGGCCCCATTCGGATTCAGCAGGCATGCTTACTATTGCTCCAGGGTGCCCTGTTAGTGCTGCTACCGCGTCGTCCACCGATGGAAGCCTGAAGCCAATCCGCGTGCCAAATACTGTTGCGCCGCTTTCAAGTGGATAGAGTTCGAACACACCCCCATCCGCCAGTACCGAAGTGAAGTGTTCCGGCCCCGAGCCATGGCGATGCAGTGTGAACTGTAATCCGAGGCGGGTGTAAAACTCGGCCGCGCGCGTGATGTCCGGCGACCTCAATACAACAAGATTCAGGCTGACCTTGCTCATTGCGCTGAGTGCCGCCGCAGATACTGCATCAATCCAGCTTCGACACGATTCGCGTGATGCCGCCAGTTGCATAGTTTGGGACATCTGCCACAACCTTCTTCCACTCGGGCGTAGCAGTAATCGCGGTCATGTCGTCCTGGCTTTCAAACCAGATCTCAAACATCCGGTAGTACGGACCCGGCGATCCGTCAGCCGCCGGCGGACACTTGGAGGTCTCTGTTCTCTTTCCAGCTTTGGCTGCGACGACAAGTGTCATGTGAGTTCCGAAGTAGTACTTTTCGAAGTCCTCCGGACTTTTTGGATGCCCATAAAGAACGGTAACTTTGATTCCGCCGGACAATTGGGTCCTCGCTTTCTCCCCGGCTGTTGCCGCGCCCGCAGCCAGCGTGAGAGCCGCGATGAGTGAGGTTCTACGGTCCATTGCGTACTCCGGATGTGTTTGATTCTTGTCAAACGGTTGAGCTGAGCGCTGCGCGCTACAGCGATTTGTCAGGCAAATCTGCGCTCACGGCATTTTGCCTTCAACAAGTTCTTTCAAAACCGAAAGTACGTCAGGGCCATCATCTCCACCAGAAGACTCATCTGGCGGGGAAGGGAGTGGATTTTCCTGGCGCACAAGCAAGGAAGTGGTTCCGCCGCTTTCGGCCAACTCATAAGTCATGAAAAAGTAGTTCTCTGGAATGTCTTGCAGGCCGGGCCGAGGGAAGAACAATGAGTACTTCAGGCGTGACTCCGGTGTGAACTCAAGGACTGCGCCCTTCTGCTCAAAGACTTGCCCGTTCCAGTCGTTGCGGAAAACGATAGAAGTTCCAACTTCCCATGTTGTCTGTAAATCAGAGCCGTACTGCCATTGCTTGACCAGGCCAGGATTGGTCAAAGCCAGCCATACCTTTTTTGCGGGCGCATTAATCTTCACGGTCGAGTCGGTTGTTTTCACCTGAAGGTCCCCAGCATGCTCGTTGCTGGCCTAACGAGTGAGATGAGCGCCGGGGCTGCGGCGGTTTGGGTTTGGCACTTTATCTTCCACGCATGCGCTCCAGCGAGGTGTTAGGCGACTAGAAGTAGCCGCCTTTCGCTTCCTTCCACATCTCGTATCCCTCGAGTTCGGCCGGTACCACTGGCACGACCTTGATGAGCATTGGGTTCCACCCAGAGAAGGATTCTCTGCTAAGAGGAAGGTGGCCCATTCCCAATTCCTCGTCAGGCTTTCGATCTATTCCTGCCATGTAAAGCTTCGATGCATCAACTTCGGTTGGTCGCTGCGGAAAACGATTGCTGTACGCACGGATATGAACGCCGCCAGCATCAAGCTTGAGAATCTTCACGATTGAGAAGCCGCCCTTCTCTCCTTCAACTGAGTACAGACCACCTTCCTCCCAATTGGACTGCGCACAAGCAGTCAGCGCAAGGAAGGCTACCGAGAAGAACACCGAACGCCTGCGAAACGCCATGGCTAGTCGCCTAACGGCCGAGCTGAGCGGCGCGCGCGCCGGTGTATAGGCTTGGCACTTTATCCTTCACGCGTCCGCTCCAGCGAAGTGTTAGGCGGCGGGATCCCTTGAGGAGCTTTAGAAAAGTAGAGGCAAATTCCAACGGCGCAGCATGCCTTGAGGATGAAACCTAGAATGATGCTGAGTATGCCAAGGGTGTCTACGCTCCACAGCATTCCCACTTTGGCGTCCCAAAGGAAGAATACAAAGGCCCCTGTGAACCAATTCTCCAGAAAGAAGATGGCAACCGCGGCAATCAATAAGGCGGCGAAATTCCTCGGCTGCGCCTGGCGCAACCGCATTGTTGTCCACGCCGCGCATGAGACCACTGCAAAGATCGCAAGCGCCAAGGGAAGACGCGAAAAGACAAGATCCGCCCATCCCGCTTCCCTTCCTAGGGAAGTCAGCCACTCACGTGCCTCAAGTGTTTCAATAATCTGTGGGATTTCGGATGCGAGGCCAACCGCCAGTGAATCTCCAAGTCGTGTGCGCACGCGAGCCGCCTAACGGTTGAGCTGAGCGGCGTTAGGTGGCACACCTGCGCTCTCGAGGTCAGCTACATCGGCCGACAGCTGGAACGGTTTGCCGGGCTCAGCTGGGTTCCAGCCCGCCGCAAGGGCGCGGCGAATGATTGCCGAGACGTTGCGCGGATTAACTGCTACATCGCCAGACGCAACCCATGCGTCAGGGCGGTTCGTATCCAAAGTGGCGACCAACGTCGAGCTGCGCGAATTGGCTGAGGAAACCGCGAGCGTCATCGGCGTCCACCCGTTTGCCTGGCTATAGGTCGGCTTTCGACGCACGAGCCAACGATATTCGTTGCCTTCCACTGAGATCGGTCGTGACCCTTTCTTGGGGATAGCCACAAACGCTCCTGTGCCACCTAACGGTTGAGCTGAGCGGCGCGCGCGACGGCGCATGGGCTTGGCACTTTATTTTCAACGCCTCCGCTCCAGCGATTTGTTAGACGCGCCGCGACAGGCATGCTTCGCACCTCACTGCTTCTTCTGAACCAAAAGTAGCGCCGGCTCAATTTCGACCGAATGCCATCCGGCAAGCGGTCCCTTAAGAATCTTAAAGTGCAGGTCAACGAATCCGTAGCGGCTGAAACTGCGCACCTTCATACACCGCCCCCGAACATGGCGGAAAACTGCCGTGACTTCACGTCGTGCCTTAGCGTCCCGAATCCCAGAAAGGTCTGGCATTCCCGCCACGCGAACACGCCGCCCGACCCGAACAGTTCGGCCCTTGGCATCTTTAGGTGCAAGGTAGAACTTCGCCATCCCTCTAACTATGGATTATCGGACGGTAAATCATCCGATTTACCGTCGAATAACAGCGTGACCATCCGCAACTCCTTGACTCTTGAGATCGCATACGCTCCAGACTCAACTACTTCGTCAGGTAATCCACGGCAACTGTCGTGAGTGCCCGTGTCGCCAGCGGAATCCCCGTTTCGTCGAGATAGAACAGCGGTGAGTGGTTAGCCGGTGCGGTAAGAACATCCGTGCCTTTCGGCGTGATGCCCACCATGAAGAAGAACGCCGGAATCTTCTCGCCGAAGTAGGCGAAATCTTCCGACCCCGTGATTAGCGCGATCTCCTTCACATTGGCCGCACCCGCCACCTTCCGCAGACTGGGCAACACACGCGCGGTGAGCTCCGGGTTGTTGTAGGTCACGGGATTTGCGTACGCGTCGAACTCGAACGTGGCCGTGGCGCCGCTCGCCTCGGCGGTGTTCTCCACGAGCCGCTTCATGGCGTCGTAGATCTGCTGTTTCTGCTTGGGGTCGAAGGTTCGAATCGTGCCGATGACCTCGACCGAGTCCGGAATGATGTTGTTGCGGATGCCGCCCTTGATGATGCCCGTGGACACGACCGCGGGATTCTGCGTGATGTCGATTTGACGGCTGACGACCGTCTGCATGGCGTTGATGATCTGCGCCGCGACGACAATGGGGTCCACGCCCTGCCAGGGACGCGAGCCGTGAGTCTGCTTGCCGTTCACCACCACTTTCCACGCCTGCGATCCCGCCATGAACGGACCGCTGCGATAGCCGACGATGCCGGTATTCAGCGAAGCCCACACGTGCAGTCCGAAGACAGCTTCGGGTTTGTATTTCTCGAAGATGCCGGCCTTGAGCATCTCGGACGCGCCACCGACTTCCCCGGGCGGCGCACCCTCCTCGGCGGGCTGGAACACGAACAGCACGTTGCCGCGCAGCGATCCCTTGGCCTTGGTCAGCGCCTCGGCCACACCCATGAGAATGGCGGTGTGCGAGTCATGTCCGCAGGCGTGCATGACGCCGACTTCTTCGCCTCGGTAGCTAGACTTTGCCACCGACTTGAACGGCACGTCGGTGCGTTCGGTGACGGGCAGCGCGTCCATGTCGGCGCGCAGTGCAATGGTGGGCCCCGGCTTGCCGGTGCGCAGCAATGCCACCACGCCGGTCTTCGCAATACCTGTCTCCACTTCGAGACCGAGTTTCTTCAGATGCTCGGCGACGATCCCAGAGGTGCGAACTTCACGGTTGGATAGTTCCGGATTCTGATGAAGATCCCGTCGCCAGCTGATGATCTTGCTGTCCACCGCCTTGATTTCGGCTTCGACATCTTTGGAGTAGGCTGGCGAAGCACAGATCGCCGCTAGTGCTACCAAAGGTAGCGTCTTGTAGGTGTAAGTCGACATATGGAACTGAGTCTGCGCTGACTGGTCGCAGTACTGCAACGCCCGGATACTTCGCAAGAGCAAGAAGAATCACTCATGCATGTAGTCGATGCCACGCTCTTCTATTCGCCCACCAGCGGCGGGGTGAAGCGCTACCTGTTAGCAAAGCACCAGTGGATGCGCGAGCACACCGGCTGGCGCCACAGCCTCGTGGTGCCGGGTGACAGCAGCACGCACGCTCCAGGCGACATCTCGATGGTCGCCGGCCGCCTCGTGCCCGGCGCCTTCAACTATCGCCTGCCGTTGAATCCCGTTCACTGGTCGCGCGCCATCGATGCGCTCGAGCCAGACCTCATCGAGATTGGCGACGCATTCCACCCGGCGTGGGCAGCGGCCAATGTCGCAAGTCGCCGCGGCATTCCGCTCATCGCGTTCTACCATTCGAACTTTCCGCAGCTTGCGGGCCGGCGCCTCGGCAGCCCCATACAACGCTTCATCGAGTGGTACGTGAAGCTCACCTATGAACGCTGCGAGCAGGTGCTCGCGCCCAGCCGCTACATGTGCGACTACCTGCACAGCATCGGCGTGAGACATGCCACCTGTCAGCCGCTCGGCGTAGACGTCGATACCTTCTGTCCGGAACGCCGCACCCGAAATCTCGCCGCCGAGCTCAACCTGCCGCAAGACACGCGAGTCCTGGTGTTTGCCGGGCGCTTTTCGAAAGAGAAGAACATTCCCGTGCTCACCGAGGCCTTTCGCAGGCTGGGAAGCCCGTATCACCTGCTGTTGATAGGTGGTGAGGAGACGGGCCGCGACGGCAATGTCACCCATATCCCGTATTGCCGCGACAACCACGTGCTGGCCAGCTACATCGCGTCGGCCGATGCATTCGTGCACGCGGGCACGCATGAAACGTTCGGGCTGGTCGTCCTGGAAGCGATGGCCTGCGGCCGACCGGTGGTGGCCATGCGCGCCGGAGCGCTGCCGGAACTCGTCGACCCGGCCGCGGGGAATCTCGCCGAGCCGCATGCGAATCCAGCGGTTGCAGCCACGAATCTCGCCGAAGCCATCGTCAACGTGTATGAACGTGATCTCGAGACGCTCGGCGCCGCCGCGCGACGCCACGTGCTGGCTAACTACAGTTGGTCGCGGGCGTTACAGGCGCTCATGGGGCGATACCAGATGGCGGTCAGCGCGCGCCGGCTGCCGTCGCTCGGCAATGCCCTCGGGCGCGCCGAGACGACGACGCAGTAACTACAGCCAGCCGGACCATTTCTGTAGATAGTCCTGCGCCCATTTCACGTCGTCGAGTCCCGAGCCCACGCGAAACTGGTCGACGAAGTTGGTGAACGTCCGCTGCACCGCCTCGGACCCGCCGAAACGTTTTTCGAATTTCTCGACCACTTCGTGCGGACCGCCGATCACGGAGTAATGCATCTGCGAGTCGACGATCAGGAACACATCGAGCGTTGACGCGAGCAGGCAGGTGGGGTTCGACACGAGGCGCGACCTGATCCAGCTGGCGAGATCGGCGTCGAGTTTGCCCGTGTGGCGGAAAAAGGGCTTCGGCGCACTCAGGTTCGCGACATAGAATTCGCCGCCGCAGACACCGTTGAGAAATCCAATCAGCCGCGCGGATTCGTTGAAGGAATCGTCGCCGTCCGGCGGTTGTATGCCTTCCGGAAACGCGCGCCCATCGAGCGGCGCCTTGGGCCACCACACCTCGTGACGTGGCTTCTTCGAGGTTGGCGCGAAACGCTTGCTCGCGAGCAGCTCGAAGCGCTGCTGCACTTCATTGCGTTCGGTCGGCGTGAGGTCACGCAGCTCGACCATCATCGTGCTACCAGCTCGAACAGCGTAACGCGGCCGTTCTTTTCTCCGGCGGCCACGCGCTTGCCGTCGGGCGACCAGCGCACCACGCTGATCTCCGAATCGAGCATCTGCACGTCGATTGGTTGTTTGGCCTTGGCGGGCCGCCACAGCGTGAGCCGCCAGTCGCGTCCGGCACTAACAAAGTGCTCGCTGCCCGGTTGCCAGGAGAAACTGTCGACGCGTTCGGTATGGCCGCTCAACACGATGGGACGCGTGCCTTCCGGGCCCTTGCCGGTGAAATCCCACAGCACGACTTCGTTGCCCGCACTCGAAGCGAGATAGCGACTGTTGTCGCTCCACGCCACCAGTTCGAGCTTGCCGTCATAGCCGCGCATCTGTGAATCCTTGCCCGTGGAACGATTCCAGAAGTGCAACGTGCCGTCGGCCATGCCGCTAGCAAGGAATCGCCCGTTGCCGCTGAAGTTTACCGTGAGACAGGCGGCCGGCCACTTGTAGCGCCGGGTTTCGTAGCGCGATTTCTCGATGCGATGCACTGCGAGTTCGCCGTTCAGGGCAACCCCGAGATCGGTTCCCGGACGATCGAACGACAGCGCCACTGCGGTGCTCGCGGCAGGTGCAAACGCGTGAATTTTTTCGCCCTGGGCTGACCAGAGCGTTGCCACCTTGCCCGCTGCGCTCGCCAGGACTTCGCCATCGGGCGAAAAGCTCAAGGCCTGGGTCGGCGTGGGCGCGGGCTTCCAGCGCTTGATCTCTTTCCCGGACGTGCCGTCCCAGAGGGCCACCGCGCTGTCCTGGCCTGACGTCGCGAACACGTTGGCATGCGGTCGCCACACGATGCTCAACGTGCCTAACTGGTGTTCGCCGATCACTTCGACCGTCAGCGCATCGCCTTCAGCGCGCGCCAGAGCGACCTTGCCCTCACCACCGGCAATTGCGAACGACTTGCTGTCGGGCGCCCACACGCAGTCGGCCACGTAGTCGTCGATGCTGGCGGTCGCGCGCGGCTCCAGCGCAAATGACAGGGACTTCTTCGAGGCCATGACTATTTCGCGACGGCGGATTCGAAACCGGCTTCGAGCTCGGCGCGGTCGAGTCCGCGGCCAATGAACACGAGGCTGTTCACGCGCGGTGTGGCGCCCCAGGGCCGCTCTGCCTGTGCATCGAACATCATGTGCACGCCGTGGAAAACCTGGCGGCGATCTTCACCCTTCACGTTCAGCACGCCTTTCA
>Ga0190271_10001797_pt1 | contig 12518 bp, 9 predicted proteins | sample Popmic356T_FD_133747 | JGI IMG/M metagenome (GOLD analysis project Ga0190271, IMG submission 133747) | Populus adjacent soil microbial communities from riparian zone of Weber River, Utah, USA - 356 T | ecosystem: Environmental > Terrestrial > Soil > Riparian zone | place: USA: Utah | collected...
GCGCAGGCGCCGGCGCCTGCGCCCGTGCCGGCTGCCCAGCGACCCAGGACAGGCTGCTCGCGGACGAGAGCAGCAGCGCGAGTGCGAGCGAGCGGCGAGCGGGAGAGAAGGTCACGTCATGACTCCAAGACAAACGCGGAAGACGAACGAGACGAGCGGCAGCACACGCCGAGCTCGCGGCGAACTAGATGGGACGGGTGTGCGGCGGTGGGTCGTCGGGTGCAGGTAGGATCCAGGACGCTTTGGCAAGACCGTCGCGCACGCTGGCGAGATCGACGCGCGGGTCGACCAGCCGCGTGCTCGGGCGACCGTTGAGGGACACCAGCGCCTCGGCGCGCACCTCGACCGGCCCGTACCCGCGGCGGGCAAAGTCGCGCGCGATGTGGTGCGCCAGCTGCAAGATCAGGTCGGGCTGGCCGGAGATCTCGCGCTCCTGGTTGGGCGTGAGGTAGCGGCCCGGCGCGACCTGCCAGGTGCGGCCGAGCGCCGGGCTGTGCACCACGTAGGTGAGGCTGCCGTTCTTTTCGCGCACCATCACGCGCCAGGAAAAACGCATGCCCTGCTCGTGCCAGCGCACGTTGCCGCCGTACGCCAGAAAGCGCAGCGGCAGGAGCAGCTGCAGCGCACAGTACAGACCGGCCAACAGTAAGGTCGTGCGTGGCACGCGCGGCGGCGCGCCAGCAGCCGAGCTCGCCGTGGGCGCCCGAGCCGGCGCGCCGCGCACAAAACGCGCGAGCAGACGGCGCGGCCAGTCGGGCGCAAAAAACACGGTCGCCGCCAGGATCATGATCGCCGGAAACATGCCGATCGGAAACAGCCGACCGACCGCCAGGTGAAAGCCGATCAACACCACGTAGGCGTACGGGCGCGTGCGCCGAAACAGCAGCAGCCACGGCACCGCGGTGTCGAACAAGAAGCCACCCCAGCTCATCGCGACGGCAGTCAGCTCGTAGCTGAACAGGCGCCCCACGAGCGGCAGATCGGTGTGCGAGCCGAGCCAGATGCGCAGCGGCTGCGCGTGCCAGAGCCAGTCCCCGTGCGCCTTGGCCAGGCCTGCAAACGTGTACACCACACCCACCTGAAAGCGGAACAGCGTCTGCACACCGGCGGCCACCTGCTGGCTGTGCGGCGTGCGCGCGCGCGTCGTCTCGGCTCGCGAGCGCAGGTAGGCGTCGAGCGAAAAAGCGCGCGCCGCCGGGCTCAGCCACAGCAGCAGACCGAGCAGACTGGCCAGGTAGTAGTGGTTGAGGTAGGTGGCGACGTCGATCAGCTGCAGGTAGCTGAAGCCGAGCACGAGCAGCAGCGCCGAGACACGAAACAGCGCACCGGCGGCCACCATCAGCGCGAGCCCCAGGAGCGCCCAGAACAGCGCGTAGAGCTGGGGTGCAGGCAGCGGCTCGACCCACGCGAAGCCGAGATACTTGAAGTGGAAGCGCGGCTCGATGAACAGCGCATCGATCCAGCCGTAAGCCAGAAAGCGCGCCGTGCTGACGGCCAGCGTGAGCCCGAACAGCACACGGAACGCCGCCAGCCAGGCGATGTCGACGGGCTTGGCGAGCGCGCTTTCGGTCCACGCGCGCGTGCGTGGTGACGACCGGCTCGGCGACACGTCGGTCGGTGTCGCGAGGGTGGCCGAAGACGAGATCAGCGAGCTGTCCAACGCGGGGCTCAGCCGGCGGCGACGGCCCGGCCACGAGCTCGCGCGGCGCAGCAGCTCAGTCATTGTCGCCTTGCGAAGCCGCCGGTAGCTCCAGGTTGAGCGAGCTGCCGAACTCGGCCTTGAGCGGATCGCTGACGCCCTTGAGCGCGCTGTGCAGCGCAATCAGGCGCGCGGGGTCGCTGCTGACCAACGCGTCGAGCGGCTGCGGCAGGGTCTCGGCCGACAGCTGGGCCGCGCTGGCGGCCGCCGTCATGCGATCGGCGAGCGCGCCATTGCCGATCGCGCGCAGGTAGTCGTCGAAGCCCAGGCCGCTGAAGCCCGGTCCACAGCCCTGGAAGAGCAGACGAAAGCCACGAATGTTCTGCACGATGTTGGCGTTGGACGCCTGGGCGAAGCGCGCCTCGGCGCGCTCGGGACAGCGCCCTGAGGTGCACTCCACGGACAGGCCCACCGGGATGGCGACCTTGTAGTCCTTGAGCTCCTTGTCCCAGTAGAACAGCGCGTTGTCGACGACGTTGAAGGCATCTTGCTGCTGCAGAAAGGTCTGGCTGGCGGGCGTGCCTGCGCCGCTGAACTGGGCGTGGAAGTTTCCCTTGCTGGGGTCCCACGCAGCGAGCAGCGTGCTCGCACGAACACTCAGGTCGTCGGCGAGCACCGCGGCGTACTCCGCGCGCCGACGCGTGCGCTCGCTCGGGTCGAGCTTGGCCCAGGGGCTCGGGCTGCCCGCGTTGATGGTCACCACGCTGCTACAGCTGTTGGCGTCGCCGGCGTAAAACAGCAGGTACTCCAGCGCGCCCAGGCCCTTGGCGTTGAGGCTCAGCGTTAGCGGCTGCTGTGTGTAGTTGCGGCTGACCAGCAGCTGATCGACCAGACAGTCGTTGATGTCCGGGAAAAAGTAGATCTCGTTGCGAATGTCTTTGCCCCCGCCTTCGCTGGCGGGGCCGGACGGACCGAAGCGGAACAGCTCGGCCACTTGCCAGCTGTCGTTGGCCGAGCGCCAGGCCGCCTGGGCGGCCGCGCGCGTGTCGTCGGTCGGGCTGGTCGCCCAGGCGCGCGCCGCGTCGCGCAGCACCGTCGCGCGCTCGTCGAACTCGCGATAGCGATCGACCGAGCAGTCTGCGAACGCCTTGAGCAATCCCGACTTGGTGAACTCGCCGGTGGGGATCTCGACCACCGGGCCGCTGTCGACGGGCGGCGCGACCTGCGCGTCGATGGAGGCGTGCCCGGCGTCGAAGGGAAGGCCAGGGGTCGGGATCGGGGGCGCGACGGTGGCTGCCTTGGTGTACTCGAAAGGGATGTCCTTCTCGCACGCGATCAACAGCCCCAGCGTGAGCGCCGAATACCCCAGCCACTTCATAGGCAGACTTCCTTGTTTTTCGACTTTCGTCAGCGAGCGGTCGCCGGTTGGCCTCGCACCTAACGATCGAACTGCGGGCGAGCGTATAGCTCACCCGCAGTTCGATCGTCACGCACTCGTGTGACCGAGTGCGTTGCGTAGGGTCAAATCAGGGCAGGTCCAAGATGACAATCGCCCCATCGTCATCGTCGGTCGCGGTGGCGCCCGTCTGGATGCCGACCGCAGCGACCTGCTTCTTGTTGGGCGCAAGCGTGATGCCCCAGATGTGATCGCCCGGGCCACCGAAGTCGTACGTGCGTACGCCGTTGGTACCAAAGCTGGGGTCGGGCTGTCCGTTCTCGGTCAGCACCGAGATCACGGCGTCCGCAGGGGCGTTCGTGCCCGCGGCGGGTGGCGTCGCAGGCTTGAGCCGGCCGACGCCGCCGCCGATGATGCGGTTGTCGGGCAGCGTGGCCACGCAGCGACCGTTGTCACCCAGGCCACCGATGTCGATGAAGGCGACGCCGTCGGTGCCGAAGGTGCGGTCCTGCGAGCCGTCCGCGTTGAAGCGGAAGTAGATCAGGTCGGTGCCGCTGCCCGCCGTGTTGGGCGTCGGACCGTAGCCGATGGTGACGAACTTGTTGCCCTGCGGGAAAGCACCGTAGGCCTCAGCGTTCTTCAGGTCGCGGCGCGCGAAGTCGTGCCACAGGCCAGGCGTGTTCACCGGATCGGTGGTGCCGAACGCGGTGTCGGGCGTGCCGTCCGCGTTGACCTTGTACAGGACCGGGTTCTGCGAGGTCGCCGTGGTGCCGGTGAGCACCGTGTTGGTCGAGTAGCCCGCGCCGACGATGCTGCCGTTGGCCAGGGTGGTCGCTGCGCGCACGCTCGCGTTGGTGTTGCTGAAGTCGGTGCGCACGATGCCCGGCGTGCCGCCGGCAGCGCCAAACGTCGGGTCGAGCGCACCATCGGGGCTCAGGCGCACGAGCGCGAAGTCCGTGTCGGTGCGCACGCCGCCGTCGATGGAGCCGCCCAGCCCGCGCGTGGCGGTGTGGATGACGAGCTTGTTGTCGCTGGTCAGCGACAGACTCCAGAACGAGTCCGCACCGCTGAGCGTCTGCGCGGGCACGCCGCCGTCGGCCAAGGTGGCCGGCTGCGTGAGGACGCCGGTGCCCACGTCATGCTGCACCACGCCGGGCGTGCTGGGCGTGCCGAACGTGGTGTCGAGCTGTCCCTGTGCGGTGAAGCGAACCACAAAGATGTCTGCATCGCGGGCGAGCGCGCCGACGCCGGCGTCCGAGTCGTAGATCGCGTGCTCGGCCTGACCGGCGACGACGATCTTGCCGTCGGCCTGAATCACCACACCGCGCGCCGTCTCGACGTCCAGGCCGCCGACCACGATGTTTTTGATCGCGAAGCCGCTGGTGCCAAAGGTGGTGTCCAGCACGCCTGCCGAGCTGTACTTCGCCAGCACGAACGAGCTGTCCGAACCCGCGGCGATGGCCGAGGAGGTCTGCCCCACGGCGTAGATGTTGCCGGCCGCGTCGTAGGTGACGCCGTAAAAGCGGTCGTGACCGGTGGGCGAGATCTGCGCGAACACCACCTTGTCCTTGATGCCGGGACCCGCGTCGGGACCGGGACCGGGACCGGCGTCGGGCTTCACGCCGCCGTCCAGGCCGCTGTCGATGCCAGGCACGGGGCCCGCATCGACCTTGCCGCCCGCGTCGCCAGCGTTGCCACCGTCGACGGGAGCCTTGTCGCCGTCGTCGCCGTCATCGTCTCCACAACCCACCACGAACGAAAAAGCCAGGACAGGGGCAATAAGCCAGCCGTGCCGGGCGCGCTTTGCGACGCTCATGTTCCACTCCTCTGGGGGGATTTACCCCTACCAAGCAACGCTGCGGAAGTTAGTCGCGAAAGTGCTCTTGACAAGCATATTCATCACCGGGTGCGGAGGATCCCGTTTCTGCCACTACTTCCGCGCTATCGGCTGCACGAACGAGGCTCAGACAGAGGTCTATTCCTGCACTGTTGCAAACGCAGTTCATTTCCACGCAGCTTGGACCACGCGCCCTTACGCTGGCGCAGGCCGTCGCCTCAGGCCGCAAAATCGTCCTGAACCACGGACAATATGCGAGTGATTCTCCCCATCATCTAATGTTTGGAGTCTTACCTTTCGCGTCGCTGCGCGCGCCGCTCGAGCTGGCCGTCGCGCGTCTGCGCGGTCCACCTCGAGCCGTGCGTCGCGCGGTTCTGGCCAGCGCGGCAGCGACGCCATCACAGGCTCGAAGTCGTGCCGCTGCAGACAACGAGCGTGAGCAGCGCGCGATCTGACTGTGTCTCGCGCTGCGCGCGCCTCCACGTTCTACGAGACAGCGGCACGCGACAGTCCTCAGCGAGCATTCTGGTACGCACGCGAACACAAGTGGCGGCGCGGGCTAGGTGAGTGTGAAGCCGACCGTTTCTTCTTGGGTGATCGCGAAGCACGGGGAGAGACTCAGCGGCGTGGCTTCGATTCCCCCCGGAGTGGATCATGAGACTGGACTATTGGCTTGTTCTTGGCTTGATGACCACGCTGGCTTGCGGCAGCCCCGACAAAGACGTGAGCCTGAGCTCGGCCTTGCCAGGAGACGACGACGGTGACTCGCTGCCGCCTGACAAAAAGCAGGACGCCGGGCGCACCGACGCCGGCAAGGCGCAGCCGCTCAAGCGCGACAGCGGCGTCGATCCGGGCGGTGGCACTACCGCCTGCGAGAAGCTCAACCTGACTGCGATGGGCACCCCGCCAGACATGCTGATCGTGCTCGACCGCTCGACCAGCATGCTCATGGGTCGCTGGGATCCCTCGGTGTCCGCAATCAAAGAGTTCACAGCCGGACTCGATGGAACCGTCAGCTTTGGTCTGATGGTGTTTCCGGCCAAGGGTGAAGACATCTGCGCGGCGGGCAAGGTGGACGTGCCGGTCGGCGAGATGAACGCAAAAAAGATCGCCAGCACGCTCGGCATGTCCGCACCCACCCAGTTTCCGCTCGGGGCAACGCCCACCTCGACGTCGCTGATGGCAGCGCTCACCGCGCTCGACCCGCAAGCCTGTGCAGACTGTATCCCCGTGCCCAAGTACGTTTTGTTGGTGACCGACGGGGAGCCCAACTGTGCAGACGACCCGGTGGGCGACTCCAACCGCGCGATCGACGCACTCACCGCCAAAGGCGTAAAGACCTACGTGATTGGCTACGACCTGAGCGGCAACGCCAACTCTGCCGCGATCATGAACGGCTTCGCCCAGCACGGCGGAACGGACAAGTACTACCCTGTCGAGGACCAAGCCAGCCTGCTCAAAGAGCTGACGCGCCTCGCGGGCGAGCTCGTGCCGTGCGAGTTCATGCTGAAAGACGACATCGGCGACCCGTCCTACGTGCGCGTCGAGATCGACGGCAAGACGTACAACTACGGCACCGACTGGACGGTCAACGGCAGCTCGATCGTGCTCGACCCGATGGGCGGCGCCTGTCCCACGCTGCGCGACGCCAAGCTGCACGACCTCAAGATCACCCGCGAATGCGAGATGGTGCGAGTGCAGTGAGCGAGCGCTGATGCGCGCCGCGTCAGCAGCCTGGGTGCGCGACGGCTAGTGGTCTTTGGCTGCAGCTTTGGGTAGCTTTTTTCGGCACTCCGGGCAGTGGCCGTACAGCGCCACCTGGCGCGGCGCGAGCGCGTAACCCAGCGCCTCGGCCGCGGTGCGCTTGACCACCTCGAAGACCTTGTCCGAGAACTCGTCCACGCGCGCGCACGTGAGACACACGATGTGATCGTGCCCGCGTGCGGAGCTGAGCTCGTACACGGCGCTGCCGCCCTGAAAAAAGTTGCGCACCAGGATGCCCGCGTCGACGAGCTGGTTCATCGCGCGGTACACGGTGGCGATGCCCACGACCACGTGGCGGGTGCGCAAGAGCTCGTGCACTTGCTCGCCGGTGAGGTGCTGACGCTGGCTGGTGGCGAAGAACTCGAGCAGCTGGATGCGCGCCGGCGTGGCACGCAGGCCGGCACGTCGCAGCGTGGCCGTGTGTTCGGCGGCGGCAGCCGGGCGCAGGCCCGAGCCGCCGGGCACGTCGCGCTTCGGCAGGACGCCGCCAGTCGGGCGGGTTGTCGGCGAGCGCGAGCGCGTGGGCATCGGCGCTGCCTCTACCACGCGGCACTGGCTCGCTCCACCCTCGCTGCAGACACCACCGACTTGGTCGTGCTCGACCTCGCCCTGCCCGTTCGCGCTCCCGTCAGCCGTGCTGCCAGAGTCGGTTGCGCAGCGAGCGTGTGCCGGAAAGCGCGCTCTCGTCGAGCGCCGCCAGGTCGTCGGCATCGACCGTCCAGCCGAGCGCGCCCGCGTTCTCCAGCGCCTGTTTGCGGTTCTTGGCGCCGGGGATAGGCACCGCCCCCTTGGCAATCAGCCAGTTGAGCGCGACCTGACTGGGCGTCTTGCCGCCGTGCTTGTCGCCCACGCGGCGCAGCGCCGCCACCACCTGGTCGACCTTCTCCATGGGGTGCGCGGAAAACCATCGATTGCCGGGCGGCGGCGCCGCGGCAGAGTACTTGCCCGTCAGTCTGCCTTGTCCGATCGGAGAGTACGCCAGCAGCACCACCCCTAGCTCTCGACAGCCCGCGAGCAGACCACTGGTCTCCGGCGTGCGGCGCAGCAGCGAAAACTCGATCTGATTGCTGGCCAGACGAAGGCCACGCGCGCGCAGCGCCCTGTCCATGGCGCGCGTCTCGCGCAGCGAGTAGTTGGAGACGCCGATCGCCTTGAGCAGACCCGCCTCGTGGGCCGCGGCCAGCGCGTCGGCGAGCGCGTCGTGCGAGCGCAGACTGACGGGCCCGTGCAGCTGGTACAGGTCGACCGAGGACTGTCCGAGACGTGCGAGCGAGGCGCGCAGCGAGCTGACAGCGCGCTCTTGACGTTCAGCTTCCACGGCGCAGGGAAAAACTTGGTTGCCAGCACGGCGCGCGCGGGCGGGCGCGGGGCCTCTTGCAGCAGCCTGCCGATGATGCGCTCGCTCTCGCCGCCTCCGTACATCTCGGCAGTGTCGAAAAGCGTGACGCCTGCGTCCAGGCTGGCCTCCCACGCATCACGAATGCTCGCCTCGTTCAGGCTCGCGTCGTAGCCGCCCATGCCCCAGGTCGACTTGTCCCCCCACGCCCACGTGCCGACGCCCAGCGGCGGGATGCCGATCGTCGTTCCGGCCAGCGTGATCGTGCGCGCGGCTGTGCTGCTCTGGTCGTCCATGCAGCGAGTCTGCGGTGCAGCTGGCGGCGTCACCAGGCCGGTGGCCGCCTTTGGCGCGCAGCGTTCCCGCAGTCCCCGACCCGCCCGCGCAGACGCACCGGCCACAATCGCTGTGAGGCCGACGAGCGGCGCATTTGCTTCGTGGCAATGGCGCTTACTCTCTGGAGCCCAACCTGTCCCCGCTGTGAAACCGGGTCGAACCACGTGAGGATCGCGATGTTCACTTCTACACCGCTCGCTGCCGTTGTGATCTCCTCGCTCCTGCTCGGTGCCGCCTGTGCAAAGCAAGGCAGCACCCCTGCCTCGGAGCTGGCCTCGGCGCCGCCGCCCGCGACCACCACCACGGTGATCGCCGAGCCCGCGCCCGTGCTGCCGGCCGAGCCGATCGCCGAGGCGCCTCCGCCGCCGCCCGAGGCGCCGCCCGCGGCCGCGCCGCTCAGCGACGCGCAGATCGCCAAGATCCTGGCCACCGTCGACAGCGCCGAGATCGAGCAGGCCAAGCTGGCGCAGAAAAAGTCCAAGAACGCGGGCATCAAAAAATTCGCCGCGCACATGATCCAGGCGCACACGAAGGCCAAACAAAAGGGCACGACGCTGACCAAAAAGGCCAAGCTGACACCCGAGGACAGCGACGTCTCCACCGAGCTGACTGGCAAGACCAGCGCCACGCTCGACTCGCTCAAGCTGGCCGACGCCGGTAGCTTCGACGCGCTGTACATCAGCGCGCAGGCCGCGCAGCACGAAGAGGTGCTCAACCTGGTGGACTCGCGTCTGCTGCCGAGCGCCACCGCCGACGAACTGAAGGGTCTGTTGGGCGAGACGCGGACGATGGTCGAGTCGCACGTAACCGAGGCCAAGACGCTGCAGCAGACCTTGGCTGCCGAGCCGGCTGCACCGAGTGCTGCGACCACGCCCGCTGCTGCGCCCACGTCCGGTAAGGGCGTCGCGGGCGGCGAGGCTCACTAAACCGTGTCGCGACGGCGGAACCTCGGCTCCAGAGGCGGCGCGGAGCCGTCCGTGCGCACTGCACAAAGTCCGCGCCCGCTGCGCACAGCGAGGCAGCGCAGTCCGGACGCGGGATTATTTGATCGTGGGCGGCGGTGCATGCACCGGCGCGACGGGTTTGTGGGCGGGCTTTGTGATGAGCTGCGTGAGGTTGGGTCGCTGGCTGCGCTCGAAGGGCGGCAGGCGGACGACCTTTCCCGAGCGCGCGGACTCGAGGATCGCCTGCACGATGCGCACGTCGGCCAGGCCCTCTTCGCCGGACGCCTCGGGCTCGCTGCCACGCAGCACGCTGTTCGAAAAAGCGATCAGCTCGGGCGCGAACTGATCGTGGGCCGCAAACTTGTGGCTGGTGGTCTTGCCGTCGAGCGTGAGGTGATGCTCCAGCTCGCCCATGCCGAACGCGGGCTCCACGCGTAGATCGCCCTTGCTGCCCACGACGCGGTAGGTCGACACCGGTGCGGCACACAGGCTCGACGTCAGCTGGGCCACACGGCCTCCCGGAAAGCGTAGGATTGCCGTCGTGGTCTCGTCGACCCCGTGCAAACGCTCGTCCGTGTTGAACGAGGTCGCGAACACCTCGTCGGGCTCGGCCGCGAACAAGTAGCGAGCTGCGTTGATCGGGTACACCCCCACATCGAAGATCGCGCCGCCACCCAGCTCGCCCCTGGTGCGCACGTCGTCCGGCCGCACCTGCTGCGAAAACACCGACGTAAAGATGCGTGGGTTGCCGAGCTTACCGGTCTGCACCAGCTCGATCGCGCGCAGGTTGGCCTCCTCGAAGTGGAGGCGGTACGCAATCATCAGCCTCACGTCGTTCTGTTTACAGACCGCGATCATCGCCTCGCAGTCCTCAACCGTCTCGGCCATCGGCTTCTCGCACAGCACGTGAACACCGACGCGGGCCGCCCGCTCGGTAAACTCACGGTGGCCGCTGTTCGGGACGGCAATGTACACCGCGTCGATCTTGCCGCGCGACAGGATGGTCTCGAGCTCGCTGTAGTCGCCGACGTGCTCGAGGTTGTGGCGCTTGGCCAAGGCCTGGCGCTTGTCCGCGTCACTGGAGATCACCGCGACGAGCTCGGAGTTTTCTGTAGCGTTGGCAAAGGCCGGCAACACCGCCACCTGCGCGATATTGCCTGCCCCGACCACGGCGTAGCGGATCTTGCGCTCTCTGCTGGTCATGTCCGTCCTCCGCGGCAGTTTTTGCAAGCTTCGTTCCGGCCTGGCTCGGACGCCCCTCGATCCCTCACAGCACGTGCGGCCGAGGATACCGACGGCAGACAACGCAGCGAGTCCGACGCCGCGGGGCGCGACTTTCGACGGCACCCCACCTCGGCGTCAGATTCGCGCGCGGCCCACAGCACAATGTGCAGAACACTGCGCGTGCAACGCTGCGTATTCGGCTCGAGGTGAGAACTCCTGTGCTAGGAGCAATCTGACTTGACGTGAGACGGGCAGGAGTAAGGCATGCACAGGCCGAGTCCGGGACAAGTACTCGCACAGCACTATCGGCTGACCAGCCTGCTCGGAGAAGGGAGCACGAGCCTGGTTTTTTCCGCGGAGAACGTCATCACGGGCAAGTCCGTGGCGATCAAGTGGATCTTGCCCGAGCTGATTCACGAAGAAGAAGTCTCGCTGCGGCTGCTCCGCGAGGCACAGCTCAACGCCGCCATCGATCATCCCAACGTCGTCAACGTGTTCGATGTCGGCCGCCACGAGGGCTCGCTCTTTTTGGTGATGGAGCTGCTGTACGGCAGACCGCTCTCCGAGACTCTGACCGATGCGCCGCTCGAGCCACACGCATTCGTCAGGCTGATGATGCCCGTGCTGCGCGGGGTGCAAGCGGCCCACAAGGCTGGGGTCGTGCATCGCGATCTCAAGCCGGACAACATCTTTCTCTGCATCGATCTGCACGGGCAGGCCCGCGACACCAAGGTGCTCGACTTCGGGATCGCAAAGCTGACTGGCCCCTCGCTCACACCCGGCAAGGAGCTCACACGCGCGGGCACCATCTGCGGCACACCGCAATTCATGGCGCCCGAGCAGATGCGCGACTCGCGTGACTGCGATGAACGAACGGACATCTACGCGCTTGGTGTCATTCTCTATCGCGCCATCTCCGGGGTGTACCCGTTCGACGGCGAGACCCTGGCCGAGTTGGCGGTGCGTATCGTCGAGGGCAACGCAGTCCCCCTCCAGCAGCGAGTTCCAGCGCTCCCTCGTGGCCTCTCCGACGTGGTGATGCGGGCGCTCGCGACAGAGCGGAGTCAACGTTTTGCGAGTGTCGTCGAGCTGGCCTCCGCACTCGAGCCGTACCTCGACGCCCCCGCCGTCCCCGACCTGGCGTTGCTTGGCCTGGCCGACGACGAGCCGGCTCCCGACCGGACGCGCGAGCGCAACGAGGCGAGCGAGCTGTCGCGAGACTCTCCGAGTACCCTCGAGCTGCTCGAGCTTACCTTTCTTCGCTCACGCGCCGAAAAGCCGCGCGTCTCGACGCGCACCCTGCGGGGGGCGAAGGCCCGTCTGTTCGAGGGAGCGCCTGCGCGCAGTCGACCGCGTCCTCCACCACCGCCCCGCGCAAAACCCACAGGTCAGCCACAGCGAGTGAGCCAGGCTGCGAAGCTGACAGACCAGCGCGCATCGCCGGGCCTCGACCTGTTGAGGTACGAACGTCGAGCGAGCCGTGCGCCCCAGCGTCGACTGACGCTGCCGCCGCTGCCACCCCCCACGCCGGCCCAGCCGGTCAAGCTCAGCGACGAGCTCGACTCACGGCGGCTTGGTTTCCGCTGGGGACTCGTGCCGACGCTGGGCCTGGCCATCGCATTGTGCATCGTTTGGCTCGCGCTTCGCTCCGTCGTCGCAGACTGAGGTCTTGCGCCGGTAAACCGGCCTCTTGGTCACGCTGGCGCGTGCAGCGCGCTACCACCGACTTACAGAGCGAGCTACGAGGAAAGCAGCCCGTGCTCTTCGATGAAGTGCACGATCTTCTCGAGCCCGTCCCCAGTCTTGAGGCAAGCAAACACAAAGGGCCGCGCCCCGCGCATCCGACGAGCGTCCCGGTCCATCACCTCCAGCGAGGCTCCAACATGCGGCGCAAGATCCGTCTTGTTGATGATCAGCAGATCACTCTTCGTGATCCCCGGACCACCCTTGCGCGGAATCTTGTCGCCGGCGGCCACGTCGATCACGTACAGCGTCAGATCGCTCAGCTCGGGACTGAACGTTGCACTCAGGTTGTCGCCGCC
>Ga0190271_10001798_pt1 | contig 12515 bp, 11 predicted proteins | sample Popmic356T_FD_133747 | JGI IMG/M metagenome (GOLD analysis project Ga0190271, IMG submission 133747) | Populus adjacent soil microbial communities from riparian zone of Weber River, Utah, USA - 356 T | ecosystem: Environmental > Terrestrial > Soil > Riparian zone | place: USA: Utah | collected...
ACGCAGGTGCCCGGGCGCTGTCGAGGTGCACGGGGCGGTGCTGCGGATCGTCGAGGGTGCACGCGCTGGCCGACGATCTCGACCGGGTCGGGCGGACGTTCGGCCGGCGGTGAACGTCTTGTATCAGTTCGAGGTGGTCAGTGGGTCGTGCCGAACTGGTACACCGTGGCCGTCTGGTAGACCTCGCCCGGGCGTAGCACGGTCGACGGGAACGCCGGGTGGTTGGGCGAGTCCGGGAAGTGCTGGGTCTCCAGCGCAAGGCCGTCGCTCTGCCGATATGTCCGACCGCTCGTCCCGACGAGGGTTCCGTCCAGGAAGTTGCCGGAGTAGAACTGGATTCCCGGCTCGGTCGTGTGGATCGACAGCACACGTCCGCTCGCCCGGTCGGTCAGCTGCGCGGCCAGCTCCAAGCCGTCGCCTTCACGGTCGAGCACGAAGTTGTGGTCGTAGCCGCGGCCGAACAGCAGCTGCTCGTGGCTGTCGCGGATCCGCAGCCCGATCTCGGTCGGCTTGGTGAAGTCCAGGGGCGTGCCCGCGACCGGGGCGATCTCACCCGTTGGGATCAGCGTCGCGTCGACCGGTGTGTAGTTGCTGGCCATGAGCTGCAGCTCATGCCCCAGGATGCTGCCGTTGCCCTCGCCCGCGAGGTTGAAGTACGCATGGTTGGTGAGGTTGACGATGGTCGGGGCATCAGTCGTCGCAACGTAATGCATCACGATCTCGTTGTCGTTGGTCAACGAGTACGTGACCGTCGTTTCCAGCGTGCCCGGGTACATCTCCTCGCCGTCCGGGCTCGTGTACGAGAGGTCGAGACCGACGCTGTCACTGTCCTGGAAGGTGTCGGTCACTGTCCAGACCCGCTTGTCGAAACCGACGACACCGCCGTGCAGGTGGTTCGGGGGGTTGTTGATCGCGAGCTGGTACTCCACGCCGTCCAAGGTGAACCGTCCCTCGGCTATCCGGTTGGCGTACCGGCCGGTGATGTTGCCGAAGTACGGGCTGTTGCGCTCGACATAGTCGTCCAGGTTGTCGAAGCCCAGCGTCACGTTCTCGAACCTGCCCCGGCGGTCAGGCACCTTGATGGACTGCAGGATTCCGCCGTACGTGAGGATCTTCACCTCCATTCCCAGCGAGTTGGTCAGCGTGTAGATCTCGATCTCGGTGCCGTCCGGCATCGTCCCGAACGACTCGCTGTCGATGCTGGGCGCTTCTGGTCGGCCTGGTCCGCCCGGGCGATCGGCGCTCGAGGCCGGCGCGACCACCAGGCCGATGGCGGCGACCATGGCGACCGCCACGGTCAGGCGCTTTGTCAGCCGCTTCCTCCGGGCTGCAAAGTGTTCTTCGAACATCGTCACCACACTCCTCTCGTTGACGATGCGGGCCCTTGGTGCCCGAGTAGGTGGTGTTTGAGATGCCCGGCCCACGCTTGGTGGGCAGTTGGCGCCACCATAGGACCGTTTGTTAACGCTCACAAGGGCTCAAAGACCCGGTTTCACCGACATGAACCCGGGACCCCACGTCGAGTCTTCGGCGGCCGACTGCGCGACGAGTGCCTCGGCGTGGAGATGCGTCCACGCTGAAGGCTGCGACTTGCCGCCGAGGACTACCATGATCGGGTATGAGGAGCGACGCGGGCACCGTCGAGGAGTACCTGGACAACCTCCCGTCAGAGCGTCGCGAGGTGGTCAGCGCGGTCCGGGACGTGATCAACGAGGCCCTGCCTCACGGCTACGTGGAGGGCATCGCCTTCGGCATGATCGGTTGGAGTGTTCCGTTGGAGCGCTTCCCTGACACGTACAACGGGCAGCCGCTCAGCTACGTCGCCCTGGCCGCTCAGAAGCGGTACTACTCGCTCTACCTGAACTCCGTCTACGCCGGTTCTGTCGAGCAGGAGGCGCTTCGACGGCGGTGGGAAACCACGGGCCGCAAGCTCGACATGGGCAAGAGCTGCATTCGATTCACGACGCTGGACGACCTCGATCTCGACCTCGTCTCCGAGGTGGTGGCCAGCACGCCGGTGGACGAGTTCATCCAGATGTACGAGCAGGTGCGCCGCGCGCATACCGCCGGGTAGGAGATCAAGGCCGGCCGCGCAGGGAGGTGATCGACATGTGCCGGCGACGGGCCGGCGACCCGAGTACCCGATGTCCACGAGTGGGATCAGGAGGTGAGTTGGGCGCACCGTCACTGTCCGCGATGAGCAGACGTAGAGGGGGGAGAAAAGGGACAGTACCCATGCAGACAGAAGAAGCCATTGTCTGGCAGCGGGCCAGTGGTCCCCGCAGCCGGATGCTGCTGGCGGCGAGCGTCGGCATTGTGCTGATCATGTCGATGATCTTTACGGGAACCTCCCGCGCACAGGAGCAGGGTCAGGTCACGGACCTTGCCGTGGAACAGCAGCTGGGTTATGCCACGCTCAGCTGGGATCCCGTGGCGGGAGCAATCGAGTATCAGATAGAGCGCACTCCCGTCGACGCCGACAACAACCCCACCGGCGCTGCGGTGATCACCGGCATCTGGCGACCCAACCGGCAGGTGAACCAGGATGCGCCGGCCTTCGCCGATGCCAACTTCAACCCAGGCGATCGGTTCCGCTGGCGTGTCGGCGTGCCGGGCGAGCCCTTCTCCGATCCGGTTTACGGCACCACGTTGCCGTACTGGGGCGATCCTGGTGTGCCTGGGGAGAACCTACGCACGCAGTGGGAGATGACCAACGCGGCGCAGTTCACCAGCGATGTGAACGAGTACGCCTACACGGCTGCGCTCGACGGGGCGAGCGACCGGGTTCGGGTCGTGGAGATCGGGCGCACGGTGCTCGGCCGGCCGATCAACATGTTCATCATCGGCTACCCGACCCCTCCGGCAACCGCGGCGGGGGTCGTCGCCACGTCGCCCGCGTTGATCAACTGCAACGTCCACGGCAACGAGCCCTCCTCGCGAGAGGCATGTCTGATCCTGGCCCGGCAGTTGGCGTTCGGTGACGACGCTCGCACCATCGACATCCTGTCGAGCACCACCGTCCTGATCGTTCCCGCGATCAACGGCGACGGCCGTGCCGCGAACACCCGTGGCAACTCCTCCGGTCAAGATCTCAATCGCGACTTCTCCTTGATTCGGGAGCCGGAGACGTTCGGTTTCGTTCGCATGCTGCGCGACTACCAGCCCGTCGCGGGATTCGACGGCCACGAGTTCGGCAACAACCAGGCAGGAGACCTGCCGGTGCTCTTCCCCCGGCACCTGAACGTTGCGCCGCCGGTCTTCGACCAAGCGAAGGACCTGGTCGAGGGCTGGCTCTACGAGCAGGGCTCGGAGGACGGCTGGTGGTACTGCCCGTACGGCTGCCAGGGCGGCGGAGCCGTGGGCCTCAGCCAGGAGACCATCCTGCGCAACACGATGGGACTGATGAACGTCGTGGGCATCCTGCTGGAGGCGCGCAGCGCGGGCGGGCCGACGCGGCCGGCAGAGACCACCAGTCCGGCCAACCGGAAGCGCAAGACATTCTCGGCGCTGTACAACTACCACGAGTTCTTCGACTACTACCTGGCGAACGAGGCCGACATCATCCAGGCAACCGACCAGGGGGCCGAGCTCCAGACCCTGAACCAGGGCCGGATCGTGTTCCGGGGCTCCTACGACGTCCCGGCGTTCCCGCCTCCGCACCCCGGTGAGAGCCCTCCGCCTCCGGAGGTTCCCGACCCGGACCAGATCCTGGAAGAACCGCCGTGCGGGTACCTGCTCACCGAGGAGCAGTACAACGGGCCGCGCACGGACGGTCCCGAAGGGCTGACCACGACGCTGGCCGAGCGCATCGAGGCCCACGGCTGGAGGGTCCAGACGAGGCCGGGCGGGTACATGGTCCCGCTGACCCAGCCCGAACGGGGTCTCATCCCGCTGCTCCTCGACGGCCAGGCTGCAGAGCCCTGGGTCGCCGCGGCGCGGCTGTACGGTCCGCCAGCGGATCCACGGGCCCAACTGCCCGACAGTGCCTGCGGGCTCGGTCGCGGCCCGGCCTCGCCGGACCGGACACCGTCGGCAGAGGACCTCGTCTACGTCACCGACTGACGAAGGGGCGTTGCCCGCGACGCGCTGATCGGGCCCAGGATTCTAGTCGTCACGACGCGCGTCGCGGGCACCCGCCGGCGGACCTGGTGCCGGAGCGTGCACGCTCGCGATGCTGCGACGTGCGACGTCGGTCAGGCCAGCACGACGCCGACCCGCTTGGTCGCGGTAAGAGTGCTGCGTGCGTTGCCGAGGTAGGTGCCGGAGGTCGGGGCCACGTCTGTGTAGTCGCGCCCGGTGGCGACGGTCAGGTAGTCCCTGCCGGCGCGCCGGCCGTGGCACGGGTCGAACGCCATGGCGCGGGCACCGGCCGCGTCGGCGACGATGACTTCCACCCAGGCGTGGGTTCCGCCCTCGCCGAGCAGGTGCCCGGAGACGTAGCGGGCCGGCAGCCCGGTGGCCCGGCAGAGCGCGATCATGACGTGGGCGGTGTCCTGGCAGACGCCGCGACCACCAGCGAGCGCCTCGCGGGCGGTCGTGGCGATGGAGGTCACCCCGTGCGCGTAGCTGATCGCCCCGTGTACGTACGCGCAGAACCGCTCGGCGGTGGCCAGCCAGTCCGGGCCGGTCATCGCCGCCGCCAGCTCTCGGATCGCGCTGTCGGCGGCGGTCAGCCGGGTCGGCCGGAGCAGCCGCGGGTCGGTGAGCGCGGCTGCCGGTAGGAGGACATCGGAGGGCGCTCCGACACGCTCGACGATGGCCTCGACTGCGAACTCGACCCCGTCGCGCACCACTGGCACGTGGGACCGGGTGATGGTGTTGCCGGTGGCGTCTTGGCGTTGTGTGGTCCGGGCGTCGGCGTGGTGAACGGTGATGGAATGCCGCCGCCTGTGCTGGTCACCGTGCTGCCGCGGCGGCACCACGACCAGCCGGTGGTTCAGGTCTCGTACCGGTGCGTCGTAGGTGTAGTGGAAGCGCTGGTGCAGCACGTAGGTGAGCTTGCCGGCTTCCTGCAGCTCCTGGCGCGACGGGAGCCGGGGCGCAGAGTCGGGGAACGCGCCCGCCGCCCATGTCATGTCGTCTCCTCAGCCCAGACCTGCATGCTCTGCAGCACCGGGCCGCCGTAGGTGGTGACCATCGCGACGTCGACGGCGTCGCGACCCCTCCCGATCAGCACCCGGCCCTTGCGAGGCGCGTTGTTGCGGGGGTCGAAGGTCCACCATTGGCCGTCGAGGTAGACCTCCGTCCAGGCAGCGAAGTCCATCGGTGCAGAGTTTGGCGGGACATCCATCTCGGGGAGGTAGCCGAAGACGTAGCGAGCCGGGATCGACAGTGCCCGGCAGAAGCTGATCGCGACATGGGCGAAGTCTCGGCAGACGCCCGAGCCGGCGGCATACGCTTCCGCCGCCGTGGTCGTCGGAGTGCTGCTGCCGTAGCCGAACTGGAGATGTCCGTGGACGTGGTCGTTGATCGCCTGCACGCGCCGGTAGCCCGGTTGCTCGCCGCCGAACAGCCGCCATGCCTCGTCGCCGAGGACGTCGGGTAGGCAGTACCGGCTGGGGAGCGTGTAGACCAGCACGTCGTCCGGCAGTTGCGCGGCAGGCACCTCGGCCGCGTCGAGGTCCAGCACCTCGGTTGCGTCCGGAACCGTCACGACGGCGTCGTAGCGCAGCGTCGTATCGCCCACCGGCAGGCAGAGTCGTTGGCAGTCGTTGCCGTACAGGTCGGTGTAGCCGTGCCGGTCGGCGTGCGGCAGGGTCTCCCATCGGTGCCGAAGCACCGTGACCGGCGCAGCCCCGGACGCCTGTACCTGGAACACCGCGGCGGTCTCGACCTCCGCGGTGTACCGGAACTCACACCCCACCCGGACCTGCCGTGTCACGGCCGCCGTTCCCGCGTGCTGCACCGCCATGTGTTTCCCAACCTCGCGACTAGTAGCAGCGACAGATCGGTGGTACGACTCCTCGCATGGGAGGGCTCCTCGACGGGTATCCGCGTGGCCCAGCCTACGACGAGATGTTCGGGGCGGACGGGCTGCCGCACCCACACACGAGGGCGCTGTACGACGCCCTGCAGACGCTCACCGGCAACGACCTGGCACAGCGGGCGGCGGCCCAGGACCGCAGCTTCCGCGACCAGGGCGTCACCTTCTCCCATGCCGGCGAGGAGTGGGTCTTCCCGCTCGACCTGATCCCGCGGCTGATCCCGGCGGCCGAGTGGGAACTCGTCGAAGCCGGTGTCGTGCAACGGGTACGCGCGCTGGAGGCGTTCCTCGCCGACGTCTACGGGCCGGCCGAGGTGGTCCGGGATGGGGTGGTGCCGCGCTCGGTGCTCACAACCTCGGCCGGCTTCTGCCGGCCGGCGTACGGCATCCGGCCGCCGAACGGCGTGCGGGTACACCTCGCCGGGATCGACCTCGTCCGCGACCAGGCGGGCGCCCTGCGGGTGCTCGAGGACAACCTGCGGGTGCCGTCGGGCATGTCCTACGTGGTGGAGAACCGGCGGACCATGGCGCGCGTCTTCCCCGACCTGTTCATGGAGCAACCCGTGCGACCGGTCGCCTCCTACCCGGGACGTCTGCTCGACGCGTTGCGGCGGTCGGCGCCGGCCGGTGTCGAACATCCCACCGTGGTGCTGCTCACCCCCGGCGTGCACAACGCGGCCTACTTCGAGCACGCCTTCCTGGCCCGCAAGATGGGCATCGAGCTGGTCGAGGGCCGGGACCTGTTCTGCCACGAGCACGTCCTGTACATGCGCAGCATCGGGGGGGAGCAGCGCGTGGACGTCGTATACCGACGCGTCAACGACGATTTCCTCGACCCGGTGCACTTCCGGTCCGATTCCGTCGTGGGCTGCCCAGGCATCCTGAACGCTGCCCGCGTCGGCAACGTGACGATCGCCAACGCGATCGGCAACGGCGTCGCCGACGACAAGCTCATGTACACCTATGTTCCGGCGCTCATCGAGTACTACCTCAGCGAGCGGCCGCTACTACCCAACGTCGTGACCTACCGACTCGATGATCCGGAGGTCCGATCGGAGTGTCTGGCCCGGCTCGACCAGCTGGTGGTGAAGCCGGTGGAGGGCTCCGGCGGCACCGGCATCGTCATCGGGCCGCATTCCTCCGACGCCGAGCTGGCCGCGTTGCGCGAGCGGGTGCTGGCCGACCCGAGGGCGTGGATCGCGCAGGAGCTGGTTCTGCTGTCGACCTCGCCGGCGCAGCTCGGCGACCGGCTGCTGCCCCGGCATGTCGACCTGCGGCCGTTCGCGGTCAACGACGGCGAGCGGATCCGGGTGCTGCCCGGCGGACTGACCCGGGTGGCGCTGCAGGAGGGAAGCCTGATGGTGAACTCCAGTCAGGGCGGTGGCTCCAAGGACACCTGGGTGCTCACGTCGCGGCCGCAGCCGGCGCCGGAAACGAACGGGCCGCCGGCGTTTCCCGCTCAGGCGGTACGGGGGACCGTCCCCGACCGGGGCCCCCGCGACGACCAGCCGCAGCAGTGAGAGGACCGGGATGCTGAGTCGGGCCGCCGAGGCACTGTTCTGGATCGGCCGGTACGTCGAACGGGCCGAGGACACCGCCCGACTGCTCGACGTTCATTTCCACGAGGTGCTCGAGGACCCGAACGTGGACGAGGCAGGCGCCTGCGCCGTCCTGTTGACCGTGATGGGGGTTCCGGACGAGGTCGCGCAGCGGCACCGGGACAGTCGGGCCCTGCTGGAGTTGCTCGGCTACGACCAGGCCAGGCCCAATTCGATCGTCGGCGCCCTGGTCGCCGCCCGGCAGAACGCCCGCGGGGCGCGGGAGGCACTCTCGGCGGAGATCTGGGAGTGCCTGAATGCCACCCACAACTCCCTTCCGACCCGGGTGGCGGCCGCCCGCGACTTCGGCCCCGCGCCGTTCTTCTCCTACGTCCGCGAGCGCGCAGCCACCTTCGCCGGCTACGTCGAGGCGAGCATGAGCCGGGACGCGAGTCACGACGTGCTCGTCCTCGGCCGCAGCCTGGAGCGGGTGGACATGACCGCGCGCATGCTTGCTGCCCGGATCGGCGCCCCGCGAGGGAGCGAGGGCTGGACCTCCACTCTGCAGGCATGCTCCGCTCACGATGCCTACCTGCGTACGTACCAGCAGGGCGTCGAGGCTCCGCGCGTGCTGGAGTTCCTGCTGGTGGACCGGCTCTTCCCGCGGTCGGTCTTCCACGCCCTCAGCGCAGGGGAGGATGCGCTGGCCCGTCTCGACCCGGCGTCGGGACGATCCGCGTTGGACGAGCCCGCCCGCCGGGCGATCGGTCGTGCCCGCACCGACCTGGAGTTCCTGTCCGCCGCCAATCTCCTCGACGACCTGCCGAACCGGCTGCACGGCCTGCAGCGGACCGTGTCGACGGTCAGCGAAGAGGTGACCCGGCGGTTCTTCGCCGGGTCCGCCCCGCTGCAGTGGAGCCTCGAGGAGCCCGCAGGATGAGCTGGCGAATCGCGATCCGGCATCGCACCGGCTACCGGTACGCAGGACCGGTACAGGCGTCGTACAACGAAGCGCGGCTGACACCACCGAGCCTCGACGGGCAGCGCACCCTGCAGGCTGCCCTCGCCGTCACGCCCGCAGTCAGGCCGCTGCGCTACGTCGACTACTGGGGCACGATGGTCGACGCGTTTGACATCCACGTCCCACACACCGAGCTCGTCGTGCTGGCCACGTCGATGGTCGAGACCGCCCGGCCGCGGCCGTTGTCGGCCGGCGCAGACTGGGCCGATCTGGCCGACGCGGCGGTCCAGGATCGCTTCGCCGAGCTGCTCGCCGCGTCGACCTACGTCACGGCGGAGCCAGAGCTGGTCGAGGTCGGGCGATCCCTGCGCGCGGGGTCGACGCCGGTGCAGGCCGGGCTGCGCGCCGCCGGGTGGACCCACGAGACGCTGCGCTACGAGCGGGGTGCCACGCACGTGCACACGTCGTCGGCCGAGGCCCGCGCCGCCGGGAAGGGAGTGTGCCAGGACTTCGCGCACGTCACGCTGGCCCTGCTGCGGGCGGTGGGGCTGCCCGCGCGATACGTCTCCGGCTACCTGCACCCGGCGGTGGAAGCCGAGGTGGGGGAGACGACCGCGGGCGAGGGCCACGCCTGGGTGGAGTTCTGGGCCGGTGACTGGGTCGCGGTCGACCCGACCAGCCTCGCCGACGTGGGCAGCCGGCACGTGCTGCTGGCCCGCGGCCGCGACTACGCTGACGTACGGCCGCTGTCCGGCGTCTACTCCGGCCCGGCAGCAGAGCATTTCGGCGTCACGGTCGAAGTCACCCGGCTCGGCTGACCGCAACGCAGGCGACGAGATGCGTTCCGCAGCTCCGTCCCACAGGACCTGAACTCGACCACGCCGACGCGATCTTGGAGTGCCTCGAGATCCGACCAGCCGATCTATGGCTTACAGTGTCAGTAATCCGACAACGACGACCTCGGCCCCCGAGGAACGCCAGACCGCAACCCCGGCAGTGCGACGGTGGTGATGCTCAGCTGCCCCGCACCGGTCCATGCTCCACCTGGCTTCTGTCATGTCGTCGATGTGAGGACGGTGTCTGGCGTTGAACACAATCACGGGGTCGGGAATCGAACCACGGGTGGGCGTGGGTGGCGTCGCTGATGCCGAGGCGGGGGACTCTGCTGATATGGGTGTCTCTCGGCGTGAACGGTATGTCAGCACTTACGCGGAACTGTCTGGCCAGATACTGGCCAAGGGCTTGCTCGAGCGCCGGTACGCCTACTACTGGGTGAAGATCATCGGAACGACCGCGGCGTTCGTCGGGGTTTGGGTCGTGTTCGCGTTGCTGGGTGACTCATGGTTCCAGCTCGTGCTCGCCGCGGTGTTGGCGGTCGTGCTGGCCCAGTTCGGTTTCCTGGGCCACGACGCCGCGCACCGGCAGATCTTCGCCTCGCACCGGTGGAACGAATGGACCGCGCGGGTCGTCTCCGGGCTCTTCACCGGGCTGAGCTATGGCTGGTGGTTGAGCAAGCACAACCGTCACCACGCCAACCCGAACAAGGAGGGCGCCGACCCGGACTTGGCTCCCGGCGCTTTCGCGTTCACACCGGCGGCCGCGCAGAGCAGGCGCGGACTCGCCCGTCGGTTGGCCCGCTGGCAAGGCTATTACTTCTTCCCGCTGCTGCTGCTGGAAGGGCTCGCGCTGCACGTCTCCAGCATCCAGACGATCATGCGCCGAGAGCGGCTGAAGCACCGATGGTGCGAGGCGGCATTCATCGTCACTCGCCTCGGTGGATACATCACCGTGCTGGTGGTGGCCCTGCCACCGGGCAAGGCGGCCGCCTTCCTCGGTGTGCAGATGGGACTGTTCGGCCTGCTCCTGGGAGGTGCGTTCGCCCCGAACCACACCGGCATGCCCATCGTCGCGCACAACGAGAAGATCGACTTTCTGCGGCGCCAGGTGCTGATGTCCCGCAACATCCGCGGCGGCTGGCCGACGAACTTCGCTCTCGGCGGGCTCAACTACCAGATCGAGCACCACCTGTTCCCCAGCATGCCCCGACCGAACCTGCGCCGCGCGCAGCACATTGTCCGCGACTACTGCGCCGCCTCCCGGGTCACCTACACCGAGACCAGCCTGCTGAGCGCATACCGGATCGTGGTCCGCTACCTCAACCAGGTGGGATCCGGCGCACCTGACCTCTTCCGGTGCCCGCTAGCCGAGCAGTACCGCGCTTAGAGGGCGGACACGTCAGGCGGTTGCCGGCGCGGCGCGGCTGGTAGTCCGGGCCCGCCAGATGCCCACCATGAGTGCGCCGAGGCCGAAGGCCACGGCGGCGAATCCCACCAGGCCGCCAAGGATGGGGACCAGTGCCAGAACGCGGAGAATTCCCCAGCCGGCCAGGAATGCCAAGATCCAGGCCGTCGGTTCGCGCACAATGCTCCGGCCGACAATCCATGCCGTCGCGCTGTATCCCAGCGCATAGATCAGTCCCAGTGCGGCCAGGACGCCGAGGCCGAGTGGGATCCCGACGATCGTGACCAGCGCGATGATGCCCAGAATGGGAAGGCCGAAGAACGCGAGCAGCCCCCAGCCGATCGACGGGCCGATCCCGGTCCGGCCAGCGTCTGCGATCCCGCGAGCGCCGCGGCCGACCAGCCAGAGCAGCACCAACCCGATCACCAGGGTCGACACCGAAACCGCGAACCACCAGGCCAGGCGGCCGACCCAGCCGAACCCGTCCCAGTTGAAGTTGGTCTGGATCCGCTGGGTTTCCCCGCCGATCGTCGCCCCCGACGCCACCACCGGCTCGCTCCGGGACACCACGTCACCGGTGACGTCGGCGCCGTCCCTCAGCTCCACCCGGCCGTTGAAGACGACCACGTCCCCGTCCACCCGACCGGAGATGGTGACCGGAGCGTCGAAGGCGGTCAGCGATCCGTTGACCGTGCCGTCGACCGTCGAGGAACCATGGAAGACGACAAGGTCGCCAACCTCCTCCCCCTCGGGTACGTTCGCTCGTCCCGACAACACCACGAACGCCTCGTCGGCTTGGTCGTCCTGCGCCCACGCAGGCGTCGCCACACCGAGCAGCACCAGGGTGCCAAGTCCGACAGCGATAGACCGGTGCATTGCGATCGCCTCCAACCGTTAACGTCGACCTCTACCCGGAGTCAACTCCGCCCAAGATCGCAGCACAAGTGCAGCGCGAGTTGCCCTCCGCAATCCCGGCAAGCGACCCACACCTCAGACGAGGCATCCGGTAGTCACTCTCAGCGATGTCAGCGTTCCGCCGAGACGAGGATCACCCTCCGACCCTTCCTTCGACTCTGCACCGCCGCAGCAACGGCGGATGCACCGGACCAGTCAGGTGGTTGTCACAGTCGTCGCAGTGATGCGGCTGGCGACGTCCCTGATCCCCAATCCGATCAGGATGAACAGCAAGCCGATCAATATGGCCATTGCCGCCACACCGAATGCCACGACCGAGGTATACAGCGAAGCTTGGAGGAACGAGGCAGTAGCAGCGGTCGCGCGCAGCGGATCCTCGCGATCCAACTCCGCGTATCGCAAGCCTTCCGTCGCCTCGAGCGCGTGTTCGTCGATGATCGCAGCTTCGCAATAGGCGCTGAAGGGCCCGTTGACCTCGTCGCCTGCCAAGCAATCGGCGTCGTCAGATACCGTTATCTTCTGGTCGGACAGTGTATTGCTGACGACGATCCACGTGGCAATCCCACCAACGATGAGAACCACGCCGACCACGATTGACAGAATGTAGGCGATCTTTCTCATGACGTCCCTTTCTGTCGATATCACACCGTGCTCTCGCAGAAACGGCATACTCGACTCACGACGCATGGGGAGCCGCCGCCAGCGCGACCGTAGCACTTCCGGGTGACCTCGTCGAGGATCATCCCGGTGCCGCCGAGATCGGGTCGGCCCGGCCCACCAGCACGTGCGGGTGTTACGTCATCCGCGTCGGCGGTCCACGGGTCGATTGTGTCGGGCTGCCTGGCCAGACGTGGTGGCAGACCCGTCCCAAGCGAGG
>Ga0190271_10001799_pt1 | contig 12513 bp, 9 predicted proteins | sample Popmic356T_FD_133747 | JGI IMG/M metagenome (GOLD analysis project Ga0190271, IMG submission 133747) | Populus adjacent soil microbial communities from riparian zone of Weber River, Utah, USA - 356 T | ecosystem: Environmental > Terrestrial > Soil > Riparian zone | place: USA: Utah | collected...
ATCGCCACGGCCTGCATCCAATATGGCAAGGCACCATCGTTCCTCGAGGTACAGGGCGTCTCTCTGGGGCGTGCCCAGTTCAGACAGCTCCTGTGGGGAGTGAAACAGCGGCTGAGATCAGTACCGGAGGAGAAGAGGCCCAAAGTCCTCGTCTTCGGTGAGAGCCTGGGGGCGTGGTCGAGCTCTGACGTGGTGATGCATCAGGGCATTGCAGGCTTCGATCATTACGGCATTCACCGTGCCCTGTGGTTCGGGTTGCCCGGACTGGCTCGCTGGTCGAAGACCGGCATGCGAGAGGGTCGCAACCGCCTGACACCGGAAGGAACCGTTGCACCGTTCGATCACTTCGAGCAGTACCAGGCGTTGAGCAAGGAGGATCGGGAGAAGATGCGAGCGGTGATCGTCGACCACGACAACGATCCGATCGCTCAGATGTCATTGCGAATGGCAGTCAAGCGGCCGCCGTGGCTCGACGGACGGCGTGGCCGCGGGGTACCGGAGTCGATGAAATGGGCCCCGGTCATCACATTCACCCAGGTGCTGGTCGACGCCATGAACGCGATGGTCACGATCCCGGGCGAGTTCAAGTCCTTTGGCCACGACTATCGGGCCGACACCGCCGATTTCGTGCAAGCGGGCTACGGCCTGCCCGGAGTGACCGAGAAGCAGATGTCCGCCCTTCACGACACGCTGGTCCGGCGTGAGCTGGACCGTGCAGCCCGGATCAAGGCCGGTCAGGACGCCGGGCGGGAAGACACGATGGGTCGCGTCGCCTCCGACACCCAGTAGCTGCTACTCACCCTTCAGCTTGCGCTCGGTTCTGTCCTTGACCGTGCGGCCGATGACGAAGTTGAGGAGCCCGAGGATGAAACTCACTCCTGCGATGACGAAAAAGATCGTGAAGATCTTCGAAATGACCGTCGTAGGAGCGAAGTCGCCATATCCGATGGTGGTCAATGTGATCACCGTGAAATAGAGGGAGTCGAGCACGGGCCACCCCTCCACCACCGAGTAGAAAACGGTGCCGGTGGCCACGATGGTCAGTGCACCGAGTATGAGAATCCGCCCTGCGGGCTCGGCCCAAACCTCACGGAACGTCTTGAAGACCGCTCTGATCACAGGGAACAAGTTAGAGCCGCAGGCCGACCGGATCGGGTATCAGCTGGTGAGATCCTCGACGGTCTTTAGGGCTCGGCGCTGCCTCGTCTCGGGTTTCTTGGCGTCGGCCACGTGAAGGGCATGCTCCCGGCGGTGGGAGTAGCTCAAGGCATCAAAGGCCCTACGAGCCGCGGGATTGGCCTCGAGGAGCGCGGCCAGCCCGACCGGGACCTCGACCTCACGCACATCTTCGTCCCGCTCGACCGTCACGTCGATCTCGTCACCGTGGACCTTGCCCAACTTCTCTCTGATCTCCTTGAGCACACCGAGGGCCGAGTCATCCCCCATGCGCACGATGCTTCCCCGATACTGGATCCCGTCGAAGGTGGCTTGCACCGGGATGCGACCACCGCCACCGAGAGTTTCGAGCACATCGGGTGGTATCCGGACGTAGGCACCGCCGTGTGGCGCCTCTTCGATGACCGCGACGAAGCCAGTCAGGCCCGCTCCAAGGGAGCCCACGCCAGCAGCAGGCGCTTCTTGCCCTGCGTGTCGAACATGACCTCGGCCTCGGCCAATTCGCCGGTCCCTACCACCTCGCGCACTGTGCCCAATCCCCACTTGTCGTGGCGGACCCGGTCGCCGGGACCGATTTGCGCCGCGTCCACCGTGGTGCGCGGGCCCGTCGCCGCGGCCCGCTCCGAGGCGCTGCGCCGCTGACGCTTACCTGCCTTCTCCATGAGCCCTTCCGGGACCTCGGTGAGGAATCTTGAGGGTGGGTTGTAGTTGGAGCCGCCGAACAACATCCTGCTCCAGGCAGAGGTGAGATGGAGGCGGTCCTGGGCGCGGGTGATACCCACATAGGCAAGCCGTCGCTCCTCCTCGAGCTCGCTTGGATCACCGAGCGACCTCATATGGGGGAACACGCCATCCTCCATACCGACGATGAATACCACGGGGAATTCGAGGCCTTTGGCCGTGTGCAGCGTCATCAAGGTCACCGCCCCCGCCCCTTCCTCCCACTCGTCGATGTCTGCCACCAGCGCGGTGGACTCCAGGAACACCTCGAGGCGCCGCAGATTCTCGAGTTCGTCGAACTCCTCGTCGCCGATCACCGCACCTTCGTTCGAAGTTTCGAACTCCGAGGCGACACCGACCAGCTCCCGCAGGTTCTCGACCCGGCCCATCGCCTCGATGGTCTGCTCGGCCTCCAGTGCGACCAGCATGCCCGTGTCGGAGAGCACCGATTCGACCCCGGCCTTCACTCCCTCGTCCGCGGTTACCTCCCGGAGATGATCCATGATGGCGACGAACTCGCCGATGGCCGTCTGGGCCCGGGCATTCAACTGCGGGATGTCCCGTGCCCGGCGCAGCCCCTCGGCAAACCCGATCTTCTGCGACTGGGTGAACCGATCCACGTGGGCGATCGTGGTATCACCGATCCCCCGCCGCGGCTCGTTGATGATCCGCTTCAGGGAGACCTCGTCAGCCGGGTTCACCACCGCACGCAAGTAGGCGATGGCGTCTTTGATCTCCTTGCGATCGTAGAACTTGACCGACCCGACCACGGTGTAGGGAACGGCCCGCCTCACCAGCACATCCTCGATGACACGTGACATGGCGTTGGTGCGATAGAAGACGGCGACGTCGGAGAGGTTGAAGCCCTCGCCCTGGAGACGCTCGACCTCGTCGGCGATATACCCGGCCTCGTCGTGCTCATCCTCGGCCTCATAACGGAGTATCGGGCCCCCCCGCCCCCGGTCCGACCACAGGTTCTTCGGAGTTCGCTTGGTGTTGTTGGCGATCACCGAGTTGGCGGCATCGAGGATCGTTTCGGTGGACCGATAGTTCTGATCGAGGATGACGATCCGGGCATCCGGGTAGTCGACTTCGAAATCCCTAATGTTCCGAATATCGGCACCCCGGAACCTGTAGATCGACTGGTCCGAGTCCCCCACAACGCAGAGGTTTCGATGACTGGCGGTGAGTTGCTTGACCAGCATGTATTGGGCGCGGTTGGTGTCCTGGTACTCGTCGACCAGGACGTAGCGGAACCGCTCCTGATAGGCGGCCAGCACCTCGGGGAAAGCGCCGAACAACTCCACCGTCACCATGAGCAGATCGTCGAAGTCCATCGCAGACGCCTCGAGGAGACGCTGCTGATAGAGGCGATAGACGTCAGCCACCTGCTCGTGATAGAAGCCGTCATCCTGATCAGCGAAGGCTTCGTAGTCGACCAACTCGTTCTTGGCCTTGGATATCACAGCCTTCATTGCCCTGGGGGGGAAGCGCTTCGGATCGACATCGAGGTCTTTCAGGACCAGGTTGATCAGCCGGAGTGAATCGGCTTCGTCGTAGATGGAGAACCCCGACCGGTAACCGAGCCGTGACGCCTCCCGACGCAAGATACGGACACAGGCCGAATGAAAAGTGGATACCCACATCGACCTGATGGCGCCGCCAACCAGCGAGCCGACGCGGCCTTTCATCTCATCGGCGGCCTTGTTGGTGAAGGTGATGGCCAGGATGGCGTCGGGAGCGACCCTCAGATCACGGATGAGATGGGCTATCCGGTAGGTGAGGACCCGGGTCTTGCCCGACCCGGCCCCGGCGACGACCAGGACCGGTCCCTCGGTGGCGGCTACTGCCTCACGCTGCGAGGGGTTGAGGTCGGCGAAGAGTGGGGATTCCGCGGGGACATCGTCGAGGAACCACTCTGCTTGCATCGAGAGACGATGGTACCGGTGGCCGGCGAGGAATCACACGTGTGTGATCAGTTTGCCAGCACCGAGTCGTCGCCCAGCTCGACCGAGGCGGTGGCGTCGAGGTCGACGACCTCGGGAGCGTCCTCCTCGCCCAGGACCGCACGCCGGCGGAGCGGCAGGGAGAAGCAGAAACGGGCACCCGTGGGGAACCGCCTCTCGTACCAAACCTCGCCACCCATGGCCCGGGCCAATCGCCTGGCTATGGGAAGACCAAGCCCGATCCCCGTCGCCTCCCTGGTGTCACCTTTCGAGACTTGCTCGAAGTTGTCGAACACACGTTGAGTTTCCTCGTCGGGGACACCCGGGCCGTTGTCTGAGATCACTATGAGGTATTGATCCCCGAGGACGAAGCCCTCGACCATGACCTGGTCACCGCCGTACTTACGGGCGTTCTCCATCAGGTTGCGGATGACCTGCTGCACCCTCCGGCGATCGGCCCTTACCCGCACTCCGTCGGGCAACGAGACCACAGCACTCTTCCTCCCGCCGGAGGGGAAGACCATCTTGGAGACATCCGCCAGCAGGTCGCCCAGATCGAAGAGCTCGGGGTGGAAGCGGAGCCGGTCGGCTTCGAGACGGGGGATGACGAGGACGTCTTCCACGAGGTCGCCCAGATACATCGACTGACGGTTGATGATCCCGAGGAACTCATCCACCTCCTCGTCGGGGAGGTCCTTCCAGGATTCGACCAAGGTGTCGGCGAATCCGGCGATCGAGGTCAACGGCGTGCGGAGCTCATGGCTCACCATCGCCACGAACTCATCCTTGATCCGATGGGCCTCCTCGGAGAGACGCACCACCTCGCGCTCACGGTGCCGACCCTGCCTGGTGATGGCAATCGCCCACACAACCCCCACGACCCCCACCAGGGCCAGGGCGATTGACCACCAACTCAGGGAATCGGGCAATTGGGGCAAGGATTGTCTCTCTGGTTTGGTGAAGAAGCTAACCCGAACAGGTGGCGAGTTCGACCGTCAACCGGCATCGACCCCTTCATCGACGCCGATCATCCGCCGCAAGGTGGCAGTGAGCACTCCCTGACGGAGGTCGAATTTGTCCAGGTAGGCATCTACACCCGCCTCCCAAGCAGCCTGCTTCTCCTCCTGAGTGGCGACACCCGAGACCATGACGATCGGCACCTTCACATCGGAGGCACGCATGGCTCGAACGAGCTCGACTCCGTTGGAACGTGGCATCGAGAAGTCGATGACCATCGCCTCGAACTCATCGTTGGCCATGGCCATCAGGGCCTCACGGGCACCGGCAGCCACCTCGACGTCGAAGCCCGCGCCGTTCAGGGTCGCTGAGAGGAGCTGGCGCACGCCGGCCGAGTCGTCGACGACCAGGATCCGGGGGCGATGTCCGACAAGACCCGGCCGCCGTTTGGCCAGATACCCGAGGAAGTTGGGATCGAGCACAACCAGCACCTGGCCCCCGCCGAGCAGTGCGGCCCCGGTGACATGACCGGGGCCTTCGAGGATCGGGCCGAGGTTCTTGACGGCCACACGTCGGCGATCGATTAGTTCGTCGACGGTGACGGCGACCAGACCGAACCGGGTGTTTATGACGAGCAGCTCGGACTCATCGGCCGGGTTGGAGACGCCCATCGACTTCGCCAGTGAGACACAGGGGATCTCGCGGCTCTGGAACCTGACCTCGCGACCGCTTTCTGTGGAGTTGATCTCGGCCCGGGAAAGGGGCATGGCCGCCTCGATCGAGGCTTCGGGAAGCCCCCAGAACTGGTCGCCTGTGGCGACCACGACCACGTTCTGCAGGACCATGGACAGCGGCAGAGTCATCGTGACCCTCGTCCCCATCCCCACCGGGCTCTCGACGTGGACCACACCGTTGACCTTCTCCACGATGTCGCGCACGGCGGCCAGGCCGTCACCTGCGCCGGAGAAGTCAGTCACCTCGTCGGTTGTGGTGAAGCCCGGATGAAACAGGATCGGGCTCAGGTCGGAGAAGACGAATGGGATGCTCCGTTCCGTGGCCGCATCGGCCACCTTGTCCCAGTCGATGCCGCCGCCATCGTCGGACACCGACACCTCGACCCTCTCGTCGATGATCTCCGCACCCACGCTTACCGTCCCGGTGGCTTTCTTTCCGCCAGCCACCCGCGCCGCTGAAGGCTCGATCCCGTGGTCGACGGCATTGACCAGGAGATGTCGGAGCGGCTCCCTGAGGAGGTCGACGATCTGCCGGTCGAGTTGCACGTCCTCGCCGATCAACTCGAATCGGACGTCTTTGCCCATGCGTCGCCCCAGGTAGCGGACGAACTGGGGAAAGGTGGCCGTGGCGTCACGGAACGGGATGTTGGCGAGGGCGACGGCCTGATCCTGGATCTCGGAAATGGACAGGGCCAGTCTCTCCAGCTGCTGGCGCCAGGATTTGCGGAACAGGGCGGGGTCTGATCCCTCTATCGACAATAGAGAGAGGTCGGCGAGGGCCTCAGAGTCGAGCGAGACCTCGACGATCCTGTTGATCAGACGGTAGAGCTCCCCGGTGTCGACCCTGGTCGACCCCCCGAGCAGCGAGTCCGAAACCGAGGTGAGGAGCCCGCCGAGACTCCCCGGCTCGGGCCGCCGCAACGGGATGACCTCCGCCGGTGGGGACCACACCGTCCCCTCGGCCGTCTCTTCTGCCCCCTCTCCCGGGATCAGCTTGTCAGCGATGAGCGCCAGCTCCAGGTCGATCGCATCCAGCGATGGCAGGAGGCGCCCGGCGCTGGCCTCCATGGCGACGACGACATCACCAGGCGGGCCGTAGCCCTCGCCGATCTGCTTCCAAAGGTGCTCGAGCCGCGAGGCCACTTCTTTGATCTCGTCGTAGCCGAGGAGACCGGCGGATCCCTTGATGGTGTGGGCGTCTCTAATCAGATCCTGGATGCGCCCATCGTCGAGCTCGTCGTGGCGGAGGGCGATTGCGCCCGCGACCAAGCGGCCGGAACGCTCTTCCAGCTCATCGCGGAAGATCCGCATCAGCTCTGGGGTGTTGAGATCCAATCTGGGACGCTTCCTCGCCTGATTAGGTGTTATCGGCAGCGGAAGGTGTGTACTGAACGAGGCAGCCCCCGAGCGCGACTCCGACGACCTATTCCCACTCGATCGTCGCCGGAGGCTTGCTCGAGATGTCATAAGCCACTCGATTGATGCCGGGGACCTCGTTGATCACCCGACTCGAGATGCGCTCCAGGACCTCGTAGGGCAGACGGGCCCAATCGGCTGTCATCGCGTCCTCCGAGGTCACCGCCCGCACAACCAGCGGATATGCATAAGTGCGCAGATCGCCCTGGACTCCCACCGTCCGCACCGAGGGCAGCACTGCGAAGGCCTGCCAGATCTCGCGGTAGAGGCCGGCCCGCCGGATCTCCTCGGTCACGATCAGATCCGCCGCACGCAGCAGCTCCAAACGCTCCCGGGTCACCTCCCCGATGATCCGCACTGCAAGACCGGGCCCGGGAAACGGCTGACGCCAGACCATGTCCTTCGGCAGTCCCAGCTCCTCGCCGATTGCCCGTACCTCGTCCTTGAAAAGGTCCCGTAGTGGCTCAATCAGCTCGAATCGCATGTCCGCAGGCAAGCCGCCAACGTTGTGGTGGGTCTTGATAGTCGCCGCGCTGGCTGATCCGGACTCGATGACATCGGGATACAGCGTGCCCTGCACGAGGAATCGAGCCTCCCCCACCGACCCGACCGCCTCCTCGAAGACACGGATGAATGTCTCGCCGATGATCCTGCGCTTCTGCTCGGGATCGGTGACACCGGCCAGCAGCTCGAGAAAGCGATCCTCCGCCTTGACGTGGATCAGATCGACGTCGAAATGAGAGCGAAAGGTTTCCTCGACCTGCTCTGCCTCCCCGGCACGGAGCAGGCCATGATCGACGAAGACGCAGGTCAGCCGGTCCCCGATTGCCGCGTGGACCAACGCTGCGGCCACAGCCGAGTCGACGCCCCCGGAGAGGCCACAGATCACCCGCTCATCTCCCACCTGAGCCCTGATCGCCTCGACTTGCGACTCGATGATCGAATGCGAGGTCCAGGTCGGCGAGGCACCGCAGACGTCGTAGAGGAACCGCCTGAGGATCTCATCTCCCCTCGGTGTGTGGGCCACCTCCGGGTGGAACTGGACCCCGAAGAGAGCGCGGTCTCGGTCCTCCATCGCGGCAACCCGGGCTCCATCGGAGGTGGCAACGGTGGCGAACCCCTTCGGAGCCTCGGTGACCTGATCCTGATGCGACATCCAGACTTGTTGCTGGTCGGGCAAATCCCTGAGCAGGACCGAGTCCGCCGTCACGGCGAGATCGGTGTTCCCGTACTCGGCGCTCCCTGTGTTGGTCACCGTGCCCCCGGCGAGGTCGGCGATCAACTGATGGCCGTAACAGATGCCGAGCACCGGGATGCCCATTTCGAGGATTGCAGGGTCCATCCGATAGGCACCCTCGGCGTACACCGAAGCGGGTCCACCGGAGAGGATGAGACCCACAGGGTTGTGTGCTCTGATCTCTTCCGGGCTGATCTCACGGGAGACGATCTCGGAGCGGACATGTCCTTCCCGCACCCGACGGGCGATCAGTTGCGCGTACTGGGCTCCAAAGTCCAGAACGAGGACCGTTGGGTCTGTCACCCCATGCCCACCCGCTGATTTCGCTGTAGAGACTTGCCTTCCGTCTGGAGTGACGGTGCGATCATCACTTCCGCCTTCTGGAACTCCTTGACGTCGGAGAATCCGGTCGTGGCCATCGACACTTGCAGCGCTCCGAACAAGTTGAGCTTGCCGTCGTTCTCGTGGGCAGGGCCGACCAGTATCTCCTCGAGGGTCCCTCTGTCACCGACCTCGACCCGCGCCCCTCGCGGCAGGGTCGGATGAAACGTGGCCATGCCCCAGTGGAATCCGCGGCCTGGCGCCTCGCTCGCGGAAGCCAGTGGGGAACCGATCATCACGGCGTCCGCCCCGCAGGCAATCGCTTTGGCAACGTCGCCGCCGGTCCTCATCCCACCATCGGCGATCACGTGGACGTATCTGCCGGTCTCGTCCAGATACCTGATACGGGCTCCCGCAGCATCCGCGATCGCTGTCGCCTGCGGCACACCTACACCGAGCACCCCTCTGGTGGTGCAGGCGGCACCCGGTCCAACACCGACCAGGATGCCAACGGCTCCGGTGCGCATCAGGTGCAATGCGGTCGAGTGACTGGCACAGCCGCCGACAATCACCGGTACGTCACAACTTGCGATGTACTGCTTGAGATCGAGTGGCTCCTCCCGGCTCGACACATGCTCGGCAGACACGACGGTCCCCTGGATCACGAGCACGTCGAGCCCGGCACTCAGAGCGTGAGACGCCCAACCGCGAACCCTTTGCGGAGTGAGGCTGGCTGCCGTGACCACTCCCGCCGCCTTGATCTCAGCCACTCGTTGCCCGATGAGCTCGGGCTTGACCGGCTCAAGGTAGATCTCCTGCATTCGCAACGTGGCCTTGTCCGCGGGAAGATCGGCGATCTCCTCGAAGTACGCCTCCGGATCCTCATAGCGGGTCCAAAGCCCCTCGAGATTGAGGACGGCCAAACCCCCGAGCCGGCCGATCTGTATTGCCGTGGAAGGGCTGATGGCCGAGTCCATGGCCGACCCCATCATGGGCAGAGAGAACTTGAACGCGTCGAGTTGCCAGGAGATGTCGACATCGTCGGGGTCTCGAGTGCGTCTCGATGGGACGATCGCAATGTCGTCGAAGCCGTATCCCTGACGACCGGACTTCCCGATCCCGATGTCGATTTCCACTCCGACTGACCTCCAAACAGCGCTTGGGCCAGCGTAACAGTGGTATCCCACGGCCACTCATTAGGCTCCCGGCACGTGCCCAGGCCTTGGTCGCTCATCGACTTCCTCTTCGTCATCCTGGGTGGATTGGCCGGGGCAGCGGTTCTCCTGCCCGTCGGCGCCCTACTCGGCGGAGGCGAGCTGAGCCTTGTGCTGGCCCTCGCTGGGCAATACATCGGCCACCTCGTCGTCCTTTGGGTGCTCGCCCGACGCCGTGAGGACCTCGGCTTCGTCATCGTCGGCTCCGACACGTTCTATCTGGGTCTGGGCCTGCTCCTGCAGCTCGCTCTGGCAGTCCTATTCCTCCCCCTGACCTCCCTGCTCTTCCCCGAAGGCGACTCGGCGCAACAGGTGGGCACCGCGCTCTCCGGGCTGGAGACGACTCCCGCCCGCATTGCGGCCGTGCTCACGGCCGTGGTCGTGGCACCGGTCACCGAAGAGCTCACTTTTCGAGGCGTCCTGCTCAAGGCGTTCCACCAACGAGGGCGACGCACGATCATGGTCTTGACGTCGCTGGTATTTGCCGCCTTCCACACTCTCGGCCTGGATCCGGACCGGCTGCTCCAGGCCGCAGCCGTGGTCCTACCCCAGCTCTTCTTGGTGGGTTTGGTCCTGGCCTGGATCACCCTTCGCACGGGCCGCCTCGGGCCGGCCATCTTCATTCACTCCGGGTTCAACCTGCTGGCGGCGCTCGTGCTGCTCCTCCCCCCGGAGCTTCTCGAGCCGATCAGCTAAACGATGCCGACCTTCTCCCGCACCGTCTTCATCGCCGTCTCGGCACGGTCCCGCGCAGTGGCCGCCCCCCTGGCCATGACCTCGGCAACCTCCGCATCGTCGAGGCTCTCGTAGGCCTCCCGAATCGGAGCCAGCCCTTCGGCGATCGCCTCGGCGGCAGCCGCCTTGAAGACGCCGTATCCGGAATCTGCGTATTCGGAGACCAGCTCCGGGATTGGGCGATCGGCGAGAACGCTGAAGAGCTCCAGGAGGTTCGAGATTCCCGGCTTGGTCTCCCAGTCGTATGCAACGCCGGTGCCCGCGTCGGTCACAGCAGCCTTGACCTTTTTCGCGATCTGATCCGGAGAGTCCTTGATCAGGATGCGAGAGCGGTCGCTGGGGTCTGATTTCGACATCTTCGACGTGGGATCGGTCAGCGACATGATGCGGGCCCCGATCTTCGGCAGGATGGTCTCGGGAAGAGGGAACTCGTCGCCGAACCGGGCGTTGAAGCGCTGGGCCAGGTCCCTCGTCAACTCGAGATGCTGAGCCTGGTCCTCGCCGACGGGGACAGCGTGTGCCTTGTGGACCAGGATGTCGGCCGCCTGCAGGACCGGATAGGCGAATATCCCAAGATTCTGCTTGGCCCGGTCGGCCTTTTCCTTGAACTGGGTCATCCGCTCCAGTTGGCCCAGCCCGGCCAATGTCCCCAGGATCCAGGACAGCTCGACATGCTGGGGGACTTCGGACTGGTAGTAGATGAGGGAGCGCTCCGGATCGACGCCGACTGCAAGCAGCATCCTGGCCGACTCATGACGTCCCTCTCTCAGGTCCGCCGCCTGATATGGAATCGTCATGGCGTGCAAGTCGACAACGCAGTAGATGGTCTCGTAGTCCTCCTGCAAGGCCACCCAGTTCCTCAGGGCCCCGACGTAGCTCCCCACGTGAAAGTCGCCTGTGGGCTGAATCCCAGAGAACACACGTTTCCGATCCATGGGTCGATTGTCGCCCGTCCCGCGGGCGTGTGCAACGCGGCCGGCCGTGCCCTCTAGGTGTGACCGCGGACGAACTCCTCTTGCTCCTCGACCAGCCCGTAGGAGCCCTCGAAGACGGCTCCATCGAGGATCGCTTCACCTGAGTCGTCCACGAAGCGGGTGGCGGAGAGGGCAGTGTCGCTCAGATCTGCGTCGGTCAGGTCGGCGCAGGAGAAGTTCACCCCCTCCAGATCGGACCCTGACAGATCGGCCCCACGCAGGTCGACGCCTCGGAGGTCGCTCAGGGAGAGATTCGACTCACGCAGATCGGCGCCGGCCAGGGACAATCCGCGCAGGTCGCAGTTCTTGAGATACATCCGGCGCAGGTCGATACTGGCCGGTTTCCAATTGCGCAGATCCAGACCCATCATCACCCGCCCGCGATATTTGTCGTAACCAGACGCGCCCATGAACCGCCCCAACTGCTCCGGGCGGATCGAGCCGCTGGTGAATCGCTCGTCTCCCGGCCAGGGATCGGCATTGTTGTGGTAGTAGGAGCCTTCCTCCCACCAGCCGAGCCGGTCCTCTGCAAGGACAACGACCTGTCGTACCCACTTGAGGGACTTGTAGAAGTATCGGCTCGGGGTCACCACGCGAACCGGCCCGCCGTGCCCGATCTCCAGCGGCTCGCCCTCGAAGGAGTGGACCAGCCAGCAGTCTTCTCTCGCCACGTCGAGTGGGAGGGAAGTGTGATGACCCCGCTCGGAGTAGGCCTCGAAAGAGACGAAGGCGGACCCGGCCAGGGGCTCTGCCTCGGCGAGGAGAACGCTGAGCGGCAGACCGGTCCAGGTTGAGGCAAAACGGGTCCAACTGGTGACGCAGTGGATGTCGAAGGTCAACTCCTGATCCGCCCGGGAGAGGAAGGTGTCGAGGTCGAGCGTGAACGGGTTTCGGACCAGTCCGGCGACCTCCATGGACCAGGACGAAGGATCGATGAGATCTTCCGATGGTGCACGCTCGCCGACGATCGGGAAGCGCTTGGTCTCGATTTGGCCTGGGGGGAGGGTGGGGGAATTCAACGCAGGGGGAGGGTGGGGGAATTCAACGCAGCGGGAGGGTGGGGGATTCAACCGGCGAAGGCGC
>Ga0190271_10001800_pt1 | contig 12508 bp, 12 predicted proteins | sample Popmic356T_FD_133747 | JGI IMG/M metagenome (GOLD analysis project Ga0190271, IMG submission 133747) | Populus adjacent soil microbial communities from riparian zone of Weber River, Utah, USA - 356 T | ecosystem: Environmental > Terrestrial > Soil > Riparian zone | place: USA: Utah | collected...
CACCGAAAGGTGGCTCCCCACGGCGTGAGCCTCGAGGGCCAGTTCGGTCTGCTCGCCAACGTCGTGTGGACGAGTCTCGGTCCGTGCGACGTGGCCGGATTCGAAGAAGCGAGGGCGGCCCTGCGGGCCGGCGGCGTCCCCGTTGCGGTGACGAGCATCGACAAGTTCCCCCGGATGTCGGACTACGTCGTACCGAGCGGCGTTCGCATCGCCGATGCCGAGCGGGTGCGGCTGGGCGCACACCTGGCCGACGGCACGACGGTGATGCACGAGGGCTTCGTGAACTTCAATGCCGGCACACTCGGCCCCGCGATGGTGGAAGGCCGGATCAGCGCCGGAGTGGTGATCGGGGCCAACACCGACATCGGTGGGGGTGCCTCGATCATGGGGACGCTGTCCGGTGGCGGCAAGGAGATCGTCTCGATCGGCGAGGGCTGCCTGCTCGGTGCCAACGGCGGTGTGGGGATCTCGCTCGGCGACAACGTCATCGTCGAGGCGGGCCTCTACGTGACCGCCGGAACGATCGTCACGTTGCCCGACGGCACGAGGACCAAGGCCCGGGAACTGAGCGGCGCGTCCGACCTCGTGTTCCGGCGCAACTCGACCTCCGGTGTGGTCGAGGTGGTTCCACGCGCCGGGGCCTGGGAGGAGGGACTGAATGCCGCCCTCCACAGCAACGACTGAGTCCGCCGAACCCCTTGAGACTGGGTCTGCTCAGACCGGGCCGGCTCGGACCTTGCGGAATGGGCCTGCTCAGGCTGGGTCTGCTCAAGCTGGGTCTGCTCAGACCTTGCGGAGGACGGTGACGACCTTCCCGTAGATCTCGACCTCGTCGGGCGCGAACGTCATCGGCTCCATGGTCGGGTTGGACGGTTGGAGGACGACCTGGCCCCGTCGCGCCAGGTAGGTCTTGACCGTCGCTTCCTCGCCCGGGATCCCGGCGACGACGACGTCTCCCGACTCCGCTCCTTCCTGCACGCGGGCGACGATGAAATCGCCGTCGAGGATCCCGGCGTCGATCATCGAGTCGCCACGAACCCGGAGCATGAACAGCTCGCCCTCGCCGGTGAAGTCGGCCGGGAGCGGCACCAACTCCTCGACCTGCTCCTGGGCCAGCACCCCGGTGCCGGCCGCGACGTCGCCGACCAGCGGCACATGACGCGTCGGGCGACGCTCCGCGGTGGTCCCGCTGGCGGTATCGGCCGTCACCTCGATGGCCCGCGGCTTGGTGGGGTCCCGCCGGAGGTACCCGAGCCGCTGGAGCGTGTGCAGGTGGCTGTGCACCGTCGAAGGCGACGCCAGGCCGACGGCCTCGCCGATCTCGCGAACGGACGGCGGGTAGCCGCGTTCACCCACGGTTCGTTCGATGAACACGAGGATTTCCTGCTGGCGCTGGGTGAGCTGCGACTCGGTCATGATCGGTTGCCCTCCGCTCGGGGGAGTGTTGATTCGTGGTCGAACAGGTGTTTGGGACCGTAGCACGACGGTGTGTCGAGGTGGTGGAACATCCGTTCGGTCGAGGCCTTGACTTCGAACGGCTGTTCGATCACTCTGACCGGGAACACCTGTTCGCTCCGATCCATCCACACGGCACCACGGCTCGGCCGGTGAGTGTCACACCCCACCGGGAGACTGGGACCCATGGCAGCAGTCATCGACCTCTCCACCGCACGTCAGCTCGGCCCGGTCGAGATCTTCGACCGTCCGACCACCCCCGCCCGTCCCGCCCTGCGCCTGATCGAGGGCGGAGTTTCGCAACGACTCGACCGGCGCCGGCGCGTCTACCTCCGTCGGCGACTCGTCGTCCTCACCGTCGCCGTGGTCCTGGTCGTGATCCTCCTGCAGGGCTTCGGCACTGTCGTCTCAGCCCTGCTTCCGTCGACTCCGGCCGCGTCGACCGAGACGTACACCGTCGGGTCGGGCGACACCCTCTGGGACGTTGCCGGCCGGGTCGCACCGTCGACCGATCGGCGGGCGACCGTCGACTCGCTCGTCGCCCTCAACGGATCCGCGCCCCTGCGCGTTGGTCAGCGCCTCGTGCTTCCGGCTTCGGCGGGCTGAACCGAGGTCCGGTCTCGTGATCGTGAGCACCGGACTCGCTGGATGCGTGCCCTCGAACCCAGCGGTATCGTCCGCTCGATGCGGTGTCCCGCTTGCGGAGCTCTCGAGGACCGGGTGGTCGACTCCCGAACGTCGGAGGACGGCGCCTCGATCCGTCGCCGTCGCCAGTGCGAACGGTGCGCAGCCCGCTTCACCACCTTCGAACGGGTTGAAGAAGTCGCGATCGTCGTCGTCAAGCGGGACGGGCAGCAGGAGCCGTTCGACCGCTGCAAGATCGAATCCGGACTGGTCGCCGCAAGCAAGGGCCGACCGATCGACAGCGACACGATCCGCGCCATCGTCACCACCGTCGAGGATCGCCTCCCGGTCCGCAGCGGCCAGGTCGAGAGCGCCCAGGTCGGAGCGCTCGCGCTCGAAGAGCTCCGTCAGGTCGACGGCGTCGCCGCGGTCCGGTTCGCCAGCGTCTACAAGGCGTTCGACGACCCGGGCGACTTCGAGCGTGAGATCCAACTCCTCGCCGAGCCGCCCAACACCGGCACCTGAGTGGCGTGGTGCGCCGACGTCAGTTCGGCTCGACCTGGTTCCGACGGTAGGTGAGCATCAGGTAGTCGTCGTCTTCGAGCACGCGATGGAGGTCGTAGCGACGGAGCGTGTCGGGTGCGTTGCCGAACAGCCCCGTCCAGGGGCCCCCGACACCCATCGGTGCGACGGTGAGGAAGTACTCGTCGATCAGGTCGTCGGTGTGGAGCTGTCCGAGCAGTGTCGGACCTCCCTCGCAGAGGACGACGTGTGCCCCGTCCGTCGCCAGCGATTCGATGGCCACACCGAGATCGACGGATCCGTGCCCCGCAGGCCGCAGCTCGAGACCGGGCGGAACACCGCTGGTGTCGGCATCGTCGGGATGGAACAGGATCGGATCCGTGCCGCTGCCGGAGAGGAACGGCAGGTCGCCGTCGAACTCCAGCCGACGGCTCACGATCGCCAGGCGGGGCACCGGAGCGAGGCCCAGACGTTCCCGGGCCTCCCGACCCGACTCGACCACCGAGGGACGTCGATACCGCTCGGTCCGCGCCGTTCCCGCCGCCACGAGGATGACGTCGGCCAAGGCGCGGAGGGCGTGGAAGACCTGGTGGTCGCCCGCCCCAGCGAGGCCGCCCGACCGCCCCTCCACGACGTAGGCGCCGTCGATGCTCGAGATCATGTTCGTCATGACCCAAGGTCTGAGCCCGACGGGCCGGCGGGTATCGGTTGCCAGCAGGTCAAGGGGATCGGCAGATCCGACCATCGAGGGGAGGAGCTGCCGCATCGGTCAGACCCTACCGAGACGTTGTCCACATGTTGTCCGACTCCTGTGGACAACGATGCTCATCGAGATGACATGTGGTGCGGTGGAATGTGCACCGAGGGTGGGCAATGTCCTGACGTCTCCGCGCGAATGCCACGCATCGTGGCTGCCTTGACACCTCCAGCGGGTCCGGCTGTGGGTAAGTTCGTCGAAAATCCACAAGTTGTGCTTCTTTCGTCCCACAGGGCGGCCTCCGTAGTGTCAACTTCCACGGGTCGGGGCGCGGACGGCTGGAATTGTTGGCTGACGTCCTCGCTTGGTCGGTGTGGACGACTCCTGGGGGTTGGACCGTGCAGGCTCGAGGGCCGGCGCGTGGTCCGCCACGCCTCTGCCCAGCCGTCCGCACCCGTCCGGACCGGACCGCCTGCGACCATCAACCCCGACCCCTCCGAACGCGAATCGACCGCCCCATGACCCTCCTGCCCTCGACGACCACCGCCCGTCTGACCCGCCGGTACACCGCGCCCGGTCGATCTCCCTACGACGACGTGATCTGGGAACGGCGCGACGCCAAGCTGACCGATCACCGGTCGGGCGCGGTGGCGTTCGAACAGACCGGGGTCGAGTTCCCGGCGTCGTGGTCGGTCACCGCGACCAACATCGTCGCCCAGAAGTACTTCCGGGGTCAGCTCGGGACGGATCGTCGCGAGCGCTCCCTCCGCCAGGTCATCGACCGGGTCGTCGGCACGATCACGGCCTGGGGCCAGCGGGACGGCTACTTCGCCGACGATGACGAGGCGAGCGCGTTCGCTGACGAGCTCCGCTTTCTCCTGCTCCACCAGAGGGCGTCGTTCAACTCTCCGGTGTGGTTCAACATCGGGGTGCCGGGGGTGGCCCAACAGGCCGCGGCCTGCTTCATCCTCGATGTCGAGGACGACCTCCGCTCGATCCTCAACTGGTACGAGGAGGAGGGGATCATCTTCAAGGGTGGCTCGGGAGCCGGGGCCAACCTGTCGAAGATCCGGTCGTCCAAGGAGCGTCTGAGCGTCGGTGGGACGCCATCGGGGCCGGTGAGCTTCATGCGGGGGGCGGATGCCTCGGCCGGCACGATCAAGAGCGGCGGCACGACGCGGCGCGCGGCGAAGATGGTCATCCTCGACGCCGATCATCCCGACGTCGAGGAGTTCGTCTGGTGCAAGGCGATCGAGGAGCGCAAGGCGAGGGTCCTGCGTGACGCCGGGTTCGACATGGACCTCGATGGACGGGACTCGTTCTCACTCCAGTACCAGAACGCCAACAACTCGGTGCGGCTGTCCGACGAGTTCATGGAGGCCGCCACCTCGGGCCGCGACTGGGAGCTCACGTCACGGACCACCGGGGAGGTGGTCGAGCGGATCCCGGCGGGATCGCTGCTCCGCCAGATCGCCGAGGCGGCCTGGGAGTGTGCCGATCCGGGCGTGCAGTTCGACACCACGATCAACCGTTGGAACACCACGCCGAACGCCGGATCGATCGACGCCAGCAACCCGTGCTCGGAGCACCTCCGACTGAAGAACAGCGCCTGCAACCTCGCCTCGATCAATCTGCTGTCGTTCCTCGAGCCTGATGGATCCTTCGACGTCGACGGGTTCGAGCACGCGGTTCGGGTCGTCGTGACCGCTCAGGACATCCTCGTCGGCGCCTCGGACTATCCGACCCAGCCGATCACCGAGATGGCACGGGCGAGTCGTGACATCGGCGTGGGGTACACCAACCTGGGCGCCGCGCTGATGGCCCTCGGGCTCCCGTACGACTCCGACGGTGGCCGGACCTGGGCCGCAGCGGTCACGGGCGTCCTGACCGGCGTCGCCGCGGTCCGATCGACCGAGCTCGCGGCGCGACTCGGTCCCGCCCCGTTGTTCCACGACGACGCGACGGCCTGGTCCAACGTGTACCGCATGCACCTCGACGCGGCCCGCGCGGTCGGGTCGATCGGCTCACAGCCCGAGCTCAACGACCGCGTGGTGTCGGTGTGGGAGTCGGCCACCGAGTCGGTCGGATCGGTCGGTGCCCGCAACGCCGAGCTCAGCGTCGCGGCGCCGACCGGCACGATCAGTTTCATGATGGACGCCGACACGACCGGCATCGAGCCCGACCTCGGCCTGGTGAAGATCAAGAAGCTGGTGGGAGGCGGGACGATCGAGATCGTCAACCAGACCGTGCCCCGCGCGCTCGACCGGCTCGGGTACACACCCGACCAGGTTTCCGCCATCGTCGATCACATCGCCGAGCACCACTCGATCCTCGGTGCTCCCGATCTCGATCCGGCCCACCTCGACGTGTTCGCCTGTGCCATGGGCGACAACGTCATCTCCTACGAGGGTCACCTCAAGATGATGGCGGCGATCCAGCCGTTCTTCTCCGGCTCGATGTCGAAGACGGTGAACCTCCCCGAGCACGCCACCGTCGACGAATTGGAGCATGTGTTCATCGAAGCGTGGCGCACCGGCATCAAGTGCGTCGCCGTCTACCGCGACAACTGCAAGGTCGCGCAGCCCCTGAGCACAGGAAAGCCGTCAATAACGGGCACCGTAGGACCGGACGACGCCCAGCCGCACTCCGCGTCGTCGATTGCTGCTGTCGCCGAGCTCGTGGCGGGGGCCCGTCCCGTCCGGGAGCGACTGCCCAGATCGCGGACCTCGAGGACGTTCGAGTTTCGGGTGGCGGACTGCAAGGGGTTCGTGACGATCGGGGAGTACCCCGACGGTCGACCGGGAGAGCTCTTCCTCCGGGTCTCCAAGCAGGGTTCGACCCTCGCCGGGATCATGGACGCGTTCGCCATCTCGGTGAGTCACGGTCTCCAGTACGGCGTGCCCCTCCGGGCGTTCGTCGAGGCGCTGGTGGGCATGCGGTTCGAGCCGGCCGGGATCACCGACGACCCCGACGTTCGAATCGCCAACAGCCTCATCGACTACCTGTTCCGCCGGCTCGCGATCGAGTACCTCCCGTACGATGAGCGACTCGAGATGGGTGTTCTGGGAACCGCTGAACGGCTCCAGCCGACGCTTCCGGGCATCGAGGAGGCGACCGCGATCACCGCGCAGGGCCTCGACGTCGATCCCGATCCGCCATCCTCGGTTCACATCGAGGGTGACACGGTGGTCATCGAGCCACCGAGCGCGGATGTCCCGAAGGCGGCGTTCGACGCCCCGCTGTGCATGACCTGCGGTGTGCAGATGAGCCGGGCGGGTAGTTGCTTCGTGTGTCACGAGTGCGGCTCGACCAGCGGCTGCTCGTAATTTCCGGAACTCCAGGTCGCAGGTGTCGGCGATTTCGCTGACTCCGATGGCTCAGCGCTCCCGAGCGAACTGAAGGGAGGCCACCACGCTGCAACGACGTGTGGTGGTCCGCCGTCCCAATTCATGCGGTACATCGTGTCCGCCGTCGGTGGCGGGGTACGCAAGGCTGCGCGCGTCGAGTCCCCGGATCTGACCGCACGCGTCGCGTCGGCGGGACCTTCGCCCCTGTTTCCAGCGTCGTCGCACGACGGAGAATGAGGGGAGAAGCCGAAAGGAGAACGCCATGCGTGCTTTGGTGATCTACGAATCGATGTACGGGAACACCCACCTGATCGCCGATGCCATCGCCGCCGGTCTCGCCGACGAGGGCATCGAGGCGGCGGCCGACGCGGTGGACCAAGCGACACCGGACCGGGTTGCCGATGCCGACCTGCTGGTCGTGGGCGGCCCGACCCACATCCACGGGATGTCCCGGGAGAGCACCCGCAAGGCCGCGGTGACCGAGGTAGCAAAGCCAGACAACGACCTGCACCTCGACCCCGATGCCGAGGGCGAGGGCCTTCGCGAGTGGTTCGACCAGCTGCCGCCCACCCGGGCCGCGGCCGCGGCGTTCGACACCCGGATCCACAAGAGCCCGACCCTCACCGGACGGGCATCGAAGGGCATCAGCAAGCGACTGCGGCGCCATGGATTCACCGAGGTCGTCGACCCCGAGAGCTTCTTCGTCGACCCGAACGCTCTTGAACCCGGCGAGGAGCAACGAGCACGTGAGTGGGGCCGGCGCCTCGCGAGCGTGATGCCTCAGCGTGAGGAGACCAACGGGGCATCGACGCAGGCATCCCATTCCTGACGTCGACGGCGACTGTCCGGCGCAGCGCCTCCGCAGATCCTTCGATCCCCGACCAGGATCCTCGTCAGGTGACGCCTCCGGGTTCACGGCCTCGTGACCCGGTCCCGTTCCGAACCTCATGCGTCAGTTCGGCGAGGTGGCGTGCGAGGGCGTCGCGGAGCAGCGGCAGGTCTGGGCAGGTGTCAGGGTCGGCGACGATCGTGATGGTCAGCGTGCCCGCGTACGACAGCACTGCGAAGGCAGCGGTGACGTTGCCGGTCACGACCGAGAGAGCGATGGCTTCCGAGATGGGAGCCCCCAGAAAGCTGAGTCGCTCGCCCGGGCCACGGAGGTTCGTGACGAGCGTGTTGATCATGCGCTGTCGCTCGAGGAACGGGCGTATCAGGTGCAATCGGCCGAGCACACGCACAAAGGGCGCGAAGAGGTCGCTGTCCCTCGGCACCAGTTTGAGCTGGCGGCTCATCGCAGCGGTTGCTTCGAGGCGTTCCGAGGGGCGGCCGCCGGTGCCGACGACCATCGGTGCCACGCCGACATCGTTGCCGAGCTCGCTTGCCCGCACCTCGGTTCGTCGTGCGACGGGTACGGACACGACGAACCGGTCGGCAGACTCTCCGCGGCTGATGAGCAGGTCTCGCAACGCCGGGGCAACGGCCGCGAGGACGACGTCGTTCACGGTCGCGCCGTGTGACCGGGCCGCCGCGTGAACAGGCCCGAGTTCGACCTGGACGATCTCGAACCGCCGTCGAGGACCGATGGGCCGGTTCAGCGAGGTGTGCGGGGCCGAGGTGCCCCACGCCGGCCTGAGCTCCGCAACGGTCGCACGGAAGCGCCGCCGCAGTCCCCGCCAATCGACGAGAACGCGGAGGCGTTCTCGCCAGGCGTCAGCCAGCAGCGCACCGACGCGGGGTGGCGGCCGCGGAGGTCCCACGGAGGGTGGCCCCGCGACGGGATCGGCACCATCCACGAGACTGGCCAACACGGCGAGTCCACCGATGCCGTCGGCCATCACGTGGTGGAACACCGCGATGAGCGCGGTCTGACCCGAGGCCAGGCCGGTGACGAACGTCGCGGACCAGAGCGGTCGCGTTCGGTCGAGCCGTCGTTCGATGAGGCGCGCGGCGAGCCCAAGCACGGCTTCGAGGTCCCCCGGAGCGGGGCACTGCTCCACGCGGATATGGCTGTCGGGATCGAACCGACCGTCGTCCACCCAGATCGGCCGTCCACATCCGAAGGGAGCCGGCTGCAGGCGCTGTCGCATACGCGGCACCGTCGAGATCCGCCGTGCGAGTGCCTCCTTCGCCGCAGTCGGATCGAAATCGGGCCCGCCGTCGACGAGCAACACCGCGCCCACCTGCATCGGTGAGGTCGCCGAGTCCGTGGCCAGGTTCAGGACGTCCTCGGGAGTGGTCCGGTCGATCACGGGTTGGTCGATCATCGCGATCCGCATGACGCTGAGTCGATCAGGCCGCGAGCGGCGCGTCGACCGGTGGGCTTCGGCGTTCGACGCTCGATCGCCCCACGCCGACGTGTTCTCGAACCGCCCAGATCGTGTGGGTCGGGAACCCAACCGTCGTAGCGAAGTGCCGACAGGACGTCGCCGATCGCGTACACGAGCACCGCTGCCCCGGCTGTCGCCACGACTGGAATTCGATTCTCGACGTTCGACCCCGGGCTCATCTCGCACCTCCACCTCCATCCTCGGCCCGAGGTCGGCCGAGAGGCAGGGGCGAACGTCACGAAGTCCCCGACGACCGTTCGAACACGCTCCACCGTCCGCCTGACGGGCGCGGTCGCGCTGCACCGGGCATCATCAAGGTCGATGGATCGTGACTCCGAGCTCGACGGGACGGAGTCCGATCGCGATCGGTCGGACATCACCGACGACGACGATGCCCCGGACTCCGCGACCGAGAGGCCGGCGCCGACGAGGCCACCAACGGCGAGGAACATGCTCGGCGGGGCGATGCTCGGCGTCGGCGCGATCTTCAACCCCAACAACGTCGGTCCGGACTCACACTGGTCCCAGTCCCCGAAGGTCGTCCTCGAGGTCGAGACACGGGCGGAGGCGAACGGTCTCGATCTCGACGATTCGAACGTTCCGGCCACCCCGCCCCGTGAGCTCACGCCGCGGCGTCGCCGCTGGGCCTGGTTCCGACGTCGGGCCTGAATCCGGGCGTGCGACCCCGGCGGGGTCCATGGCGGGGAGGTGGGGAACTCCGTGTCTTCTGCTGATTTCGCAACGTTTGCCTGCAACGTGGACGACAATGAAGGGCATGGACAACGAGTGGGCCATCGACGCCGCCTTGGGCGCGGCCACCGTCGCGGCCCGGACCACTTCCACCGTCGCGACGGCGGTGTCGAAGTCGACTCCGGCACGCGTGGCCGCATCGGCGACCCGCCGCTTGGCGGCGCCATTGATCCGCGAGGGCACCCGGACGCGCGACACGATCGCCACCGAGGCCGGGCCCAGGACCCGTCAGGTCGTGGGACAGGCGGTGCCCGTCGTCCTCGACGTGGTGAGTCTCGACCAGGTGCTCGCCGCGATCGACATCGACGCGCTCATCGGTCGGATCGACCTCCAGCAGCTCATCTCCCGGCTCGACCTCAACGCCCTGCTCGCCGGCATCGACCTCGACGCGTTGCTCGACCGCATCGACCTCGACGCCGTGCTGGCGAAGATCGACATCGCCGCCCTCGTCGACAGCATCGACCTCGACGCCCTGATCGCGAACACCGAGCTGGGGAGCCTGATCGCCAAGTCCACCAGCGGCATGGCGTCCGAGGCACTCGACGTGGTCCGGAGTCAGGGGGTCGGCCTCGACAACGTGGTGTCGCGGATCGTGACCCGGGCGATGCGACGCAACGTCGCCGACCTGCCCGAGGGACCGGTCCTCCTCGTCAGCGAGGTCACCGCTGATCCAGCGTCCGCACCGTCGACCAACGGTCGCGGGCCCGTGTCCAACGGTCAGGGACCCGGGTGAACGTCAGCCACGACGAGGCGGTCTCCCAGCAGGGGCACTACGCCGGGGCCGTCACGCGCCTGGTCGCGTTCCTGGTGGACCAGGCGATTGCGACCGCGGTCTTCTCGGCGATGAGCGCATTCGTCGTGTTCCTGGTGTCACTTCTCACCGACCTCGAGGTCGACACCAACGTCAGCCAGATCGTGATCGGAGTGCTCTACGCCGTCTGGCTGTTCATGTACTACGCGTATTCGTGGTCGGTCACCGGCAAGACGCCCGGGATGGCGATCTTCGGAATCCGCGTCGTCCAGGGCAATGGTGCCCAGACCACGCCCAAACACGGGGTCACCCGGACGCTGGCGTTCTCGTTGAGCTTCATGACCCTCGGCCTCGGGTTCCTCGGGATCGTCGTCGGCCGCCGACACCGGGCGTTGCACGACGTGATCGCCGACACCGCCGTGGTCTACGCATGGGACGCAAGGGGAGCACGGTGGCGATTCCTCGCCCGACGGCAGGCGAGGGAAGCCTCCGCCGACGTTTCCGATGCACCACCGCAGCGCTCGGCCGAGGCGGTTGGAACCTGAGCAGACTGGGAAGTTCGCCTCATAGGCACGTTCGTAGCATGACTTTACGATCGACCTATGAAGTCCTTCGATCTCGTCGCAGCATGCGTTGCGGACATGGAAGAGGTCGGCTACTCCGTCCCCGCGATCGAAGCCGACACAAGCGATTGCGACTGGTCGTACACGATCGGACTGCATCGCACGTTCGACCATCCTGAACTGATCCTGATCGGCCTGGATGCGCCGCTGGCCGGGGCGGTGCTGGAGTATCTGTGCCAGCAGGTCGTCGACGGTGTGGAATTCGCCCCGAGCTCGGCGACAGGGTTCGGCCCCTTGCGACTGCGCTTTCGTACCGTGGACGGCATCTTCCGCAGCCATTCCGAGTGGTTCGGTCTCGGGCGCGAGCTGCTCGCCCGGTACGGCGAGGCCTGGCCCCCGACGCTCCAGGTTCTGTGGGCGGACCGCGACGGCGATTACCCGGTCCGTCCCGGCGATCCGTCGTGGATGCTTCGCCAACCGCTCCTCGCCGAGATCTGAACGCAGACGCGCCCGTGCCGATGGCGCGTGCCGAGGAACGAGGCCGAATCTGGACGCAGGCCGAGGAACGTGGCCGAATCTGGACGCAGGCCGAGGAACGAGGCCGAATCTGGACGCAGGCCGAGGAACGAGGCCGAATCTGGTTGGTCGCCGGCCAGTGGTATCCTCTCCGGTTGCTCCGATCGGGCCCCGCGAGCCCCAACGATCCCGTCGAATGCTCGCCCCGTTGCCCTCTGCTGCCAGTGAGGATTCGAACCAGTGTCTTTCGATGTAGGTGACCGCGTCGTCTATCCGCACCACGGTGCGGCCATCATCAAGAAGCGGGAGAAGCGGAAGATCGACGGCGTCAACGTCGACTACCTGGTGCTCGAGATGGCCCACGGCGAGCTCACGCTCTCCGTTCCCGTGGACAAGGCGGGCGAGGTCGGCATGCGCCCACCCATCGGCAAGGACGAGGTCGAGGACCTGTTCGAGCTCCTGGGCAAGAAGGACATCCGCGAGCCCGCCAACTGGAGCCGTCGGTTCAAGAACCACCAGGAGAAGCTCAAGTCGGGCGACGTCTATCAGGTGGCCGAGGTCGTTCGGAACCTCGCCCTTCGCGATCAGGCCAAAGGGCTCTCGGCGGGCGAGAAGTCGATGTTCGTCAAGGCCCGCAGCGTCCTGGTGTCTGAGCTGAGCTTCGCGCTCGACGTGAGCGAGGACGACGCCCTGGCCCAGGTCGAGGCCCAGCTCCAGTAGCTGCCGACCCGGATCGCCGAGGTCGGGTGTGAACGAAGGCGACCCGGGCGGACCCGATTCCCGCGAGTCCGCGACGACATCGCTCCGCGTCCTCCAGGTCGTCGGCGAAACCGATGCGACCGACTCCGCGCTCGGCGCGTTGGGCCTGCATGCGGCGTGGGTGGCGCGCTCGGTTGAGGTGCGGACCTTCGCCATCGCTCCCGGCCGGCGACGTGGGCTCGAGCAGGCGATCCCGG
>Ga0190271_10001801_pt1 | contig 12506 bp, 10 predicted proteins | sample Popmic356T_FD_133747 | JGI IMG/M metagenome (GOLD analysis project Ga0190271, IMG submission 133747) | Populus adjacent soil microbial communities from riparian zone of Weber River, Utah, USA - 356 T | ecosystem: Environmental > Terrestrial > Soil > Riparian zone | place: USA: Utah | collected...
CGCCGCGCTGCAAGTCGTCCCAACAATTAGGATCATCCTGTCATCGACGCCGAATGGGAGAGCCCCTGGTCGGCAGGGGCGCCGAAGGGGCAACTCCTCCCCGGAAACTCTCAGGCAATGTGGACCGTTCGGCCGAGGCATCGCTGAAGACGTCTGGAGATGGTCTGGAAATGTCGACAGCGGGGGAGGGCATTGCACCCTGAGGAGAGAGATGCCCAACCCAAACGAGCGGTTCGCAGACAGGCACATCGGACCCCGGCCGGACGACATCGACAAGATGTTGGCGACCATCGGCGCGGCCACGCTGGACGACCTCGTGGCCGAGACCATTCCCGACTCGATCCTCGACACCGACCTCGACCTCCCGCCGGCCCTGTCCGAAGACGAGACGATCGAGAGGTTGCAGGACCTCGCATCCCGGAACGTGGTCATGACCTCGTTGATCGGCCTGGGCTACCACGACACCATCACCCCACCGGTGATCCAGCGCAATGTGTTGGAGAGCCCGTCCTGGTACACCGCCTACACGCCGTATCAGCCTGAGATCTCCCAGGGTCGGCTCGAGGCACTCCTCAACTTCCAGACGATGGTCTCCGATCTCACAGGTCTCGACGTTGCCAACGCCTCGCTGCTCGACGAGGCAACTGCAGCGGCCGAGGCGATGACCATGTGCCGCCGACTCGCCAAGAGCGACCGGTCGGTGTTCTACGTCGATGACGATTGCCATCTCCCCACCGTCGAAGTGGTGAAGACTCGGGCCGAGGCGACCGGGATAGAGATCCGGATGCTCTCCGAGGGCTTCGAAGACGATGTCGCATTTGGCCTGCTCCTTCAGTACCCGGGATCTTCAGGCGAGATAAGAGACCACCAGGCCCTCGTCGACGAGGCGCGGGGAGCCGGGGCTCTGGTGGCCGTGGCTACCGATCTGCTCGCCCTGACACTGCTCACTCCTCCCGGGGAATGGGGTGCTGACATCGCGGTGGGCTCGGCACAGCGTTTCGGCGTGCCGTTGGGATACGGCGGGCCGCATCCGGGGTTCATCGCCACGAGAGACGAGCACGTCCGGGGCCTGCCGGGACGTCTCGTCGGGGTGTCCCACGACACTTCAGGTCGGGTTGCCTATCGACTTGCTCTCCAGACACGCGAGCAGCACATACGGCGGGAGAAGGCCACTTCGAACGTGTGCACCGCGCAGGTCTTGCTCGCGGTGATAGCCGGCTTCTACGGATGCTGGCACGGGCCGCTTGGCCTGAAGGAGATCGCAAAGGAGACGAACCGGCTGACCACGTTGACTGCCGCATCGCTGCGCGCCGCCGGATATGACGTGGTGAATCGGTCGTGGTTCGACACGATCACGATCGCCACCTCCGGCAGAGCCGAGGAGTTGATCGGTGAGGCTCTGCGTGCCGGGATCAATCTCGGGCGCATCGACGACGATCACGTGCGAATCGCCTTCGACGAGACGACCAGTGAACAGATCCTCGAACGGCTCCTCGAGGCTTTTGGCGCTGGCATGGTCGACGGAGCGGACGACGTCTCGATTCCGGTCGATCAGATCCGGCAATCGGAGTTCATGAGCCATCCGGTGTTCAGCCTGCACCGGTCAGAGCACTCGATGCTCCGCTACTTGCGACGCCTTGCCGACCGCGACCTCGCCCTCGACCGAAGCATGATCCCGCTCGGGTCCTGCACGATGAAGCTCAACGCAACGACCGAGATGATCCCGATCACCTGGCCCGAGTTCTCGCGGATCCATCCTTATGCGCCGGAGGACCAGGTGGCGGGGTATCTGGAGCTGATCGATGACCTCGCCGGGTACCTGTGCCGCATCACCGGTTATGACGCCGTGTCTCTCCAGCCCAATGCCGGCTCGCAAGGCGAACTCGCCGGCCTGCTCGCCATCCGCGCCTACCAGCGTTCGATCGACGAGGGACGTCGGGACATCTGTCTGATTCCGTCGTCGGCGCATGGGACCAATGCCGCCTCGGCGGTGATGGCCGGGATGAAGGTGGTGGTCGTCGCCACCGATAGCTCGGGGAACGTCGATCTGGCAGATCTCGAAGCCAAGGCATCTGAGCACTCGGAGCGCCTGGCCGCGGCGATGATCACTTATCCCTCGACCCATGGTGTGTTCGAGAAGGGCGTGCGGCGGCTCATCGAGATCGTGCATGAGCAAGGTGGCCAGGTCTACGTCGATGGTGCCAATTTGAATGCGATGGTGGGTCTGTCCAAGCCGGCCGGCTTCGGTGCCGATGTTGGACACCTCAATCTTCACAAGACCTTCACGATCCCGCATGGGGGTGGTGGCCCCGGTGTGGGGCCGGTGGGTGTCAAAGAACATCTCGCCCCGTTCCTGCCCAATCACCCGCTGAGCCAGAGGGCGGGCCCCTCGACCGGAGTAGGGCCGATCTCGGGAGCTCCATTCGGGTCGGCCGGGATACTTCCCATCCCCTATGCCTATATCCGCCTGATGGGAGCGGACGGCCTGCGGGCAGCAAGCAAGGTGGCGATCCTCTCGGCGAACTACCTCGCCCGACGTCTCGATCCCTATTTCCCCGTTCTGTACTCCGGGACGGGCGGGCGCGTCGCTCATGAGTGCATCGTCGACGTGAGGCCCATGACGAGGACAGCGGGTATCACCGCAGAGGACATCGCCAAGCGACTCGCCGACTACGGATTCCATGCGCCCACCCTCTCGTTCCCGGTCGCCGGCACGTTGATGATCGAGCCCACGGAGTCCGAGAGTCTGGAGGAGCTGGATCGGTTCGTCGAGGCGATGGTCGCCATCCACGCCGAAGTGGGCCGTGTGGAGTCAGGAGAATGGAGCCGCGACGACAACCCTCTCCACAACGCTCCCCACTCGGCCGAGCAAGTCGCGTCCGACGAATGGCGTCACACCTATTCAAGGGAGACCGCAGCCTTCCCGGTCGCGTCGCTCCGAGTCGACAAGTATTGGCCGCCTGTTGGTCGTGTGGATGGGCCCGGCGGCGACCGGAACCTGGTCTGCGCCTGCCCGCCTCTCGAGGCCTACGCATGATTCTTGGCTTGACATTCCACCCACGAGTGGGATCTTGATGGGCTTCACGGGCGGGTAGGGATGCAGAGGTGACGGTGTCAGGGTGAAATTCACCGGTCAGGTGAGGGTTCCGGAAGTCGACCATCCGGGAGTCCCAGCAACGATCGTGGTCGAAGAGGGCCAAACCGAAGTCTTTCTCGAAGGGGAATCGCTCGGTCGCTGGTCCCTGTTCGACGTGCGGGCAGCGCGTCTCGTTTCCAGCGCCTTCTCCCTGTCTCTCGACGGGGAGGAGATCACGTTCATCGCCGACGAGCCTGTCGACTTCGCCTACAAGGGGGTCGACCACATGGCGGGGGTTTGGGCTCGCTACAAGTCGATGACGATTCCCCGTCGTGTGGTAGCAGTCGGCCGCTCCCGCCGGGGGACGATCCCGTCGAGGATCCCGGAATTGCGCGACGCGATGTTGCAGAACCTGCAGACCGCCGGCCGTGGCGCTTCCCGTCTGGCCTCGATGGACATGACGACCGCGCCTCCAGAGGCGTCACCCTGGACCAAGCGGATCGATTCCTACTCCAATGTGCCAGAGCCCATAGACACCGATCGGAACGACCCCGTTGCTCTCGAGCCTGATCCGGTTCTCAACGGCGCGATTGCAGCGTCTGAGCCCGAGAATGCTGAGACCGAGTCTGCAGAGCCCGAGATGGGCGAACTCGAGATCGACGAGCCCGAGGCTGCGGATCTCGGGGATGCGTCGGATCCCGAACCGGTGCTGATCGAAGTCGAGGAGGTGTCCGCGTTCGCCCCCGAACCGGAGCCCCCATTCTCGGCGGCGTTCGTCGAGGAGGCGGAAGCGGTCGAGGATGCGGGGGCCGAGGTGCCCAGGGCGCCACTTCGACCGGGGCCGGGTCTCATCCCGAGACGTGTCGAGCGCACCCCGGCCAAAGAAGACGCCGAGCCCGCCTGGGACGCGGCATGGCTGGAACCGCCCGTCGAGGATGAGCCGTATGACGACGTCCCTCTTGACGCCAACCTGGTGTTCGCCGACGAGGACCCGCCGGTGGAGGTGGCGGAAGAGGCCGACGCCCCGGTGCCCGAGGTGGAGGGTCTGATCGAGGAAGAACCGATCTTCGCCGAAGAGACTCCCCAGCACGAGTCGGAGCCGTCTCTCCCCACTGCGGACGAGTCGGCGGACGATGCGGTCGCTCCATCGCTAGAGGATTGGATGGTTGTAGCGGCCGCTGAGGAGACCACGAGGCCCGAGATGGTGGTGGACCTCGATCATCTCCACATCGATGAGGCGACATCGCTCGAGCCCGACCTCGAATTGCTCTTCGCCGGCGCCCCCTCGCCGGAAGGTGAGAAGAGCGGGTTGCTCGGCGCGGTGCGGTCTGCTTTCGCCCGCAACAAGACCTCACACGAGCATGAGTTCGTCGAAGCCCCGGGTGGCATCGGCATCGTTCGCCAGATCTGTGCCGACTGCGGCTACATCTCTATTGGCGTATCCGATTAGCTGAACGACCTGGCTCAACTTGGAGCGGTAGCCCCGGCCGACCGGCGTCTGTTTGCCCGAGGCTGGTCTGCCTGGCGGGTCTTTGGTCGTTTGCCCATGGTGGTGGCCGAGGGCAAAGTCGGCCGGCAATTCAAGCGGCGCCGGTTTTCAGGACCATCACGACAACGGCCACGATCAAGAGGACCATCGTGACCACTCCCCAGATCGCCGCCTGCTTTCCGTCACGAGCCGCGGCGGCGACGTCCCCCGACTCGAGGGCGGTGACAATCCTCTCCCCACCCGGGCGATGGACCAATCCACCGATCAGCCCGGCTGCGATCACGATGCCGATCCCGATCGAAACGAAAGTGTCGCTCCAGTCGTAGACGTCGCTCACCACGACCAGGCCGATGCCGCTCAGGGCGGTGAGCAACCCTGCCGGGTTGAAATAACGGGTCCCCGCCTGGGCCGCCACCCGGGCCCAGGCCAGAGGAGCCTCTACGCCACTACGAGCCATTCGTGGGGCGATGAAGCCGTTGAGGAGGCCGCCGCCGATCCATGCCGCCGCTGAGAGAATGTGGATGATGAGTAGCAGGTCGTTCATGGGAGCGCGTCGGCAACGTAGCACGAGCGGGGCACCGGCAAGGGGTACCCTCGCCAGGTGAATCCCTCGGTTCGGCCTGTGATCCTCTCCGGCGGGTCCGGCACGCGTCTCTGGCCCCTTTCGACCAGAGATACCCCAAAGCAATTCCTCGAGATCCTCGGTGAGCCGCTGTTCGAGGCCACGCTGGGCCGGGTGGAGGAGCTCGGTGTGGGCGGCACCATCATGGTGGTGACCGGGGCCGATCAGCTCCCGGCGGTGGAGAGGTCGCTGGCCAATAGGGACATCGTAGGGGCCACGATCCTGGTCGAGCCGGCGGGGAGGAACACCGCACCGGCAGTGGTGGCAGCGGCCCTGTTGGCGGATCCCGAAGACGTGCTCGTGATCCTGCCCGCGGACCATCTCCTCACCGACAGCCGGGCATTTGGCGAGGCAGTGAGCCAAGCGGTCGCGTTCGCCCGGGATGGCGCCCTGGTCACCTTCGGCATCGAGCCGAGCCGGCCCGAGACCGGATACGGGTACATCGAGAAGGGCGAGCCGGTGGGCTCCGGGTTCCGGGTCGAAAGATTCAAGGAAAAGCCCGACGAGGAGGAGGCGGTCCGTCTCGCGGCGGATGGCGCCCATCTGTGGAACTCGGGGATGTTCGTGTTCGGCGCAGGTGAGATCCTTACCGAGGCCAGGCGCCAAGCTCACGAGATCGTGGCATCGGTGGAGTCGGCTCTCCCCGCCGGGCGGGCCGGGACCGTCTCACTTGGAGAGCACTTCTCTGGGGCTCCGGCGATCTCGATCGATCACGCCATCATGGAAAAGGCGGAGAACGCGGTCGTCATCCCATTGGACGCCGGATGGAGCGACATCGGCTCGTGGCACTCCGTTTGGGAGTCGAGCGATCGCGACGAGAACGGCAACGCTCTCATGGGGGATGTGGTGGCTCTGGACGTAACCGACAGTTATGTTCGATCCGGGTCGAAGACGGTGGCCGTCGCCGGGCTGACGGGGGTCGTGGTTGTGGTGACGCCGGATGTGGTCCTCGTCGTCCCCAGGGAGAGGTCCCAGATGGTGCGTGACCTCGCCGCCGGATGGGAAGCGGGTCGGCGAGCCGATTGAAGCTCTGGCCAGGCGCTCCATACCATCGCCGGCGATGAGGCGTGTGGCGATCGTTGCCCTGTTGGGTGTGCTCGTCTCCTCATGCGTGGGCCGCCCCGATGCCGACGCAAACGGGGAGGAGATCTACCTCCAGCTTTGCTCCAACTGCCACGGTGACCAGCTGGAAGGCGGCATTGGCCCACCTCTCGGCCCGGGCTCGAACGCCGCCGAGCAACCGGATGATTTCCTCCACGTGACCATCACCGAGGGACGCGGCCGGATGCCTTCTTTCTCGTCATCTCTCACCGACGATCAGGTGGGCCGGCTGATCGACTATCTGCGGGAGGCCCAGGCCGGATGAGCGTCGTGTTGGAGGCCCTCGAGCTGTATCCGATTCGGATCCCCATGCGCCACCGTTTCCGTCGGGTCGATCACCGCGAGGCTGTCTTGATCAAGGGCCCCGCCGGTTGGGGAGAGTTCTCGCCCTTCCCCGACTACCCGCCAAACGTCACCACCCGTTGGCTGGCTGCTGCCCTCGAAGCGGCCTGCAGCGTCCTCCCCGAGCCTGGCCGGGCCACTATCCCGGTCAATGTGACAGTTCCGGCGGTGACGCCCGACGTCGCCGCCCGGCTCGTCCTCGAATCGGGGGCGGGCACCGCCAAGGTCAAGGTGGGAGAGCCCGGGCAAACCATGGAGGAGGATGAGGCCCGTCTCGCCGCGGTCCGGGCCGCGATCGGCCCGGAGGGCAAGATCCGCATCGACGTCAACGCCGGTTGGGACCTCGAGACTGCTGCGACGCGTCTCGCCTCCTATGCCCGTTTCGACCTCGAATACGTCGAGCAACCGGTCAAGACCCTCGAGGAGATGGTCGAGCTCAAGCAGATGACCGATGTGCCTCTCGCCGCCGATGAGCTGGTTCGACTGCGACCCGACCCGTTGGAAGTGGCGTCCATGGGCGCCGCCGACATCCTGGTGGTGAAGGTTCAGCCCTTGGGCGGTGTGGCCCGGACCCTGGACATCGCAGCTCGAGCCGGAATCCCCGTTGTGGTGTCGTCGGCATTGGAGACGTCGATCGGGATCTACTCAGGGCTCCTCGTCGCCTCCCTGTTGCCCGAGCTCTCCTTCGCCTGTGGCCTGGGCACCGTGTCGCTGATCGAGGGCGATCCGACCCTTCTCCCCCTCGTCTCGATGAACGGGGAGCTGGAGGTTCGTCGTCCCGAGCCCGACCCCGAATTGCTCGAGCGATGGCGACCCGATCGGGATAGGTCCGCCGAGCTGCTGCGTAAAGTTAGAAACGCGGCCGAGGTGCTCACTTGAGATCGCGAGACTCAGAATCGAGACTCCACTGACACAGCCCAATCCCAGCACGGCCCAGGCCCGGGCCATGGTCGACGAGCTGCACCGACACGGTGTCGACTATGCGGTCATCTCACCCGGTTCGCGGTCGGCCGCCCTGGCCATCGCATTCGACGAGCACCCCGAAGTGACGACGAGAGTCGTCCTCGATGAGCGCTCTGCAGCCTTCCATGCCCTAGGCCGAAGCCGGGCGACGACGGCCCCCGTGGTCGCATTGGCCACTTCGGGGACGGCCCTTGCGAACTACCTGCCTGCCGTGGTCGAGGCCGACCTGTCACTCGTCCCACTGATCCTGATCTCGGCCGATCGACCGCCAGACCTGCTCCACGTCGGAGCCAACCAGACCATCGATCAAGAGGGGATCTTCGGGACAAAGGTCCGCTGGTCATGTGCCGTCCCGCCGTCCGAGCCCGGTCTCGACTCGAACGGCTATTGGCGTTCGACGGTTTCCCAGGCGGTGGCACGGGCCAGGGGACATGGTGCCCGGCCCGGGCCGGTCCATCTCAATGTGGCATTCCGTGAGCCAACCGTCCCCGTGTCCGATGACGGCAGGACCCGGGCCGAGCCTTACCCCTTCCCGATCGAGGGGCGGCCGGGTGGTGAGCCGTGGCAGCATCACGAGCAGGTGAGGCCGGCCGGCGCGGCGCTGGTGGTGGGCGGGCGCGGCCTGTTGGTGGCCGGCGAAGGGGATTTCGACCCGCAGGAAATCTTCACTGCCTCCCGCGCGCTCGGCTGGCCGGTCCTGGCCACGGCGACCTCGGGACTCCGTGTCTACGACGTCGTAACCACCTATCACCATCTCTTGGTAAGCGGCGTGCCCGCCGCGCTGCGGCCCGATCTGGTGGTCACGGTCGGTCGAATCGGGCCTAGCGACCGCCTCGGATCCCTCACGTCGCTGCCTGTGCCACAGTTGCAGATCGATCGCTGGGGGGCATGGAACGATCCCCACCGGCATTCGAGCCATCTACTTCAGGCGGATCCTGCGCAAACCCTCGGCGGCTTTGACGCGGCACCGGACGATCGTCTGCTCCGGTCGTGGCTCGACGCAGACGTCTCGATGAGGTCGGCCCTCGACGAGCATCTCGCCGCCGATGAGGTGCCCACCGGTCCCTCCGTAGCCCGAGCCATCGCGCAACTCGACCCGGCGATGCTGATTGCGGCATCGTCGATGCCGATCCGGGACGTGGACGCACACGTTGCTCGGACGGCCAGGGTCATCGCCAATCGCGGCGCCTCGGGCATCGATGGGTTCGCTTCGACGGCATTGGGTGCCGCATCGGCAAGGTCAGGGGCGCTGGCATTCGCCGGGGACCTTTCGTTTCTCCATGACATCGCCGGGCTGGTAGTCGACAACATGGGCGATGTTGTGTTCGTGGTCGTCGACAACGGTGGCGGTGGTCTATTCGACCTGCTGCCACAGGCAGAGCACGCCCCTGCCTACGAGCGGCTGTTCGTCGCTCCCCATCATCTCGACCTGAGCCGGGTCGGGTCCGCTTTCGATCTGGTCCCCCCCGTCGTGGACCATGTCGCCGATCTGGGATCGACGATCCGGAGTCGTCTCGACGCAGGCGGCCCCCATCTGGTGGTGGTTCCGGTAGATCGTGAGGCCGACCTGAAGGCCCGACGAGGACTGGACGACACGGCGCGCGCCGTCTCCGCCGGGCTCAGCTGAGACCAAGTGCGCCCAGCATCGGCCGCAACTTGATCTGGGTCTCTTCGAACTCCATGGCGGCATTGGAGCCTTCGACGATCCCGGCACCGGAATAGAGGGTCACAGCCTCGCCGTCGATCTCGCCGCAGCGAAGGGCGATCGCGAACTCACCATCGCCCTCCCGATTGAACCAACCCACCGGACCGGCGTATCTCCCACGCTCGTGGCCCTCGAGCTCGCGGATCAGCTCGATCGCCGTCTTGGTCGGAGTCCCCGCCACGGCGGCGGTCGGATGCAGTGCGGCCAGCAAGTCGGACACCGTGGTCCCTGCGCGGACCTCACCCTCGAAGATCGTCGACAGGTGCTGGATTTCGCCATAGGTCGCGACCGACCTCTCCGATCGCCCGAGACGGGTGCAGAAGGGGGTGAGGGCTGTGTTGACCGAATCAGCCGCGAGAGAATGCTCCCGCGTCATCTTCTCGGTCTCGAAGAAGCCGGCCGAGGCGGGGTCGCCGGGATCGGCAGAGCCCGCCAGGGAGATCGACCGCACACTCCCGGCGTCGAGCGAGACAAGCAACTCCGGGCTCGAGCCGACAAAACCGTCGACCAGGAACGTGTTAGAACCGGGTTCGTTGCGGGCAAGACCGGAGAGCACGAGGTGGGTGGGCACCCGACTTTCGAACTTCGCCAGGACTCGTCTGGAGAGGACGACTTTCTCCACCTCGCGCTCCCGGATCGCATCGAGCGCTTCATCTACGAGGCTCATCCATACATCGAGCCCGCCGTCGCCGAGATGACCGTCAGGGAGAAAGGTGGCGGAGGCAGGCGGAGGGAGGTCGTCGGGATCGCCGATCAGGAAGCGGGTCCCATCTGTGTCGACCTCGATCAGGGTCCGGGGGATGATCACGACCGAGCCCGGCTGGCTCTCGTCGAACGTGAAGCTCGCCATCGCGAGCGGGGCGTTGGTGGCAGACAATCTTCGCATGGATCGGTCGAAGCGATCGGCGCCGGTTCCGGCGTCGATCCTCGTGGAGACTCCCCAGCCGAACAGCGCAAGGCCGCGTCGGATCCATGCCGAGTCAGGGGCGCGGGTGAGAGCGTCGCGCACGCCCGACTCGAAGACCTCAGCTGTCATTCCAGTTGCAGGCTAGGACCGGCTCGAGGGCCTCGATCCCGGCAACCTCACGGGCGACCTGGCGGAACCTCTCCGGTTCGCCTGATGTGGCCAGCGTCAGTCGACCCGAGCCTCCGGTGTCTGATGCGACTCTCCTGACCTGGCGGGCCACTGCCGGCGCCGGGTCCACAATCCTCACGCCAGGCCCCGCCACGTCCTCGATCAGAGGAACCAGGAAGGGGAAGTGGGTGCAGCCCAGGACCAGCGTGTCGGCGCCGCCGTCGAGGATCGGGGCAAGACACGCAGTCACCTGTCGTCTCGCCTCGGGCCCCTCGACCTCTGCTCTCTCCACCAGCTCCACCCATCTCGGACAAGCCCGGGTCAGCACCGTGGCCCCCGTCGCATGCCGTTGCAACACCGAGGCGAAGAGCTCGCCCTGGAATGTTGCCGCGGTGGCGACGACGCCGATGACACCTGTGGCGCTGCTCAAAACCGCCGGCTTCACCGCCGGCTCCATCCCTACGAAGGTCACATCGGGGTGGTCGGCGCGCAACGCGTGGAGGGCGGCGGCCGATGCAGTGTTACAGGCGATGGCGATGGTCGTTGCGCCCCGATCCAGGAGCCACCGGGAGGCTTCCTCTGTCATCTCGGCGACCTCGCCCAGCGTTCGCACCCCGTAGGGGGCACGAGCCTGGTCGGCGAGATAGAGGAGATCGGCGGAGGGCATCTCACGCCGAATCTCGTTCAGGACGCTCAAGCCGCCGACACCCGAATCGAAGACCCCGATCATCGGTGTCATCTCAGCAGGGCCATGAGGGGGCCGGTGGTACCGTCGCCGGAGAGAGGAGGTCTGGCTTGAAGATCGACGGCTCGGTGGCGCTGGTCACGGGTGGGGTGTCCGGTCTCGGCTTTGGTGCCGCCTCTCGTTTCGTCCGGGTCGGGGGATCGGTGGTCATGCTCGACATCGACGAGGCGCATGGCGCAGCAGCTGTGGATGCGCTGGGGGACAGCTCCCGCTTCATCCGTTGCGACGTGCGCGAACCAGGAGAAGTTGTCGATGCGGTGGGCAGAGCTGCCGAGGAGTGGGGCCGGATCGACATCCTCGTCAATGCCGCCGGCGTGGCGCCGGCGCAACGGCTGATCTCGCGTGATGGTGAGCTCTTCGATCTCGACCTGTTCAAGTTCGTCATCGACGTGAATCTGATCGGCATGTTCGACGTGACCCGAAATGTGGCCGCAGTCATGTCTCAAAATGACCCCGGCGTCGACGCGGAGCGAGGAGTGATCGTGAACGTGGCCTCGATCGCGGCCTTCGAGGGCCAGATCGGTCAGGCTGCCTACTCCGCGTCGAAGGGCGGGATCGTCGGCATGACCCTGCCCCTCGCCCGCGATCTGGCCGGGATCGGGGTGCGGTGCGTGACCGTGGCGCCGGGGATAATGGACACGCCACTCCTGGCCGGTGCCCCCGAGGAGCTCAAGGAATCCCTGGCCGCCCTGCACGTCTTTCCCCGACGTCTCGGGACACCTGAGGACTTTGCCCATCTGGTGCAGTCCATTGTGGAAAACCCGCTATTGAACGGTGAGGTCATTCGTCTCGACGCCGGGGCGAGGATGCCGCCGAGGTGATCGTTCGGTACCAAAATACCTCTCGCTGCCACTATGTGTTGCTCGCAGTGGATGTATATGCTTCCCGCTTGATGGGCGTCACAGCCCGTCTGCCCAAAGGAGGGAATCCATATGAAGAAAGGACGACAGAGGAGCGCGCTTGCCGCTCTTCTTGCGTTTGGACTGTTCCTTGCGGCTTGTAGCAGCGGGGAACCAACTGAAACCACGGAGGCGTCGGGCGATACGACGGCATCCACCGAGGCTCCGACCGACACTACTGAGGCACCGACCGATACCACCGAGGCCGCCGCGGCCGGGAGTGGGATCGTCACGAGCTTCATCGTCGAGCCGGAGTTCCTGCAGCCCCCAAACACCAATGAGTCGGAAGGGAACGCGGTGCTCAGCGCTCTGTTCCGTGGTCTGATCGATTACAACCCGGAGACCAGTGAGCCCGAGTTCACCGGTGTTGCCGAGTCGATCACCTCGCCCGACGAGGGTCTCACCTGGGAGGTCGTACTCAAAGACGGTTGGACCTTCCACGACGGCACGCCAGTGACGGCGCAGTCGTTCGTCGATTCGTGGAACTAC
>Ga0190271_10001803_pt1 | contig 12492 bp, 13 predicted proteins | sample Popmic356T_FD_133747 | JGI IMG/M metagenome (GOLD analysis project Ga0190271, IMG submission 133747) | Populus adjacent soil microbial communities from riparian zone of Weber River, Utah, USA - 356 T | ecosystem: Environmental > Terrestrial > Soil > Riparian zone | place: USA: Utah | collected...
ACTTACCCCTGATCAACCTCCCTCGCACGACGCGCTTGAGTAACGCTCGTTGCCGGAGTAGTGTTAACGTGACGGGTGGGCACACGATGCGGAGTTCTGCATGCGTGGCCTTTTACCAATGGTGTGGCTCTTAGGGGCCGGCCTCTACACAGCCTCTATCCTCTCTCTGATCAAGCCATTCTCCGGCGACGAGGAGTGGCCCGCGCCGCCTCCCGTGAATGAGGCCGTGGTGGCGGCGAAGCTTCAGCCAGAAGTGACCAGGCAGGCTCTAGCCCAAGCGCAGGGACCGCTCGTGCTGGCGGCCCTTTCGGCCGAACCGAAGACTCCGCGTCGCGACGAATGGGTGCAGGTCGGGGGCTATACGACCATGGTCCGCGCCAGGCCGTCAGCCGACGCGCCGCCGCTCTACGCCTATGCGGTCGGACGCGGGCTTCGGGTGATCGGTCGCGAAGGGCGCTTCGTCAGGGTGCAGGATCTCGGCAGCGGCAAGCTCGGCTGGATCGAGGAGTCCTCTCTGGTCCCGTTCTTCGGCGGCTACCGGCAGCCCGAGCAGCAAATCACCGCGCCGCAGATCGTCGCGGTCGCGCCGCCGCCGGCCAGGTCCGCCGCTGAGCCGGACAGCACCGAGCCAAAGCCACACGTCACCCCGGTGGCCGCCAGGAAGCCGCAACTGCCGCGCAATGACGTGATGGCGGCGCGCCTGGCCAAGGAGACTGTGGCCGCCGCCGAGCCAAGAGGGCGCGGACTGTTCGGCCGGAAGCGCGGGGCGCAGCGCATCGCCTTGGGCGGCCGGCAGAAGGGACCGACCTCGATGTTCGACCGGGCGATCAGAGGCTTCTGAGGCGTCCCAACAGCAGCGCCTATAATGCGCTTGCGCCGAGCCGGCGCCTTGCCGGCAATGGCGATCAGCGCATCGCGAACGGAATTGCTTGAAGGCGTCGGACACAGCCATTTCGAGTGGACGTTCAGACCAGCGGCGAGACGGGTTCGCTGTGCTCGCCGGCCGGAGCCGGGTGCTCGCCGATCGGCGCGGCGCCGTCGTGATGGGCGACATCGTGGCCGTTGGCCTTATGCTGCCCGTTGGCGTGCTGAGCAACCGGGACCGCAGCATGGCCGATGCCGTTCTTGGCGGCGACGCGGCGCTCTCGCTCGACCGCCGTACGGGCGGCAACGTTTTGGGTGTAAAGCTCCATGTGCTCGGCGTCTTCTTCGGCCACCGCGGTGAGCGCCTCATCCATATAGAGCTTGGCGTTCGGGTCCGCCTCAACCTTGTTCAAGATGCGCGTCAGGTGGCGCCAGCGTTTGGCGACCATGACGACTTTGCGGGCAATGTCGGCGGCGTAGCGCGCGTAGAACGGAACGGCCCATTCGATCGGCATTCCGGAGCGGCGGTCGCGGCGGTGCTTGATGCGGAAGATGCCCCATTGCAGCGGATGCAAGCCTTCCACCGGCACCGCGCTGGAGAACCAGAACAACACGGTCCTCAGCGAACGCAGGTTGATGCCGCAGGCATAGGCGCGGCGCATGATCGTCTCAAGATGCTCGTCGGTGTAATAGTGCCCCCAAGCCGCTTGATAGATGCCCGACCACTCTTCCTTGGTCATCTTGGGATGGGCGGTGACGACGTGCTCGACGTCGTATTTGTTCATATCGGGGTCCATCCAGACCCCTTTCTCGTGCAGCACCTTGTGGTCTTCCGACCCCGGCAGCGGCGTCAGCACAAAAAATTCGAGCATGTCGAGCGGCAGTTCTTTCTTGATGATATCGAGGTCCTGCTTGATCGACTCCGGCGTGTCGTTCTCGAAGCCGAGGATGTAGCCCGCGTAGGTCATGATGCCGACCCGCTTCCATTCGAGCAGCATCTTACGGTACTCGGTTATCTTGTTCTGCCGCTTCTTGGCGGCGATCAGGTTCGCGGGGTTGATGTTCTCGAGCCCGATGAACACGCGGGTGACGCCCGCCCGCTTCGATTTATCGATGAAGTTCGGGATGCGGTGACAGAGCGTGTCGACCTGGATGCAGAAGCGGATGTCCAGCCCGTCCTCTTCCCGCAGCTTGATGATGCGATCGTAGATCGCCTCCCAATCCTTGTTGCGGGCGAAATTGTCGTCGGTGATGAAGAAGCGGTTGACGCCCTGCTCGTAGTTCCAGCGCAGGATCTTCTCGACGCTGTCGGGCGATCGATAGCGCGACTTGCGCCCCTGCACGTTGATGATGGTGCAGAACGAGCATTGAAATGGACAGCCGCGACCGGCGTCGAAGCTGGTCACATTGCCGATGGTCCGCCTGACGAACTCGACCGGCAGGAAGGGCGGAGCGGGGATGTTGCCGATGTCCGGCAGGTGCTTCATATGATCGTAAAGCGGGCGAAGCTCGCCGCGCGCGGCGTCGATCAGCACCTCGTCGAGACCTTCCTCCGCCTCGCCGGCATAGATGGAAATGCCGAGCGCCTGCGCCGCCTTGATGTCGGCGGGAAGCTCTTTCAGCATCGAGAGGCAGCCCGAGACATGGAAGCCGCCGATCATCACTTGGATGCCGGCCTTGCGCAGCTGCGTGGCGATATCCACGGCACGGGGGAATTCATTGGATTGCACGCCGATAATGCCGACCAGCCCGAGCCCGCCATTGTCTTTGATTTGGCGGGCGATCTCGCGCGTGCGGACGCGCGTGTTAGTCTCGTCCATGGCGCTCACGTCGATGGGAAGGTCGGGCCCAAGCAGCTGCCGCTCAGCGGCCCCAAGCGCCAGGCTGTACACCGCGGCCAGCGAGTTCGACGGCATGGTCGAACGAACCCACTGCACCACATAGCCGTCATTGTCGTAATGCGACGGCTTGATCAGGATGAGCTGAAAGCGCGACTTGGTCGTCCGTGTTCGCTTGATCATCCCTCAATCCCGAAAAGGCTTCAGCCGCGCGCCGGGACCGGTCTTTGCCGGATCTGACAAACGCTGCACCTCTGAAAGGACGCGCCCGGCTTATTCCGCGCCTTGACCCCGTTCGCCAATGCCGGGGGCACCGTCCGCGTGCCTATTTTGCGGTGCACCCTTTGGTTCGACGCACTCAAACATAATAACCCACCCGGGTCCAATTTATTAAGGGGAAATGGTCGCCGGGGGCGGATTTCCGCCAGATTTGGCGGGCGGCATCGAAGGCCGCGATGTCCTTGGCGAGGAAGTAGTTGAGCATGGTGCGGATAGTGGCGATCACCGCGAGCTTGGCGATGTCCTCCCAGGTCGGCGCAACCGCTGTGCGCAGAAGATCGGCGGCGAAGGCGAATTCAAGGGCCAACAGGATCCAGGTCGCGAATTTGAGCCAAATCTCCCGGCCGGTGTGAAGATCGCCGACAACACCCCGATAAAGGCCTGGAGGGCACCGAAGCTCACGACGAAGACGGCGCCGCACTCGATGATCAGTGCGATGTAGCTCGCGGCCTCGTTGAATTGCTGCTCGAGCGCCACTGCCCTGTCCCCCAGCCGTTAGATTGGCGCGAGCGGTGCCTCCGTGCAAGCCGGATGCTGCACGTCAGCAGGCACTTCGGAGCAGCGTCGAATCAGGCTGGAATCGGTGGCGTGCGCGAAAGCAATGAGAGGCCGGATTATAGCTCGCCGGTGAGGAACTGCGCTCGGCCTATGCCGAAGGACCAATCCTCGTCGCCGTTCTCGACGATCGAGACCATCACGTCGGACGGCTTGATGCCGCAGGACTTTTCCAGCTCCTCGCTCAGCAGCCGGTAGAGCGCCTCTCTCTTCTCCTGGGAGCGGCGGCGGCTTACGACCTGTACCACCACGATCTTGTCGCTCCGCTCAATGCCGAGCCCCGTGTCCTCGACGATCATGTGGGCGCGGGGGTGCTGCCGCAGAATCTGATAGCGGTCGCGCTCAGGCACCTTGAAGGCTGCGACCATGGCGCGGTGCGCCGCATCGAGCAGCGCCTTCAGCTCGGCGTCGCTGCGGCCCTCGATGACGTCGAATTTCATCAGCGGCATGGCATCTCCTCCGCGAGCGAGTGCGTTGGTTCTCACGGCGCCGAGGCTCATCGCCAGCAGAGCGCCGAATCGAATGACGTCGCGCCGCGTAGGGATCACACCTCCCGCGCCAGGTCGCGGAGCTTGAATTTCTGGATCTTGCCGGTCGAGGTCTTGGGCAGCTCGATGAACACCACGTGGCGCGGGCATTTGTAGCGTGCGAGCTTCTCCTTGCACCAGACGATGATCTCCCCCTCCGTCACGTTCGCGCCGGGCCGCGTCTCGACGAAGGCGCATGGCGTCTCGCCCCATTTCGGGTCGGGCTTGGCGACCACGGCCGCGGCGGCGACCGCAGGGTGCTTGTAGAGCACGTCCTCCACCTCGATCGATGAGATGTTCTCGCCGCCGGAAATGATGATGTCCTTGGAGCGGTCTTTCAGCTGGATATAGCCGTCGGGGTGCAGCACGCCGAGATCGCCCGAATGAAACCAGCCGCCGGCGAAAGCCTCCTCGGTCGCCTTCTTGTTCTTGAGATAGCCCTTCATCACGATATTGCCGCGGAACATCACTTCGCCGAGCGTCTCGCCGTCTGCGGGTACGGTCTCCATCGTGGCCGGGTCCATCACGGTCAGGTCTTCGAGCGCGTGATAGCGCACGCCCTGGCGGATGCGCTTGGCGAGCCGCTCCTCGGGCGGGAGTTCGTCCCAAGCCTCGTGCCATTCGTTCAAGGTGGCGGGACCGTAAGTCTCGGTCAGACCGTAGAGATGGGTGAGTTCGAAGCCCGCCTCGTCCATCTTGGCGAGCACGGCGGCGGGGGGCGGTGCCGCGGCATGGCTGAAGGCGACCCGCTGGGGGAAGAGCCGCCGCTCCTCTTCCGTGGCATTGAGCAGCGCCGCCATAACGAAGGGTGCCCCCGAGAGATGCGTCACCTTGTGCTCGGCGATCGCGTCATACATCAGCTTGGCCCGCACGGAGCGCAGGCAGACATGAGTTCCGGCGAGCAGCGAGATCGACCAGGGGAAGCACCAGCCGTTGCAATGGAACATCGGCAAGGTCCAGAGATAGACCGGGTGCTGGCCCATGCCGGTAGCCACCGCGTTGGCGTAGCACATCAACGCCGCGCCGCGGTGGTGATAGACCACGCCCTTGGGATTGCCGGTGGTGCCGCTGGTGTAATTGAGCGCGATCGCGTTCCACTCGTCCGAGGGCATGGCCCAGGCAAATTCGGGGTCGCCCCCGGCGATGAAATCCTCGTAGTCGAGCGTGCCCATGCGCTCGCCCCCGATTCCGCATTCGAGGTCGCGGTAGTCGATCACGAGCGGCTTCACCTTGGCCTGCTTCAATGCCTCGGTGAGCGCGCCTCCGAATTCGGTATCGCCGATCAGCACCTTGGTGCCGGCATGGTCGAGCATGAAGGCGACGGCCGGTGCGTCGAGGCGGGTGTTGATCGAGTGGAGCACGGCGCCGAGCATGGGAATGCCGTAATGCGCTTCGAGCATGGCGGGCGTGTTGGCGAGCATCACCGAGACGGTGTCGCCTTGGCCGATGCCGTGCGCGGCCAGTGCCGAGGCGAGCTTGCGGCTCCGCGCGTAGAACGCGTCATAGCTGGTGCGCGTCCCGCCGTGAATGATGGCGGTATGGTCGGGATGCACGTCGGCCGCGCGCTGCAAGAAGATGAGCGGGGTCAGCGGCTGGTAATTCGCCGGGCTCCTGCCGAGGCCGGTGTCGTACGGGTTGGCCATGCCCCTCGCCTTAGGCGCGTTTCCTTGTCGCACCCTAGCGGGGCTTAACCCTCCCGATCAATCACCGTGTCTGGGGTTCGGCGAAAAACAATTGCCGTGACCGGCAGTCGCCAGCTTAGGCGTGCTCAAGAATCCTCTCTTTCGGCTTGGCCCGCGCTGACGCCGGCTTTGCCGGGCTATCGACTTGGGCGCTGCCGGATTGGGCCGGTCCGGCCCAATGGAAGAAATAAGCGAGCGTGAGGGCGAAACCCGTGAAGGCGGTGATCACCAAGGTGAGGTAGAAGATATCGAGCCAGTGCATGTTGTCACCTCGTGTCGGATTCGAGGTGCAGATCATGGCTCCGCGAGCGTCAGCCCGCTTTGATCGGGATCAAAGCCCAGGCCTTACTCGGAGACGGCGTCGCTGCGCTTGAAGTCCTTCAGCTTGGCGAAGATGGAGTCGGCGTCGGGCGCTTCCTCCTCCTCGTCCGGCGCGGCCATGGCGGCGCGCGCCTCTTCGGCCAGCGCAGTCGCCATGGGCCGGTCGGGCTCTGGCGCCGGCTGGGCTGGGGCAATGCTCTCCTCGGTGGGAAGCAAGGTCCCGGCCTTGGCGGGTTCGGTCAATCCGGCCTCTTTCCGCTCGCGCTCGAGCCGGGCGGCCGCCTTCTTCACCTCGCCGTCGAGGTCGATCTGCGAGCAAAGCCCGAGCGTCACCGGGTCCTGCGCCACGAGATTCGGCGAGTTCCAATGCTGGCGCTCGCGGATGGCGAGGATGGTCGGCTTGGTGGTGCCGACCAGCCGCATGATCTGCGAGTCCTTCAGTTCGGCATGATTCTTCAAGAGCCACAGGATGGCGTTCGGCCGGTCCTGGCGCCGCGAGACCGGGGTATAGCGCGGGCCGCGCTTGGTCTTGACCTCCGGCACCTCGACCTTGGGCTCGGACAGCTTCAGCCGGTGTTGCGGGTTGAGTTCGGCCTTGGCGATCTCCTCGCGGGAGAGCTGGCCGCTCGAGATCGGGTCCATGCCCTTGATGCCGTGTGCCACGTCGCCGTCGGCGATGCCCTTCACTTCGAGCACATGCAGCCCGCAGAACTCGGCGATCTGCTCGAATGTGAGCGAGGTGTTGTCGACCAGCCAGACGGCGGTCGCTTTCGGCATCAGCGGGGTACGGTCCATGGGTGTCAAACCTTAAGGCTGTAGCGGCGCTCTTTCGCCCCCTCCGGCGAAAGGCCAATCCGTCAACGATGAGGGGAATGAGCCCTATATAGGGGCTGCCGCCTCCTTAGGCAATCGCTTCTCTCGCCAGGACTGCCGATCGAGCGGCCAGACTGTGGAACCGTCCTTACGCTGAGGGGTTTAGGGCGCGTTAGGGCGTCTCAACATCTATGTCTCATATGATGGGACTTGACGCGCGCGGCTACCGTTGGCGCGTTTCTCATCACGCTCTGCATGCTGATGCGAACGTCGCGCAGGCCGGCTGCAGCGCCTACCCGAAAGATCCATATGCGACCAGGATCGCAGGCCAGCGCGCGATCATGGCCGTCGGAGTTCGCGGCATGGACTGCAAGGAACGTAAGCTGCTCTTCGTGCGCTTGCGGGAGCATCGGCGATTCTGGCCCGATAAGACGCTGACCGAGGTCCGCTTCACCGTAACGAACGGAGCGCTTCGCACGCACTATCTCTGCAAAGGCCCGATAGGCGAAAGAGATGTCTTCACCGAGACCTGGGTACAAGGCGAAGGCAAGCACAAATCGGGACCGTTGAAGTTCAAGGCTTGCGGTTGATTCCGGCGCCGGTCAGGTCACCAGCACGATTTTGCCGATGTGCTCGGGATCGTCGATGCGGCGGTGGGCGCCGACCGCGTCTTCGAGCTTGAAGCTCGAATCGATCACCGCCTTGACCTTGCCTTCGGCGATCAGCGGCCAGACGCGCTGCTCGATCGCCTTCGCCATGCGCGCCTTGGCGTCCGGCGTCTGCGCGCGCAAGGTGGAGCCGGTGAGGGTGAGGCGCCGCATCATCAGCCGCATCAGGTCGAGCTCGACCTTGGAGCCTTTGAGGAAGGCGATCTGCACGATGCGGCCTTCCAGCGCCGCTGCGCGCAAATTCCGCTCGATATAGTCGCCGCCGACCATGTCGAGGATGACGTCGGCGCCGTGGCCGCCGGTGGTCTCGCGCACTGCCTCGACGAAATCCTCCTCGCGATAATTGATGGCGCGCACGGCGCCGAGCGCCTCGCAGTCGCGTTGCTTCGCCGCGCTCCCGACCGTGGTGATGACATGAGCGCCGAGCGCGGCGGCAAGCTGGATGGCGGTGGTGCCGATGCCGCCGCCGCCGCCATGCACGAGCAGCCAATCGCCTGGCTGGAGCGCGCCGCGTTCCAAAATATTATGCCAGACGGTGAACACGGTCTCGGGAAGCGCTGCGGCTTCCTCCAATGACAGACCGCGGGGCATGGGGAGGGTGGCGGTTTCCGGTGCGACCGCGAATTCGGCATAGCCGCCGCCATTGACCAGCGCGCAGACGAGATCGCCTTGCTTGAAGCGGTCGGCGCCTTCCCCGCGCGCAACGATCTCGCCGGCGACTTCGAGGCCAAGCAGATCGGAGGCGCCTTTGGGCGGCGGATAGAGTCCCTGGCGCTGCAACACGTCCGGGCGGTTGACGCCGGCGGCGGCGACTTTGATCAGCACCTCGCCCGGACCTGGGTTGGGTACTGGCCGCGTCGCCGGCACAAGCACCTCCGGCCCGCCCGGCTCGCGCGCCTCGATCACACTCATCGTCTCTGGCAGCATTGCTGTTCCTCTGCCGGCTGAGAGTTGGAATCCCTGCACCACACTCTCCGTCATGGCCGGGACTTCGCCCGGGCATGACGGAGAGTGCTGTTGGGTCGGCGATTCTGCAACCGGCGATGACGTTAGAGAAGAGCGCGGCGCGATGCTAGAATGCAGGCATGGACATCGACGACATCGCCCCGCCGCCGAAGAAGGCCAAGAGCTACGAGCTCGGCCAGGATCTGAGCAAGCTTTCGGTCGGCGAGCTGCGCGAACTCGTCGAGGCGCTCAAGGCCGAGATCGCGCGCGTCGAGCAGGTACTCGACGCGAAGCAATCGTCGAAGTGCGCCGCCGAGGCCGCCTTCAGGCGTTAACCAAACCGTTCCTTTAGGTAAACCACGGTTTAGCATTAACCGGTCTTTAGGACTTCGGCGTTAGGGTCTCAGTCATCCAGTCCTCTGGATCTGAGTGGCCTGTTCCACTCTGTTTGACGCCTCCCTGTTAACTTCCTGAGCCGCCGCATGGCGGCTCTTTTTTTGCCCAATTCGCGGCCTTTAACCTTTTTGGTGGGAAGGCGACGGCGCGAGTTGCGCATGGCATACTATGCCGCCGGGCACGGGCGTAGACGGGAGTGGGTGGCAGATGGCGGGGAGATCGAGGAGCGGCGACCGTGACGGCAACGTGACGGTCTCCTTCGGCGCGAAATTCGCGCGATCCGATCAATTCAAGACGGTTTTTCGCGAAGGCATGGCGCTGGTCGAGGCGGCGGCAAGCTATCTCGACGGCGACGGCCGCAAAGAGGCGCGTAAGCTCAAGCCGCCGCATTCGCTGGCCTATGCCACCGAGAGCATGCGGCTCACCACGCGGCTGATGCAGCTTGCCTCCTGGCTGCTGATCCGGCGCGCGGTGAGCGAAGGAGAGTTAACGCCGGAGCAGGCGGTCGAGGAGCAGCGCAAGATCAAGCTGCCGGTGGTGGGCGGCGATCAGCCGTCCCGCGAGCTTGGGCATCTGCCGGTGCGCTTGCGCGAGCTCGTGGAGCAAAGCGTCAAGCTGCAAGAGCGGGTGATCCGGCTCGATCAGATGCTCGGCCATGAGCGGGTGGCGCCGGCCGACACCGACAGCCCGCTCAAATCGCAACTCTCGCTCTTGCGCGCGGCGTTCGGCAAAGAAGCCGAGTAGCGGCTCGCCCGCTCGAATTCTATTTGAGGAAGCCTTCGTATTTCCGCTTGAAGCGGGTCAGGCGCCCACCACGATCGGTTAGGTGCTGACCGCCGCCGGTCCAGGCCGGGTGGGTCTTCGGATCAATGTCGAGCTTGAGCGTGTCGCCCTCCGCCCCGTAGGTCGAATAGGTGACGAACTCGGTGCCGTCGGTCATCACCACCTTGATGCGGTGGTAGTCCGGGTGAATGTCTTTCCTCATGGCGGTCAGCCTTGCAAATCGGGGATATTCATTGAGCGGAGCCTATAACGGAACTTGCCGGGGGCCGCAAGGCCGCGCCGTAAGGGCGCAGGCATCTAACCCTTTGCGGGCAGCCCGCCGCCCGCTTAAAGTCTGGCCCTCGAACCGAAGCTGGGCCCTTTCCTTGTGCAACTCCTAACGCAACAGCCTGATGGTCACGGCCGCTATGCGGACGACCAGGGGGTGAAGCGCGTCTCGCTTCGCCCGCTGCTGTCGCTCAAGGGCTATCTGCTGCGCCATAAGGGCATGCTTGCCGCGGCGCTCGCGGCCCTGCTCGTCTCGGCGGGCGCGACGCTCGCCGTGCCGCTCGCCGTCAGGCGCATGGTCGATCTCGGCTTCTCCGGCATCGAGCCCGATCTGATCGACAAATATTTCCTGACCTTAGTGGGCATCGGCATCTTGCTGGCGCTGGCCAGCGCGGCTCGCTTCTACGCGGTGAACTGGCTCGGCGAGCGGGTGATCGCCGATATTCGCCGCGACGTGTTCAAGCATCTGACCAGCCTAAGTCCCGCATTCTACGAGGTGTCGCATTCGGGCGAGGTGATGTCGCGGCTCACCGCCGACACGACGCAGGTCAAGGCCGCGGCCAGCACGGTGATCTCGCAAACCTTGCGCAATATCTTGCTGCTGATCGGCGCCAGCGCGATGATGGCGGTGACCAGCCTGAAGCTCTCGTTCGCGGTGCTGATCGCGATTCCAATCATCGTGCTGCCGCTGGCGGCTTACGGCCGCGCGGTGCGGGCGCTGTCCCGCGAGGCGCAGGATTCGCTGGCGCAGGCCTCGGCCTATGCCAGCGAGAGCCTGGGGCAGGTGCGGGTGATGCAGGCCTTCACCCATGAGAAGGCGGCCGCGGCGCGCTTCGACCATGCGGTCGAGCGTTCCTTCGTGGCGGCCGATGCACGGGCCAAGGCGCGCGCCGGGCTGACCGCGATCGCCATCTTTCTCGTCTTCGCCAGCGTCGTCGGCGTGCTCTGGTATGGAGCGCAGGATGTGCTGTCGGGGGCGATGACCGGCGGGCGGCTCTCGCAATTCGTGCTTTACGCCGTGCTGGCGGCGATGGCCGCGGCGGGCTTGAGCGAGGTCTGGGGTGAAGTCACCCAATGTATGGGCGCCGCCGAGCGCCTGAGCGAGCTGCTTCAGGCGCAGTCGACGATCAAGTCGCCACGCCATCCGAAGGCGCTGCCGGTTCCGCCGCGGGGTGAGATCGCCCTTCGCGATGTATCGTTCTCTTATCCGCTCAGGCCCGAGACGAACGCGCTCGATCATGTGAGCTTCGAGGTGAAGCCGGGAGAGCGGGTGGCGCTGGTCGGTCCGTCCGGTGCGGGCAAGACGACCATCTTCGCGCTGCTGCTCCGTTTCTACGATCCCCGCAGAGGCAAGGTCGAGGTCGACGGCGTCGCCGTCAACGAGGCCGAGCTTGCCGAGCTTCGCGCCCGTTTCGCGCTGGTGCCGCAAGAGACGGCGCTGTTCGCCGACAGCGTTGCCGCCAATGTCGCCTATGGCAAGGAGGACGCGACCCGGAGCGAGATCGAGGCCGCTTCGCGCGCCGCTTACGCGCATGACTTCATCGCCGCCTTGCCGCAGGGCTACGACACGATGCTGGGGGAGGGCGGCGTGACCCTGTCAGCCGGGCAGCGGCAGCGGATTGCTATCGCCCGGGCGCTCTTGCGCGATGCGCCCATCCTGCTGTTGGACGAGGCCACCAGCGCGCTCGATGCCGAGAGCGAGACGTTGGTGCAAAAGGCGCTCGACAAGATCATGGAGGGACGGACCACGCTGGTCATCGCGCACCGCCTCGCCACCGTGATGCGCGCCGACCGCATTCTCGTCTTCGACAGCGGGCGGCTGGTCGAGCAGGGCACGCATCAGGCGCTGATCGCCAAGCCGGGCGTCTATAAGCGGCTCGCCGATCTGCAATTCGCGCCCGACGCGGCGGAATGAGAAGGCCGTCCTTCGCGCGGCTGTTCAATGCGCTAGGCTCTGGCCTGATTACCGGAGCGGCCGACGACGACCCGAGCGGCATTGCCACCTATTCCCAGGCCGGCGCCCAATTCGGATTCGTCCTGACTGCCCTTCATGGCGGCAATCCAGATCGTTGGCGCCTGCATTGGCTGGGAGACGCGAAAAGGGCTCGCCGCAAATATCGCCGACCGGCTTCCGCGATCCGCGCTTTATGGTTTGGTCGGGCTGCTGGTCGTCGCCAACACGATCAATATCGCCGCCGACCTTGCCGCCATGGGAGAGGCGCTCAGGCTCGTCATTGGCGGGCCGGGTCTCGTTTACGCGCTCGGTTTCGGCGTCGCCTGCCTCGTCGTGGAAGTAATTCGTCCCCTACCATCACTATGCGGGCTATCTCAAATTCCTCACGCTCGTCCTGTTCGCCCTATGTGGCCCCGCGGCCTTCACGGTGCAGGTGCCCTGGGGCGAGGTCATGCTCGCGACGCTGGTGCCGAAGCTGTCGCTGCAAGGCGATTTCCTGCTCATGATCGTTGCCGTGTTCGGCACGACCATCAGCCCTTATTTGAACTTCTGGCAGGCCTCGCAAGAGGCGGAGGAATCGCGCCTCAGCCATCGGCGCAA
>Ga0190271_10001804_pt1 | contig 12492 bp, 13 predicted proteins | sample Popmic356T_FD_133747 | JGI IMG/M metagenome (GOLD analysis project Ga0190271, IMG submission 133747) | Populus adjacent soil microbial communities from riparian zone of Weber River, Utah, USA - 356 T | ecosystem: Environmental > Terrestrial > Soil > Riparian zone | place: USA: Utah | collected...
CTGCGCGAGGACACCGCGAAATCGCTGCTCGCCGACCAGCTTGGGTTCGACGAGCTCTGGATGGGCGAGCACTTCTCGGCGATCACCGAGCCGTTCCCCACGCCGCTGATGTTTCTCGCCGGCCTGGTGCCGCAAACGAAGAACCTGACATTCGGCACCGCCGTCATCAACCTGCCGAACCATCATCCGGCGATCGTCGCCGGCGAGGTGGCGCAGTTCGACCACATGAGCGGCGGGCGTTTCATGTTCGGCGTCGGGCCGGGCGGGCTCGCCTCCGATCACGAGCTGTTCGACGTCGGCGACGGCGCCAAGCGCGGCCGCATGTTCCTGGAATCCATCGACATCATGCTGAAGATCTGGGCGCAGGATCCGCCCTACGACATCGAAGGCGAGTTCTGGAACGTCAAGATCAAGAACGCGATCGTGCCGGAGCTCGGCTTCGGCACCATGCCCAAGCCGTTACAGCAGCCGCACCCGCCGATCCATATTTCCGTCGGGACACCCAACTCGTCGTCCGCGCGCGAGGCGGCCTCGCGCGGCTGGGGCATCATCTCAGGTCCCAACGCGCCGACCTATTCGATCGCCTCGCACTGGAAGGCCTACGCCGAAACCTGCGCCACGACGGGCCAGGTTGCGCGCGGCGACAACTGGCGCGTGGCGCGCAACGTCATCGTGGCGGCGTCCGACGCAGAGGCCGAGGAGCGCGTGTTCGGCGCGAACACCGCGAACCGCTATTTCTTCACGTATCTGCGCACCGCGGTCGCCAAGGCCGGCCGGCTCGGCACCATCAAGCCGCAGCCCGACATGAGCGACGAGGAGTTCACGCCGGACGTGCTGATGGCCGAATGCGCGATCTACGGCTCGCCCAAGACGGTGCTCGACAAGCTGATCGCGTTCCGCGATGCGGTCGGGCCGTTCGGCGCCGTGTTGAAGATGGGCGTGGATTGGGGCGGCCCCAGCGAGGCCTGGGAGCGCGAGGCGATGAAGCTGCTGGCGCAGGACGTGATGCCGAAGTTCCGCCAGCACACCACCGCACAGGCGGCGGAGTAAGCTAGTCCCTCACGCGCCGCAGCCGCACATACATCGCGCCTTCGCCGCCGTGGCCGATGCCCGCGGTCTCAATGCCGACCACCAGATCGCGGAACTCCGGCAGCCGCAGCCACATCGGCACCTGGCGCTTGAGCACGCCACGCTCGCCGTCGCCGCGCACGCCCTTGCCGGTGATCACCAGCACGATCTTGGCGCCCTTCGCCTGCGAGCGAAGCAGAAAGCCGAGCAGCGCGTCATGCGCCTGCGCTTGCGTCATGCCGTGCAGATCGAGCCGCCCCTGGATCGCGCCGCTGTCGCGCGACAAACGGCGCTTCGCCTTGCGGCCGAGCGGCGCGGGCTCGGGACGCGCCACCGGCCGAGCGGCGGCGGTCGGGGCAGCGGCGACAGCCTTGGCCTTGAGTTTCGCTTGAGCCTTGGGCGCCGGCGCGGCCGGCGGCTCGATGTCTTCCAGGTCGGCGCGCCGCCGCCTGGCGAGCGGAGCGATCGAACGGGTCACGTATTTCCAGAGGGAACGTTCGTCGGGATCGAGCCGTCGTCTGCTCATAGCGGACTAACCCGGCGGCGCGGGCTCAATGGGCTTGGCGGTCTTCTTGGATTCTTTCTTCGGCTCGGGCTTCTTCTTGCCCCCCGGCTTTGCCGCTGCGGGCTTGGTGACGACCTTGGCCTCGGCCGGCTTCGTCTCGGCGGGTTTCGCTTCGGCCGGCTTCACATTCGCCGTTTTGGGGGCCTCCGGCTTCTTCACGTCGGGCCTTGCCACTGGAAGCGGCACCGCCGTCGTCACCGCAGCGACCACCTCAGGCTTCGCGGCCGTCACCTCGTCCTGCGGAATGTTCTCAGGCCGCGGCTTCGGCAGCGGGATCTCTTCGTCCTCACGCTCCGCCGCGAACGGATCGATGCTCTTGGGGAACAGCATGGTGAACTGGCCGGGCTGCTTGAAGCGGCCCGAGATCAGGCCTGCCGGCTCGCCGGCGCCATAATAGATGTCGGCGCGCGCCGGCCCGACGATCGCGCCGCCGGTGTCCTGCGCGAACATCAGGCGGCGCCATTTCGTGGTCGGCTGCTCGCCGTCGATCGGCAGCTCGGCCTGGATGAAGAACGGCGTGCCGTAGACGTGCAGGTTCCTGTCGACCGCTATCGAGCGGCCCGCGGTGAGCGACACGCCCTGCGCGCCGACCGGCTCGATATCGGCGGCAAGACCGGTTTCGCGGAAGAACACATACGACTTGTTCAGCCGGCGGAGCTCCTTGCCCTCCTCCGGATTGGCCGTCATCCATTGCCGGATGCGGTCCATCGACATTTCTTCCTTGGTGTAGATCTTCTTGTCGATCAGCCATTTGCCGACCGCGTAGTACGGATGGCCGTTCTGCGAGTCGTAATTGACGCGCATCAACGTGCCGTCCGGGAGACGCACGCGCGCCGAACCCTGGATCTGGATGAAGAACGAGTCGACCGGGTCCTTGAGATAGACGATCTCGAGATTGCGGCCCTTGAGCACGCCGTCCTCGATCGCGGCGCGGTCGTAGAACGAAACCAGCCGGCGGCCGCCGCGGCGCACCTTGCCGGCGACCTTCTTCGCGGCGGACCGCACCGCTTTTTTGGTCGCTTTCGCGCCCTTGGCGATCTTCGAGCCGACCTTGCTGCGGCCGAAGCTCGCGGCCTTGAGCCGCTTGCCGCCGCGCAGCAATCCAGCGGGCGTGCGGTATAGCGGATGGGTGAATTCGTCGCTCGGCTCGCGCGAGCCATCGACGATCGGCTCGTAGTAGCCGGTCAGGAACCCCGCCGTCTCGCCGTTGGGCGTGATGCGGACCGGGCGGAAGTTCTGCTCGAAGAAATCGCGCGCCTCTTTCGCGTCCTTTGGCGTCACCGTCACGGCGACCGTGCAAGCCTCATGCAGTCCGCGGAAAACCGGCCGGCCGCGCGCATCGCCGCTGCTGCGCAGGATTGCGCGGCAGCTTTGCATGAAGGCGGCGAAGGCGGCGAGATGATCGTCCTCGGCCCAGCCTTCGAGCTTGGGCCAGTCCACCGCCTCGAACTGGCTGGCGCCGATCCTGATGGCCTGTGCCGGCGCGGCGAACCAAAGGAGTATCGTGGCGGTGACCGCTGCCCGTCCTGCCCTGCGGTGAAAGCGCAGCCAGCCTGCTGTCATTGCCCAGCTTCGGTCGCGACCAGTTTCCAGTTGGGATCCCGCGACGTGATGTCGCGCGCGAACGTCCACACGTCGGTGACGGTGGTGACGGCATCCGGATTGCCGTCGATCACGGCGCCCGACCGGTCACGGGTGACCGAAACGAGCTGCGACACGAACCGGATGGTGACTTGCGCGGTCTTGTTCCGCATTTCGGCGCCGATGAGTTCGGCGGCCTCGATCGAAACAAATCGCGACTCGATCTTCTCGCCGCGCTGCTCGCGCTCCTTGATCGCAGCCTCGAAGCCTTCGTACACCTCGCGGCCGAGCAGATCCTTGAGCTGGCGGCGGTCGCCGTTGGCGTAAGCGGTGACGATCATCTCGTAGGCGGCTTTCGCGCCGCCGAGGAATCCGGCTGCGTCGAACGTCTTGTCTTCGGCGGCGATGGCGTCGAGCGATGCCGCCAGCGCCGAGCCGGGCTCCGCGATCCCCTTCCAGCGATCGGGGCCTTCTTCCTGCTGTGGCGCGGCCGGACCCTTGTCCGCGGCACGGCCGGGCAACGTCACGACATTGCCGTCGGTGGTCGACGTGCGCGCCACTTCGCGATTCGCATACGGATCGAACGGCGGCCGCTCGCGGCCGGTGCGTTGACCGAGCACGCTGCGCAGACGCAAGAAAATGAAGACTGCCAGAGCCAGGAAGATAATGGTGTAGATATCGAACACGTCTCGCATGCTCCTGAGGCGGCCGTGCTGACGGGGTCTAATCCCGATCACCCAACCGGGACCGGCAGGCCCGTCCGCCGCTATAATGTAAGCACGCTGGTACTGGCATCCAGAGGCGCGTCGGTCGATCCAGCCGGGATCGTGCTTCGGAGCGACATTAGACGATCCCTGCCCCCACGCCAACCTCGGCGCGGCCGGAATGACATCATGGTGAAATGGATCATCATTGCGGTTTTACTGCTGCCAGTCGCAGAAATTGCCACATTTGTGGTGGTCGCTCTGCTGATCGGCTGGGGCTGGGCCTTTCTGCTGACGGCGGCAACCACGTTCGCAGGATTTGTGGTCCTGAAACGGGCCGGGCGCGGTCGGCTCGCCAACTTTGGCGCCGCCTTCACACGAAACGACACCGCCGGGATCGAGGCCAATGCCGGGAGCTTTCTCGTCATCCTAGGCGGCATCCTGCTGTTCCTGCCCGGATTCCTGACTGATCTGGCCGGCGCGGCGCTGTTGCTGCCGGTGGTCCGCCGCGCCTGCGCGGCGCGTTTCCGGGCCATCATCGGGACGCCTGCCGGCTCCCGCTCGGTGCTGGATCTGCAGCCCGATGAATGGCGGCAGATGCCGGACCGCGAGACGCCGCGCGAGCCCGACCAGTCGGACAGGCACTAAACCATGACGGTTCCGCATTCTTGTCCCGCCGGGGCCCGTGTGTTAGCCACGCCCCGAAATAAGGCGCGCGTCCCGGTTCTGAAGGAGTTTCTCATGTCGATGGCGTCCAACGGCGGCACCACACCACCGCCAGCCGCACCGGCCGGTGCGCAACCATCGCTCGGCGTGGTCGCCCAGTACGTCAAGGATTTCTCGTTCGAGAATCCGAACGCGCCGCGATCGCTGCAGACCCAGGTGCAGCCGCAGATCGGCATTCAGATCAACGTCAACGCCAATGCGCTGGGCGCCACCTCGCCCGATGCACCTCCGACCGACTTCGAGGTCGAGCTCAAGCTCGATGGCAAGGCGGAGGCCAACAACTCGGTGCTGTTCAGCTTCGAGCTGGTGTTCGCCGGCGTGTTCCGCATCCAGAACGTTCCGGCGGATACCTTGCAGGCGCTGGTGATGATCGAATGCCCGCGGCTGCTGTTCCCGTTTGCCCGCGAGATCATCTCGTCCGCGACCCGCAACGGCGGCTTCCCGCCGCTGCTGCTCGATCCGATCGATTTCGTCGCGCTGTACCAGCAGCGTGTCGCGCAACAGCAGGGCCAGCAGCCGGCGCCAACGACGGCCTGATCGGCTTTCTCTAAGCCGCGGAAGCGGAATCGTCGGACGGCTTTTCCGCCGGCGCATACTGGCGCCAGATCGCCGCGTCGCCCAATGTTTCGACGAACGCGACATGCGCCGCACGCTCGTCTTCGGTGACGCGAGGCGGCAACGGCTGCGGCCGCACAATGCCCAGCGCCTCGGCCGCGCGGGCATGGGCGCCGCCCATCGCTTCGGTGAGGCCAAGCATCGCCTGGCGCGCGCCGATCAGCTCGAGATAGACCTCGGCCAGCAACTCAGCGTCGAGCAGCGCGCCGTGCTTGGTGCGGCGTGAGTTGTCGACCTTGTAGCGCAGGCACAGATCGTCGAGCCGGTTCGATCCGCCCGGATGCTTGCGGCGCGCCAGCATCAGCGTGTCGACCAGCCGGTCGCGGTTCACTTCCTTTTTGCCGGCACGCTTGAGTTCGGCATTCAGAAAGCCGAGGTCGAACATCGCATTGTGCGCGACCAGCATCCCGTCGTCGCCGATGAACGCCACCAGCTCCTCGGCCACGTCGGCGAACAGCGGCTTGTCCTTGAGGAACTCAACGCTCAGCCCGTGCACCTTGAAGGCCGGCTCGGGCATGTCGCGCTCGGGATTGAGATAGCGGTGGAACACCTTGCCGGTCGGAAACCGGTTGACCATCTCGATGCAGCCAATTTCGACCAGCCGATCGCCCGAAATGGGATCAAGGCCGGTGGTTTCGGTGTCGAAAACGATCTCGCGCATGGCAATTCGAATCAGTTGGTGCGGAGAATCGTTATGAACTCCGCTTCGGCATCCTAGCAACCGCGGCGAGGATTGCTTTCACTTGCTGGCGCGCTGACTCGATTCCCCCAGACGTATCCACCACAAAATCGGCGCGGCGGCGTTTTTCGGCGTCGGGCATCTGCCGCGCCAGCAGCGCGTCGAGCCGCTCGGCCGGAATGCCGCGTTCCAGCATGCGCGCACGCTGAATGTCGGCGGGCGCCGACACCACGGCCACCGCATCGACCCGGCTTTCGCCGCCGGTCTCGAACAACAGCGGAATATCCAGCACCGCGACCTTGGCGCCGGAGGCTGCCGCATCCGCCAGGAAGGCGTCCCGCATCGTCCCGACCATCGGATGCACGATATTTTCCAAGAATTTCAGCTTCTCCGCGTTGCCGACGATGTGCTGGCTCAAGGCGGTACGGTCGACCTTGCCGTCCCTGGTCGAGCCCGGAAACGCCGCTTCGATCGCGGGCGCGGCATCGCCCTCGTACAGCCGATGCACCGCCGCGTCGGCGTCATAGACCGGCACGCCCTCCTCGGCGAACAGCCGCGCCGTGGTGGACTTCCCCATCGCGATCGAACCGGTGAGGCCGAGAATGAACATGGTGCCTCACTTCGCCAACAAGCCGGCGGCCCGCAGCCATTCCAGCAGCGGGAACAACGGCATGCCCAGCACCGTGAAATGATCGCCCTCGACGCGCTCCGTCAATTGCGCGCCGCGGCCTTCGAGCTGATAGCCACCGACGCTCGACAGCGCCGCGCCGCCGACCTCGTCGAGATAGCTTTCGAGATATTCGTCGGAGAATGCGCGCATGGTCAGCCGCGCCACCGCAACATGCTCGTAGAGAACGCTGCCGTCCCGCAGCACCGCCACCGCCGAATGCAGCGCGTGGGTGCTGCCGCGCAGCACCTTGAGCTGTTCGCGCGCGCCGGCGCGATCCGGCGCCTTGGAGAAGCGCCGCCCGCCCAGCGCCAGCGTCTGGTCGGCGCCGAGCACCATGCGGCCCGGCTTTATCACGGACACCGCGCGCGCCTTTTCGCGCGCCAAAAGCTTCGCCACCTCGCCCGGATCGCCGAGGCCCGATTGCGATTCGATGCCGCGCTCGTCGATGTCGGCCACGGCGATTTCGACCGGCACCCCGGCGGATTCGAGCACGGAGCGGCGAATCGTGCTCTTCGACGCAAGCACCAAGGGCTCGGCCGCGCGCCAAAGCGCCATGTCAGACCGCCACCTGGCGGCGGCGCTCGGCGAGCAGCGCCATAATCGCCGCGGCGGTTTCCTCAATCGAGCGCCGTGTCACGTCGATGATCGGCCAGTTGTGCCGGCCGCACAGCTTGCGCGAGAACGCAATTTCTTCGGTGACCGCCTGGCGATCGACATACTGGTCCGCATCCTGCTCAGCCTTGAGCCCGAGCAACCGGTTCTGCCGGATCTGAACGATGCGCTCCGGGCTGGCGATCAGCCCGACCACCAATGGCAGCTTCAGCGTCTCAAGATTCGGCGGCAGCGCAACGTTCGGCACCAGCGGCACGTTCGCGGTCTTTACGCCGCGGTTGGCGAGATAGATCGAGGTCGGCGTCTTCGAGGTGCGCGAGACCCCGACCAGCACGATGTCGGCCTGCTCGAGATCGTCGGTGTGCTGCCCGTCGTCATGCAACATGGTGTAGTTGAGCGCGTCGATGCGCTTGAAGTACTCGGCATTGAGCAGGTGCTGCGCGCCGATCCGATGCGTGCTCTGGCCACCGAGATAGGACTGGAAAAGCTGCAGCACGGGATCGAGAATCGACAGGAACGGCAGGCCGAGCGCACGGCATTTTTCCTCGAGCGGGTCGGCAAGCTCGCGGTCGAGCAACGTATAGAGCACGATGCCCGGCGCATCATCGAGCTCGTCGAGGATGCGGTCGAGTTGCTTGCGGGTGCGGACCAGCGGATGAATGTGCTCGACCGGCGAGACATTGGTGTATTGCGCAGCAGCAGCACGCGCGACCGTGAGCAGCGTCTCACCGGTTGCGTCGGAGACGAGATGCAAATGAAAGAAATTTCCAGCCCGGTGCGGCAAAGCTTGATGACCTGTGGACGAGGTGGGAGCAGGCCACGCCTCCCGGCCCCATGCAAGCACTCACCGCCCGGCCTCTGTCAAAGCATCCACATCGCTGCCATTGGGACGCTCCTGATCGGTTGGAAGCAACGCGATCTGGACAACGGCTCCGCCCACAGGCAGAAACTTCGATTATCTTGCAAGCCAATGAAAATGCGCGCGAATCCATCCAGAGCGGTATTCACAGGCAGTCCCGTGCACTGCGGGGATAACGCTGCCGACCGGGGATTTGATGTGGATCGAAAGTCATGAGTCCAATCCCACGCGTAACTACAGTAACAACTAGATTCTAGTATTTATTAGAGAAGGGCTTCGTGACCGAATTGTCAGTGCATAAGCCGCTGGTCGATGTGCTTGACGGCCAAAGTCGGGTTGTGCCGCCGGTCTGGATGATGCGCCAGGCCGGCCGCTATCTGCCGGAATATCGCGCGTTGCGCGAGAAGGCGGGAAGCTTCCTCAAGCTGTGCTTCACGCCGGAATGGGCCGCTGAGGTGACGCTGCAGCCGATCCGGCGGTTTGGCTTCGATGCCGCGATCCTGTTTTCCGATATTTTGGTGATCCCGCACGCGCTCGGCCGTGAGTTGCAGTTCGTCGAAGGCGAAGGTCCGCGGCTCGATCCGCTCACCGACGCTGCGGCGGTGGCGAAGCTGCCGAGGCATGCCGATCCGGGAAAGCTTGCGCCGATCTACGAGACGGTGCGGCGCGTGAAGGTAGAGCTTGCGCCGCAAACCGCGCTGATCGGATTTTGCGGCGCGCCGTGGACGGTCGCGACCTACATGATCGCGGGGCAAGGCACGTCCGATCAGGCACCGGCACGGCTGTTTGCCTATCGCGAGCCCGAAGCGTTTACGGCGCTGATTGAAATCCTGGTCGACAGCTCGGTCGATTACCTTGCAGCGCAGCTTGAGGCTGGTGCCGACGCCGTGCAGATCTTCGACACCTGGTCCGGTGTCCTGCCGCCCGATCAATTTGATCGCTGGTGCATCATGCCGACGCAGGAGATCGTTGCGCGGCTGCGGGAGAAAATTCCCGGTGCCAGGGTTATCGGATTTCCGCGCGGCGCCGGCATGATGGCGCTGTCCTACGCGGAAATGACCGGCATCACCGCGATCGGCATCGATTGGATGATGCCGCTGTTCGTCGCGCAGGAAGCATTGCAGCCCCGCCTGCCGGTGCAGGGCAATCTCGATCCTCTGGTGCTGCGCGCCGGCGGCGCCGCACTCGACAGCAGCATCGATGCGATCCTGGAAGCGCTTGCCGGTGGGCCGTTCATCTTCAATCTCGGCCATGGCATCCTGCCGGACACGCCGATCGCGCACGTCGAGCAGATGTTGCGTCGGGTGCGTGGCGGGTAAACAATAGCGAGGCTGTCATGCTCCGCGAAAGCGGAGCATCCAGTACGCCGCAGCGTTTGCGATCACGGTGAATACACCGGAAGACTGGATCGCCCGCTTTCACGGGCGATGACGCCGATCATTGGATCGGAGGAAGCGCCATGAAGCCGTTTCTTGCAGTCCTGCTCGCCTTGCTCGCCACGGATGCCGCCGCGCAGAGCTATCCGTCGCGCCCCATCACCATCATTGCGCCGACCACCGCCGGCGGGCCTCCGGACACCATTGCGCGGCTGCTGAGCGAGCCGATGCGGGCCGTGCTGGGCCAGCCGATCGTGGTCGAAAACGTCACGGGCGCCGGCAGCACGCTGGGCGTCGGCCGGGTCGCGCGCTCGGCGCCCGACGGCTACACGCTGAGCATCGGCCATCTCAACTCGCACGTGTTCTCCAGCCTGACCTATCCCGTCAGCTACGACGTGGTGAACGATTTCCAGCCGATCTCGCTCATCACCGTCGCACCGATGGCGTTGTTCGGCCGGATCGGCCTGCCGGGCTCCGGCGCCAAGGAACTGGTTGCCTGGCTCAAGGCCAATCCCGACAAGGCATCGTTCGGCACGGTCGGTGTCGGCGGGCCGGCCCGCGTGTGGGCGACGGATTTTCAGAGCAATGTCGGCACGCGATTCCAGTTCGTGCCGTACCGCGGCGCCTTTGCCATCGTGCAGGACATCGTCGGCGGGCAGATCGATCTCGGTTACGCTGAAGGCTCCAACATCCTGACCCATCTCAAGGGCGGCAAGCTGAAGGCCTACGCCATCGCGGCGAGCACGCGATGGGCTGCGGCGCCTGAGGTGCCGACGATCGAAGAGGCCGGCATAGCCGGACTGCAGATGCCGTTCTGGCATGGCATCTGGGCGCCCAAAGGCACGCCGCCTGACATCGTCGCCAAGCTGAACGCCGCAGTGACGCACGCGCTGGCCGATCCCACGGTGCGCGCGCGGCTGGCGCAGATGGGCCAGGAGATTTATCCGCGCGAGCAACAAACCCAGCAGGCGCTCGCTGCTCACCACCAGGCCGAGGTTGAGAAGTGGGGCGCGGTGATCAAGGCGACCGGCGTCAAGGCGGAGTGAGTTGATCCCTCGCCCGGGAGGGTGGTCGCCGAAGGCGACCGAAGTGGCCCGGCGATTGAGCAAGACCATGACGCCGCAGGAGGTGAAGCTTTGGGTTCACCTGCGCGCGGCGCTTAGCGACGCCGTTTGAGTTTTCATCAGATTGCATGTTCAATTGTTCATTCGGAGTTTGGCTGATGCTTCGCTTGATCCTATCGTCGCCGGATTCCTCATAAGCACCGGCGTTGCGAGCGCGTTTTCATGGAACTCGATGAAGGAGCGACAGGCGCAGCAATTGGTCAAGCAGTTTCAAGTTTTGCATCAGGTGCCCTCCGTCGCGGTTAGCATCACTGTCGACGGCAACCCGGTGCTTGCAACAAGCTTCGATACTGATGGGTCAATTGTCCCGCGGGGCGAAGACGTCCGGTATCACATTGGATCGGTGTCGAAACAATTCACGGCGGCGGCCGTGTTGGCGCTGATCGAGGAGAGGACAATCGTTCCTTCGACAAATCTGCCCATAACGCTCGACACCTCGTTGAGCGAGTTATTTCCAAATCTCGATCGGATGTCCGACTCAGGCAAGGTCACCGTGCGGCGCTTGCTGACGATGAACTTGCCAAGTTATACGGACGATACGCTCGCACACAGCATAAGTCCGTCCGGGGTTGTCCCTGCGTCTCAGCCTATCGACGCAAATGCAATTATTCAGCGATTGAAGTCCTACAATCAGGTCGGGCCGGCGCTGACATTCGGCTACAGCAACACGAGTTACTTTGTTCTTGCCCTGATTATCGATGCCTTGAAGGGCAATTATCAGCTCACAAAAACCCTCCCGCCGCTCAAAAATATGTCCACCATCGTCTTCTTGCGAAGGCCGGAATGACCCTCAGCGGTTTTGTGGGCGAACCGACACCAGCAGGTGCCATCGACGCGCGCTCCAATTTTTTGCGCCCTGCTATGTTGAACCAGGGTGCGTGGCCGAAGGGCGCCGGCGACCTGATCAGCACAACTGCCGACATGGCGCGTTGGAATATTGCGCTGATGTCAGGCCGCGTCATCGCCGCGCCCTTGCTTGAGACCATGCTCACGCCGGTCGCGCCGGGGACGGATTCCAAGCCGTACCACGGCTGCTTGTACGCAATGGGATGGTATGTGTGCGACAGGCCAGGCTATCGGCTGCACCAAGCACGACGGCGTCATCAGCGGCTTCATGGCATCGAATGCGATTGGCCGCACCAAGGATGGATCGTGGATGAGTGTTACTGTCTTGGCGAACTCTGACGCCACAATCGATATTGTCGCGCTGGCGCGTGGCATTATCGAAATTGATCGCTAGGGGTCGATGGCGAACGAAGTCTGCGCAACGTTCTCGCTGTCATGCTCCGCGAAAGCGGAGCATCCAGTACGCCGCAGCAATTGCGATCCTGTTGAGAGCGGTGGTTACTGGATCGCCCGCTTGCGCGGGCGATGACACCCGTGAGAGTACCGACCGCGCGCTGACGGCACCCCCACCCGCCCCCTTCGGGGGAGGGATGAGGCACCCATGTACCAGTGGATCGAAGCCTTTCACATCATCGCCGTCATCGCCTGGATGGCGGGGATGCTCTATCTGCCGCGGCTGTTCGTCTATCACTGCGAGGCCGACGCGGGCTCGCGGCAATCGGAAACCTTCAAGGTGATGGAGCGCCGGCTGCTGCGCTTCATCATGACGCCGGCGATGATCCTGACCTGGCTGCTCGGGCTGACTCTGGCGTGGATGGGCGGCTGGTTCGTCGCTCCGTGGCTCCACGCCAAGCTGGCGCTGGTCGTCCTGATGTCCGGCGCGCACGGAATGATGTCCCGCTTCGTGAAGGATTTCGGCGCCGACAAGAACCGCAAAACGCAGAAATTCTATCGCATCTTCAATGAGGTACCGACCGTCCTGATGATCCTCATCGTGATCCTGGCGGTGCTGAAGCCGTTCTGAAATTAAGGAAGGGCAAACCGGTTTTCGGCCCGCCCCTTGCAAA
>Ga0190271_10001805_pt1 | contig 12489 bp, 8 predicted proteins | sample Popmic356T_FD_133747 | JGI IMG/M metagenome (GOLD analysis project Ga0190271, IMG submission 133747) | Populus adjacent soil microbial communities from riparian zone of Weber River, Utah, USA - 356 T | ecosystem: Environmental > Terrestrial > Soil > Riparian zone | place: USA: Utah | collected...
CGCGCGGCACGCCGAAGACTGTCGCTGTCGAGTTCTTCTCGTCGTTCTGAACTTCGCCACGCGCATAGTTCAGGCGGCCGTCGAATTTCCACGCGTCCGTTTCCCACTCCGCGCCTAGAATGCCGTTGTACTGCTCGCGTTCGAGCTCACCGTTGATGTTGCGAAACGCCAGATCCATCGGGAATGCCGCGCTGCTGGTGAGTTCGATGTGATCGACCGTATTGTCGGCACCCACGCTCGAATTCGCATAGTCGATGAGGCCGGCAGTTCCGGAGAGCTGCATCAGCATGCTGCTCACCTTCTCCTTACCTCTCGAATACGTGGTGTCGAAATATATCTCGAACCCATCGCTGGGCTGCCACTGCACCACTCCATTGAAGGCGGTGCGCGAAGTCTCGCGACGATCGATGATGTAACGCGGAATGTCCGGGATCCAGTCGAGCGTTCCATCCGCGTTGACGTCGGTGCCGCGGCCCGGCGTCGACCCTGCACCGGTCGCTGTGGGAGCGCGGCGCAGCCAGCCCGTGGTACGCGCATTGTTGCTGTAGATATGCCGTTCTTCGAACTGACCCGACAACGAGACACCGAGCGTCCCGTCGAGGAATGACTTGCTGCCGATCAGCGCGATCTTGAGATCGTATTCTTCGGCGAGATCGCTGTAGACGGCCTGTACCGAGCCTGCGAGATAACCTTCCGGCTTGTCGAACGGACGGTGTGTGATCACGCGAACCGTGCCGATTCCGCCTTCGGTCATTTCCGCCGTAGGCGTCTTCACGACTTCGACGCGCGAGACGAACTCCACCGGCAAATCGCGAAAATCCACATCACGGCCGCCACCGACGGTGAGAGACAACGCGGTTACGCCATTGAGTTCGACACGAATCAGCGCCGGTTCAGCGCCGCGGATGCTGACGCCTCGACCTTCGCCATCCTGGCGCGAGATCTGTACTCCAGGCACGCGCTGGATGGCTTCGCCGATGTTCTTGTCGGGAAAGTCACCGACGTCTTCGGCCGAGATGGCGTCCACGACCTGGATGGATTCGCGCTTGATTTCGAGCGAGTCGCGCAACGAAGCGCGAATGCCGCTGACGATGACTTCTTCCATCTCCTCGGGCGAAGTGGCTTCCTGTGCCGACACTTGCGCGCTCACTGCGATGGCCAGACCGGCCAGTGCGCAGGTGACTCTCGACGAACCAAAACCCGAAAAATGACGCTTTATGTTCACCACAGCTGGCCCCCCAAAGTGGTTGATAGACGCCCGTTGACGAATTGGACTGTGCGCGAATTTGCTCTCAGTTGATCGCTATTGCAAGTTTTAGCGGCCAGGTCCCGTGGACGCCGTGTAACTGTTGCCAAAAACACACGCACGCGTGCGGCACGAATTCCTACGTGTTCAAAGGCACTCAAACGCATTGATGCGATCGACTGTAGGTTTTCAGTCCCAAGCTGCTGAGAATAATCCTTACCGTATCGATCAGAATTGTGCATATTCGCTCACCGCACGCCGACCGGCGTGTCAGACGAGGGGATCGTCATGCGAATGATTTGCCGGGCTGTGCCGTGGGTTCTGGTCGCGCTTCTGGGAAGCACTGGTGCGCGGGCTGCGGATGCCCCCGTCCCCACTCCGCCGCTCGAGTGGACCGATCCCGCCACGGGACATCGCGTGGTCCGTCTGTCGAGCGAGGCCGGCACCCGCTCCATGTATTTTCACCAGAACAGTGTGACGCCCGACGGCCGGTACGTGATCACCGAAGGCACGGCGGGAATCATCGCGATCGAAATTGCAACACGTAAAAACGTGCTCATCGTGCCGGGCAAGGTCCGCGCGTTGTTCGTCGGCCGAAAATCCGGGCTCGTGTATTTCTCGCGCAGCGAGGGCGCCGGCAATTCAGAGCAGCGGACCTCCACCACCCTCTTCACGGTCCCGGCGAGCGGCGGCACGCCGCGGCGAATCGCGCAGATCGAACGCGGGTTCATTGGATCGGTGAACTCCGACGAAACCTTGCTGCTGGGCGTATACGCGGAGCGCGCCTGGCAATTGGAGCAAGGCCCGCGCGATCCGCGCTTCGACGCCAACTACGCGGCCACCGGCAAGGACGGCAAGCCGCTGACGTTCGCCGAGGCCAAGGAAGTGCGCCTCCTCGAGCGCGAGCAGTCGCGCATTCCGATGGCCATGTTCACCGTGAACACGGCGACGGGCGAACAGAAGATCATTCACCGCTCCACCGACTGGCTGAATCACCTGCAGTTCTCGCCCACCGATCCGCAGGAACTCATCTTCTGCCATGAAGGGCCGTGGCATCGCGTCGATCGCGTCTGGGCGATGAAGCTCGGCGGCAAGCCGCGTCTCGTTCATCGCCGCACCATGAATATGGAAATCGCCGGTCACGAATTCTTCGACGTCGACGGCAAGACGATCTGGTACGACCTGCAGACGCCGCGCGGCGAGGTGTTCTGGCTGGCTTCCGCCGCGCCGGATGGCACACGCCGCTGGTACCACGTCGATCGCGACCATTGGTCGGTGCACTTCCAGATCTCGCCGGACGGCAAGACGTTCGCCGGCGATGGCGGCGACGAGGAAATGGTGGCCCACGCGAAGGACGGCAAATGGCTGTACTCGTTCACGCCCCAGACAATCCCCGACGTCGCGGGAATCTCAGCGCCTAATGCCAGCGATCTCGTGCATCCGGGAACGCTGCGCGCCGAACGCCTGGTCGACATGAAGAAGCACGACTACCGCCTGGAACCCAACATCATCTTCACGCCCGACGGCAGGTGGCTCATCTTCCGCTCGAACATGCATGGCGACGTGCACACCTACATGGTGGAACTGGCGAAGTCCGGTCCCTAGCTTTTCTCGCCGAGCCGATGGCGCCAGGTCGACTGGTATTCGAGCAGGCCCGGCAGGCGCAGCGGCGCCACGGACGTCAAGGCGCCCGCCGCCGGTGACGGCATACGCGCCAGGTGCGCGGCAACCCGCGTGCCGCCGCCTTCCGGATAGGTACGCACGGTGCCCACCGGCACGCACGCGGCTAACAACCTTGCGAACAACGGATTGCGGGCCAGCGGGCCGTCGACGAAGATCTCGCCGGCGGAGCCCAAAGACTCGATCAACACTGAAGTCATCAACGCGGAATAGAGCGTCGCCAGCGCGGCGCGCTGAGCGCCTTGCAGCGTGTCGACACCTTCGAGGTGCCCTGGCCGCCCCGAGAACGGCCCGGCGCTCGCGAACGATGGCAACGCGATCGATCCCCTCGACAGCACCTCGATCACGGCGTCGACCGTGGGCTCGTCAGCACTCTGCGCAATGGTTTCGTATTCCCGTCCACCCATGTATCGCGCCGTCGCGACCGGAGCGCCGAACGCGTTGACGTTGGCGAGCATGTCGCGCTGCTCGATCAGGCGCCGGAGATCGCCGCGATTCGCCATCACGATCGTCCAGGTGCCGCTCGAGACCACGGTGAACGCCTCACGCTCGCGATCCATGAGAAAGCGCAGGTAAGAAGCGTTGGAATCGTGAATGCCACAGGCCACTTCGCACGCCGGGTCGAGGCCGGTCGCGGAGACGACCGCGGGCCTGATGCGGCCGAGCCGGGCGTTGGCGGGATGTTGCGGCGGCATCATGCGCGCCCAACCCTGCTTGCGCGCCAGCGCTGAATAGGTGCGTTCGTGCGGCCGCCACAGGTCGGTGTGCGTGCCGAGCGAAGTCACTTCCGCCGCCATGATTCCCGAGAGTCGCCACGACCAGTATTGCGGATAGAGCAGCAGCTGTGCCGTGCGCTGGAAAAGCTCCGCACGACGCGTCTGCAGGTAAAAAAGCTGGCGGCCGAGATTCAGACCCTGGGGGAGATTCGGCGAAAAAGTCAGCGAATAGTTGTCGCGCAGCGGTACGTATTCGGCGCTCACCACGTCGAAACATGGATCTTCGTAGTCAGGCGCCGCCAGTACTTCGCCCGCATGATCGACCAGCACGGCCGCGGCGCCGTGCGCGATCGGCACGATGACCGCGATACGCTCGCGCTGCGGAGCGGCGCGCAGACTCTCGAGCAGCCAGGCTTCGATGCCGACGACATCGAGCTCGCGGCCGGCGGAGCCCTGCACCACGTTGTTAGCCCGCCGCGCGCTCCAGATTTCCTGGCCGAGCGCGGGATCGACCACCGCGAGCTTGGCGTTGGTCTTGCCGACGTCGAACACCGCAATGAGTGGGCTCATCGTTGATTTCCGTGGGCGCGATTCATCAGCGCCGGCACGGCGACCACCAGGATGAGCAGAGCGCCGGTAAAGATCGACATCACGATTCCGGGAATGTTCATGAGTCCGAGCCCGAAGGTCACCAATCCGAATACCAGCGCGGCGAGCACTACGCCCGCGATACTTCCCTTGCCACCCCAGACCGACACGCCACCCAGGATCACCATGCTGATGATCTCGAGTTCCCAGCCTTGCGCGATCGAGGGGCGGGTCGATCCGAGGCGCGAAGTCAGCAGAACAGCGGCGAGTCCGCTGAACAGGCCGGTGAGTGCGAACAGCGCGAAACGATATTGGTTCACGGCCACGCCTGCAAACCGGCTGGCCACTGGATTCGCACCGATGGCGAATATGGTTCGGCCCCAGCGCGTGCGATGCAGGAACACGCCGAACGAAATGGCGAAAAGCGCAAACAACGCCAGCTCGATCGAGATCGGCCCGACCAGATAGCCTTGGCCGAAGGTGGCGAAAGTTTCCGGATAGTCCTTCAGGACGCGATCGCCGAGTACCGCATACGCGGCGCCGCGAAACAAAGTCATGGTGCCAATGGTGGCGACGATGGAAGGTACGCGGCCAAGGGTCACCAGCGCACCGTTGATGCAGCCGGCCAGCAATCCGGTGCCCAGCCCCACGCTGGCGATGGCCGGTGTGCCCATGCCATGCGCCGACGCCAGCCCCATGGCCACGGAAGCCAGCGCAATGATGGCGGCCACCGAGATGTCGATCTCACCGGCGATGATCAGCAGCGCAAGCGGCAACGCAACGATCGCCCTTTCGGTGAAGTTGAAGGTGGCATCCGACAACGTGTCGACGTTCAGAAAGTACGGCGAGAGGCTGGAGAACAGGACGAACTCGAACACCAGCACCACGGCCAGCATCGACTCCCACCGCAGCAGCACCGCCGGCTTCATGCCCGCACCTCGAGAATCGTGCGCTTGAACTGACGCTGCCGCGCGCTCAGCAACACCGCAACGAGGATCACCACGCCGTTGATGAACATCTGCCAGAAGGCCGAGATGCCAACCAGCGGCAGGCTGCTGCGGATGATGCCGATGAACAGGCAACCCAGCACGACACCTACGGCCGAGCCGACACCGCCGGCAATTGCGACACCGCCAATGAGGCACGCAGCGATGACAGAAAGTTCGAAGCCGAGCGCGATGTCGGTGTACGCGACCGCGAACCGCGCCACCCACAAATAGCCGCAGAGACCGGCAATGGCACCGCAGACCGAGTAAGCAATGAACTGCATGCGTCCCGCATCGATACCGGAGTAGTTTGCGGCCTCGGGGTTGCCGCCCGCCGCGTAGAGGTCGCGCGCCACGCGCGAGCGTCGCAACGCGACCATGAACAGCGCGGCAACCGCAATCGCCAGCCAGGAAAGCAGCGTGAGCCCCAGGAACTCGCTGCGGGGGAACGCCAGGAATTCCCGCGACATCTCGTTTTCGTTGATCCAGGCGCCCCTGGACAACAGGTAGATCGCGCCGCGATATATGGACATGGTGCCCAGCGTGACCACGATGGGTGGCAGCCGCAGCTTCCAGACCAGCAGACCGTTGACGGCGCCTAACAAAGTGCCGGAAACCAGCGTGAGCGCCAGAACCGGCGCCACGCCCATGCCCGGCCAGGCGCGGTCGAAGACCGCTGCCAGCATTCCGCACAGCGCGAGATTCGCCGCGATCGAAAGGTCGATGCCGCGCACGAGGATGACCAGCATCTGGCCCAGCGCCAGCATGATGAGAATCGCCGTGTCGTCGAGCAGGCCTGCCAGGTTGCGTGGCGCCGCGAAACCGGGGAACGCGAACGTCACGGCAAGGAACAATGCCAGCGTGAGGGCCGCGAATGCCAGGTCGCGGCGAGCATTGCCCGACAGGGTCGCGAGCCGGCTCATGCGTCGCTCGCGGCACGCAGGAGATTCTCGCCGGTCGCCTGCTCGCGCGTGAATTCGCCGCGCAGCCGTCCGCGCCGCATCACCAGCACACGATCCGCCATGCCGAGGATTTCCGGCAGGTCGGAAGAAATCATCAGCACACCGCCTCCGTCGCGCGTGAATTCGCTGGTCACGGCGTGCACCGCCGCCTTGGCACCCACGTCGATACCCTTGGTCGGCTCATCGAGGATCAGCACGCCCGGGCGGCGCGCCAGCCACTTGGCGATCACGACTTTCTGCTGATTGCCGCCGGACAGGTTTTGCACCGGCTGCTCGGGACCCTGCGCCTTGATCGACAGGCGGTCTATCCACTGCCGCGCCAGTCGTGATTCATCGTGCGCGCGGCACCAGCCGCGCGGCGCCAGTGCCGCAAGATTCGGCAACGCGATGTTCGCCGCCACCGAAAAGGGGAGGATGCTCCCCTGGGTCTGCCGGTCTTCCGGAACCAGCGCGATATCGACATTCTTCGTGATGCTTCCGGAGTCGGCAGCATTGATGCCGAACAGGACTTCGGCGAGCTCGGTGCGGCCGGCGCCTACCAGGCCGTAGACGCCGAGGATCTCACCGCTTCGCAGCGTGAACGAGATGTCTTCGAACTCCCCGGCGCGACTCAGGCGTTCGACACGCAGCAATTCGGAGCCCGGCGTGGTTTCGAGTTTCGGGAACAACTGCTCGACCGGGCGGCCGACCATCTGCCGAATCAGTTCATCGCCGGTGACCTCGCCCACGTTGCCCGCGCTCACCGACACGCCGTCGCGAAACACCGCATAACGATCCGCGAGTGCGAAGATCTCTTCGAACTTGTGGCTGATGAACAGCAATGCGCAGCCGGCGTCGCGCAGCTTGCGCACGATGCGGAACAATTCGGCGCACTCGCGCTGCGACAAAGAGGCGGTGGGCTCGTCGAAAATGAGTACACGTGATTCATGGGCGAGCGCGCGCGCAATCTGCATCACGTGCTTTTGCGCGATGCTCAGGCGGCCGGCCGGCACGTCGGCGTCGAAATCTGCGTCGAGATCGCGCAACACGGCTGTCGCCTGCGCACGCATCGCACCCCAGTTCACGAGACCGCGGCGCGACGGCTGGCAGTTCACGAACAGGTTTTCGGCCACCGAGAGGTTGTCGAACGCCAGGCTTTCCTGATGAACCACGCCGATTCCGAGTGCGCGTGAGGCCAGCGGATTGGCGATGCGTACCGCCTTGCCCTCGAAACGGATCTCACCGGCGTCTGGTTGATGGACGCCCGACAGGATCTTCACCAGCGTGGATTTACCGGCGCCGTTTTCGCCGATGAGCGCGGTTACCGCACCTCGCGGCAGGTCCAGACTCACGCGCTCGAGTGCGCGCACGCCGCCGAATGACTTCCGGATGTCGCTCAGCGTCAGTAGAGATGAGTGCACGGAATCGGCTTCAGAATATCTTCGCGAATTCCGCCACGTTGGTGGTGTCGTAGATGAAAGGTTTGCTCATGGCACCAACGCCGTCGGCAGCGAACGTGACCTCGCCCATGCGTCCGATGGAGACCGGTTTCGCGGCGTCATCGCCACGCGCGAGACGCACGGCAATCTGTGTCGTTGCATAGCCGAGGTCGATGGGATTCCAGATCGCAAACTTCGGGACGACGCCCTTCTCGACGTAGCCGGCCAGCTCCGAGGGAAGTCCGAGACCGGTGACTTTGACCTTGCCCATGAGCCCCTGGTCTTCGACGGCGCGTGCCGAAGCCACGATGCCCACCGAGCTGATGCTCACCAGAACCGCGAGATCGGGGTGCTGCTTCAGCAACGCGACCGCCTCGCGATACGACTTGTCGGACACGTCATCGCCGTACACGACGCTGACGAGTTCGAGCCCCGCATGCTGCGGCAAGGCCTTGCGCATTTCAGCGAGCCAGGAGTTCTGATTGGTGGAGGTGGGCGTCGCCGAGACCACGGCGAATTTGCCTTTGCCTTCGGGCGCCAGCTCCGCCGTCAACGCCACCACGGTTTCGCCGATGAGCTGGTCCGATGAAGGCGCCAGATGCGCCAAGCGACCCGCGGGCGCGACGCCCGAATCGTACGAAACGACTTTGATGCCACGCTGCATCGCACGCTTGAGCGTCGGCACCAGTGCGTCGGGATCGTTGGCCGACACGGCGATCGCATCCACGCGTTGCGCGATCAGCGAATTGAGGACTTCGATCTGCCCTTCCGCGGTCGGCGTCGTCGGCCCGTTGAAGATCACTTCGGCATCGAGCTCGCGCGCGGCCTCATCGGCGCCCTTGTGCACGGCGTCGAAGAAACCGTTGCCCAATGATTTGGCCACCACGCCGACGCGTGTTCGCGCCGGCTTTTCAGGTTCGCCCTTGCCACAACCGGAAAGCACCACGACCAGCAGGCCAAGGCCCGCGTAAAAAGCTCTGCGTTTCAACTCGACCCCCCGGCGCCCGCGCTCAGGCGAGCTTTTTGACTTCGTCTTCTTCCGACACTTTCGCGACGATGACCTTGATGCCCGCGCTGCGGAAATCCTCGAGCTCTTCGGCCTTGGCGCCATCGTCGGTGACGATCGTGTTGATGCGATCCAGGCCGGCCACGATCATCGCGGACTTGCGCCGCAGTTTTGAGCTGTCGGCCATGACGATCACGTGCTCGCTGCGTTTCAGCAGTTTGGTCTGCGCCTGCACGATGAGCGGATCGGCCTCCATCATGCCGAACCGGTTCAACCCGTAGCACCCGACGAAAAGCTTGTTACCCCAGAAGCTTTCGATGGTGTCGTTTTCGAAGGGCGAGAGCACGATGTTCTGTTCGCGGAAGATCGTTCCGCCGGGCAGGGTGATGCGGTTGCGACTGGTCGCAAACAACTTCGCGGCGATCGGAAACGAATTGGTGAGGATGTCGAGATCGGAATTCTCGAGAAACTCCACCAGTGCGAAAGTGGTGGTGCCGCCATTGATGATGATGCTTTCGCCGGGCGCGATGAGTTCGGCGGCAGCGCGCGCGATCGCCCGCTTCTGGGGCACGCTCACGTCCTGGCTCATGGCGAACGGCATGCCCACCAGATGTGGCTGATGCCTTGGACGAACCGCTTCGGCGCCGCCGCGAATGCGTTTGACCTCACCCTTCTCCGCGAGCGCGTTGATGTCACGGCGGATGGTGGCCTCCGAGGCGCCGAGCAGGTCGAGCAAATCGCCGACGCTCACGATGGATCGCTCATCGACGAGCTTCAAAATCAGGTTGTGGCGCTCTTTTTCCAACATTGGGTCACCCTCGACCTAGGTCGTGATCGATTATGAACGTGATTGATTGTATATGACGGCTTCGTGTGATAAACAGCCTCACCATTAAATGAGGCCGAGCGTGCGTACTTTAGCGCCGTTCAGAGCGGAGACATTGGATGACTGTGGTTCAGATGGCGCCCGAGGCGTCTCTCGAAATCGAAAATCGATGGGATGACGCCCACGCGGCCCGGCTTTCACCCGCCGAGCTGCTGCTTTACCGCTCCAACCTGTTGGGCAGCGACAAGCGCATCACCAACTTCGGCGGCGGAAACACCTCGGCCAAGCTCAAGGAAAAAGATCCGCTGACCGGCCAGGAGGTCGAGGTTCTCTGGGTCAAGGGGTCGGGCGGCGACCTCGGCACGATGAAGCTGGACGGGCTCTCCACCCTATATATGGAGAAGTTTCTCGCGCTGGAGAAGTTCTACAAGGACAAGGACAGCGACAGCACCCTCGTGCCGCTCTACGCGCACTGCGCATTCAACCTGAATCCGCGCGCCGCGAGCATCGACACGCCGCTGCATGGCCTGGTCAATCGCGCTCACGTCGACCACATGCATCCGGATGCGCTGATCGCGATCGCAGCGTCGGCCGACTCGAAGAAGCTGACCGAAGAGATCTTCGGCGGCGAGATCGGCTGGTTGCCGTGGATCCGCCCCGGCTACGAACTCGGCCTGAAGCTGCGCGAGCTCACGCAGAAGAACCCGAAGCTCAAGGGCGCGGTGCTCGAAGCGCACGGCCTGTTCACCTGGGCTGACAGCTCGAAAGCCTGCTACGAGAACACGCTCGACGTCATCAATCGCGCCACCGCGTGGCTGAACACGAATTCCCGCGGCAAGCGCCCGTTCGGTGCTGTCACGACCCAGGCGCTGACCATCGACCGGCGCCGCGAAATCGCCGCGGGCGTCATGCCGATCATCCGTGGACTGATTTCTGGCGCGCGGGGCGTGAGTGGAGTGGGAACAGGCACCGAAACCGGGCCGGTCCCCACACATCCAACAGAGCCACCCACTATCAAAGTGGGTCATTTCGACGACAGCGAAACCGTCCTGGACTTCGTGGGCGGTGAAAAGCTCGCCGGCCTTGCTGCGCTCGGCACTTCCTGCCCCGATCACTTCCTGCGCACGAAAATCTGGCCGCTGGTGCTGCCTTTCGATCCGGCGCGCGACACCGTCGAGCAATTGGCCGCGCGCGTGAAGCCCGCCATCGAGGCCTATCGCGAGCGTTACGCGGGTTATTACGATCGCTGCAAGCGCCCGGGCTCGCCCAAGATGCGCGACCCGAATCCGGTGGTCTACCTGGTGCCCGGCGTGGGCATGATCACCTTCGCCGCCGACAAAGCCACCGCGCGGATCGCGGGTGAGTTCTACGTGAACGCCATCAACGTGATGCGTGGCGCCGCCAGCGTTTCCAACTATCGCGGCCTGCCCGAGCAGGAAGCGTTCGACATCGAATACTGGGACCTCGAAGAGGCCAAGCTGCAACGCATGCCGAAGCCGAAGCCTCTGGCCGGCCGCGTTGCGCTCATTACTGGCGGCGCCGGCGGCATCGGCCTCGCCACGGCCCGTCGGCTCATGGACGAAGGCGCCTGTGTGGTGATCTGCGACATCGATCGCGATGCGCTTGCCGGAGCCGAGTCGGAGCTCAAGAAGAAATACGGCAATGACGTCGTCGCCAGCGCCTGGGTCGACGTCACGCGGGAAGACGCGGTGATCGCCGGCTTCCGCGACAGCGCGTGGAAATTCGGCGGCGTCGACATCTGCATCTCCAACGCCGGCATCGCCTCGGCCGCGCCGGTCGAAGACACGACGCTCGCGCTCTGGCAGAAGAACATGGACATCCTGTCCACAGGTTACTTCCTGATCTCGCGCCAGGCTTTCCAGCTGTTCAAGTCGCAAGGCATTGGCGGTTCGATCGTCTTCATCGGCTCGAAGAACGCCCTCGCCGCTTCGCCGGGCGCCGCGGCTTATTGCACTGCGAAGGCCGCCGAGCTGCACCTGGCGCGTTGCCTGGCGCTCGAAGGCGCGCCGATCGGAATCCGTGTGAACGTCGTGAATCCGGACGCGGTGCTGCGAGGCTCACGCATCTGGCAGGGCGAGTGGGCCCAACAGCGTGCCGCCCAGTACAAGAAGAGCGTCGACGAGCTCGAGTCGGTGTATCGCGAACGCAGCCTGTTGAAGCGCAGCGTATACCCGGAAGACGTGGCCGAAGCGGTGGCATTCTTTGCTTCCGAGCGTTCCGCCAAGTCGACGGGCAATATCGTGAACGTCGATGCCGGCAATGCCGGCGCGTTTACGCGCTGATCAATCGTTAAAGAGGGCGTCATGTCCAAAGCGTTCGCCGATCCGCGCGATGCGAACTACATCGCGTCGGCCAACCAGCCGCTCGCGGCTGCACTCGCGTCTGACTACTCGGCGTTGGGCGCGCAGCTCGATCGCCGTGGCATCCGCATCGATGACATCACTCGCGCGGTCGCGGGTTTCAAGGTCGCGGTTCCCTCCTGGGGCGTCGGCACGGGCGGCACGCGTTTCGGGCGCTTTCCGGGGCCGGGCGAACCCCGCAACGTCTTCGAGAAGCTGGAGGACTGCGCCGTCATCCACAAGCTGACCGGCGCCACACCCACCGTTTCGCTGCACATTCCCTGGGATCGCACCGACGACTACAAAGGGTTGCGCGAACACGGCGCGGCGCTCGGCCTCGGGTTCGACGCGATGAACTCGAACACCTTCCAGGACCAGGTGAGTCAGCCGCTGTCGTATAAGTTTGGCAGCCTCACCCACGTCGACGCAGCCGTGCGTGCGCAAGCCGTCGCCCACAACATCGATTGCATCGCCGCGGGGAAAGCCCTCGGCTCGAAGGCCTTGACGGTCTGGATCGGCGATGGCGCGAATTTTCCGGGGCAGTCGCATCTTGGCCGGGCGTTCGAGCGTTATCTCGAATCGACCAAATCTATCTACGCGGCGTTGCCCGACGACTGGCGCATGTTCATCGAACACAAGATGTACGAGCCCGCGTTCTACGCCACCGTCATCCAGGACTGGGGCAGCTCGCTCATGGCGGC
>Ga0190271_10001806_pt1 | contig 12489 bp, 8 predicted proteins | sample Popmic356T_FD_133747 | JGI IMG/M metagenome (GOLD analysis project Ga0190271, IMG submission 133747) | Populus adjacent soil microbial communities from riparian zone of Weber River, Utah, USA - 356 T | ecosystem: Environmental > Terrestrial > Soil > Riparian zone | place: USA: Utah | collected...
GATTGCTCATCGAGGCCCTTCAAGCCGCCGGCCACGGCGTCGACGTGCTGACGTACCACGTCGGCGACGACCCGAAGCTTCCCGGCATCCGCGTGTTCCGCGCGCCAGCTGTCCCATTCGTGCACGACGTGCCGATCGGTTTCTCGCTGCGCAAGTTGCTCTGCGATGCCGCGCTGCTCTGGCGGCTCTTCACGCTGACGCGCAGCAACCGCTACGATGTGCTGCACGCGGTTGAAGAAGCCGTTTTCCTGAGCCTGTTCGTGCGCGGCCTCGGCTGCCGCGTCGTCTACGACATGGACTCCTCGTTGCCCGAGCAACTGCTTGGCAAGTATGGCGCTTTGCAGTTCTTCGACGGGCTGCTGCGGCGCATCGAACGGCTCGCGATCGCGCGCTCCGACCTCGTGATGGCCGTCTGCGAAGATCTCGCGACGCGCGCACGAGCTTACGCGACGGCGACCCCCGTCGACGTCGTCGAGGACGTGTCGCTGCTCGGCCATGGCCGCGCAACGGGTCACATCGACGACTTGCGCCGAGACTTACCGGATGGCGACGTGATCGCCCTGTACGTCGGCAATCTCGAGCATTATCAGGGTGTCGACCTGATGCTCGACGCGCTCACGAAGCTCGAGTCGCCGCCGCTCAAGTTCGTTGCGATCGGCGGCAGCGCGGAGGCCGTCGCCACCTACCGTGCCCGCGCCGAGTCGCTCGGCCTCGGCACGCAGGTGCAGTTCTTGGGCGCGCGGCCCGTCAACGATCTCGGCGCCTATCTCGAGCAGGCGGACGTGCTGGTTTCGCCGCGGCTCTCCGGCCACAACACGCCGATGAAGTTGTATTCGTATCTCGCAGCCGGTAAGGCCGTGCTCGCGACGCGCATTCGCTCGCACACGCAGGTGCTCTCGGACGACAACGCGCTGCTCGTCGAGCCGACGGCCGCCGCGCTCGCGCGGGGCCTCGACACCCTGCTCCGCTCGCCGACGTTGCGCGAGCGGCTCGGCGGCGCGGCACGGCGCCTGGCCGCGACACGCTACTCAGTCACTCAGTTTCGCGCATCGGTCGCGAGCGCTTATCGGCGCCTCGCGGTCGCACCGTCTGGCAGCGCATGACGATCCACTTTTCGAACGACGAGGAGCAACGATGAAAATTCTGGTCACGGGCGGAACCGGTTTTACCGGCACGGCTCTGGTCCGCCGGCTACTCTCCGACGGTCACTCCGTCGTAGTGCTGGACTACAAGGAAGGCCTGTCCGCGAACGAGCTGAGACGCCGCGGCGCGGAAGTGATGCTGGGCTCCGTCACGAGCCGCGACGTCGTCGCGCGCGCGATGCAGGGCGTCGACGTCGTGCATCACCTTGCGGCGGCCTTTCGCGAGCTCAACGTGCCCGAGAAGCACTACTACGAGGTCAACGTCGAGGGCACTCGCAACGTGCTGACGACGGCTGCGCGCGTCGGCGTGCAGAAGGTCGTCTACTGCAGCACCTGCGGCGTGCACGGCAACATCGCCGATCCGCCCGCCGCCGAGGACGCGCCTATTCGGCCGGCCGACTACTACCAGCAGACGAAGTACGAGGCCGAGCCGTTCGTTCGCGAGTGGAACCGCCGCGGCCTGCGCACGACGATCTTGCGCCCGGCCGCCATCTACGGCCCGGGCGACCCCGAGCGCTTCTTCATGATCTTCAAGCGCGTCGCGCGCGGCGTCTTTCCGATGTTCGGCGACGGCAAGACCCTCTATCACCCCCTCTACGTCGACAACCTCGTCGACGCGTTCGTCGCGGCCATGCGGCCCGACGTGGGTAACGGAGAGGCCTATCTGATCGCCGACGAGCACTACATCGAGATCGAAGAGCTCGTCAAAGCCGTCGCAGCCGCGCTTGGCGTGACCGTCAGCATTCCGCACTATCCGGTGTTGCCGCTGGTCGCGGCGGGCCACGTCTTCGAGCAACTCTGCAAACCCTTCGGCATCACGCCGCCGATCTTCCCGCGGCGCGTCGATTGGTACCGCCAGAACCGCGCGTTCGACATTCGTAAAGCGAAACGGGACCTGGGTTACCGGCCACTCGTGAGCCTCACGGAAGGCCTCGCGCGGACGGCGGCCTGGTATCGCGCCGAAGGGTATCTGCAGATGCCCGCGGCCGCGACGGCGAGCGCCCGATGACGGGGGACGCGTTGCCATGGTAGCCATCTAATGGGTGCCATCTACGGCGTCATCGGCGACGCGGGGCGAGCGGAGCTCGAGGCGATGGCGGCGCGGTTGACGCACCGCGGCGTGTTCGGCGCCCACTGGTCTCCGGGGCCGGGAGCTTGGTTCGGCATGCAGAGCCGCGGCACCCAAGACCTCGCGACGGACGGGCCGTTGCTGTTCGACGGCGCGCTCGACAACCGCTGGCGGCTCGCGGCCCGGCGCGGAGCCGGCACGGTGCCGCCCGAGCCGGACCCTGCACGCGATGCGGCGCTATTGACCGACTTGCTCGAGCGCGAGGGACCCGATGCGCTCGAGCTCCTGGCCGGGCCGTTCGCGGTTGCGTGGTGGCGCACCCGGCAGCGCACGCTGCTGCTCGCGCGAGACCGGATCGGCTACGGCCCGCTGCACTTCACGATCGATCGCGCAGGACGCTTCGTCTTCGCGAGCGAGTACAAAGCGTTGCTCGCGCTCGACACCGTCGATGCGCGACCCAACCGCGACGCCATCCAAGTGCTTCAGAACACCAAATGGATCAAGCCCGGCGAAACGTGTCTCGCCGGCATCCATCCCGTCGCGCCGGGCGCCGTGCTCGAGATCGACGCCGGCCGTCTGACCATGAAACGCTACTGGAACATCCCAGTCGCCGTGAAGCACGACGACGACGAGCGGCACGCAGCGGAGCTGCGCGAGGTGTTCCTCGACACGCTGCACTGGCAGACGCGGCCCTATGAGCGTGTCGGAGTCAGCTTGAGCGGCGGCCTCGATTCGGCCGTCGTCGCAGCGGGCGCGCGGCACGTGATCGGCGACAAGCCGTTGCACACGTTCACGGCCGGATATGGGCCCGACGACCGCGAGATCGTGAATGCTGCCGGCATAGCGGAGACGCTCGGCACGCGGCATCACGAAATCGTGCTGCGCCCGCAGGACTTGCCGGCGCTGCTGCCCGAGATGGTGTGGCACCTCGAGGAGCCGATCGGCCGCGAGGACATCGCGTACCTCTATGTGGCGGCGCGTCAGGCGGCTCGGCACGTCGACGTGATCCTCGCCGGCTTCGGGTTCGACGGGCTGTTCGCGGGCCTGCCGCGGCATCGGCTCGTCGATCTCGCGAACAAGGTTCCGCTCGCGCGCGGCGCGCTCGAGCAGTTCTACGATTTCACGTTCCGCAGCGTCGAGCCGACGACGGCTACCGGCCGCGCACTGAAGTACGCGTACTTTCGTGGCACGGATTTTCCGGCGCCGCGCGTCATCGGCGCGCAGCCGCTCGCGCCGTTCGCAGGGTTCCCGCGCGCGACGGAGCAGCCGCTCACGTCGTTCCTGCGCCGCAATACGCTGCTGAACCCGTACCAGGTCGCCATCGAGCACCTCTACAGCGCCGTGGGCGTGCGCATGAATGCGCAGCACACGAACCCGGCGTTCATCGCGGCGGCGTTCTCGATACCCGACCGGCTCAAGATCCGCGGCACGACGCAGAAGTACATTCTGCGCAAGGCCTGCGAGGGCTTGCTGCCGCAGCGAGACCTCGCCGTCGGCAAGAGCTTCAACCGCATGAAGCACGATCTCGAGCTCTGCGACGTGCTCGACTCGATGGCCGACGACCTGCTCGCCCCTGCCGCTGTGGCGGCGCGCGGCTTGTTCGAGCAAAGCTACATCGCGGCCTTGCGCAGGCGCCGCGCCGGCAAGCCCTATGGGCGCGAGCGCATCTACCGCCTCTGGTCGCTGCTCTTGACCGAGCTCTGGGGCCGTCTCTATCTCGACCGCCGCGGCGCCCCGCTCGCGGAGCGGCCGGCGGCCGTGCCGAGCGAGCGAGGTGCAGACCAGGCGCCTCGCCGTTCGACCCCCCTCATTGTCCGTACAGGAATTGCTCATGGATAGCGCGCTTCGCTACAACCGCCCCGTCATCTGGAACGGCGCTCCGATCCGCTCGTGGGCCGCCTTTCATGCCATCGTCAAACATCCGGACCGACCTTTGCTCGCCAAGCTCGACGACTATGCCGACCCGATTCTCGTCGCGGGCTGCCAGCGCTCCGGCACCACGGCGCTCGCGCGGCTGCTGAAGCGCGCGGACGGCATAGTCGACCACGCGTTCGGCCACGACGACGAGCTCGACGGCGCGGTGCTCCTCGCGGGTCACGCGACGCGCGGGACTGAAGGCCGCCACTGTTTTCAGACGACGTATCTGAACGACCGCTTCCGCGAGTATTTCGAGCATCGGGACTTCCGCTTGATCTGGATGCTGCGAGAGCCGCGCTCGGTCGTCTACTCGATGCTGAACAACTGGAAGCGCGGCGCGCTGAACCGGCTGTTCGACGCCTGCGGGGCCGACGTCCTCGCACAAGCCGGCGAGCCGCCGACGCTTGGCAGCATGTGGCTCGGGCCCTCGCGCCTCGCGAAAGCCTGCGCGTCCTACGTCGGCAAGACGGCGCAGACGTTCGAGCTCCTCGAGCAGCTCGGCTCGCGCATCACCGTCGTCGATTACGACGAGCTCGTCGCGAGGAAGCACGCGCTGCTACCGAAGCTGTGCGAGTTCGCCGGCGTCCCCTACGGCGCGGCGCTCGCCGACGCGCTGCACGATCGAAGCGTCGGCAAGCGCGACCGGCTTGGCCCACGCGACGCCGAATACGTCGACCGCCTCTGCGCGAGCGTCTACGACCGCGCGTTCGCGGTCCGGACGCTGGGATCGGCCTGATGCGCGTCAAGCTCTGCATTCTCGTGCCCGCCCATTGGGAAGCACAGATGGGCGGCTCGCAATATCAGGCCAAGGTGCTCATCGATTACCTTCTCGCGCGCTACGACGTCGACATTGTCTACTTGACGATATGGGCGGATCCCGCGTTCACGCCGGAAGGCTATCGCATCGTACCGTTCTCGGATCGGCGCGGGCTGCGGCGCTACGGCTCGTTCTTCGACGTCGTACGGCTCTATCGTGCTCTGTCGCGTGAACGGCCCGACATCATTCTCCAGTTCGTCGGCTCGGCGCACACCGGCATCGCAGCGCTCTACGCGCGGCGCCACGGCTGTAAGATGATCTGGCGCGTAACGAACGACCCCAGCGTCGAGCCGGCAACCGTGTCGTGGCGGAAGCCGCACATCATTCTCGAGCGCCTGTTTCTCGACTTCGGTATCCGCAACGCGACGCTGATCCTCGCGCAGACGCAGTACCAACGCACGCGCCTCGCGGAGTCGTTCCCGAACGCGCCCGTGCAGGTGCTGCCGAACTTCCATCCGACACCGCCCGATTGCGGCCGCAACGGCGCCGTCGTGAAGCAGGTCGCTTGGGTCGCAAATTTGAAACCGCTGAAAAATCCCAGCGCGTTCGTGCGCCTCGCTCGCCGGTTCGCGCACCGCAGCGACATCCGTTTCGTCATGATCGGCGACACATTCGACGAAGGCGACTGGATGAGGCGGCAGCTCGAGGACATCGCCGCAACTCCGAACCTCGAGTATCGCGGCGCCTTGAGCCAGGCCGCCGTCAACAGCGTCCTCGAGCACACGGATCTGCTCGTCAACACGAGCGATTACGAAGGGTTGTCGAACACGTTCATCCAGGCATGGATGCGGCGCGTTCCCGTCGTCAGCTTGCGCGTCGATCCCGATCGGCTGCTCAGCAGCGGCGGGCTCGGCGTCGTGACCGGCGACGAGGACGCGCTATACGATCGCGTTGCCGCGCTGCTTGGGGATTCCGACCGCTGCGCGGCGATCGGCGCGCGAGCGCGCCGTTATGCGCTCGAGCATTACGCGGAGTCGAACATCGAAACGCTGGCGCGCCTGCTGCATCTCGCTCGCGGGCTCACGGCCGATCTCGCAGCTCCTCGAGCTTCTCGCTGAGCTCCGTCCGCGCCTCGCCCGCCCGCTCGCGGACCTCGTCGGACTCTTCTTCGAGCTCCTCGCGCGCGGCCTCGGAGACGGCCTCTGCGGCGGCACTGCGAAGGCGCGCCGCTGCTGCCGCGCGCGCTGCGGCCAACAGCGGCATCAGCATCGCCTCAGCCGCTTCCGAGTAGGTCGCCCCACCCGTGGCGCTGCCGATGTCGTTCACGATCACGTCTTGCAGGGGCAGCTCTTCCGGCCGGCTCAAGTGCCCGGAAGTCACCAACACGCTCGCGTTGCGTACGCGAAACCGCTTGACGACGATGCGCCCTGGCTCGCGGGTTTGCGGCTCGCCCGACGACGCCGTCGCGTGCTTCTGGATGTCCGTCAGGTTACTCGCCGCGTCGCGCTGCTCGGCGTTGATCAACGCCCCGTCGAGGACCAGCTCCTCGATGACGGGCACCTCGCCGGCCAACGAGCCGATGTCGAGGGAAACGATCGCGCTCCCGATGCGCACCGCCTGGTCGGTTTCGTAGCCGCGCGGATTGCCGACCGTGAGACCGGCAACCAACGCACGACCTGCCGTCAGCTCGAGGTTCACGCCGTCGACGTTGACTTCCGTGCCCGTCAGGGCGCTGCCGTAACGCTCGACCGTCGACGCCACGACGTTGTCGAGCTCGCCGGCGCCGTAACGCAGCGCGATGACGACTGCGATCGCGACGATTGCCAGGATTGCGATCAGGATTGCGGGACGCATTGCTTCCTCCTCGATGCGCGCACGCGGCGCGGCTAGTGCGCCGGTTGAGAGATCTCCTGAAGGGCCTCGCCGGCCGCTTTCCTGCGCCCGGAGAGCGCGAGATCGCCGAGCGACACCACGCCTACGAGCTTTTTGTCGCGGTCGATGACGGGTAGCCGGCGAATTTGCTGGTCGCCCATGCTCTCGAGGACGGACTCCACCGTCTGATCGGCGAAGCAGTAGAGAACCCCCGGCGACATGGCGTCGCGTGCGGTTTTGGTCCGGACGTCGCCGCCCTCGGCGATGACGCGCACGACAATGTCGCGGTCCGTCACCATGCCGACGAGCCGCTCGTCCTCGACGACGGGTGTCGAGCCGATGTCGCCGTCGCGCATTTTGCGAGCGATTTCCAGTATTGAAGTAGCAGGCTCGACGAAGCTCACGTCGGCCGTCATCACGTCTTGGATATGCATGGCTCGAATCCTCTCCGAAACAGTGGTTATGCGGGCTCACGTCGTGCAAGCCGCATGCCACGGCAGCGGCGTGCGCGCGAGTGGCACACTCGTTGCAGGAGAACGTCGGCGCGGGGACGGACCCGAAGAGCAGGACGTTAGAACGACGGTGCATCGCTTGCGATGCATTGGCGGGCGGCGGGTGGAGCATCGCGCGGTGCGTCAAGGATGACGTGGCCGCCGACGGCGCTTCACGATTGCCGCTGGCGTCGGGCTCTTCGCTCCTCCTCGCGCTCTTCTCGTGCTCGCTGAGGGTCAGCAGCACGTCAGGGATGAGATGCCTGAGATGACCATGCGCAGCTATTGCCGGCTATCCGCCGTCCTGGCCGCCGTCGTGCTTCACGGTCATGGCGCCGAGGCGCAAGACGCCGTGTGCTCAGCCAGCCTCGGCGACGTGCGAGTGCGCGGCAACCTCAACGTCACGTCACGCTGTCAGCTCACGGAGACGGACGTCAGGGGCGACGTGATCCTGTTCGCAGGCGGATCGCTGATCGCGCGCCGCGCGCGGATAAGGGGCAGCATCGAGGGAAACCGCGCGGACTTTGTCGACCTCGACCGTGTTCGCGTCGACGGCAACGTCAGCCTTCAGGAGCTGGTCGGCGATTCGAGCAGAATAGAGCGCAGCGACATCCGCGGCGAAGCCGTGCTGGCGAGCAACCGGTCTCGCTTTGAGATTCTCAACAACGAGGTCCGGCGCGATCTGCGCGCGTTCGGAAACACGGGCGGCCTTCTGATCTCGGGGAACGCCGTCGAGGGTGATTTGGAATGCTCCGGCAATACGCCTGCGCCGACGGTGCGCGCCAATCGAGTCGACGGCGACGCCGAGGGTCAGTGCGCAAACTCGCGCCCGCAGCCACCGACGAGCACGCCGCCTGCCGCGCCGCCCGCGCCGACACCTCCACCGGCGCCACCGCAGCCGACGACTCCGCGTCCGCCCGCCGCATCGCCACCGAGCACGCCGGCTCCGAGCCAACCGCCGCCCGCAGCGACACCTCCGACATCGACGCCCCCGGCCGCGGCCACGCCACCGGCGGCAACTCCGCCCGCCGCAGCGCCACCGGCCGCAACTCCGCCGGCCGCGACCACGCCACCCGCCGCAACTCCCCCTGAGCCGACGCCGCCTGCGACGGCGACACCACCCGATGACGAAGGCGGTGTCGGGGCGATCGGCTGGCCCGTCGCCCTACTCGTTCCGCTCGTCGCGTGGCGCCGCCTCACGCGCCGCAAATCGGATCGGGGCCGAGCGGCCTAAGGCTGCCCGCGCTGCGCCGCCGCGATGGCGCGCACCGTCTCCATCGTGTCGGCATCCTCGGGCCGCTTGTCGGGCCGGTAGCGCACGACGCGGGCAAAGCGCAGCGCGAGCCCGCCCGGGTAGCGGCGGCTCGCCTGCAGCTCGTTGAACGCGATCTCGACGACGAGCTCCGGGCGCACCTGCACGACGTAGTCACGCGCCGCGGGATCGATCGCCAGCGCCTTGAGCTTCGCGGTCTGCCACTCGAGCAGCTCGTCCGTGAGACCCTTGAATGTCTTGCCGAGCATCACGAAGCCGCCGGCGGGATCGCGCGCGCCGAGGTGCAGATTGCTGAGCCACCCTTGCCGCCGGCCGCTGCCCCACTCCACCGCAAGCACGACGAGGTCGAGCGTGTGCGCGACCTTGATCTTGAGCCACGCCGCGCCGCGGCTCCCGGCCTCGTAGAGGCTGCCCGGCGCCTTAGCCATGATGCCTTCGTGGCCGAGCCCGAGCGCGGCGTCGAGAAACGCCTGCGCGGCGCCGCGGTCGCTCGTCACGAGCCGCGGCACGTTCAGCTCGCGCGGCACGATCTGCGCGAGCCGTTCGAGCCTCTCGGCGAGCGGCCGGTCGATGAGGTCTTCGCCGTCGGCGTGCAAGCAATCGAATGCGAACAGCGAGAGAGGCAACGCACTCTCGAGGCTCGCGACGTCGAGCTTGCGGCCGAACCGCCGCATCGTGTCCTGAAACGGCCGCGCGCGCCCCTCCTCCGTCAACGCGAGCACCTCGCCGTCGAGGATTGCGGCTCCCGCCGGCAGCGCCGCAATCGCGCGCTCGATCTCCGGCACGCTCGCCGTGACGTCGCGCCCCGTTCGCGAGAACACGCGCACGCCGCTGTCGCCCTTGTGGATCTGCACGCGCGCGCCGTCGAGCTTGTGCTCGAGCACGGCTTCGCGATGAGTCGCCAGCGCGCTGTCCACGTCTTTCGTCGGGCTCGCGAGCATCGGCGCCAGCGGCTCGTACAGGGTTAGCCGAAACCGCTCGAGCGCCGGGCGGCCGCCGGCCAGCACGGCGCTCGCAACGCGCGCCAATCCGCCTGCCAACATGCTGGCGCGACGTACGCCGGCCGGCGGAACGTCCGCCGCCACTGCAATCGCTTCGGCCATGACGCCTTCGAGCGCACCTTGCCGCAGCTCGCCGAGCAACAGCCCCACGAGGAACTGCTGCTCGGGCTCCGTCGCGGCGCCGAGCAACCGCTTGAGCGCCTCCTCGCGGCGCGCCGCCGAGCCCTTGCCCGCGATCGTGCGCAGCGCGTCTAGTCCGCGCACGGCGGCGGCAAGCGTCAGCGTCGGCGTGAGGGCCGGCTCGCCGAGCGCCGCGCGGAGCGCCGCCGGCCCGAGGCTCACCTTCCCGCCCAGGAGAACCCCGGACAACCAGGCGACAGCCGTCTCGCGCTCGTCGGGTGCGAGCGCCCGCAAGCACTCCGCAAGCAAGCGTACCTTCTCCGTGCGGCTGCGCGTTGCGGCCACGGCCGCCGATACTGCCGCGAGCTCGTGGAGCATCATGCCGGGAACGCGAGCACCGCGATCGGCAGCGTCGCGAACAGCTCACGCGGGTCGAGCACGGCGCCGTGCACCGTGCGCCCCGTGAAGACGTCGACGGCGTCCGCGACGTCGCGCGGCAGATGAATCGCCGTGCCGCGCCATTCGCCGCTGCGCTCCGCGCGCGCCGGAAAGCGCTGCACGGCCGTCAACACGAAACGCCGCTCGTGACGCCGCACGAACGCGACGATCTCGTCGGCGCGCGGCCCCGTGAGCTCGCATGCGGCATAGTCGCCGGCTGCGAACAGCGCCGCCTCGCGCTCGCGCAGCCGCAGCAACGCGCGCGTGGCGGCAAGCTTGACGCAGCCATCCTGCCACTGCTGCCGCCACTGTGTGAACGCCCGCACGGGGTCCTCGGCAAGACCCTGCTCGACGGCAGCGAGCAACGCCGCGCGGTGCTCGAAATCGACGGGCCGGCGATTGTCGGGGTCGACGAGGCTGAAGTCCCAGAGCTCGCAGCCCTGGTAAATGTCGGGAACGCCGGGTGCCGTGAGCTTCAGCGTCAATTGAACCAGGCTATTGCTGACGCCGAGCCGCGCGACGCGGCTGGCGAACGGCACGAACCGCGCCAGGAACTCGTTATCCCGCGTGTTCCGCAGCGCGGCGTCTACGAGGCCGAGCAACGCCGCTTCGTAGCGCTCGTCGGGCGCGGTCCAGCTCGAGTGGCGCTTCGCCTCGCGCACGGCCTTGCGCAGCGCGCCGCACAGACGCTCCGCGAACGCCGCAAGGGCGCCGTCGTCGAGCCGCCGCGCGTCGCACAGCTCCGCCGGCCAAGCGCCGAGCAGCGACTGATAGAAGTAGTACTCGTCGTTCGCGTCGGGCGCCGTGTCCGCCGGCTCGGCGCCTCGCAGCACGCGCCGCCATTCGCGCACCTGCTCGGTCCATTCGCCCGGCAGCTCCGTGAGCACGGCGAGGCGCGCGCGCGTGTCCTCGCCGCGCTTCGAATCGTGCGTCGCGGTAGCCGACAGCGTTCGCGGCCAGCGCCGCCCGCGCTCCGTGTTCAGCGCGTGGAATTCCTCGGCGCCACGGCCGATGTGCTGGGGGTCGCTGCCGACGTCGTTGAGCGCGATGAAGCGGTTGTAGCGATAGAACGCGGTGTCCTCGAGGCCTTTCGCCATGATTGGGCCCGAGAGCTGCTGAAACTTCATCGCGCAACGTAGCACGGCCGCGCGGCTGAAGCCGCTGCGCGGCGCCTCGACGAGCTTGCCGGACAAGATCCGCGCGAGGAACGCGAACACGCTCGGGTCGAGCTCCGGGGCCCGCCGCCGCGCGGCGGCGAGCGCCGCGCCGAGCTCTCGCACATCCGTCTCCGTGCAGCGGCCGGCTGCATCGACATAAGTGCGATAGACAGGGAAGCTCGCGATGAGCTCGCGCAAGGCTGTGCGCAGCAAACCGTGCGTGAAGTCCGCCGTGCGCGGATTCTGGCGCGCGACCCGCGCGGCGTCGCGCGCCAGCACGTTGACCTCGCTCGCCATCTCGTTGCGCATGATCTTCTGCTTCGCGGCGTGCACGATGTCGGCAAACGGCTCGCGCTCGTCCGTGAGCTCGCGATAGAGCCGCGTCAGCGGCGCTTCGCCCTTTGGATCGAGCAGCACTTGCAATGCGGCGGCCGCGAACTCGTAGCCCGTCGTGCCCGCGACGGGCCACGACTCGGGCAGCCCCTCGCCGCGCGCCAGGATCTTCTCGACGACGACGTAGCAATCGGGCGCGCCGACGCGCGCGAGTGCTGCGCGCAGCCGGACCAGGTACTCCTGCGGCTCCAGCAGGCCGTCGATATGGTCGATTCGCAGGCCGGCGACGATGCCGCTACCGACGAGCTCGAGGACGAGCCGATGCACGTGCTCGAAGACCTCCGGCAACTCGACCCGTAAACCAGCGAGATCGTTGATGTTGAAGAAGCGCCGATAGTTGATGTCGTCGCCGGCGACACGAAAGTGCGCGGCGCGCCAGTATTGCTTCTGAATCACGGCATCGAGCGCGCGGCGCACACCGTCGTCGTCTGGGCGATTGACGCGCTCGAGCGCCGCTGCGAGCGCATCGCGAATGCCTTCGTCGCCGCGAACCGCCGCGGCCAGCTCGCGTTTGAGCTCGGCTGCCCGCCGGCTGACCTGCGGCTTCCACTGCTTCAGCGCGCCGAACTCGTCACCGAGCCGCTCGAGTGCCGCGTGCGTGTCGCCAAGGACGTCGCCGTATGTCAGCGGGCAAATCGGCAGCTTGTGGTGGTCGTAAGCCCAGACGGCGAGCTCGCCGGCATCCGGGTCGAGCTTCAGCACGAGCTTGCCGGCATCGAGCTCGATACCGTACTGGTCGCCGAGCACGGGCACGAGGAGCTTGTCGTGCAGGTAGCCGCGATGCGGCTCCCAGTCGATGTCGAACCAACCCGCATACGCCGACTCCGCGCCCCATTCGAGGACGTCGAGCCAGAACGGA
>Ga0190271_10001807_pt1 | contig 12489 bp, 9 predicted proteins | sample Popmic356T_FD_133747 | JGI IMG/M metagenome (GOLD analysis project Ga0190271, IMG submission 133747) | Populus adjacent soil microbial communities from riparian zone of Weber River, Utah, USA - 356 T | ecosystem: Environmental > Terrestrial > Soil > Riparian zone | place: USA: Utah | collected...
GCCGGGCTCAAGCTGTGGCTCGAGCAAGCCTTCGAAGACGTGACTTTGACGGCCATCGCAAACGCGGCTGGCGTCTCGCATCAAACGGTGCTGAATCACTTCGCGTCGAAAGAAGGCGTGGCCGTCGCAGCGATGGACATCCTGAGCCAAGAGACGACGTCAGCGCGTGATGCCGCGCAGCCTGGCGACGTTGCACAGGCCGTGCGCGTGCTCGTGTCCGAGTACGAAAAGATGGGCGATGCCAATGCGCGTTGGGCGATGTCATCCGAGCGCTTGGGCAGCCTGGCACCGCTGCTCGACGCGGGCCGTGCGAACCATCGGGCCTGGCTCGAGCGCCAGTTCGCCGAGGCGCTGCCCGACGAGCGCAGCGCACGGCGGCGCACGATCGACGCCCTGCACGTAGCGACCGACGTGTACGCGTGGAAGCTGCTGCGTCGCGATCTGAACCGTAGCCGCACCGAGACCGAGCAAACCCTGCTCGACATGGTGCAGGACATTGTCGAGCGCTGCACCGGACCAGTCGCAACAACGGCGCGGCCCGCCCAGACGACGAAGACCAAGACTGCGAGGAAAAAACCATGAGTCACGAATACTTGATGGCGTTAGTCGATGCGGGCGGCACCGTGCCGGTCGAGCTGGGCGTGGCACGCCGCCTGGTTGCGCGCGGGCATCGCGTCACGGTGCTGGCGGATGATTCGATGGCCGACGCCGTGCGCAAGACCGGAGCGTGCTTTCGCCCTTGGCGTTGTGCGCCCAACCGGCCCGACCTGAGCATCGACAGCGATCCGCTGCGCGACTGGGAGTGTAAGAACCCGCTGCAGGTCATCGACCGGCTGGTTCGAGTCCGGTTTTTGGGTGACGCCGAGCGCTACGCGCAAGACGTGGGTCAAGCGCTCCGCGAGCTCTCTCCCGACCTCGTGCTGTGCTCGATGTTCTGTTTCGGCGGAATGCTCGCCGCCGAGCAGGCGGGTGTGCCATTCGATGTGCTGTTTCCGAACCTCTACATGCCCCCGGTCGACGGCATGCCGCCCTTCGGCCTCGGCCTCACGCCCGCGCGCGGGTGGCTCGGTCGGTTGCGCGACCGAGCTCTGTCCTACGTGACACAATCGCTGTGGGACAAACATGGGCTCACGCAGCTGAACGCGCTGCGCGCGCAGCGCGGCCTGCCTCGCCTCGAGCACTTCTGGAGCCAAATGCATCGCGCTCGGCGCGAGCTGGTGCTGAGCGCGCAGGCATTCGACTTTCCCGCGCGTCTGCCAGAAAACGTGCGTCACGTCGGCACGATCTTGGACGACCCGGAGTGGGCAGAGCTCGAGCCTTGGCATGCGCCGGTAGCGGCCACGGGACAGGCAGAGGCCGAGCCGGCTCCACTCGTGCTCGTCGCGCTGTCGTCGACGTATCAGGCGCAGCTAGGCACCTTGCAGCGTATCTGCGATGGGCTGGCCGAGCTGCCAGTGCGCGCGCTGGTGACCACGGGCCCTGCCATCGCGCCGAGCAGCCTGCGCGTCGGACCAAACACGCAGGTTCTCGTCAGCGCACCGCACACGCGGGTCATGCGCGATGCCGACCTCGTCATCACGCATGGTGGGCACGGCACAGTCGTGAAGGCGCTCGCAGCTGGCCTGCCACTGCTCGTGATGCACCACGGACGCGATCAAGCCGACAACGCCGTGCGCGTGACCGCTCACGGAGCCGGGATTGCGCTCCATCGCAATGCCAAGTCGCATGCCATCGCGCGCGCCGTGCGCCAGCTCCTCGCAGCACCCGCATATCGCGCGCAAGCACAGGCACTCGGGACGAGCATCCTCGCCGACGCAGACGGCGCTGTGCTCCTGCGAGAGCTCGAGGATTTGCCTGCGCCATGTGCACACGCCGAGCGCACGCAGCGCCCCGCAGACGGCCTCGCAAACCGCTGCGCCTCGTAAGCTCCCCCGGCTCTCAGGCATGCGGCCGACGCTCCTCGCGAGACCGCGCCGGCCGACCTCGCAAACAGCGTAGTGTCCGTGTCGCGTGCTCTCGCAGGGCCATTGCCCTCGCACGCATTGTCTTGTAAACAGGACAATCCGTTCCGAGGTGAACGATCGCCATGCCCGATAGCGCCACTCTACCCGCCGCGCCTGCACACAGTGCATTCGCCGCCTTTCGCTCACGCGACTTTCGCTTGCTGCAGCTGGCTGCCTTCGCCTCGATCATCGGGATGCAGATGCAGAGTGTCGCCGTCGGCTGGCAGCTGTACGAGATCACCGGGCAGCCGTTGGATCTCGGCTACGCCGGTGCGGCGCTCTTTCTGCCAGCGCTACTGTTCTCGCCGCTCACCGGCCACACGGCGGATCGCTTCGAGCGCCGCTATCTGCTGGCGATCTGCCACAGTCTGCTCGGGCTCTCGTCGCTGCTGTTGTACGCGCTAGCACAACGGCCCCAACCCTCGCTCACGCTGTTGTACACGGTGCTCGTGCTGATCGGCACCGCGCGCGCCTTCCTGGGGCCCGCCGCGCAGGCCATCGTGCCCAGCCTAGTCCCGCTGGAGGTACTACCGAACGCGGTGGCTTGGAGCTCTACGACCTGGCAGGTGTCGATCGTCGCCGGCCCCGCGCTGGGCGGCGTGCTGTACGCGCAAGCAGGCGCGAGCGGCGTGTATGTGGCCGGAGCGTTGCTTGAGCTCTTCACCGTGCTCACTCTGCTCAACCTGCACACGCGTACGACGCCTGCCGCTCACGGCGGCGGATTTCGTGATCAGTTCGCGGCCGGCTTGTCGTTCGTGTGGAAGCGCCCGGTGATCCTTGGCGCCATCTCGCTCGACCTGTTCGCAGTGCTATTCGGCGGTGCGGTCGCGCTACTGCCGGTGTACGCGCGCGACATCCTTCAGATCGGTCCGCGCGGCTTGGGTATGCTGCGCAGCGCGCCAGCGCTCGGCGCGGTGTGCGTGGCACTCGCCCTCGCATACCGACCCGTCCTGCGCCGTGCTGGCCTCGTGATGTACGCATGCGTGGCCGTGTTTGGGCTCGCCACCATCGCGTTTGGCTTGTCTACACACTTTCTCGTCTCGCTCGCGGCGCTGGCCATCACCGGCGCGGCAGACATGGTGAGCGTGTTCATCCGGCACAACCTGGTGCAGCTGCGCACGCCCGACAACATGCGCGGGCGCGTCGCAGCCGTGAACATGATCTTCATCGGAGCTTCGAACGAGCTCGGAGAGTTCGAGTCGGGTGTGCTCGCGCAGTGGGTCGGCACAGTCCCGGCCGTAGTGATCGGCGGCATCGGGACGTGCCTCGTCGTGCTGCTCTGGGCGCTGTGGTTTCCAGCGCTGCGGCGCGTGGACCGGCTCGACACGTGAACAGGCGGTGATCTTCACCGACGCGTGAACAAGCATCGCGATCTTCACGCCACGCCAGTCGAGCCCATCCGGATGAGCTGCTGGCGCGACGTGAGAGGCAAGCGCGTGATGGAGCTTACTTGCTCGAGCCTTTGACAGCGCTCGTGTCTGACGGACTGTTCGGCGCCTTGACGGGCTGAACGGGGCTCTTGCTCTTGCTGTCGGAATGAACCGCAGCGCCAGCGGGTTGAGCGGATCCCGATACAGGTGCTGTCACGGGCGCTGTCGGCTTCGCCGCGGACGGCTGCGTCTCTTTGGGCTTAGATGCTGGCTTGGTGTTCAAGCCCGCTTCAGTCGGCGCTTCGCTCTTGGGTGCGCTGTGTGCGCTAGGTGCGAGCGGCTTCTTGTCGCTTGGCACGGCAACCACAGGCGTTTTTGTCGTGGCAGAAGTCGTCGTATTGGCAGTCGACTGAGCATGCGCTCCGACTGCGCCGCTCGCGCCGACGGCCACTGCAAACGCAAACAAAGTCTTTGAAAACTGACGCATGATGTTGTGTGTCTCCTCAACAACGAGCCTGCGATAACGACGCGCCAGCTCGCCGATCGCTTCACCCATCCGCTCCAAAAAAAAGCACCGGGCAGGTGAACGGGGCATGCACACCCTTACACCGACGCCAAACACATGTGCGACAAGCCAAGCATCACAACGCAGCGGCGCCGGCAGCCTAACAGCGCGTATTACGGATGAACTACGCCGGCAAGCTCAACGGAAGAGCGCGCGTTGACCGGTGGCGCGAAACCAAATGAAGCCTTCTTTGCGGGCGCGCTCGCGATCTTCGGGCTCCACACACAAGCCGCGCGCGAAGTCGGCGCCGGCCAAGACGCACACCACTGCATCGAACAGGTTGGCGTCGTCGATCATCACGTCGCGTACCGCACTCAGGTCGAGCTCCTTGCTCAGCCGCTCGAGCAAGTCGCGGCGCGCGCGCCGTCCACGCGGAGTTCCAGCTTTGTAGCCCACGCCAGACACACCGCGCGTGATCAACGTAGCAGCAGGAAAGACCTCGATAGCGCCGGCCTCTTCGCCCTGCCGATAGGCGAGCGGAATGGGCCGCGCTGCGTGAGCTCGCACAGCCATCAGCAGGTCGAGCGCAGCACGCGCGGTGCGAGCCACCCGGTCAGCGCCCACGTCGGGCGGCAGCTTGCCCACCGCTTTGTGGACGACCCGATCGGTCTCACGCCGAAACAGCTCGTCGGCGGCCGGCTTGAGCGGTTCGCCTGCCACGTGCTGCTTCAGCGCCGCGCCGAGTGGCTTCGGCCAGCCGAGCGGAGCATCCAGCGCCAACACGAAGCGCTCCTGGCCCGAGATCCATTGGCTGATGTTGGCCGCCGCGGATTCGCCGGCCGTGCCGAGCGTGACGCGCTCGAGACGCAACGCGCCGCTTTCCTGCAGCACTGCGCGCGCGAGGCCCATGCGTTCCTCTTGAGTCGCGCAGTCCACACCGATGATCGTCCAAGACCCCGTCACGAGAGGCTCATGCTGTCCTTCGGTAAGGGTGACATAACCTCGGATACGGCGTGCAGGGCATGCTGGCGCAGAATCCGACGATGCAAGCGTCCCAAGCGACGACCGTGAAGCAGCGGACCTTCGATCAACTCCGTGTTGCGTGCGTGTCGCAGCGCACGCGCCAGATCACGTTGCTCGTGCTCGTAGTGTTTGGCCAGCTTAAAGTGGAGTCGGCTGCGCAGATGTGCGTCGTCGGTATGCGAAAGCGCTTCTTCGAGCCGTGCGAGCGCCTCGCTCAAGCGGCCGAAGTGACGCTCGACGTCGCTGGAGAAGATCAGCGCCCGGCGCAGGTCTGCCCGATCGACGCCATGCTCGACCGCCCACGCCGCGAAACGTGCGGCTCGCTCGCCATCCCCGGCTCGCAGCGCCAGCCTCCCGAAGCTGATAGCGTCGCGCGGATCTGTCAAAGGCTGCGCGTGCTCGAACAAGCCCGTCACGGCACCGAGCAACGCACTGAGCGCGATCAGATCGTTTTGGTTGTGCTCGAGCACCGCAGCCAGCTGAGCAGGCGAGCCGGTGCGCAGAAACTCGAAATAGCGAGCGGGAATCTCGGAACCTGGCAGGTCGTCCACGCGCTCGAAGCAAAGAATCTCGCGCTCCATGTCGACGAGTCGCACGCTCGGCAAGCGCGCCTTCCACAGACTGCGACAGACGTGTAACAGATCGAGGTGAGGTGGCAAGGCCGGAACCGGCAGTCTCGCCAGCACGAAGCGTGTACGCAGCAGCGGCCAGTCGAAGCTCTTGCCGTTGTAGGTGATGACGCAGCTGGCAGCGGCGATGCGCTCGGCCAGACGAGCCAGCACCGGAGCCTCCGCTCCCAGCTGTCGAACGATCAACTGCTCCGTGCACAGCGCGCCGTCGACGAAGCGAGCGAGACCTACCAGAAACGCGACCGTGCCGGTGCCGCCGGCGAGACCCGTGGTCTCCGTGTCCAGGTACAGCGCCCGCGACAGATCGATGTCGGTCGCGTCCGTGTCGCGCAGCAACGCCATCAGTGTGCCAGCCTGGCCGGTGAGACCGGCGCGCAGCGGTGCGCGTCCGTGGTGATGATCGGGCTCGAGGTAACGCTCGTGCACGTGCAGCTCGCCATGCTCCGTCTCGATGCTCGGCCACATGGGGATCTCGGGCAGCGCCGCTGCGGGCTCGGGGGCGCGGCGTTTGTCGCGCGCCGATACCTCGCCGATCAGCGCGCGCAGCTGCGCAATGCGCTGTGCCTTCGCAGCCTCGAGGGCATACGCCGCAGCTTCGCAGGTCGCTGGTGCTTCTGGTGCTTCCTCCTGCGCGAACAACGCCGCCGGAGGCTCCATGCTTCTCAATCTGGCCAGCTTTGCGCGCAGGTCCATGCCACGTACTCCGCGAGGGTGAGCGCTTAGTTAGGCAACACAATCCCGAGGTCTTGTAGGACGCGCAGCCCGATGCGGCGGCGCGCTGGGCTGGAGGTCATGCCCGCTCCGCCCGACCCCATCTGCATGCCGAGCGTCGGCCCCACGCAGCTCGGACAACCTGTTTCGCAGGTACAGCCGAGCAGCAGCTTCAGCGTGCGCATGAGCAGCTCGTGGCGCTGATCGAAGAGGCGCGGTGCGAGGCCTACGCCGCCGGGCATGCGATCATACAAAAACAACGTGGGGTCGAAGCCAGGGCCACCACCTACACTTTTGCTCGGCGCCGACTGCGCATCTTTGCGATCCCCGAGCGTGTAGCCGAGATCGCGCGGGTCGACCATCAGGCTCGCGCTCGCCACCGTGTGCAGCGCGTGACCGACGCCACGCAAGGCATCGATCACCTCGGGCCGCGACCACGGTTGGGCCATCACCACGGACTCCGGCACCGTAAGCCACAGCCCGCTCGTGTGCAGCTGCATCTCCGGCAAGCTCACTTCGCCATAGCCGACATTCTCGTGCGTGTGAAACTTGATCTTTTTGTAGCCGACCACCTTCTCGACCACGCTCACCTCGCCGACGGCGATGCAGAGAGCCTCGCTCGCCACGCCCTCCACGCCCTCCACGCCCGCATGCAGCGCCCGCTGGTTCTCCTCGATCACACTCACGCGCACATGCGTCATCGCGTCGGTGAAGTAGTCCGACTCGACCTTGCGCACGAAGGCCTTGTGGTTCTCGAAATCCAGGCGCTCCACTTGGTACTGCTCGCCCAGGTGCTGATAGATCGCCTGTTCGTGCAGCATCGTGTGCGTGCTGCGGTAGTCCATCTCCGCGATCACCGCATCGCGCTCGACATCGATGACCACGTAGTTGTCCCAGCCGATCGAGCGCAACGACACGTTGTTCGCCGGGTAGGCATCGCTCGACCAGTGGTACACGGCGCGCCCTGCCTCCCCGACCACCTTGTGCAAGAGCCGATGCTCGCCGAGGAAACCCAGCGCATCGCCCACCACCTCGGCAGGCACGTCGCCGAACGGCTCGCCGGTCTCGAAGGGCAGCTCGAACGCGGCACACTTCACGTGCTGCACGAGGATCTCGACGTTGTCCGGGTCGATGCGCGCTTCCTCACTCGCCTGCGACAGCAGCGCATCGGGCGCGCTCGCCAGGTACTGGTCGAGTGGCGCGCTCGAAGTCACGAGCAGCGACAAGCTCTCACTCCCGCGCCGCCCGGCGCGGCCAAAGCGCTGAAACATGCCGGCGAGCGTGCCGGGATAGCCCGCGCACACGACGGCGTCGAGCGCCCCGATGTCGATGCCGAGCTCGAGTGCGTTGGTGGAGACCACGCAGCGCACTTCCCCATCGCGCAGCGCGCGCTCGATGCCACGCCGCTGTTCCGGCAGATAGCCGCCACGATAAGATTGCACCGACGCTGGGTCGCCCTTGTCGCGCTGCACCTGCTCGCGCAGGTACTTCAGCATCACCTCGACGTTGTTACGCGACTGGCCGAACACCAACGTGCTCACCCCGCACTTGATCAAATCCGAGCTCAGCTTGACCGTGCTCTTGATGTAGCTCGCGCGTATGCCCAGCTCGGCGTTGACGATCGGCGGGTTGTACACCATCACGCGACGCGGCCCGCGCGGGGCACCGCTCTCGTCGATCAACTTGACCGGCCGGCCCAGCATGCGCGAGGCGTGCTCGGCAGGGTTGCCGATGGTCGCCGAGGTGAACACGAACTTCGGGTCGCCGCCATGAAAGCGTGCGACGCGGACCAGCCGCCGCAGCACGTTCGATAGATGCGAGCCGAACACGCCGCGATAGGTGTGAAGCTCGTCGACCACGACGTAGCGCAGGTTCGCAAACACGCGAGCCCAGGCGGCGTGGTGCGGCAGGATACCCGCGTGCAGCATGTCTGGATTGGTGAGCACGATGGCGCTGCGATCGCGCGCTGCCCGGCGCGCGTCGTTTGGAGTGTCGCCGTCGTAGGTGATCGCCCCGAGCTCCATGCCGGCCTCGTGCATCAAGGCTCGCAGATGGACCTCTTGATCGCGGGCCAACGCCTTCGTCGGGAACAGATACAAGGCCCGCGCTTGACGCTCGGTGGCCAAGGCGTGCAGGACTGGCAGGTTGTAGCAGAGGCTCTTTCCCGACGCGGTCGGCGTGGCGATGACCGTGTCGTGGCCCGCCAGCGAGAGCCCGAACGCTTCGTGTTGATGGCTGTACAACTGGTCTACGCCGCGCGACACCAGCGCGGTCCGCACCGGTTCAGCCAGCTCGCTCGGCAGCGCACGGTGCGCGGCCGGCTGGGGAGCCAAGCGCTCGTGCAGCACGACGTTGCGCCACACGTTATCGTCTTTTTTCCAAGCGTCGAGAGCGGCGGCGAGGCCGCGTGGGACCTGCCATGGAGCCTTGGAGGGAGCGGTGAAGGGTCCGAAACCATCTGAGGTCCACGCCATCCTGCGCACTGTACGCATGTCCAGAACGATGGCAAGAATATGCCCGACAAAAGCCGCACACCGGGCACGCGGGCCGCTTCAAACCTCGCTGTACGCCGCTAGGGCGCGAGCGACACGCGATCGTGACGGCTCCGCCCGCCCGCACGGCGCGTAGCAGGTAGGCACTTGCGACGCGGCGCCGACACGCTGCCGCACGTGCTCGCGCGTGGCACGCGGCTGGCGCCGAACGCAGTGCTGGTTCGCGCGGCGCACCGCATGCAGACGCACAGCGAGCCGAAGTTCCGTGACGCGGCGCAGAACGCCCGTGATGCGCGCGCATATCACGGCATTCGCACAACGCGCGCCCGCTCTCGCGGCGCGCATACGCGCCGATTTGACGTGGCGCTCGGGCCGCGACGTGATTAACTCCCCGCGATCAATGCGCTCCCGTGAAGAGTGCGTTGCCACGTGCACGTTGAACCCACGCAGCGGCGCGACCACGGTGAGTGACATGGACAAACAGCGGGACGACGACGGCATTACAGGCTGGGACTTGACGCAGCTGGTAGCGGCGTTGCGCAAGGCGCGCAACGGCGACGGCGAGAGCAACACACACGCCGAAGCCGAGCGCCGTGAGCGCCCTTCCCGCGATGCCGTCCAAGATATCGTGCGTGAGCTGCGCGCGGCCTTGTTCCCGACGCACTTCGGTGTAGCGGACTTCACCGAGACGAGCCTCGATTTCTTCGTCGGAAATCGGCTCGATGTAGCGTTGCGCGCGCTGCAGGAGCAGGTGCGGCGCAGCCTGAGTTACGCCGTGCAGAGCTCGGAACCGCCCGAGCTCACAGGGCAGCGCGCGCGGCAGCTAGTCACGCAGTTCGCCAGCGCGCTACCCACGATTCGTACGCTGCTCGAGAGCGACCTGCGCGCCGCATACGAGGGTGACCCCGCCGCCAGCAGCCGCGCGGAGATTCTGTTCTGCTACCCGGGCGTCGCCGCGCTCGTGAATCATCGACTCGCGCACGAACTGTACGAGCTCCATGTGCCGCTCTTACCGCGCATGATGTCCGAAGCCGCGCACTCCGTGACCGGCATCGACATTCACCCTGGCGCACGCATCGGCGAGCGCTTCTTCATCGATCACGGCACAGGCGTCGTGATCGGCGAGACCGCGGTCATCGGTGCACGCGTGCGCCTGTATCAGGGCGTGACGCTCGGCGCGCGACGGTTCCCCGTGGACGACGCCGGTGTGGTGATCAAAGGCCAAGCGCGCCACCCTATCATCGAAGACGATGTCGTGATCTACGCCGGAGCCACCGTGCTCGGTCGCGTCACGATCGGCACCGGGTCGACCATCGGCGGCAACGTGTGGGTGACCCAGGACGTCGCGCCACGCAGCCACATCACGCAGGCAAAAGTCCGGCACGACGACCTGTTCGAAGGCGGCGCGGGCATCTAGCACGGACGGCAGCGCGCCCACATCGACGACTAACAACACACCAACGCTACACAGTTAGATTACAATCTAACGACAACGACCCAGCACGAAACAAATGCGCAAGCGTGGAACAACCTTAGCCACGCTGTGCCCAGACCGCGCCAGCACCGCACTCGCGTCGCAAACAAGTCACCGGGACGTAACCACGTAACCTGACTGTCGATAACGCGGCGCTATTCCAAACGGCGAAATCTGGCTGCGTCGGGGATACCCGGCTCTTTTTTGTTCAGCCGCTCACAATAGCGTGGCAGCATCGGCCCCCGCGATGCGCGCACATCTGACTCCATTGGCTTGGATGCCGCTGCTACTGACGCTCGGGGCGTGTAGGGCCTATGACGCGTCCTTGTTGACCACGCAGTGGCCTTCCACGGCAGACGATGAGGAGACGTGTACAGCCGACGCTCGCGCAGTCGCAGTCGAGCTCTGCAACGGCAAAGACGACGATTGTGACGGTGTGTTAGACGAGGATGCCGTCAATTGTGATCGACCGAATTGGCCCGGCCGCTGCGTATTTGGCGCGTGCGTCAGCGATGGCTGCGACCGGGGCTTCGGCGACTGCAACAAGGACCCCGAGGATGGTTGCGAGCGCGCGCTGGGCGAATGCACCACTTGCGACGAGGCATGTCTCGGCCGCCTTCCCGGACGGGAAGCGCGGCCGGTCGCGGAATTCGGCGCGAACGACGCCGCCACGGCAATCACGGTGCCCGCAGCGAATAGCGGCCCACCTGCACGCACCGACCCGGATCTCGATGCGGGCGAAACAGCTACGCCCGTACAGAGTCCAGCTCTGGACGCAGGTTCGAAGCCCGAGTCGCCTGTCGACGAATGTGACGACCTCAGCACCTGTTCGTCTCCTCAACAATGCGGGGCACGACTCGCGCGCTGCGCGTGCCGCGCCACCAGACCCACTGGTCAAGGCGCGGAGTGCGACAGTTGCGCCTGCGAGAAGTGCTCAGACGAGCTCAATCGCTGCACGTCAACCGGGGACGAGCGCTGGAACTTCACTTGCGCCGCGCTGACGAGCTGCTTCGGCCAAGGCAAGGTGGCTGGCACCTGCACGCGGAACGACTGCGCCGACGTATGTCAGAGCGAGTATTTCGCCAGCAGCCAGCGCGTCCTCGGCAGCCTACAATGCAACTTTGGGTCGTGCAGTGCGTTCGATGCGCTCAGGCGAAGCTGCTACGCCGGCAAGTGCGCAGCCGTTTGTAAGTTCTGAACGCGACGTGGCCGAGCCTCACGCTCGGCCGCCAGACCAACAACCGATCTCGGTCGCGCCCAGCAGTGCGCGACCCACTCGACCACACCACTGGGCCATCGCAACTCAGACGGCGACTCAGATCAGCCGATCTGCTCGGCGAGGTAGCGCTCCTTGCCGATGTCCTTCACGATGCTGAGCTGGGCCTCGAGCCAATCGACGGCATGCTCCTCGCCCTTCAAGATGCGCTCGAGCAACTCGCGTGTGCCGTTGTCGCCTTTCGCGACACAGACGGCGATGCCTTTGTTCAAACGGTCGACAGCAGAGACCTCCAGCGCGAGGTCGAGCTCGTGCTGCTCGATCGGGTTCTCGCCGACCTTCACGGGGTTCAGCTTCATCATGTTCGGAATGCCGCCGAGGTAGAGGATGCGCTGCATGATCGCATCGGCATCTTTCATCTCCTCGATCGACTCCTCGCGCTTCTTGTCTGCGAGCTTTTTGTAACCCCAGTTTTCGCACATTCGATAGTGCAGAAAATACTGATTGATCGCGCAGAGCTCGGCGGCGAGCACGTCCGACAACACATCGATCACTTGCGAATCACCCTTCATGTCCACGGCTCCCGGCGTTCAGTTCAGTGAAGGTCGAACGATAGCACACCGCTGCGATTATCAAGCGCGCGTTTCTCTCAACATTGCATTCGAGGCTTGTTTTCTTGGGCAAAGTTGAAACTGAAAGTGAAACTCAGGATGAGTATCTCGCTGCGCAGCCGCGTCCTCGGCTGGCAATCACTGACGCTGTTGGCGGCACACGCGTGAGGTTATTCGACCAACGCCACCGACTTCACTTGCGCAAACACGGCCTGCCCCACGACGAGATCCAGCTCCACGGCGGAGCGTTGTGTGATGCGTGACAGCAGAACCGCCCCAGCACAATCGAGCCTCAGCAAGCGATGAGCAGGGTCGCGCTCGGGGTAAATCCCGAGGATTTTTGCCGGCAGCACGTTGCCAATGCTGCTGCGTTCTGCACGTACGAGCGCGACACTGACGTCGCGGGCACGCACGTGCACGCGCAACGACTCGCCCACCGCCAGATCGTGGAGCGA
>Ga0190271_10001808_pt1 | contig 12487 bp, 13 predicted proteins | sample Popmic356T_FD_133747 | JGI IMG/M metagenome (GOLD analysis project Ga0190271, IMG submission 133747) | Populus adjacent soil microbial communities from riparian zone of Weber River, Utah, USA - 356 T | ecosystem: Environmental > Terrestrial > Soil > Riparian zone | place: USA: Utah | collected...
ACCACGTCGGCGCATAGATCGCGGGCGACGTCGACGGGCAGGTTGCGCATCAAGCCGCCGTCGGCGAGCACTCTGCCGTCGATGACGACGGGCGAAAAGACTCCCGGCGCCGCCATGCTGGCGCGCATGGCTACGGCGAGCTCACCCTGCTCGAGCACCACCATCTCGCTCTTTACCATGTCCGTTGCGATGGCGCGAAACGGAATCGCGAGATCGTCGAAGTCGCGTACGAATTGCGCGCGTGCGACGAGCGTGTGCAGCGATTGTTCGATTTGCTGAGTGTTGATGAGCCCCCCGGGCGTCAGCAGCCGCCCTTTGGCGACACCGAGCTCGAGCGAGTTGGTGTAGGTGATGTTGGCGAGCTTGCGGCTGATCGGCATCCGGCTGCGCCGTCCTTGCCCGCCGACCGTTTCCTCCCACTTGATCGCAGTCATCGCGCGCTCGACCTCGGCCGGAGGCGTGCCCGCGGCAAACGTGGCGCCGACCAGCGCACCCATGCTCGTGCCGACCACGCAGTCGATTGGGATTCTGAGCTCGTCGAGGACGCGCAGCACGCCCACGTGCGCGGCGCCTCTGGCCCCGCCACCGCCGAGCACGAGGCCGACACGTGGGCGCTGCGCTGGTTCGCTCGCCCCCGCGTTCTGTGCGACGAGCGTCCCGTGCCAGGCGAGGTTCGCTGCGGCCACTAAGGCAAGCGTGCGTCCGGCGGCAAGTGTCCGCATCGATGCTGTGTATCACGCGAATGGCGTTGGCTGCTGAGCTTGCGCCAGCGTAGGTTTTCGCTGCAAGGCGCCCCGTGACAATTTCACGGTCATGTGCGCGCCGGCGCCTGCTGGCGCGGGCGCGGATCGGTGGGTCATGATTGCGCCTCGACGTGTACGCACACAGTTTCGATCGAGGGGATCGGTATGGACGCGATGGAGCAAGCGCTCGCTTGCGCTCGCGAGGCCGAGTCGGCGGGCGAAGTCCCCGTCGGCGCCGTGCTCGCCGATGGCACGGGTGCCGTCATCGCGCGCGCCGCCAACGCACCCATCGCGCGCCGCGATCCGACGGCCCACGCCGAGATGCTGGTGCTGCGCGCGGCGGGCCAGGCGCTCGGCAACTATCGCTTGCCGGGCTGCGTGCTCTACGTGACGCTCGAGCCGTGCGCGATGTGCGTCGGGGCGCTCGTGCACGCCAGAATTGCACGTATTGTCTACGGTGCGCCGGATCCGAAGACGGGCGCCTGCGGCTCGGTGTTCGAGCTCGCGGCCAATCCCAAGATGAATCACCGCATCGAAGTGACGGGCGGGGTCCTGGCCGAAGAAAGCGCGGCGCTGTTGAAGCAGTTTTTTGCGGTGCGGCGCGGCCGCGATGCGCCTTAGCCCGCGGGCTCGGCTCTGCCGGGCGGCGCGAACTCCTGCGACGTCAGCGTTTCGTGGCTGTCGAGCCACATCAGGATCTCGTAGTACCGCCGAACGTTGTCGACATACGTGACTGCGGTCTGGCCCGGCGCGAAACCCCGCTGCACGCGGCTATACCAGGCTTTGTCGCTCAGCAGCGGCAGCCGCGCGCGCACTTCTTCCCATTGATCGGGATCGGCGCCTTGCGCCTGGGTGATGATCCGCGCGTCCTCGAGATGACCGAAGCCGAGGTTGTAGGCGGCGACCGCGAGCCACGAGCGGTCGGGCTCGGCGATTCGCTCGGGGACCTTGCGGAGCACGCGCAAATAATAATGTGCGCCGCCGAGAACGCTCGAGCGTGCGTCACGGCGGTCGCCGACTTCCATCATGTTCGCTGTGTGCTCGGTGAGCATCATCATGCCGCGCACCCCTGTCGGCGAGACGGCGCCCGGATCCCAATGCGACTCTTGATACCCGATTGCGGCGAGTAGCCGCCAGTCGACGCCGGTCGAGCGTTCGCCTTCGAGGAAAAAATCGCGGTAGCGCGGCAACCGCGTATCGACGTGCCGCATGAAGGCGCGCGAACCGACGTAGTCGAACTCGCTCGATGCAAAGTAGTAGCGGTCGAGAATCCGCTTGAGCTCGCCGGTCGCCTCGATTTCCGCGAAGTAGCTCGCGATGCTCTCGCGCAGCTCCACGTCGCCTTTGGGCAAGGCCCAAGCGACCTGGTCGGAGGGGCCGAGCGGAAACGCGACGCGCAGATCCGGGTAGAAGTGCCGCAGCAGCTCGAATAGGTTCGAGTCGGCGACGGTGTAGTCGATCTCGCCCTCGGCGACGCGCCGAATCAGCTCGTCGCTCGAGCGCTGCGTGTGCTCGACCCAGGTCAGCAACGGCTCTTGCTCCCTGAGCTTCTCCAGCAGAGCCGCGTGCGAGGAGCTCGCGACGACATCGAGCCGCCCGCCGACGAGGTCTGCGAGCTTGCGCGGCCGAGGCGTGCCGCGGCGATAGACGATCAGCGGCTCGATCTCAAGGTAGCCCGGGCCGAACGTCACGCTGTCGCGCCGCGCATCGGCGACCGTCAGGCTCGCGGCGCCGATCTGGGCCCTACCGGACACGAGGTCGGGGAACACCTGGTCGTCGATGTAGATGCGCAGACTGACCCCGAGCTTCTCGGCGTAGCCGCGCGCCAGCTCGTACTCGATACCGCGCGGCTCGTCGGCGCCGTAATAGAACGCCGCCGGCGTATTGCGGGTCACGACCTTCAGCTCACCCGAGCGCAGAATCCGCTCGAGGACCGAGGGGGGTGACGAGCACGTGCTGAGCATGGCGCCCAGCGCGATCGCGGCCAGCATTCGCAACAGCGGTTCCCCTGTGCGTGGAACGCCAATTATACGGGTATCGAGACCCCGGATCGGCCGATCCTCACCCACGTTCTGTAACACGACTGTAACTGACCTGAAGCATTATGCTTGTCGCATCCGCGCCACGCGGCTAGAGCCTCGAAAACTGGAGCAAAATCAATGCGGAACACACTCTCCGCGGCAATCCTCGTAGCCTTCCTCGCCGTGGCGGATCCCGCCGCCGCGCAGCCCGGCGCTGGCGCCGAAATCGCAGCCATCCGAGCCGAGATCGCAGCCCTGACGGCGAGGCTCGACCGGCTCGAGGAAGCCACGCCTGAGGCGGGCGCGACTCCGGCGCCGGCGGCCCCGGCGACGGCCGCCCAGGCCCCGCGCGTCGTGGAGCCGAGGGTTGCGGCTGCCGCGGGTCCGAATCTGCGGTTCGCGGGCGATCTGCGTTACCGCCACGAGGCGATCAACCGCGAGGTCGAAGGCGAACGCCATCGGCACCGCATCCGCGCGCGGTTCGGGGCGACGGCCGATGTTGCGGACAATGTCCAGGTCGGGCTCACGCTCGCGACCGGCGGTGACGATCCCGTCTCGGCCAACCAAACACTCGACACGGGCTTCAATCGCAAGCCGATCGGCGTCGACCGCGCGTTCTTCAGCTGGGCGGCCACGGAGGAGCTCACGTTCACGGGTGGCAAGATGGCCACGCCGTTCTACCGGCCCGGCGCCCACCATCTGATCTACGACGCCGACTTGAACCCGGAAGGCCTCGCCGTGCGTTACAGCCGCGGGGACTGGTTCGCGAACTACGCCGGCCTGTGGGTCGAAGAGCGCAGCGCGGCCAACGACTCGATCATGCTCGGCGGCCAGTTCGGCTATCGCCATGACGGCGACGGAATGCGTATCACGACCGGTGCTGGGTATTACGACTACCTCGAAACGCAAGGGCAGACGCCGTTCTGGGACGGCGCGCCCTCCGGCAATCGCGTCGACGCGGCCGGCAACTACGTGAACGATTTCAATCTTGCCCAGCTGTTCGGCGAGCTCAGGTTCGCGCGAGACCGGCGGCCGCTCACGGTGTTTGCGGATTACGTCGTCAATACGGAGGCTGACGACGTCGACACGGGCTTCGCGCTCGGCGCGAGTCTCGGCGAGGTCACGGGCCCACGCACATGGCGCCTCGGTTACGTGTATCAGGATCTCGAGGCCGACGCAGTCATCGGCACGTTCACGGACTCGGACTGGGCCGGTGGCGGGACTGACGGCACGGGACACGTCGTCGAGTTCAACTACGGCTTCCGCGATCGCCTCGTGTTCGGCTTCCGCTATTTCTTGAACGAGCGCGGTGGGGATGTCGGCGACGAGCAGGATTTCAACCGGCTTCAAGCGGACGTCCAGTTCAACTATTGACGCGCGCTTGTCTGTAGAAATCTCGGTATCCCGTACCGAACAGTGCGGTGTTGAGACGCTCCCGAACGCACGAATAGACTGCGGGCCCTCGAGCGCGCGTGCGCGCTCATTGGCCGAGTGGTTTATGAGTAGGGAGATCATGTCGACAGTTCCGCAGGTGCGACCGACGGTCGCGAAAGAACGCTTCGATTCCAACGGCGCACGTAAAGCAGCCATCGCTTTGCTGACGGCGATCTACAAGACGGGGCGTCACGGCACGATGGCCGAGGTGCTGATTGCGCTCGAGGTCATCGACTCGAATCTCGAGGGCAGGCCGCACTCGATGAAATCGCTGTCGAGCAAGCTCGGCATTCCCTACACGTCCGTGTCGCGAATCGTTTATTCGCTGACGACCGAGGCGCAGCCCGGCGGCGTGTTGAAGCTCGTGCCGGACAGCAAAGACCGTCGCCGCAAGCACATCGAGCTCGACACCGATGCGCTGAAGCGCATGAGCTCGCACGTGCGTGCGCTCGAGAAGGCGATGATCGATTACTACGGCAGCTCCGTTTACAAGCTGAAGAAAGATCAGCCGAACTAGAGCGCTGCTGCGGGCGCTTGCCCGACCCGTTGGGCCGGTCTATGTTGGCGCGGATGAAGCGTCCCGGCGCCACGTGGTTATGGTTAGTTCCGCCGTTCCTGTTCGGGATGGCGTATCTCGACCGCGTCGAGTCGGGGCCCGTCGGCGATTGGCGTAGCGCGAGCCGCGCTGCCGTGGGCCTCGCACCGGATCCCCAGGTGACGTCCGAGCCCGTCGTGCAAGTCTACGCCGCGCGTGCCGTGCGTTGGCGCGGCTACTTCGGCGTGCACACGTGGGTCGCCGTCAAACCGCGCGACGCCGCCGAGTTCACGGTCTACGAGGTCAACGGTTGGCGGCTGCGCCGCACGGGCAGTGCCGTCAGCGTCGACGATCGCCCGCCCGACTCGCGCTGGTTTGGTAACCGGCCGGAGTTGCTCGCGGATCTCCGCGGTGAGGGCGTCGATGAGGTCATCACGCGCATCGAGGCGGCCGTCGCTTCGTATCCGTACGCGGATACGTATCGCGTCTGGCCCGGCCCGAACTCGAACACGTTCGTTGCGCACGTGCTGCGTGCGGCGCCGGAGCTGCGCGCCGACCTGCCTGCGCACGCGATCGGCAAGGACTACCTTGGGCCGGCGTTCGTCGCGTGGTCGCCGAGCGGCACGGGTGCGCAGGTCAACCTGTTCGGCGTCGTCGGCGCGCTCGCAGGCGTCGAGGAGGGCGTCGAGCTCAACCTGCTCGGCCTCACGTTCGGCGTCGATCCGCTCGACTTGTCGCTAAAGGTACCGCTGGCGGGGAGGCTCGGTTGGCCGCGCGACGTACAAGCCTCCGTCGCGCGTGCGGACGAGAAATAGCATGCGCGCGCTCACCTTGGCAGTTGCGGTTCTCGTCGTGTCGCTTGCGGGTTACGCGCACGCCGAGCCGCGGCAGTTCACGTTCAGCTGGCAGTTCGAGGAAGGTGACGCGCTGCGGCCGCGCGGCGGCACGACACGCGGCGCGCCGTTGACGCTTGCGACTGAGCCGAGCGCCGCTTGGCGCGCGGTCCAAGAGCCCGGCCTCTCGAAATTCGAGCGCGATAGGCGCGCGATCCTCGCGATGGCCGGCGGTTACCGCACGAGCTTCGACTTTCTCGAGACCGTGGGTTTCACGCCCGGCTTCGCTCCGTCGCGGCCCTATCAATCGTGGGGGACGGAGTACATCTACGTCGTCGAGGACCGCGGCACGTTCATACGCCTGCAGCATCTGATGGTCATGTTCGTCGCGGACCGCGACGGCAAGCTGCAAGGGCCGTTCGTGCAGAAGCACTGGCGGCAAGACTGGCGCTACGAGGACACGGATCTGCACGTTTTCGTCGGCGGCAATCGCTGGGTGCGGCATACGCGAACGGCTGAGGAGGCGCGCGGTCGCTGGTCGCAAGCCGTGTTCCAGGTCGACGACTCGCCGCGTTACGAATCGCTCGGCGAGTGGGAGCACTACGGCACCTACTCGGCGTGGACGAGCGACCGGACGGCCCGGCCGTTGCCGCGCCGCGAGACGACGGTGCGCAGCGATTACCACATCCTCGAGGGCGTCAACCGGCACACGCTGACGCCGACCGGCTGGGTCCAGGAGGAGGAGAATCTGAAGCTCGTGCTCGACGAGCAGGGGCAGCCGGCAGCTGACGCGCCGTATCTCGCGCGCGAGCTCGGCGTCGCTCGCTACGAGCATGTCGTCGACTTCGATTTTTCGGCCGGCGACCGCTACTGGCAGCGCAGCGGCGAGTTCTGGCGCGACGTTCGCGCCGCCTGGGAGGCCGTCTACGCCGAGCGCGATTCATTCGAGTATCTCGAAGAGGTCGACGGCCAGGAGATGTTCGTGCCGCTGTTCGAGCACGCTGAGCGGCTCGACGGCGGCGAGCCGTACAATGCGGCGGCCGCTGCCGAAATCATCCGCGCAACGTTCGCACGGCATTTGCGCTGACGAGGCGCGGCCCTGCCGCAACCGGGCGCCGTTCGTTACCATAGCGTCCCGGCCCGCTCTGCCGCACGCACCTCAAGTTAGGGGAACTGCATGGCCTTTCCGATTCGCGTTATCGCGAGCGCCTTGCTGCTGGCGTCGACGGCAACGGCCGCCGCTGCGCAAGGCGCTCCGTGCGATCGGCAATGCCTCGAAGACCTCGTCGACCGCTATCTCGGTGCGCTCGTCCGCCACGACCCCAGCGTCGTTCCGCTCGCTGCGGCCGTGCGCTACACCGAGAACGGGCAGAGGCTCAACGTTGGTGACGGCTTGTGGCGTAGCGTCAAGGCCAAGGGCAAGTATCGGCTCGTCGTTGCGGACACGGAGGCGCAGCAAGTCGCCTACATCGGCACGCTCGAGGAGAACAATGCCGACCCGCTGCTCGGTACCCCTGCGTTGATTGCGCTGCGGCTCAAGCTCGTGGCCGGCGAGATCGCGGAGATCGAGCAGTTCATCACGCGCAGCGTCGACGCCGCGAAGCGCGTCGAGACGCTCGGCCGGCCGCATCCCTCGTTCGCGGAGCCCGTACCCGCTGCCGAGCGAATGTCGCGTGCCGATCTTGTCGCGACTGCGAACAAGTACTTCACCGGCATGCAGCAGAACGACGGCAAGGGCGACTATCCGTTCGCGGCCGACTGCAACCGCATCGAGAACGGAATGCAAACGACGAATCGGCCGACGCCGGCCGGCGAAAAGCGGCCCGATCCGAAGACGGCGCAGAACTACTCGGCGCAGTGGAGCTGCCGCGAGCAGTTCGAGTCGGGCCTGCTGCATTTCGTGACGCGAATCCGCGATCGCCGTTTCGTCGCCGTCGATCCGGAGCGCGGGCTCGCCTTCGCGTTCGTGTTCTTCGATCACGCGGCAGGTGAGACGCGGAACTTCACGACGCCGAGCGGGCGCGAGGTGACGGCCGGGCCCGCGCAGCCGTGGACGTGGTATATCGCCGAGCTGTTCAAGATCGAGAACGGTCTGATTCGCCGCGTCGAGGCGACGCTCGAGCGCGTGCCGTACGGCATGACGTCGGGCTGGAGCAGCTGGGAAGACGGCATGTCGGACCGCGCGCGCGACGTCACGCGCTGATCAGAACGATCGTACCCCCATGGCCGCTTTCAGCTTCAACGAGTTCTACCAACGCAACCGCCGCGTTGTCATTTGGGTCATCCTGTTTCTGCTGCTGTGGGCGCTGCGCGATTTTTTCGCGGTTGTGTTCCTGTCGTTCGTGCTCGCGATCATTGCGGCGCCGGTCGCCGAGATCGGAATGCGGCGCCTCAGGCTGCCGCATTGGGCTGCAGTTACAGTCGTCTACGTGATCTTTCTCGGCGTGCTCGGCTCGTTCGTCGCGTTCGTCGTGCCGAGCGTCGTCACCGAGGTCAATCGCATGATCGAGAACCTGCCTGCGACCGAGGCGACGGTGATCGAAACCAAGCGCCGCCTCGTGCAGAGCTATCCCGCGCTGCGTGAGCCGATCAACGGCTATGTGCGTAGCGCGCTCGCGGATGACAGGCTCGATGACGTAGAGAGCGAGCTCAGCAGCGAGCGCCTGCGTCTCGGGCTCACGGCCGGGGACGTCGCGGCGGCGGCCGAAAGCCCTGCTGTTCCGACGGGCGTGCTCGCCGAGTATTTCAATCGACAGGACCAGCTGTTGCTGAATGAGTTGATGGCGGTCCAACGCCAGCGTGTCAGCCAGTACGCGCCGACCGTCACGGTCCTCCTGTATCGCGCGACGGCGACGACCTTGCTTTCGCTGCTCTTCAGCTACTTGATTCTCATCGACTTGAATCGGATCAAGGCCGGCATCAGCCGCCTGCGGACGTCGCGTGTTGGGGACTTCTACGAAGAGGCTGCGCCGCCGATTGCCCGCTTCGGAATCGTCCTCGGCCGCGCCGTCGAGGCGCAGGCGGCGATCGCGGTCGTGAACACCGTGCTCACGCTGGTCGGTCTGTTGTTGCTCGACATTCCGCTCGTCGCGATGCTGTCGATCATCGTCTTCGTCTGTAGCTTCGTGCCTGTGCTTGGCGTGTTCATCTCGACGACGCCGATCGTTCTCGTCGCGCTGAATGCCGGCGGGCCGGGGTTGTCGCTCGCCGCGATCGCTCTCGTCATCGTGATCCACGCGATCGAAGCGTACGTGCTGAACCCGCTGATCTACGGCAGGCACCTGAAGCTGAACCCCGTGCTGACGCTGATCATCCTCTACGTCGGTTATCACGCGTTCGGCCTCTGGGGCATGCTGCTCGGCGTGCCCGTCGCGCGCTATTTCATCCGCGACGTCATCGGCGTGCCCGGCCGCGATCGCGTGCCGCGCGCTCCGGCTTGAAGCCCCGCTTACCGCTCGCCGCACGCCGAGGGCAGCCGACGTGATGTCGCTGCTGCGGCGCCTGTTCCATATCGCGAATCGCCGGCGGTGGCTGTTGCCGGCCATCAGCTTCGCGGCCGGCTGGGTGGGTTTCCTGCTCGTGCGCCGCGGCGAGGAGGTCGCGCGGATCATCGCGCTGCTCGCGCTCTGCGGCTGGTTCTGGCTGCTCGTCGAGCCGTGGGTGCGGCGGCGGCTAGAACGACGCCGGCGGCGCGTCGGCAACTTTATCGTCAACTTCGTCAGTCAATCGTTACAGCAGGAGCTGCTGTTTTTCAGTCTGCCGCTCTTGATCGGCGCGACGCAGCTCGACGCGGGCCAGCTCGCGTTCACAGGCCTCGTCGCCGCCGCGGCGCTGCTCTCGACGATCGATCCGCTCTACGAGCGCCTCGTTGCGAGCCAGGCCGCGCGGCGCATGACGTTTCACGCGTTCTGTAGCTGGATCGCGGCGCTCGTCGTGCTGCCGATGGTATTGCTCGTGCCCGTCGAGAGAGCGCTGCCGATCTCGCTGCTCGCCGTCGGCGCTTGGTTGCTGCTGACGTTGCCGCTGTCGCTGTACTCCTTGCCGCGCTGGCGCAACCGAGCCGCGTGGCTTGGCGGCATGATCGCCGTGCCGCTCATGTTCTGGGAGCTGCGCGGCCAGATACCGGCCGCCGGCCTCGCGGTCACCGATGCGCGCGTGACGCAAACGATCGACGGCTTGACGCCCGGCACGCCCGTGCGCCGTATCCGGCAAGCGGATCTCGCGCAGGGCATCGTCGCATTCGCCGCGATTCGCGCTCCGGCAGGCCTGTCGCAGCAAGTCGTATTCGAATGGCGGCACAACGGCGAACGCGAGCAGATCGCCGTCGAGATTCACGGCGGTAGGGAGGACGGCTTCCGCGCCTACTCGCGCAAGCAGGCATTCCCGACCGACTCGGCGGGGCTTTGGACGGTCGACGTGCTGACGCCGCAGGCGCAGCTGCTCCGAAGGCTTCGATTCGTCGTCGAAGGCTGAACTCTGGCGCGGAATTTGCTTGTGATGGCTGCCGTCACAGACATACCATCCCCACAAACGAATATCGCACAGGAGTGCAGTGCCCATGGCCGAACCAACCTCCGCCAGCCAGCTCATCGATGATCTGACGGCCGTCATCCGCGATGCCGAGAGCCTGCTGCGCGCCACGGCTGCGCAGACCGGCGACAAGGTCGAAGAGATCCGGTCGCGCGCCGAGGAAACGGTACGCCAGGCGAAAGAGAGGCTCGCAGGTGTCGAGGAGCAGGCGCTCGAGCGCGCTCGCGAGTTCGCCGGCGAGGCCGACCAATACGTGCGCGGTAACCCGTGGGGAGCCGTCGCAGTCGCGGCCGGCGTCGGGCTCTTGCTCGGCCTGATCATGAGCAGTCGCCGCTAACCGCTCCCGCACGGCGTGGACGAAGGCATCGATACTCCGGCCGATCCAGGGCGCGGGCCCGTCGGCGGGCTGTTCACCTCGATCGCACAGCTGCTCGCGACGGCGGTCGGCATCGCGCAGACGCGCCTCGAGCTCCTCTCGACTGAGCTACAAGAGGAGATTCACCGCGTCGCCGAGATCATGGTCTATTCGGCGATTGCGTTGCTCTCGGCTGGCGTCGGGTTGTTCCTGCTCGCGCTCGTCGTCATCTTTTTGTTCTGGGACACGCACCGTATCGCCGCGTCGATTGCCGTCACGGGCGCGTTCTTCTTCATCGCCATCGTCGCGGCGTTGATTCTGCGTGCGAAGGTGCGCGCCAAGCCGCCGATGCTCGATGCGACGATCGCCGAGCTCAAGAAGGATCGCGCGAGTCTCATGAGCAGGCGCTCGTGAGCGATCGCGTCAAGCAGCTTGCCGAGCGTGAGGCGCTGCTGCAGCAACGCTGCGCGGCGCAACGTGCGAGCATTGCGCGCGAGGTCGCGGGCATCGAAGCGCGGTTCGAGCGTGTCGACCGCATCGCCCGCGTCGCACGCACGGCGTTGCTGAATCCCGTCGTCATCGCGGGCGGTATCGTCGCGTTGCTGACGGTCAGCCGGCTGCGCGGAATGCGGGTCATCGGACGCTTGTACCTCTTGAGCACGGCCGTGCGACGGCTGGTGCAAACGATCAGGGTATTCCAAGGGTTGGCAACCAAGCCGGGCCCGGTGCGCGGGGGGCAACTATGAGCATTTTGCGGTGTGTCGCGTTAATGAGCGTTGCGGGCCTCGGCTTCGGTGCGCAGGCGCAGCAGGCTTGCGACCCGACGGGCGAGGTCGGCTTCGTCTGCGGCGTCACGAACCCCGAGGATCTCGTGCTCGTGCCGGGGACGTCGTGGATCGTCTCGAGCGGCATGGCGGAGGGCGCCGGTTTCTATCTCGTCGACGCGAAAGCCGGCGCTGCCACGGTGCTGCCGTTCGCGGCGCAGCACGATCCAATGGCCTTTGCGAGCTGCGCAATGCCGCCGTCGCCACAATCGCTGAACACACATGGGCTGAGCATCCGTGCGAACGGCCCCGGCCGCGCAAAGCTCTACGTCGTGGGGCACGGCGCGCGCGAAGCGATCGAGGTATTCGATGTCGATGCAACGGGCGCGCGGCCGACGTTGACGTGGCGCGGCTGTGTGCCGATGCCAGAAGGTCTCGCGGCGAACAGCGTCGCGTCGTTCGCCGATGGCGGCATCGTCGCGACCGTGCTGTTCATGCCCGGCACGACGTTTGCGGATGCCGTTGTAGACCGCAAACCGACGGGCGCCGTGTTCGAGTGGTCGCCCGGCGACGCCGGTTTCACGCTTGTCGAGGGGACGCAGCTGCCTGCGAACAACGGAATCGAGGTCTCGGCCGACGGCCGTGAGATCTACGTCGCGTCGTCGGGCCTGCAAACGGTCGTCGCGTTCTCGCACAGCAACCCCGCCCGGCAATTGCGGACGACGCGTCCTCTGCCGTTCACTCCGGACAACGTCCACATGGGATCCGACGGGCGCCTGTTGACGGCGGGCATGGCGAACGACGTTCCCGAGTGCGGCGGCCCGCCGGGCCCGCAGCACGATATCGCGAAGCTGTCGGCGTGCCCGCGGCCGACCATTGCGCTCGCGATCGATCCGGCAACGATGCGTGACACGGTCATCGCGACGACGGGCGCAGACCCGAAGTTCAGCAACGCGACGATGGTGCTCGTGGCTGGCGATCAGGCGTGGATCGGCACGTTCTCGGGCGACAAGATCGCGCGCGCACCGTTGCGCTAACGCGCGCCAGCGGCCCGGCGTGCGCCTCCGGCGGCGGTGAGCGCGCGTCGCCTCCGGCAGAGACGCTCCGCGTCCTCTCAATAGTCGCGCCCCGGCTCGAAACGTCACGTTCCGGCAAGTCCTCGGTCGGGGCATAAGCGAGGCGCCGCAGCGGCCCGAGACGTTCGGCTCGACTAGCGCCGCGCCGAGCGCGTGGCGCCGTGTTTGGCGCGCCATAGCCGATCGTCGAACGAGA
>Ga0190271_10001809_pt1 | contig 12485 bp, 12 predicted proteins | sample Popmic356T_FD_133747 | JGI IMG/M metagenome (GOLD analysis project Ga0190271, IMG submission 133747) | Populus adjacent soil microbial communities from riparian zone of Weber River, Utah, USA - 356 T | ecosystem: Environmental > Terrestrial > Soil > Riparian zone | place: USA: Utah | collected...
GCAGCGCTGAACGGCAACGACACGAAGCAGTCGATCGACCAGTCGCAGGGCGGCTCGGGTCGATCGGGCTCGGGAGACGCGACACAGGTCGCGGGTCAGAGCGCCTCCAACAGCCAGTCCGCGGACGCGGACGCGGACGCTGTGCAGAAGGGCGCGAGCAACTCTGCCTCGTCGATCCGCGTGCTGAGCCCGGGCAAGGACGGCGACGTCACGCAGTCGAACTCCGCGACCGCCATCGGACTCGCGGCGAACGGCAACGAGACGAAGCAGTCGATCGACCAGACCCAGGCGGGCTCGGGCCACGGCTCGGACTCGACGCAGATCGCAGGTCAGAAGGCCAAGAACGACCAGAGCGCCGATGCAGACGCGAAGGCCGTTCAGCTGAAGCCGAGCAACTCTGCCTCTTCGATCCGCGTGCTCAGCCCCGGGAACGGCGGCGACGTCACGCAGTCGAACTCCGCGACCGCCATCGGGCTCGCGGCGAACGACAACGAGACGAAGCAGTCCATCGACCAGGCGCAGGGTGGCCAGGCGATGGAGTCGGCGAAGCCCCAGGACAGCAAGGGCACGCACGACAGCAAGGGCAAGCACGACGACAAGGGCAAGGGCTCGGAGTACGTCCAGGTGGCAGGCCAGGAAGCGTCCAACCGGCAGTCGGCAGACGCCGACGCGGTGGCGTACCAGGTCAAGCCGTCGAACACGAACGAGGCCATTCGTGTTCTCAGCCCTGGAGACGACGGGAACGTGTCCCAGTCGAACAGCACGACCGCGCTCGCGGTCGGGCTGAACGCCAACGAGACGAAGCAGTCCATCGACCAGGTGCAGGGTGGCCGGGCGATGGAGGCGGGGAAGCCCGAGCACAGCAAGGGCACCCACGACTGCTCGTGCAAGCACGACGACAAGGGCAAGGGCTCGGAGTACCTCCAGGTCGCAGGCCAGGAAGCGTCGAACTACCAGTCGGCCGACGCCGACGCGGTGGCGTTCCAGGTCAAGCCGTCGAACACGAACGAGAGCGTTCGTGTGGGTAGCCGCGGCAGCGACGGTGACGTCTCCCAGTCCAACAGCACGACCGCACTCGCGGGCGCGCTGAACCTGAACCACACGAAGCAGTCGATCGACCAGACGCAGGCGGGTGGAGGCCACGGCGGCTCCTACCTGCAGGTCGCGGGACAGGGTTCGTGGTCGAAGCAGCGGGCCGAGGCAGATGCGACGGCCGTGCAGCTGGGCGCTTCGAACGAGAACGCCCCGATCCGCGTCTCGAGCCCCGGTGGCTCCGGCTCGGTCGAGCAGTCCAACGACGTCGGGGCGCTCGCCCTGGCGCTGAACCTCAACGAGACGAAGCAGCACCTCGACCAGACCCAAACCGGGCACGGGTCGAGCTACCTCCAGGTCGCCGGACAGGGCTCCTGGAGCGATCAGCGCGGCGGCGCGATGAGCCGCGCGATCCAGGGAGGGATGCGCAAGAAGAGCAAGCGTTGAGCACGGAAGGGAGTGGCCGCCGCGCACCGCGGCGGCCACTCCCTCGCATCGTTTGACACGAGAATCCGGCCGATCTACCGTTGGCAGAGGGGAGACCAGGGAGGGACGTGGTGATCGCGTACGAGTCGTCTTCGCGGCTGCCCATGCTCGTCATGGGTGTGGCTCTCGTCGCGCTCGCTCTCGGAGGCTCTGCGCAGGCTGCAGGAGGCTCGCCCGTGCCGGTGCCCGACGATCCACCATCCGGCATCGCGCTCACGCGCGTCAAGGTCGTGCAGCCGGTCGCAGCGCCGCGCGCGACCAAGGAGGCAGCGGCGACGCCGACCACGCAGGCCTCCGTCCCGACGCCCGATCCGCCCGTCGTGCCGACGACGGCGAAGCAGCCAGAAGCGCAGGCGCCCCGCGGAGCGGGCGCCGGGAGCGGGGCGACCACGCCAACCCGGGTCAGTCGGCCTTCGAGCCCGCGCGTCGTCGCGCGAACGGTCGCACCGGTCGCCGCTCCCGTGGTGACGACGCGCCGCGCGACCACGCAGCCGATGGTCGTGAAGCGGAGCGCGCGTGCGGTCGAACGGAAGAATCCGCCGCCGCCGAAGACCTCGAAGTCGTCCAAGACCCGGGTAGCCAGGGTGTCCGAGCCGCTCGTGCGCCTACCGCACGATGCCCTTCGGCTGGGCCTCCCGGTCGGGGCGCTCATCGTCGGGCGACCCGGAGCCGAGCCCGACGCCGGGCTGCTCGCGCTCGCGGGCCTCCTCCTGGTCGTCGCCGCCGCCGGCACGCTCGTCGTTGGTGTTGCCGCGCGCGAGGCACTGGGCCGCGCATGAAGGTTCTCCGCCTTCTCCCGCTGTTCGTCGTGGGCCTGATCGGGCTCGCGGCGCTCCCCGAGTCTGCCGACGCGTACAGCATCCCCTCAGCCAGTTGCAATGGCGGTGGCTGTGGCGGTTGGTTCAGGTCGAACGTCACGGTCACCTGGTCGTTCGACCCGGGTGGCTCGCCATCGGCGGGCTGCGCGCCAACGACCGTGACGGACGACACCGGGGGCACCGGCATCACCTGCACGGTGACCTATCCAGGAGGCGGCGTCTTCGGGAATGTCACCGTCCAGAAGGACTCGTCCCCGCCGCAGATCGACGGCTCGCTGTCCCGCGGCCCGGACGTGGACGGCTGGTACACGAAGCCCGTCTCCGTCGGGTTCAGCGGGGACGACGGCGCGTCGGGTCTCGCGTCGTGCAGTGGTAACGGCACCTATGGCGGGCCGGACGGCGGCGCGATCACGCTGACGGGAACCTGCAGCGACAACGCCGGCAACTCCGCCTCGAAGTCGCTGACGATCAAGTACGACTCGACGCCGCCGACCGTCACGGCTGTGATGTCCCGGCGACCCGACGCGAACGGGTGGTACAACCGCCCGGTCGACGTCACGTTCAGTGGAACCGACGGCGGCTCGGGTGTGCGGGAGTGCTCGCCGAAAGTCACGTACGGCGGGCCCGACGGGAGCCCGGCGAAGCTCGTCGGCCAGTGCCGCGACGTCGCCGGTCAGCTCAGTGCGCCGCTCACCGTGGAGCCCCGGTACGACAACACGCCGCCGGCGCGGCCGGCCGTGAAGTGGGCACACGGCGGCTCGTCGATCTCCCTCTCGTGGACGGCGGCGAAGGACGTCGTGCGGGCGATCGTCCTTCGCGGGCCGGGGCTGAAGTCGAAGAAGGCGGCTCGCGTTTACGACGGGAAGGCGCGGAGGCTCGTCGATCGCCGGATCGCATCCGGAACGCGGTACTGGTACGAGGTCGCGGTCTTCGACCAGGCCGGCAACCGCGCCGCGCGGACGGTCGGCCTGCGACCGGTCGCCGGGATCTTCGCGCCGAGGGATGGCGCAGTCGTCAAACGCGCGCCGCTCGTCTCCTGGGCCCCCGTCAAGGGCGCCGGGTTCTACAACCTCCAGCTCTGGCGGGGGAAGGCGAAGGTGCTCACGACGTGGGTGCGCGCCCCGAAGCTCGCGCTCCGGCAGCGCTGGACGTTCGACGGCAAGCAGCGGACGCTCGGCAACGGGAGCTACAAGGCGTACGTGTGGGCGGCGCTCGGCACGCCTGCGAAACCGCGCTACGGCAAGCTCCTCGGCCAGGTCGGCTTCGTCGTCAAGCGTCGCTGACCTGGAACCGGCTCTACGCTCCGACGGGCATGGCTGGCTCGGGCGCGTGTGGGCGAATCGGCACAGAGACGGCGCAATGGACATCTGGCGCGGCGGTCGCCGTCGCTCTACCGTCAGCGCGGATGAGCGCCAATGCAGTCCTCCTGGCAGAGCACGAGCCCGACTCGCGGGAGTATCTCGAGCGCCAGCTCCGCGACGACGGGTTCATGGTCTTCGAGGCCGGCTGGACGGCGCGCGCACTCGATCTCGTCGAGCGCCACGCGCCCGACGTCGTCATCGTCGGCGAGCCCGCCCTCGTCCGCAAGCTGCGGGCGGGCGAGCCCGGACGAACCTGGAACCGGAACGTCCCCGTGATCGTGCTCACGGCGCCGGATGCGGATCCGGTCGTCCGGGTGCGGGCACTCGAGAGCGGGGCGGACGACGTCGTCCCGCGCGACGTCTACCTCGAGCTGCTCGCGCGCGTGCGGGCGCTGCTCAGGCGCACCTTGATCGGCCAGGCGGACGTCGTCGAGGCAGGACCGCTCGTCGTCGACCACCGCGCGCGGCAGGTGCGCGTCGACGGCGTCGCGGTCGGGCTCGCCGGCCGTGAGTTCGAGCTGGCTGCGAAGCTCGCGAGCGACCCGCAGCGCGTCTTCACCAAGACGGAGCTCCTGCGGGACGTGTGGGGGATTCGCACGAGCGGGATCCGCACGCGCACCGTCGACAGCCACGCGTCGCGCCTTCGTCGCAAGCTGGAGGCGGCGGGTGCAGTCGACGTCGTCGTCAACCAGTGGGGCGTGGGGTACCGCCTGCTGGAGTAGGACCGAGGTGTCCGACTGAAGCCGGACACCTGTTCTCGCCTACAGCATCGCTCCCTCGAGGCGTAGGAGCTGCTCCTTCCGCTCGAGGCCCCCGGCGTAGCCGACGAGGCTGCCCGAGGCGCCGACGATCCGGTGGCAGGGGAGGACGATCGGGATCGGGTTGCGGTTCATCACCATCCCGACCGCGCGCGCCCCCTTCGGGCTCCCGGCGCGGCTCGCGAGCTCCCCGTAGGTCGCCGTGCGGCCGTAGGGGACCTTCGCGAGCTCGCCGAGCACGGCGACGCTGAACGGCGCCTGCCCGCGGAGATCGACCTGGACGTCGAACGAACGCCGCGAGCCGTCGAAGTACTCGTCGAGCTCGCGGCGGGCGCCGTCGATCGCGCTGCCCGAGCGCAGGACCCGGCGACCGGCGAGCCGCGCGATCTCCTCGATCGTCGCGAGGGGGTCGAACCCCTGCACGTACGAGACGCGCAGGAGCCCGCGGTCGGTCGTCGCGACGAGGAGCTCGCCGAGGGGGCTCTCGAAGACGTCGTACGCCGCGTCGAGGAACCCGGAGCGGGCGGCGGCGGCCCGGAATCGGTGGTCGAGGTCGGTGGGAACGGTCATGTCAGCCTCCTTCGCAGCCGTCGCACGCCCGAGGACGTCGCCTGTCGCGCGGCGTCCGGGCTCGAGTCGAGGAGGACGGCGATCTGCGTGTAGTCGAGGTCGTAGCCGTAGCGGAGCACGACCGCCGCCTGCTCCTTCGCGGGGAGGGCGTCGGTGAGGAACGCGAGCTCTTCGTGTGCGGGTCGGCCGTCCAGGTGGGCGAGCTCGGGGAGCTCGTCGGTGGGCTCCCCTGCGCGCCTGTGGGTGTCGATCGCGACACGCGCCGCGATCGTGAGGACCCACGCGCGGAGGTGCTCTCCGTGCTTCAGGCGCTCGTAGGCGCGCAGTGCGCGGAGGAACGTCTCCTGGAATGCGTCGTCGGCCCGATCGCGGCCGACCCGCCTGCGGAGGAGGCCGAGCACCTCGCCGGCATGCTCTGCATAGAACGTCTCGAACGGCGGGATCGTCACCACGGCATCCATCATCCAGTGAAACGCCGCTGGCCGGCTCGGTGTGAGATCTCCGCCCGGAACGTGGCTTCAGCCGCGTCCCGGAGGTACACATTGCTCCATGCGCGTCGCCGTCGTCGGGCATGTGGAGTGGATCCGGTTCGCCCGCGTCGAGCGCGTGCCGGGCGCCGGCGAGATCGCGCACTCGACCGACGACTGGGAGCAGGCGGGCGGCGGAGGTGCAGTCGCAGCCGTCCAGCTCGCGCTTCTCGCCGACGAGGCGCACCTCTTCACGGTGCTCGGGACGGACGAGCTCGGGTCTCGTGCCGCGGCCGAGCTCGCGGATCGAGGTGTCGTCGTGCACGCCGCGCCCGATGAGCGCGCCCAACGTTGGGCGTTCACCCACGTGGACGACGTCGGTGAGCGGACGATCACGACCGTCGGGCCGAAGCTCGCCCCGCGCGGTCACGACGACCGGCTGCCGTGGCACGAGCTCGCACGAATGGACGCCGTGTTCTTCGTCGCCGGCGACGTCGATGCCCTCGTCCTCGCCCGCCGCGCGACCGTCCTCACCGCGACGTCGCGCGCGCTCGACGTGCTCGGGCGGGCAGGCGTCGAGCTCGACGCGCTGATCGGCAGCGGGAAGGACGAGGCCGAGCGCTACACGAGCGGCGCCGTCGAGCCGGTCCCGCGCCTCGTCGTCACGACCTCCGGTGCCCTCGGGGGCTGGGCGCAGCCGGGTGGGCCGTTCACGGCCGCAGAGCCACCCGCCGCGATCGTCGACTCGTACGGGGCCGGCGACAGCTTTGCCGCGGGGCTCACGTTCGCGCTCGGCTCGGGGATCGCAGTCCCCGAGGCGATCGGGTTCGCCGCCCGGTGCGGGGCCGCCGCGCTGACGGGTCGCGGTGTCTCGCCCCGCCACGTGCCGCTCGTCGCGCAGAGCGGATAGGGAACCGCGCGTCGCGGCTGGCGTCGAGCGCCGGACGGCCCGAAGATCGTCCCATGTCGGCCGCGAGCGGCTTCGAGCGACCGTCCGTCGAGCCGGAGGCGTTCCGCGACGTGCGCGCGGCGTGGCCGACCGGCGTCGTCGTCGTGACCGCGGGTCTTCCCGACGGACGGGTCGCCGGGCTCGTCATGGTGAGCCTGGCGCCTGTCACCGACGACCCGCCGCTCGTCCTCTGGAGCGTCGACCGGCATTCGAGCGCGATCGACGTCTGGCTCGGCGCGGAGGGGTACGCGCTGCACGTGCTTGCGAGCGACCAGGAGCCGCTCGCGTGGCAGTTCGCGCAGCGCGGCGGCGACAAGTTCGCTGACCTCGCCGTCGAGCCCGGCGTCGTCGGTGCGCCGCTGCTCGAGGGTGTGGTCGCAATTGCCGAGTGCGAGACCGTCGGACGTCACGACGCCGGTCGCGCCGTGATCCTCGTCGGCCGGGTCGTCGCTGCGACGGTGACCGACCGACTGCCGCTTCTCAGCCACGGCGGGCGCATGATCGCGTTCCCCGTCCCACGAGCCCCGGAGGAAGACCGATGACGAAGAGCTTGCTCGACGGTGCCGACCTCAAGCTCGGCCTGTTCTCCGCCAACTGCACGTCCGGTCTCGCCGTGACGACGATCGAGGAGCGCTGGCCCGCGACATGGGACGACAACCTCCGGCTCGCGCAGCTCTCCGACCGGGTCGGGATCGACTTCATGCTCCCGATCGCGCGCTGGATCGGGTACGGGGGGCTGACGAACTTCCACGAGGGCGTGCTCGACCCGGTCGCGCTCGCAGCGGGGCTGCTCGCCCAGACCGAGCGGCTCGTCGTCTTCGCGACGATCCACACCGCCTTCAACCACCCGCTCGTCTCCGCCAAGGCGATGGCGACGGTCGACCAGGTGGGCAAGGGGCGGGCGGGGCTCAACATCGTCGCCGGCTGGAACAAGCCGGAGTACGAGGCGATGGGCGTCGACCTGCCGCAGGATCACGACGACCGTTACGCCTACGCCCAGGAGTGGTGGGAGATCGTCAAGCGCCTCTGGACGGAGCCGGGCCGTTACGACATCGACGGGCGGTTCTGGCAGCTCGAGGGTGCCGAGTCGATGCCCAAGCCGTACGACGGGCTCCTGCCGATTCTCAACGCCGGCTCGTCGACCCAGGGTCGCGACTTCGCCGCGCGCAACTCGAACGTCGTGTTCACGGTCGTCGGTGGCCCCGACGACGGCGCCGAGGTCGTCCGTACGGTCAAGACGAACGCCCGCGAGACGTACGGGCGAGAGGTCGGTGTCTTCACACCCTCCTACTGCGTCTGCCGTCCGACGCGCGAGGAGGCCGAGGAGTACCACCGCTGGTACGCGGAGGAGCACGCGGACTGGGACGCCGTCGACAACCTGATGCGTCTCCAGGGCCTCCACGCGCAGTCGTTCACGGCCGAGATGCTCGAGATGTTCCGCGGCCGCTTCGCGGGGGGTCACGGCGTCTGTCCGCTGATCGGCTCGCCGGACGACGTCGCCGCGGAGATCAAGCGCTTCCGCGACGCCGGATTCGGCGGGATGACCCTAAGCTTCGTCGACTATGTCGGCGAGCTCGAGTACTTCGCGCAGGAGGTGCTGCCGCGGCTCGAGCGGCTCGGCGTCCGACAGCCGCGCTGACCGCCCGGTGCCGAGACGGCCGACACCGGCTCGATGACCGTCGCGGCGCCGCTTGCGTCGCACCACCGGGCACGGAGCCGTGACTCGACGGTGCTGCGGGACGCCGTTGCGGAGCTCGCGGTCGGTCACGACGTGATCCAGCGCGGCCCGCTGCTCGACGGCGTCGTGAACGGGACGACGCTCGGCTCGGTCAGCATCGTGTTCGTCCGCTACGGCGGCAGCGTCGTCGTCGAGGCGCCCGCGACCGGCGACCGGATCGCCGTCACCGTGCCGCTCGGACCGATGGTCGTCCGTCGCCACGACGAGCGGACGGTCGTCAGAGAGGGGTTCGTGCTCGCCGACGAGCGGCCGACGGTCATGCAGCCGGATCCGTATGCGGGCGCCGTCGTCGTCGCGGTCGACCGCGCCCAGCTCGACCGCGGCGTCGCGCGGCTCACCGGTCTCCACCACGCACCGGTCGAGTTCGGGCCCCGTTGGGCGAGCTCGGTCGTGTCGCCGTCGTTGATCGACGCCTCGTGGCGTCACGTCGCCGGGGTGCTCGCCGCGACGCCGTCGACACCACCCGTCGCGGTCGCCGCGCTCGAGTCGATGCTCGTCGACGCGATCCTGCTCGCGACGCCGCACTCCCATTCGGCCACGCTGCTCGCTCCGCGCGGCACGGGTGCCGGGCACGCCGAGCGAGCGCGGGCGTGGCTCGAGGCCCACCTGGGCGAGCTCGTGACGGTGACCGACCTCGCCGCCGGCATCGGTCTCAGCGTGCGTCAGCTCCAGCAGGTCGTGCGTGACCGGTACGGGGTCTCCCCGATGACGCTACTCCGCGAGCTGCGCCTCGAGCGCGCGCGGCTGCTCCTCACCTCCGGCACCGTGACGAGCGTCTCTCGCGCAGCCGCCGCGTCCGGCCTCACGCACCACGGGCGCTTTGCCGCCGCGTACCGCGAGCGGTACGGCGAGCTCCCCTCGTCGACGCTCTAGCGCCGCGCGCTCGCCGGCATTTCGTCGCGCCCCTGCCGGCCGGGATCCCGCCGCCCGGGCTCGAGAGACTTGCATTGTGGGTCATGGTGGCGTAAAGTGGGGCGTTGTGGGGATAGCCACCACTCACGACCTCCTCAGACGATGTTCATCGGCACCTACGAGCACACGATCGACGAGAAGAGCCGGCTCACGCTGCCGGCCCGCTTTCGCGACGCGCTCGGGGAGAGCGTCGTCCTCGCGCGCGGTCTCGACGGTGTCGTCGCCGTCTACCCGAGGGAGACCTGGGTGACGACCGTCCAGGCCCGAGTTGCCGCGCTCGACCCGCTCTCGCGCCGCGCGCGCGAGCTCCAACGCTTCTTCTTCTCGGGGGCGGCCGAGGCGGACCTCGACCGGCAGGGCCGGATCCTCGTCCCGGCCGTCCTCACGCGCTACGCAAATCTCGAGCGCGACGTGATCGTGACGGGCGCCAACGACCACCTCGAGCTCTGGAATCCCGGCACCTGGAACGAGCACATGACCGCCGTCGAAGGGGGGAGCGCCGAAGATGCTGCCGAACATCTTGCCGATCTCGAACGCTGACCACACTCCTGTCCTCGCCGACGAGGTGCGCGAGCAGCTGCGCGTCCAGCCGGGCGAGACCGTCGTCGACGCGACCTTCGGCGCCGGCGGGCACGCGACGCTCCTTGCCGAGGATCTCGCCGGCGCGGGCAAGCTCGTCGCGATCGACCGAGACCCGGGCGCCAAGTCGTACTTCGACCGCTTCAAGGCCAGGGCCGGGATCGACGTGCGCTTCCTCCGGGGCGACTTCGCGGTCGTCCTCACCCAGCTCGCCGCGAACGAGATCAAGGCGGACGCGATCCTGCTCGACCTCGGCATCTCGTCGATGCAGGTCGACCGCCCCGAGCGTGGTTTCTCCTACGCGACGGACGCGCCCCTCGACATGCGGATGGATCCGTCCTCCGAGACCACCGCCGCGGCGATCGTCAACACGTGGGACGAGCGGGAGCTCGTCTCGATCTTCCGTCGTTTCGGCGAGGAGCGCTTTGCCGCGCCGATCGCGCGTGCGCTCGTCCGCCGTCGAGCCGAGCGGCCCTTCACGCGCACCGGCGACCTCGTCGACGTGATCAAGCTCGCGATCCCGACGCCGGCACGCTTCGGCGAGGGTCACCCTGCGAAACGGGTCTTCCAGGCCCTGCGTATCGCGGTGAACGACGAGCTCGGCCAGCTCGAGGCGGCGCTCCCGGCTGCGCTCGAGATGCTGCGGCCGGGCGGAAGGCTCGCCGTGATCTCGTTCCACTCGCTCGAGGACCGGATCGTCAAGCGGTTCCTCGCCGAGCAGGCGAAGGGTTGCACCTGTCCGCCCGACTTTCCGATCTGCGTCTGCGGGAAGGAACCGACGCTGCGCCTGCTCTCGCGCAAGCCGCTCCGTCCGACGCGTGACGAGACCGACGCCAATCCGCGCGCCGCGTCGGCTCGCCTCCGCGCCGCGGTCCGCACCTGATGTCGACGATCGCCCAGACCGCACCGTCGCGAAGAGCGCGCCGAGCCCGGCGCACCGGGGCACGCGGCGCGTTCACGAGCGGTGTCGTCTGGATCGTGGGCGTGGCAGCGCTCCTTGCCGGCATCGTCGTGATCAACGTGCTCGCACTCCGGCTCAACGTCGAGCTCGACGAGCTCCGCCGGACGCGCGCCGAGCTGAAGGCCGAGATCGCGACGACGCGCGCACAGCTCTCGACCGCCTCGGCCAACGAGCGCATCGTGGACGACGCTGCGACCAAGCTCGGGCTCGTCGAGCACGACCCCAACGCGACGACCACGGTGCGCCTGGAAGCGCCATGACCGACAGGCGCGCGAACGCCCGGATCCGCTTCCTCGTGCTCGGCTTCGTCGCCGTCTTCGCGGTCGCGCTGGGTCGGGCAGCCTGGATCCAGGTCGTCGACGGCCCCGGGTACGCGGCGATGGCGTCGCGTCAGCACCGCGAGACGATCGAGATCCCGGCGGGTCGCGGGACGATCTACGACCGCACCGGCACGCCGCTCGCGATCGGCGAGCAGGCGACGACGGTCTATGCCGATCCTCGCCATGTGGTGGCCCCGGCGAAGGCCGCCGTCAAGGCGGGCACCGCGCTCGGCCTCGACCCCGACGAGCTCTACCCGACGTTCCGCGACCGCGAGAAGCGCTTTGTCTTCGTCCAGCGGAAGGCCGATCCGGTGAAGGCGAAGGCGCTCCAGGAGCAGAGCGTGGCGGGCCTCGGCTTCTATGCGGAGGAGCGCCGGTCGTATCCGCAGGGCGCGGTCGCGGCGCATCTGCTCGGTTTCGCCGGGACGGACAACCGGGGGCTCGACGGCCTCGAGCGCTCCCTCGAGCGGACGCTCCGCGGCCGCCCGGGGTACGAGATCGTCGTCCGCGATCCCTCCGGCCACGCGATCGACGTCGTCACGTCACGCAAGGAGCGTCCGGGTCGCAACGTCGTCCTCACCCTCGACCATCAGCTGCAGTCCTCCGCCGAGCAGATCCTCGCCTCGGCGGCTGCGCGCTGGCGCGCGAAGGGAGCGACCGCGATCGTGATGGACCCGAGGACCGGTGCGATCCTCGCGATGGCGAATGCGCCGACGTTCGACGCGAACAGCTTCACGACTGCACCCGCCGAGGCCCGGCGGAACCGTGCGGTGACGGATCTCTACGAGCCGGGGTCGACCTTCAAGATCGTTACCGTCGCCGCCGCGCTCGAGGACAACGTCGTCGCACCCGACAGCTCGTTCGTCCTCGCGCCGACGATCAAGGTCTCCGACCGGACGATCCGCGAGGCCCACACGCGCGGCACCGAGCGGATGACGGTGCGCCAGATCCTGGCTCAGTCGTCGAACGTCGGCACGATCACGATCGCCCAGCAGGTCGGCGGGCCCGAGCTCGCCTCATGGATCGACCGCTTCGGCTTCGGCTCGACGACGGGATCCGAGCTTCCCGGCGAGAGTCCGGGCATGGTGCTTCCCTACGACCGCTGGTCTGGCTCGACGATCGGAACGGTGCCGATCGGACAGGGCATCGCGGTGACGCCGCTGCAGATGGTCAGCGCGTACGCCGCGATCGGCAACGACGGTGTCATGGCTCCGGCACACGTGATCGCAAAGGTGGGGGGCAAGAAGGTGCGCCACGGGACCGGGCGCCGGATCGTCTCACCGCATACGGCAGACCGCATGACCGCGATGTTCCGCAACGTCGTGGTCGAGGGAACGGGGACGGGAGCCGCGATTCCCGGTTACACGGTGGCAGGCAAGACGGGCACGGCGAACAAGGTGGAGAACGGCGTGTACGTCTCGAAGTACGTCGCCTCGTTCGTCGGCCTCGTGCCGGCCCGGAAGCCGCGGCTCGCGATCCTCGTGATGGTCGACGAGCCGCGGGGCCAGATCTGGGGCGGAACCGTTGCGGCACC
>Ga0190271_10001810_pt1 | contig 12484 bp, 15 predicted proteins | sample Popmic356T_FD_133747 | JGI IMG/M metagenome (GOLD analysis project Ga0190271, IMG submission 133747) | Populus adjacent soil microbial communities from riparian zone of Weber River, Utah, USA - 356 T | ecosystem: Environmental > Terrestrial > Soil > Riparian zone | place: USA: Utah | collected...
CGGCGAGCGCTGGAGGCGGCGTCGGAGGCGTGAGCTTCGACAACCCGGAAGCTGTCAGAGAGGCCCTGGCAGGCGAGCGGTATCTCGCCGACCCGGGCCTCTCGACTGCGGTCTTTCTGGCCGCCGCGCTCGAACAGCCGCTGCTGCTCGAGGGCGAGGCGGGCGTGGGCAAGACGGAGGTGGCGAAGGCGCTGTCCGGTGCGACCGGGGCGCGACTCATCCGGCTGCAGTGCCATGAGGGCATCGACCTGCACCACGCGCTGTACGACTGGGACTACCCGCGGCAGCTGCTGCACCTGCGGGCCGGCGAGTCCGGCGGGCTCTACTCGGAGGAGTTCCTGCTGCGGCGGCCGCTGCTCGATGCGCTGCAGGCGACCGAGCCGGTCGTGCTGTTGATCGATGAGATCGACCGTGCGGACGACGAGTTCGAGGCCTTCCTGCTCGAGCTCCTGTCCGACTTCCAGGTCTCCATCCCCGAGCTCGGCACGGTCACGGCCGAGCGCCGCCCGCTCGTGGCGATCACCTCGAACCGCACGCGCGAGCTGCACGACGCGCTCAAGCGGCGCTGCCTGTACCACTGGATCGACTACCCGTCGCCGGAGCGCGAGGCGGAGATCGTGCGGGCGCGCCTGCCGGACGTGCCCGATGCGATCGCCGAGCGGGTCTGCGGGGCGGTGGCGCGCCTACGCGGCGAGGAGCTCTACAAGGTGCCCGGGGTGGGCGAGACCATCGCCTGGGCGCAGGCGCTCCTTGCCCTGGACGAAGCCGATCTCGAGGCGACACTTGGCGTGGTGCTCAAGGTGAAGGAGGACATCGACCAGGTGCGTGACAGCGGGGTGCTGCAGGGTGCGTGAGGGACACGACCGTCCGGGCGCGGCCGGCCGCGCCCGCCGCTTCGGCTTGGGGGCCCGCCTCACCGGGAGGCTGACGCTGCTCGCCGCAGCGATGCGTGCCGGGGGAGTGCGAGTGGGCGTGGGCGAGTTGCTCTCCGCGCATCGAGCGCTATCCGCCGTCGACCCGACCGACCGCGACGCGGCCTACTTCGCTCTGCGCGCCACGCTCTGCTCGCGCCACGACGACCTTGCCGCCTTCGACGCCGCCTTCGCGGAGTGGTTCGGCATGCCGGGCCCGCCTCCGTCCAAGCTGCCGCCGGGCCTCCCGGAGGCCATCGAGATGGCGCTGCCCCGCAGCGCCATGCCGGGCCCGGGCAAGGTGGCGGCGCCGGACTTCGATGTCGTGCCCGCCGCGTGGTCCGACGTCGAGCTGCTGCGCGACAAGGACTTCGCCGACTACACCGAGGACGAACGGCACCGCGCACGGCGCGCCATCCGCGCCCTCGCGGTCTCCGCGCCGATGCGCCCGAGTCGCCGCACCCGGCCCGCGCGCCGCCGCGGCGCGCCGCCGCACGCCGCGCGGCCCGACCTGCGCCGGACGGTCCGGGCGTCCCTGCGCACCGGCGGCGACCCGGTCGAGCGGCATTGGCGCGAGCCTGGCGAGCGGCCGCGGCCGCTCGTGCTCGTGTGCGACGTGTCCGGTTCGATGGAGCCCTATGCCCGCATGCTGCTCGCCTACATGCAGGCCTGCGTGGCGGCGCGCCGGCGGGTCGAGGCGTTCGTGTTCGGCACGCGGCTCACGCGCGTGACGGCCGAGCTGCGCGGCCGCGACCCCGACCGGGCGCTCGAGCGCGCCGCGAGCGCCACGCGCGACTGGTCGGGCGGCACGCGCATCGGCGATGCGCTCGCCACGCTCAACCGCGAGCACGGCCGCCGGCTCGGGCGCGGCGCGGTGGTGGTGCTCCTATCGGACGGCTGGGACCGCGGCGAGCCCGAGCAGCTCGGGGCCGAGATGGCCCGTCTGGCACGCTGTTCTCACAAGCTGATCTGGCTGAATCCCCTCAAGGCGCACCCCGAGTACCAGCCCCTCACCAGGGGCATGCGAGCGGCATTGCCGCACGTGGATGAGTTCATGGCGGGCAACTCGCTCGACTCACTGGAGCGCCTTGCGGTGGCTTTGGACCGGTTATGTGTGTCAAAGTTGCGCAGAAGGGAGCGGGACGCATGAAGGACGTCGTAGACGATGTGAGGGCCTGGACGGCCCGCGGGGACCGAGTCGCTGTTGCCACGGTGGTGGGCGTGAAGCGCTCCGCCCCGAGGCCTCCCGGGGCGAAGATGGCCGTGAACGAGCACGGCGAGGTATCCGGCGCGGTATCCGGCGGCTGCGTCGAGGGCGCCGTGGTCGAGGTGGCGGCCGAGGTGCTGGGCGCCGGCGGCGAGCCGCGGCTGCTGCACTTCGGGATCGCCGACTCGGAGGCCTGGGACGTCGGGCTGCCCTGCGGCGGGGAGATCGAGGTGTTCGTGGAGGAGTACGTGTAGTGGCCTCCTCCTCAACCACGATCGCGTTCGGCGGCTGCGAACCGTCGCCTGGCGGCGCCCGCGGTGCTCGCCAATGCGCTGCATTGGCTGCGCCCGCGTGCACCCCCATGCTCGGTTCTCGCTCGCCGAGCCACGACCGTGGTTTCGTCGGAGGCCGCGACGCATGACGGCGTTCGGCGACTTCGCCGCGATCGCGGCCGACGACGGCCGCGCGGCGCTCGTGACGGTGGTCGAGGGCGGCGACGTGGGCGCCAAGCTGCTCGTGCTCGCCGACGGCGGAACGTCCGGCGGCCTCGGCGATGCCGAGCTTGACGCCGCCGCGGTCGAGGCCGCCGAGGAGCTCATGTGGGCGGAGCGCTCGGAGCTGCGCAAGGTCGGCGACGCTTCGCTGTTCGTGGACGTCACGGCCCCCGCGCCCCGGCTTGTGATCTTCGGCGCCGTCGACTACGCGGCCGCGCTGTGCCGGCTCGCGCGCGCCGCCGGCTGGCGCCCGTTCGTGTGCGATCCGCGCTCCCAGTTCGCCACGGCGCAGCGCTTCCCCGAGGCGGAGGAGGTCCTGGCCGAGTGGCCCGAGCAGGCCTTCGCCCGGCTCGGCGGCATCGACCGCGCCACCTACATAGCGGTGCTCACGCACGACCCCAAGCTGGACGATGCCGCGCTCGAGATCGCGCTCCGCTCCGAGGCGCCCTACGTGGGCGCGATGGGAAGCCGGCGCGCCCAGGCGCAGCGCCGCGACCGCCTGGTTGCCGCGGGGGTCGAGGAGGAGCTGCTCGCGCGGATCGCCGCGCCGATCGGGCTCGACCTCGGTGCGGTGACGCCCGAGGAGACCGCCCTGTCGATCATGTCCGAGGTCGTGGCGGTGCGGAACGGCCGCGACGGCGGCCGCCTCTCGAATGCGGCGGGGCGCATCCACGAGGTGGGCGCGTGATCTGTGGCCTCGTGCTGGCGGCTGGGGCAGCCACCCGCTTCGGGAGCGCCAAGCAGCTCGCCGAGATCGACGGGCGCCCCATGCTCGAGCACTCGATCCTGGCGATGGTCGCGTCGCCCGTGGGCCGCGTGGTGGTGGTGCTCGGCTCCGGCGCCGAGGAGGTGCTGCAGCGCGTCGATCTCCACGGGGCCGACGCGGTGGTGTGCGAGCGCTGGGCCGAGGGCCAGTCCGCGTCGCTCGCGTGCGGGCTCGCCGAGCTCTCCGGCTCCGAGGCGGTGGTGGTCACGCTCGGCGACCAGCCGCTCGTGTCGCCCGACGCCATCCGACGCGTGATCGCCGCGCGCGGCAACGGCGCGGCGGCGGTGCGCGCGACCTACCACGGCGCGCCGGGGCATCCAGTGCTGCTCGAGCGGCGCCTGTTCGAGCGGATGCGTGACGTGACCGGCGACCACGGGGCCCGCAACCTGCTGATCAGCGTGCAGACGCGCGAGGTCCCCTGCGACGATCTCGGCGGCGGCCAGGACGTGGACACGCCGGCGCAGCTCGACGCGCTGCGGGCGGGCGGGCCGGTCGGATGAAGCTGGAGCACTCGTACCAGGGCGCCGCGCCGCTCGACCGGATCAGGCGCGCGTTCCGGCGGCGCTGACCCAGCCCGGCAGCTCCCGCAGGAAGCCCGGGTCGATCGCGTGCGGCATCGGCGACTCGCGGTAGGTCACGTCCGCTCCGGCCTCGCCCAGCCGGTCGCGCGCCGCGCGCCCGAACTCCACGCCGATGACCGGGTCGTAGGTGCCGTGGCCGATCGCCACCGGCAGCCCGGCGGGATCGCCCAGCTCGAAGCCGTCCACGGTCGGGATGAAGCTGCTCAGCGCCATGATCCCCGCCGGCCGCGGGCGCCCCGCGCCCAGGCCGAGCGCATAGGACATCACGCCGCCCTGCGAGAAGCCGCCCAGCACCGCGCGTTCGTGCGGGATCTCGTGCCGGGCGAGCAGGTCGTCGAGCCACTCGCCGGCCTGCGAGTAGGTCGACTCGAACGTCTCGCGGTCCGGGAAGCCGACCCGGCGCACGATGTACCAGTGCGCCCCGCCCGGCGGCAGCGAGAGCGGTCCCCGCGCGGTGGCGCCGAGCAAGCGCCGCTCGGGATCGAGCAGGTCGAGCAGCGGGAAGAGGTCGTTCTCGTCGGCGCCGCGTCCGTGAAACAGGACGAGCGCGCCCTCGGGGTCCCCGCTCGCGGCCCGTATGCGTTCGGCTAGACTCATTGCGTAGGCAACTACCTTAGCGGAGCGGAATGGAACGAGCGACCCTGTTGAACCGTGACGAGCTCGGCGCCTGGCGCGGGCTCCTCAGGGTGCACGCCGGCATGACCAAGACGCTCGACGCCGAGCTGATGCGCGCGCACCGCCTGCCACTCTCCTCCTACGAGGTGCTCCTGTACCTCGCGGACTCGCCCGACGGCCGCCTCCGCATGTCGGAGCTCGCGGACAGCGTGCTGCTGAGCCGCAGCGGGCTCACGCGCCTGGTCGATCGCCTGGAGCGCGACGGCCTGCTTCGCCGCCAGCGCTGCGAGGAGGACCAGCGCGGCTGGTTCGCCGAGATCACGGACGAGGGGCGCGAGCTGTTCGAGCGCGCCCGGGTGACGCACCTCGACGGCGTGCGCGAGCGCTTCCTGACCCGGCTCACGAGCGACGAGCAGCGCACGCTCGCCGCGCTCTGGGAGAAGGTCAGCCCGGGCGCGGCCGGCTCGTGATGTAGGCGCCGGCGATCACGAGCGCCGTTCCGAGAACGGCGGCGGGATGGATCGACTCGTCGAGCAGCGCCGCGCCGAGAACGATCGCCACCACCGGCACGAGGTAGATGGCCACCGAGCCGCGCGTGGAGCCGACCCGCCCGATCAGCGTGGTGAACCAGAAGAACGCGAGGCCGGTGCCGAGCGAGCCGAGCGCCACGACGGCGAGCAGGCTGCCCCAGCCGAACGTCGACTCGGTGGCGCCCCAGACCGCGAACGGCAGCACGAGGACCACCGCCACCACCTGCGCGCGCAGGATCACCGGCAGCGCGCCGTGCCGTCGCTGCAGCGGCGCAGCGATGTTGAACGCGAAGCCGTAGAGGATCGCGGCCACGAGCACCAGGCCGACGCCGAGCGCGTTCGAGCCGCTCCCGACGGAGGGGAGGCTGATCGCCACGACGCCGGCGAAGCCGACCACCAGGCCGATCGCCTGGTAGCGCGAGGGGAGCTGCCGGACCGCCCCGGCGGCCACGACCGCCACGAACAGCGGCGTCGCCGCGTTGATCATGGCGGCGAGCGACGAGTCGATCCACTGCTGCGCGACGGCGAAGCAGATGAACGGGATCGCCATCCACGTCACGCCCATCGCGGCGATCAGCGGCCACTCGGACCGCGGCACGGGCTTGCGCGCGGCCGGTATGGCCGCCAGCGCGAGGGCGCCGAAGGCGATGCGCCCGAACGCCACGACCGTCGGGGCGAAGTGCTGCAACCCGATGTCGATGAAGAGGAAGGAGGCGCCCCACGTGAGCGCGACGCCCGCGAGCATGAGCCACTCCGGGGTCGCGAAGTGCGTCGTCTCCTGGTCGAGCAGGGTCTCGCGGCGCGTGGAGACGCTCATCCTGGTGACAACGCTAGGGGCACCGGATCTATGACATCGCGGCCGGGACGCTCGTGCGGGAGCGCCGGCGCACTTCGCGGATCGCCTGGGCCAGCCGGCGCACGCCCTCGTCGAGCTGCTCGGGGTCGAGCAGCGAGAACGACAGGCGGAACGACGTCTGCGAGCGCCGCTCGGCCGTGATCGCCCCGCCGGGCGTGAAGGTCACGCCCCGGCGGGCCGCCTCGGCATACAGCGCGCGCTCGTCGAGCGGCCGGGTGAGCGTGACCCAGAGGTGATGGCCGCCCGCCGGCGGGTCCACGTGGTACTCGCCGCCCAGGTGGCGTTCGAGGGAAGCGAGCAGCGCGTCGCGGCGCTCGCGGTAGAAGGGCATGGTCGCCTTCACGTGGCGCTCGTACGCGCCGGTGGCGAGCCAGCGGGCGACGATGTGCTGGATCAGCGTCGGGCTGTGGAAGTCGGCGTCGAGCTTCAGCGTGGCGAGCCGGTCGCGCACCGGACCGCGGGCGGCGACCCAGCCGGCGCGGAGCCCGCCGCCGACCACCTTCGACAGCGAGTTCACGTACAGCACGTGGGCGGGCGCGAGCTCGCGCAGCGAGCGGACGAACTTGCCATCGAAGTTCATGTCGGCGTAGACGCGGTCCTCGAGGATGAAGAAGTTGCGCTCGATGGCCAGCTCGGCCAGCCGGGCGCGGCGCTCCTCGGACAGGTTGCGCCCGGTGGGGTTCTGGCACGCGGTCTGCAGCCCGACCAGCTTGACCTCGTGCCGTGCCAGCAGGCGCTCGAGGGCATCGACGTCGAAGCCGTCCTCGTCGACCGGCACGCCGATCACGCGCGCGCGGGTGCCGCGCATCGAGGTCATCATCCCGATGAAGGTGGGCGACTCGACCACCGCGACGTCGCCCGGCTCGAGCGTCGCCTGCGCGCACAGCGCGATCGCCTGCTGCGCGCCGGAGGTGATCACCACCTCGTCGGCGTCCTCGGCGTAGCCGAACTTGCGGCCGCGGGCGGCGATCTGCTCGCGGAGGTCAAACAATCCCTGCGCGGGGAGGTAGGACAATGCGTTGCCGCCCTCCTCCTCGAAGACCTCGGCGGTGATGCGGGCGAGCGCCTCGGTCGGATAGGTGCTGGGCGCGGGCCATCCGATGGCGAGCGAGATCACGTCGTCCCGGCCGGCGAGCGTGAAGGTGTCGGAGAGGATCTGCTCGGAGTAGGTGAGCTCGTCCGGCGGGAGGGCGTAGACCTGCCAGTCGTCGCCGTGGGAGGCGCTGCTCGCGGGGGTCAGCGTGCGGACGAACGTGCCGCGCCCCACGCTTGCGCTGACGTAGCCGAGCTCGGCGAGCTTGCGGTACACGCGCGCCGCCGTGAGGTGGTTCACCCCGGCGAGCTCGGCCAGCTCACGGGTGGGCGGCAGCTTCGCGCCGGGCTCGAGCTCGCCGGCCTCGATCGCGGCCGTGATGCGGTCCACCAGCTGCTGGGTGATGGATACCGAGCCCTCTCGTTGCAGACCGGACAAGTTCAACTTGTATGACATTGCATCCCTCCTTGTAGGACGTACGCTACCAGCACAAGGTCATACAAGCAATACGCCACCGAGAAGGGGGACCCAAAATGACCGACATCACCGTGCGCCGCTCCGTTTCAAGTGACAGCAGCGAGCTGGAGCGCCTGGCGGCGTTGGACAGCGCGCGCCCGCCGACCGGTCCGGCGCTGGTGGCCGAGGCCGACTCCCGGATGATCGCCGCGCTCCCGCTGGGCTCCGGCCGGCCGATCGCCGACCCGTTCGAGCCGACCGCCGCGATCGTTGCGCTGCTCGAGCTGCGCGCCGCGCAGATGGCCGCGAAGCCCGAGCGGCGTGGCTGGACCGAGCGGGTGCGGTCGCTGATGCGCCCCCGCCCGTCGCACGCGGGCGCCTGACCCCTTCCTCCGGTGCTCCCTACCCCGGCGAGAGGACCGGCTTCGGCCGGTCCTCTTGTCGTTCATGGGCAGAATGCCGCCCAGCCGAACGAGAGGAGCCCGCAGTGGCAGAGGTTGCGCCCGGTGTCTTTCGCCTGGGAACACACATCGTGAATTGGTACGTGGTGAAGGACGGCGACGCGCTCACGGCGGTCGACGCCGGCCTGCCCGGCTTCGGCGACACGCTCGACGATGACCTCCGCGCGAACGATCTCGATCCGGGCAAGGTGGAGGCTGTCGTCCTCACGCACTCGGACGGCGACCACACGGGACTCGCCACCCGGTTCAAGGAGGCAGGCGCCCGCGTCCTGATCCACTCGGACGACGCCGGGACGCTCGCCAAGCCGGGCCCGAAGTCCGGCGATGCCGCGCCGCTCAAGGTGCTCCCGCAGGTGTGGCGGCCGGCGCTGTGGCGCTTCTTCGGCTACATGGCGCGCCGCGGCGGCGGCAAGCCCCCGGCGGTGGAGGCAGACGCCACATTCGCCGACGGCGACGTCCTCGATGTCCCCGGTCGCCCCCGTGTGCTGCACACCCCGGGCCACACCTCCGGCCACAGCGCGTTCCTCCTCGAGGACCGCGGCGTCCTCTTCGTCGGCGACTCGCTCTGCACCTGGAACCCCCTGACCGGCGGCCGCACGCCGCAGCTGATGCCGCATGCCTTCAACGAGGACAACGGGGCGTGCGTCCGCTCGCTGGACGCGATCGCCGGCGCGGACGCCGGCGTGCTCTTCCCCGGGCACGGCGATCCGTGGCACGGCTCGCCGGCGAAGGCGGCGGAGCGGGCGCGGAGCTAGGCCTCCAGCCAGCCGAGCATCCGCTCGTACACCCGCGGGTGGTTCAGCAGCGCGAGGTGGTGCGTCCCGCCGATGTGCGCGCCGTACTCCTCCTCGAACGGGACCCGGCGCGTCCGGCTGCGCCCCGACGCGCTCGGCTGCAGCACCAGGCAGTCGCCCAGCAGCCGGCCGACCGGGTCGCTGCCGCCCCGCGTGAGGGTCGCCGCCACGAAGCAGTGCGTGGCGCCCTCGAGCAGCGGGACCTCCTGGCACGCCGCGGCGCGCAGGGCGTCCGGGTCGCAGTCGCGCCAGTCGGCGTCCACCAGGGAGCCCTGGCGCAGGTCGCGGATCCCGGCGCTCCGCCGCCGCAGGAAGCCCGCGAACGGCCTTGTCTCGGGCAGCGCCCCCAGCGCCGCGCTCATCCAGTGCACCCCCTGCGCCAGCGGCGCCCCCGTGTGGGGCGTCCCCAGCGAGACCACGTGCCGCACCAGCTCCACCCAGGCATCGCCGCGCTCCGCGGCCTGGTAGCAGGCCGAGCGCGCCACGAGCCCGCCCATCGAGTGGCCCACGAGCGCCATCGACTCCACCTCGGCCGGCCACTCCGCCAGGAGCTCCGTAAGGAGGTCCGCCAGCGACAGCCCGTTCTCGGAGATGTGCCGGCCGCTGTTGTAGCGGACGTCGACGGGTGTGCAGCCGAGGTCGCGGCGCAGCCGCGTGGCGTACGTCTCGCCCTCCGGCCCGGCGCCCAGGCGCCAGGAGAACTCGGTCTCCATCAGCCCGTGGACGAACACCACGATCCTCCCGCCGGCATCGGGATGCGCCGCGGCCAGCGCGCGAGGCTCCAGCGGTACCGCCCGCCCGCCGGCGCGCACGCTCATGGGCTCCTGGAGGTCGCTGCCCTCGCGCTCGAGCGTGTCGCCGATCAGGCCGTTCAGCGCGCCGACGAGCAGCGCTCCCCGGGGCGAGGCGGACAGCCGCCGGCCGTCCGGCACCGCGCGACGCCCCAGGCCGGCCTCGGTGGCGATCCCCAGCAGCCGCGTGGCGCCGCCCAAGCCGGCGTACACCCCGTTCGAGATCGCGTCGTGCAGCGTCCGCGCCGGAAGCGCGCCGCGCCCGGTCGCGCCGAAGGCCCGCTGGGCGACGGCGCGGTGCACGTCGCCGATGCCGCCGGTCACCCGGCGCAGCTCGTCGAAGCCAAGCCGGGCGAGGCTCCTCAGCTCGTCGACCTGCCGGTGCTCGCTCATGGCCGCAAGATACGGTTCGCGCCCGATGCCCGACGCAGCACCGCAGGCCGTCGACGACTACCTCGCCTCGCTGCCTGACGGGCGCCGGGAGATCGTCACGCGCGTTCACGAGGTCGTCACCGAGGCCGTGCCCGACCTCGATGTACGGATGTGGAAGACCTTCATCGGATACGGCACGTATCACTACCGCTACGCCTCCGGCCGGGAGGGCGAGTGGTTCCCGATCGGACTCACCAACAACAAGTCCTACGTGTCGCTCTACTTCTGCGCTGCAGAGGACGGGGAGTACCTGGCCGAGAAGAACGAGGAGCGTCTCGGCAAGGTGAGTGTGGGCAAGAGCTGCGTCCGCTTCAGGAAGCTTGACGACCTCAACCTCGACGTGGTCGCCGAGCTCGCACAGCGCGCGGCCGTGCTGTCCGGCTCCGGTCAGTTCGCGATGTAGCCCGCGAGCCGGGCCGCCTCGGCCTCGAGCTCGTCCCGGTCCGTGCCGCGCAGGCTCCCGAACGGGTGCAGCCGCACCCGCTCACCCTCCTGCTTCCAGGTCCCGGCGACCGCGCCGTCGACCAGGAAGGTCATCTCCGACTGCGGGTTCTTGATGTGGAAGATCTTCGGCCGGTGCTCCTCGGGCAGGATCTGGGTGCGCCGGCAGTTCACCAGCAGCGTGGCGTCCCAGGTCGGCAGGAGGCGCGCGGGCGCGACGGTGTCCGCCGCCGGCAGCGGCATGCGCGCCAGGTCGAGCAGCAGCCCGCCCTTCTCATCGCGGAACCGTCGCAGCTCCATCCGCTCGAGCGCCGCCTTCACCGGCGTGAGCTGCAGGCCCGCCCAGCTCGCCACGTCCGCCACGGACGCGGGCCCGAAGGCCCGCAGGTAGCGGCGGATCAGCAGATCGATGCCCTCGTCCTCCGAGACCGGCGGGGCGGGGCCGAGCCAGTCCTCCGCCCGGCCGTACAGGTCGGCCCTGCGGCGCTCCCACGTGCCCGACGGCGGAATCCGGACCAGGTTGAGCCGCGTGCTGGCGCCGCCGAAGAGAGCGCTGTCGATCCCGTCGACCAGCTGCGCCCGCGGCCGCGGCCCGTCGGCGAGCATGCGGTCCACCCGCCGCGCCGCTGCGCGGGCGGTGGCCGGGGTGGGGCCGCGCTTCCTGTAGGCGCGCTGCCACGACTCCCAGCGCGCCTCCCGCGTTCCGGCCGCGAACGGCCAGTAGTCGCTCGCGGACACCAGGTGGATCGTGGAGCGCATCAGCGTGGCCTGGATCACGGCACGCCGCTCGAGCGCGCGGGTGAGCGAGTTGCGCTTGAAGCAGGCCAGCCGCGACCAGAGCCCGATGTACATGGACGGCGCGTACTGGGCCTGGATCCCGCCGAGCCGCTCGAGCGCCCGCGGCAGCCGCTCGCGCCGGCGCGACAGCAGGAACTGCCGCTCGAGCAGCGCCCGGTTCAGCTCGCGCTGGGTCAGGACTCGCTCGGCGCCGATGGCCACGTCCCGCGACGCTAGCGCCTCAGCCCTCCGCGGCCTCGTGGAAGCTCTGGTCCCGGCAGATGACGATGTCGTCGTCGAAGGCGCTGACGCCGCCGTGTCCGCGGCAGGCCTCGGCGGCACGCTCGCCGCGCTCGCTGCTGGATGTCTGGTCGAGGCAGATCACGACGTTGTCGTCGAAGGCGCTGACCCCGCCGTGGCCGCGACACTCGTCGACCGCCTGTGTGCTGCGCTCCTCCCTGTCCTGTGACGCCCCTTCGGTCCCGCAGCCCGCAGCGCCTGCGAGGGCGAGCGCGGCGGCGGCTGGAACCACCAGCTGTCGCATCCGCATGAGACGAATTTAACTCCTGCTCGCGGCGGGTATTGATACTCCCGACATCGGCAAGCGCTACCACACCGTCCACCCCGCCCCGCCGCTGAGGCCGTTCGTCGAGTGCCTCTGGGTCCATTCGATCGACGGCGAGGACCAGCGCGAGGATCGCCGCATCCTCCCGGACGGGCGCATGGACCTCGTGTGGATCCCAGAGCTCGGCACGCTCGTGGCCGGGCCCCAGTCGCGCCACACGAGCCGGCCGGTCGGTGCGCCGCTGCTCGCGGTCGGAGCGCGCTTCCGCCCGGGCGCGGCGCCGCAGCTGCTGGGGCTGCCGGCGTCGGAGCTCGTCGACCGGCACGTGCCGCTCGATGCCGTCCGGCCCGCCCTCGCGGCCCGGCTCGACGCGCGGCTCGAGGGGGCGGGCGACCCCTTGGCCGTCCTGCAGCAGGAGCTGATGCGGAGCGTCGCCGACCTCGGCGAGCCCGACCCGGTGGTGCGTGCCGCCACGACGCTGCTCGCCGGAGGGTCGGCCGGCGTGGCCGAAGTGGCGGACCGCGTGTACGTGAGCGAGCGGCAGCTGCAGCGCCGCTTTGCCGAGCGGGTCGGCTACGGGCCGAAGACGTTCCAGCGCATCGCGCGGTTCCAGCGCGCGGTGCGTCAGCTCGGCCTTGACGGCGCGGGGCCGGCGAGCGCAGCGGCGTCGGCGGGCTACGCCGACCAGGCGCACCTCACGCGCGAGAGCCGCCGCCTGGCCGGGCTCAGCCCGCGCGAGCTCGTCAGCTGGATGACGTGAGCACGCGCGCGAGC
>Ga0190271_10001811_pt1 | contig 12482 bp, 11 predicted proteins | sample Popmic356T_FD_133747 | JGI IMG/M metagenome (GOLD analysis project Ga0190271, IMG submission 133747) | Populus adjacent soil microbial communities from riparian zone of Weber River, Utah, USA - 356 T | ecosystem: Environmental > Terrestrial > Soil > Riparian zone | place: USA: Utah | collected...
ACTCACCCGCCGCCCGCTCGAGGATGCCGCGCAACGGATGCTCGGTCATGGCATGGGTATCTGGGCGAGCTCGCCTCGCTCGGTCACCCCAGTCCCTCGGGGGGCTGCGCCCCCCGCACCCCCATCGCCGCCCGGCTCGCTGGCGCTCGCTCGGTCGGCACGTCTGAGCTCGCTTCGCTCGCTCAGCCGAGCACGCGGTCGAGATACGGGTTGGCGAACGTGCGGTCCGGGTCCATCCGCTCGCGGGTGTCGGCGAACACGTCCCACTGGGGGTACCGACCCTTCAGCGTCGACGCCCGCTGTCCGTGCAGCTTGCCCCAATGCGGCCGGCCGTCGTAGTCGTCCATGATCCGCTCGACGCCGGCGAAGTACTCCTCGTACGGCATGCCGCGGTACTGGTGGACGGCGATCCACCCCGACGTCCGCCCCGAGCCGGTGGACAGCGGGATGTCGTCGGCCGCCGAGACGCGCACCTCGATCGGGAACAGCACGGGCGTCGGCAGGTGACGGGTCAGATCTCGCACCCGCCGAACGGCCTCGGGCACGTGCTCGACCGGGATGCCGTACTCCATCTCCACGAAGCGCACCCGGCGCGGGCTGCAGAAGACCCGGTCGCTGCGGTCGACGAACTCCCGCTCCGTCGCTGCGGATGCCACGAGCTTGGCGACCTTCGGTGCCATGGCGGGGAAGCGCCGGCCGACCCGGCAGACCGTGCCGAAGGCGAGGTTCTCGCCGATCCACTTGTCGCGCACGTACCCCAGCCGACCCTGCGGCGCCGCGGCGTCCTCCGTGCGTTGGTTGCGCTTCACCTGACAGCGTCGCGTTCCCGGCATCCAGTACAGCTCGAAGTGATCGACGGCTGCGCTCTCGGCGGCGAAGTCGTCGAGCACGTCATCGAGCACCTCGACCGACTCACGGGCGTGGAGGCGGAACGCCGGCACGCACTGCAGGGTCACCTCCGTCACGACGCCCAGCGCGCCGAGGCCGACACGGGTGGAGTGCAACACGTCGGGCTGCTTATCGACGGACGTCCGCACGATGTCGCCTGACCCGCTGACGAGCTCCATGCCGACAACGGCCGTGGCGAGGTTGCCGTACTGCAATCCGGTGCCGTGCGTGGCCGTTGCGATCGCCCCGCCGATCGACTGGCGGTCGATGTCGCCGAGGTTGGGCATCGCCAGGCCGGCTTCGGCGAGCACGTCGTTGAGTCGGCGGAGCGCGATGCCGGCGCCGACGGTGATCTGTCCACGGTCGAGGTCGAGGTCCGGAACTCGATCGACTCGATCCAGCGCGAGCTGCACGCCGTCGGTTGCCGCGACCGCCGTGAACGAGTGGCCGCCGCCGATGACCTTGACTCGTTGCCCGGCGGCGTGGGCGGCCCGCACGATGTCGGCGATCTCGTCCGTCGACCGGGGGTCCAGCGCCTCGGCCGGCGACCAGGTCTGGTTGCGGGCCCAGTTCGACAGCTTCACCGGGACCGGATCGTACGCCCGGTCAACCGACCGGAGCGCGATCGGCGCCGGGACCTAGCCTCAATGCCATGTCCCCGCTCGCCGAGCGCCGTGTCGTCCACGGCACGTGCCATCACGACTGTCCGGATTCGTGCGGGTGGGAAGTGACCGTCGAGGACGGCAGGGCCGTCAAGCTGCGGGGACGCGCCGATCACCCGTTCAGCCAGGGCGAACTGTGCCCGAAGGTCAACCGGTTCCTCGACCGCGTGTACAGCCCCGATCGAATCCTGCGGCCGCTGCGCAGGGTCGGACCCAAGGGCGAGGGCCGGTTCGAGGAGGTGTCGTGGGACGACGCCTTGGCCGAGATCGCGGCCCGGCTGCGCGGCGTCATCGAGCAGCACGGTGCCGAGGCGATCCTGCCGTTCAGCGACGCCGGCAACCAGAGCCTGCTGTCCATGATGGGCCTCGACGGTCGGTTCTTCCACCACCTCGGTGCCAGCCTCATCGATCGTTCGATCTGCGGACCGACCGTCGGCGCCGGCGTGCGGATGACCAACGGGTCCAGCCTCGGCCTCGACCCGCTCGAGCTGCGCCACAGTCGGCTGATCCTGCTGTGGGCGACGAACACCCGCCTCACCAACCGCCACCTGTGGCCGACCATCGAGGCGGCACGCGCCAACGGTGCCAAGGTCGTCGTGATCGACCCGATCCGCACCCTCACCGCCGAGTCCGCAGACCAGTTCATCCAGCCGCTGCCCGGCACGGACATCGCGCTGATGCTGGCGATGATGCACGTGCTCGTGCGCGACGGGCTGACCGACGAACCATGGGTCGCCGCGCACACCGTCGGGTTCGACGAGTTGGCAGCCCATGTCGCCGAGTGGACGCCGGAGCGGGCGTCGGCGCTGTGCGGGGTCGAGGCAGACATCATCGAGGGATTGGCCCGCGACTACGGCACCATTCGGCCGGCGGCGATCCGCACGTTGATCGGCGGGGAACACCACGAGAACGGGGCGATGTTCTACCGCACGATGGCCGTGCTGCCGGCACTCGTCGGGGCATGGCAGGACCGCGGCGGCGGGCTGGCACGAAGCGTCGGCTCGTACCACGACGCGCTCATCGACGGCGCGGCGCTCACACGCCCCGACCTGCTCGCGGGTCGGACGCCGCGCACGATCAACATGAGTCGCCTCGGCGAGGCGCTGACAGATGCGACGCTCGACCCGCCCCTCGCCGCACTTGTCGTGTGGAACTCCAACCCGCTCGTCATCGTGCCGAACGCCGAACTGGTTCGCGTCGGCCTCGAGCGCGACGACCTCTTCACCGTCGTCCACGAGCAGTTCCTCACCGACACGGCGCGTTACGCCGATGTCGTGTTGCCGGCGACCACGCAGATCGAAGCGACCGACGTCGTGGCGGCATGGGGACACCTGTGGATGGGCTGGAACGAAGCAGCGATCGCACCCGTCGGCGAGTCGTGCAGCAACACGGAACTGTTCCGCCGGATCGCCGCGGCGATGGGGCTCGAAGAGCCGTCGCTGTACGCCGACGACGAAACGCTGCTGGCGGACGCAATCGGCGCCGACGTCGACGTCGAGGAGCTCGCTCGCGTCGGGTGGGTACGGGTGCCGTATCCGGACGACGGCCGGGCATGGGGCGACGGCGTGTTCCCGACGGCGTCGGGCAAGGTCGAGCTCGTCAGCGAGGCGTTGGTGCGGATGGGCCAGCCGGCGCTGCCGACGTTCGTTGCGCCGCGGGAAGGACCGCACGGCGACCCCGAGCTGCTCGCCCGCTACCCACTGCAGCTGCTGACCCCCAAACAGCACACGCGGTTCCTCAACTCCGGCTACTCGCACCTGCCCAAGCACGGTCCGGCCGAGGGCGGCCCGTTCGTCGAGCTGGATCCCACTGACGCCGCGGCGCGCGGCATCGCCGAGGGCGATCTGGCGCGCGTCTGGAACGACCGGGCGTCGCTGGAGGTGCCAGCCAAGATCAGCGGCCGGCTGCGGCCGGGGGTCGTCGCCATCCCGTTCGGCTGGTGGCAGTCCCAGCACCCCGACGGCAAGGTGGCCAACGCGCTGACCAACGACACGCTCACCGAGTGGGGCGGAGGCGTCGCCTACAGCGACACGCTGGTGCAGGTCGCCCGGTCCTGAAGCGGTCCTGATCGCGAAAAACCCCTGTTGGTAGGCTCACGGCATGGCCGGTGACCTCATCTACGCGTTTCGCGTCATGCGGTTGCCACTGCTCGACGCCGGCGGGGCGACGATCGGGCGGATCCAGGACCTCGTGGCCGTGTCAGGGCGCCAGGGGCAGCCGCCGAGACTGGTCGGCTTCGTCGCCGAGATTCAGCGCCGGCGGATCTTCGTCAACTCGAACCGCGTCGCCGAGCTCGGTTCGGACGGCGCCCGCCTGCGCAGCTGGGACGTCGACCTCAACCCGTTCAGGTCCCGCTCCGGAGAGGTGCTGATCGGCGCTGACGTGATCGACCAGCCGGTCGGCGACGAGACGGTCAGCGACGTCGCGCTGCAAGCCGTGGACGAGCCTCGCGGCCGCAGCTGGCACATCGCCAAGGTGCGCCTCGTGCGCCGCAACGCGCTACGCCGCAAGCCGAGCTACCGGCTGGTCGACGTCGACGAGGTGGCCGGCCTGTTCCCGCCGTCCACCGGCATGGCCGCCGAGGCGGCGCGGCTGCGCGACCTCCACCCGGCCGAGGTGGCCGCCGTCGTGCGGGCCCTGCCGGTGGCCCAGCGGCGCCAGTTGGCAGCGGCGATGGACGACGATCGACTGGCCGACCTGCTGGAGGAGCTGCCGGAGTCGGAGCAGGTGCAGGTCATCGAGGACCTCGACCTCGACCGGCTGATCGGCGTGCTCGACGAGATGGAGCTCGACGACCTCGCCGACCTGCTCGGCGAGATGTCGGGCGAGCAGCAGCGGCGCATCCTCGAGGCGATGGATGACGATGACGCGGCGGTCGTCCGCAGCCTCTTGTCGTACGAGGCCTCAACGGCGGGCGGGATGATGACGCCGGAGGTCGTGTTGCTCGGGCCGACATCCACCGTGGCCGAGGCCCTGGCGCAGATCCGCCAGCCAGATCTGGTGGTCAGCATCGCCGCCCAGGTGTTCGTGTGCCAGCCCCCGTTCAAGGCGCCGACCGGCAAGCTGATCGGCACCGCCCACTTCCAGCGACTGCTCCGCGAGCCGCCGAGCATGGAGCTGCGCCAGTGCGTGAGCACCGACCCGGTCGTCGGGCCGGAGACGAGCGACCATGCGGTCGCCGAGCTGCTGGCGAGCTACGACATGGTTGCCGTTGTGGTGTGCGATTCGGCGGGTCGGCTGCTCGGCGCGGTGACCATCGACGACGTGCTGGACCGTCAGCTCGGGGCAGGCTGGCGCCAGCGGGGCGTGACGAGGGCTCGGACGGCATGAGGAGGGGGCGAAGTTGGTCAAGCGTCGCGAAGACCTCACTGCCCCTCGGGCCCGCCGCCGGACGGTGCAGCGCGACTCGGACACCATCGGTCGCGTCAGCGAGACCGTCGCCCGCAACTTCGGAACGGGACGCTTCCTCGTCATCCAGACGGGGCTCGTCATCCTGTGGATCATCCTCAACGTCACCCTCGTGGCGTTGCAGTGGGACCCGTATCCGTTCATCCTCCTGAACCTGATGTTCTCGGTGCAGGCGGCCTACGCCGCCCCGCTGATCCTGCTGGCTGCGAACCGCCAGGAGGCTCGTGACCGTGTGCAGGCAGAACTCGACCGTCAGGTCACCGAGCGCACGCAGTCCGAGACCGAGTTCCTCGCCCGGGAGATCGCCGGCGTGCGGCTGATGCTGGCCGACGTCGTGACTGGCGAGGAGCTACGTGATCAGCTCGAGGAGCTTCGACGGGCGGTCGATCACCTGGCTGATCAGCTCGACGACCTCGACACCACCCACGCTGCGTCGGACGACGGCGAGACACCGGCGTTCGGTGTCGGCTGACGGGCCGCAACGACGACGTCGATCAACTCGACCGTCAGCGCGGCGAACGGCACCGGGTCCGAGAGCGGGGCGAGGTGGTCAGCCGGGAGCTCGCGCACGACGGCGTCCAGTTCCTTGGCCAGCGCGCGTTGCTTCGATGGCCGCACCACGCGGTCCCTCGTCATGATCAGGCTTCCGGCAGGCAGGCCCAGCGTCGAAGCCCACGGACGAGCGTCGTAGCGGGACAGGGCCCGCCCCGCATCGACCATTGCAAACGAGTCGTTGCGCGACATCTCGCTGACGAGCCAAGGCACGTAGGGCTCCAGGGCGTGTCCGGCGCCGATGAACTTGGGGACACCGCGGTTGAGGTATCGCCGGTACCCACGGCTGCGCAGCCACGAGCCCACGATCGGGAGGAGGCGCCAGAGCAGGCGCTCGCGGCGGGTGCCGCTCCACTCGAGGCCTGTGGCCTCGACGACGAGGCCGGCGACGAGCTCGGGGTGGCGCTGGGCGAAGTGCATCGAGACGGGACCGCCCATGGAATATCCGACGGCGATCACCGGGCCGACATCGAGCTCGCGGATGATCGCCGCGACGTCGTCGGCGGCGTCCTCCAGCGTGAACGGATCGGGTGAGCGCAGGCCGCGCCCGTGGCCGCGGTGGTCGATGCCGATGAACGTGAAGCGCGCCGCCAACGCCTCGTACGCGGTGAAGAACTGGAGATCGCTGGAGGCGGTCCAGCCGTGCAGGAGCACGACGACGGGTGCCGCCGGGTCCGCGTGCCGGTGGATCCGGATGAAGAACTCGCCCCGGCCCTCGACCCGGATGGTCCGGCCCTCTGGTAGCCACGGAAGCCTCATGCCCGGAGGGTACCCATCCGAGTGTTAGAGCACGTCCGAGTGCTGACACCCGGGAAAATCGAGGTCTGGCACTCGGATGGAGTCAAACACTCGGATGGGCTGGGATCAGACGGCGGCGGAGACCAGGCCCGTGAAGGACTGGAGGCGCACGCCGCCGCGGGCGGCGGTGTTCAGGAGCTGCTGGGTCGGGAGGTCGCCGTCGGATGAGGTGACGACGCCGGCCAACGACGGCGCGGCCGCCAGGTGGTCGACGAACGCGGAGGCCACCGCCGCAGCGGCGGTGCCGATCAGTTCAGCGATGCCCATGATCAACGTGACCCTTGCGCCGTCTGCATCGCGTCCCCGCGCCTCGACGCGCAGCGCGCCGATACCGCCTTCGCGATGAGGTGGGCTGAGCATCGGTAGCCGCGCGGTGAACCGGTCCCGTCGGGTTGCCGACACTCGCGCGCTGATCCGCTCGACGTCGGGGAAGCTGCGGTGCAGCAGCACTGGATCGGGCATCGCGCCCCGGTAACAGTCGCGGGCACCCACGGGCTCGGGGAACCAGCACAGCTCGCGGCCGCTGCCAGCCGGCCGCTCGATCCAGTGATCGTCGTGCCATCCGACGGCCCAGCCACCAAGGGCATCGTGGTGGGCGCGGGCACATGACGGTCCAGAGGTGCCGTGCAGGGCGACGTGCAACTCCTGACAGCTCGCCAGGTGTCCCGCGAGGCGGCGGGCGAGCAGCCCACTCAGTCCCGGCGAGACTGCGGCGCCGACGACCAGCGCGACACCGGAATCGCGTGCGGCATCGTCGAGGTCGAGCAGTGCCCGGACGTCGTCCACAGACCCGCTGGTCGACACGACGTGGATGCCGTCGGCCAGCAGTTCAGCGGCCCGCGTAACGTGCGGTTCGGCCGTCGCCAACACGGCGATCTGCGCCCGCCGCGTGGCGGCCGGATCTGCACCGACGAGCCGGTGCGGGTCGGAGGCGATACGCCGCAGCCGTTCGGCGACCACGCCGCTGCCGATGATGCTGACCGTCGCCGCTGGCCTCAGCGTCATTGCTTCGGCAGCTCGACGGGCTGCCAGCCGCCGTGCTGGGGCGGCGTGCCGCCGCCCCGACCTCGGGCCCGCAGGAAGCCGGCGATGGCGACAGCCAACGTCAGCGCGACCAGAGCTCGGCGCAGCAACCTCACGGGGGCGCGAACGTAGCGCTCACGATCGCGGCAGCACCACCTCGCTGACGGCACGCACGTCGTTCATCACCGGCGTCCAGTTCCGCCCGCCGTCGCCGCTGGTGAACACGTCACCGTCGGGCAGCGCCACGACGGCGTAATCACCGGCGCCAGCGAGCTGGCGTGGCCCGACGGCTCCGCCGAATCGGTCGGGGAGACCGCTGACGCGAGCGAACTGTGAGCCGTCGAACCGGTACACGACACCGTCGCGGCCGGCATGGCCCGACGATGCGCCGACCAGCACGCCGTCGTCGACGACAGCGACGGCGAGCAGGTATGTGGCGTGCAATCCCCGTGTGTGGTACCGCCACGTCGCACCGCGGTCGTTGCTCTCAGCGAGACCTCGCATCCCCGTGGCCGCCCAGACGGTGCCGTCCGGGCCAACGGCGACCTGGTGCACATCGTCGTGGAGGTCGATGGTGGGCGTCCACGATGTGCCGTCCGCGCTGCGCAGGATCCCACCCACGTGCACGCTGACGTAGAGGTCGGTGCCGTCGGAGGCCGTCGAGAACACCGCCGGCGGTCCACCCCATGGCGTATGCCACCCCTCATGTGTGGGCGCGCCGTCGAATGACACAACCCGCTCGAGCCGCGCGCCGCGCAGCTGCCACAGCGCCGCGGGGTCACCGCCGATCCACACCAACCCGTCGTGACCACCGACGCACGTCCCTGCTGCCTCCTCGAGGCTGCCGACGAGCTCGGGCGAGTCGCCATTGAGCCGATACAGATCACGCTTCCCGACGAGCACCCACAGACCGCCCGCATCGGGGTGCACCGCCGTGATCCGTGCGCCGTCGAACGGATCGACACCGTCGACACGACGGAGGCCGCCCGCCGTCCCTATCACTGGATGCATCGTCTGCACACTCATGCGTTCACGCTACGACCTCAAGTGCACTTGAGGTCAACGGCCTGGCTATCGATTCAGGCGGTGGAAGGTGCGGATCGCCAGTGGCATCGTCAGCGCCATGATCACCGCCGGCCAGAGGATCGCCATCGGCACCGAGTGCTCGCCGATCCAAGTGCTCGTGGCGACACCGGGATTGCCGAACAGCTCGCGAGCGGCGTTGATCGTCGACGAGATGGGGTTCCACTCGGCGATCACGCCGAGCCAGGTCGGCATCAGCGAGGTGGCGATGAACGCGTTCGACAGCATCGTCAGTGGCCAGAGCAGTCCGAAGATGCCGTTGGCCATCTCGGGGCTCTTCGCCTTCAAGCCGAGGTAGATCCCGATCCACAGCAGAGCGATCCGCAACCACAGGATCAGGCCGAACGCACCCAACGCCTCGAGGAACGTGCCCTCCCAGCGCCAGCCGATGGCCAACCCGCAGATGACCAAGAGCAGCAGGCTCAGCACGGAGTAGATCGTGTTGGCTAGGCAGCGTCCGCTGACCACGGCGCTGCGGGCGATCGGCATCGAGCGCAGCCGGTCCGTCACACCCTTCGCCGTGTCGGCCTGCACGGCGGCGATGGTCTCCCCGATGCCGAACACCATCGCCTGCACGAAGATCCCGGGCATCAGGAACGACCGGTAGTCGCCGCCGCCTGGGACCACGATGCCGCTGCCGAAGACGTAGGCGAACAGCAGCACCGACACGACCGGGAAGAGCAGCCCCCACACGATGAGCTGCGGCTCGCGCACCCACTGCGACATGTCGCGGTGGGCGACGAGCCATGTGTCGCGCAGCGCGTTGTGCACGATGCTGGGCCGGCCGACGCGGTCGGGGAGAGTCGTGACGATCACGCCATCACTTCCTCTCGCTCCTCGGTGGTCGTCTCAGCCTCCGTGGGTTCCGTGCGGTGCCCGGTGAGGGTCAGGAACACGTCGTCGAGCGTCGGCCGGCGCAGCCCGATGTCGGTAACGGCGATCTCGTGCGCCACCAGCCCCGTGAGCACGGCGGTCAGCCCTTCGACCCGATCGTTGACGGCGACGCTGACGCGGCGTTCGCCGCCGTCGCCGTAGGGCTCGGCGCGCACACCTGTCGCCTGCTCGATCACCGCCATGGCCTGCTCCAGGCGAACGTCATCCGCCAATAACACCTCGACGCGTTCACCGCCGATGCGGGCTTTCAGCTCGTCCGGGCTGCCTGTCGCGATGACCGTGCCCCGATCCATCACCGCCACCCGGTCGGCGAGCTGATCGGCCTCGTCGAGGTACTGCGTGGTGAGGAGGACCGTCGTCCCCTGGGACACGAGCCGGCGGATCGCCTGCCACACCTCGTTGCGGTTGCGAGGATCGAGACCGGTCGTCGGCTCGTCGAGGAACAAGACCGCCGGCGCGAGGATGAGCGTCACCGCGAGGTCGATGCGGCGTCGCATCCCACCCGAGTACTTCTTCACGGCGCGATCGGCGGCGTCCGTGAGCTCGAACTGGGCGAGCAACTCGTCGGCACGACGCCGAGCCACGGCCTTGCTGAACCCGTTGAGCCGCCCGAACAGCACCAGGTTCTGGCGGCCCGACAGGATCTCGTCGACCGCCGGCGTCTGGCCGCTCAACCCGAGCGCGGCACGCACCGAATGGGCCTCCGTCTCGACGTCGTACCCGGCCACACTGGCCGCGCCAGCGTCCGCCCACAACAACGTCGTGAGGATGCGAACCGCCGTCGTCTTGCCGGCGCCATTCGGCCCGAGCAGCCCGCACACCGTGCCTGGCGCAACCTCGAGATCGAACCCGTCGAGGGCGACGGTGTCGCCGAAGCGCTTGACGAGGCCGTCGGCTGCGATTGCCGCACCCGAACCCTGTACGCTGTACGCAATCACGGTACTACTATTACCGTACGTCCTACGGAGTTGCAAGAGGCATGAGCGAAGGACCGGGCACCGGCGACCCGAGGGTGACGATGAGGTTGCTCTGGAGGATGGCCGGTCCATCGCGGCGAGGTCCGAAGCCGACGCTCGACCTCGACACGATCGTCGACAGCGCCGTCGCCGTCGCTGACGCGAGTGGCCTGTCCGCAGTGTCCATGCGCAGCATCGCCGAGCGGCTCGGCAAGAGCACGATGTCGCTCTACACGTACCTTCCCGGCAAGGCCGAACTGCTCGACCTGATGTACGACCACGCCCTCGGCGAGCTGCCCACCGACTACTCCGAGTGGGGGAATTGGCGGGCCGCCCTCGAAGCGTCGACGCGCGACGTGTGGGCGCTCTACGAGCGGCACCCGTGGATGGTGCAAGTTCCGACGGCCCGACCGGCGCTCGGCCCGAACACCTTCGCCGCGTTCGAGGCACAGATCGCGATCCTCGACGGCACCGGCTTGACGGGGATTGAGATGGCGCGGGCGGCTGGAGCGATGCAGATCTTCATCCAAGGTGCCGCGCGTGCCGTCGCCGAGACCCGGCTGACCGCACGAGCCACCGGCCGCACCGACGATGAGTGGTGGGCGATCGTCGAACCGCTGCTGAGCGACCTCACCGGGGACGTCGACTGGCTCGCGAGCTATCCGACGTTGACCCGACTGGAAGCCGAGGGCACCTTCCAGCAGCTCGACCGGGCGCCCGACGATCCGACGCCCTATCTCGAACGAGACGCCCTCGACACGTTCGAGTTCGGGCTTGCCCGCATGCTCGACGGCATCGAAGCGCTGATCGGCGGTCGACAGCGGGAATCGTGACGCCAACCGCCAGCCGACGAGACTGGCCGGATGGGGACGCTCACCGCACTCGTCGACGGTCTCGCCAGCGGCGCCATCCAGGTCGTCGACCTGACCGCACCGCTGTCTGCCGACACGCCGATCATCCAGCTGCCGCCGGAGTTCGGGCAGACCGAGCGCTTCGCGCTGGAGGAGATCAGCCGGTACGACGAGCGCGGCCCGGCGTGGTACTGGAACAACTTCCGCAGCGGCGAGCACACCGGCACACACTTCGACGCGCCGAACCACTGGGTGACGGGCAAGGACAGCGACGACGTGGCGTCCGTGCCAGCGCGCCGGCTGATCGCCCCGGCGGTCGTGCTGGACTTCTCTGCCCGGGCCGCCGACGACGCCGACTTCCTGCTCGAGGTCGCTGACATCAAGGGCTGGGAACAGGAGCACGGACCCCTGCCGGACGACGGCTGGCTGCTCTATCGCACGGGCTGGGATGCCAGGTCCGCCGAGCAGGAGGCATTTCTCAACGCTGATCAGACCGGCCCGCACACGCCGGGGATGTCCGCCGAGTGCGCCCGCTGGCTCGCCGAGGAGTCGCCTCTGATCGGACTGGGCGTGGAGACCGTCGGCACGGATGCCGGCACCGCCCACTCGTTCGACCCGCCGTTCCCGTGCCACTCGTACCTGCTGGGCAGCGGCAAGTACGGGTTGACGCAGCTGCAGCGCCTCGCCGAGTTGCCACCGACCGGCGCCGTGATCATCGCGGGACCGCTGCCCATCGTCACCGGCTCGGGCAGCCCGGCGCGGGTGCTGGCCCTCGTCGAGCAGTGAACACCGCGGAAGCCGTCGGGCGGACGCTGGCCGGACTCGGTGTCCGCCAGGTCTTCGGCGTCGTCGGCTCCGGCAACTTCCATGTCACCAACGCTCTCGTCGACGGCGGCGCGCGGTTCGTCGCGGCGCGTCACGAGTGTGGCGCGGCGACGATGGCCGACGCGTACGCCCGCATGAGCGACACGGTCGCGGCGGTGTCGGTGCACCAGGGCTGTGGGCTGACCAACGCGATGACCGGCATCACCGAGGCCGCCAAGAGCCGCACGCCGCTGCTCGTCCTCGCCGCGGAGGCGACGTCGCCCCTCTCGAACTTCTTCGTCGACCAGCCTGCGCTGGCCGCCGCCGTCGGCGCCGTGCCGATGCGGGTGACGTCGCCCGAGTCGGCCGTGAACGAAGCTGCCTCGGCGTACTGGACGGCGTGCCGTGATCGGCGCACGGTGCTGCTCAACCTGCCGCTCGACGTCCAGGCCGCCGAGGTGCCGGCTGACGCGACGGCGTGTCCTCACCCGCCTGCCGCAACCGAGCTGCCCGTCGACGAGGAAGGCGTCGCCCGCCTCGTCCAGGCACTAGCGGCGGCCGAG
>Ga0190271_10001812_pt1 | contig 12481 bp, 13 predicted proteins | sample Popmic356T_FD_133747 | JGI IMG/M metagenome (GOLD analysis project Ga0190271, IMG submission 133747) | Populus adjacent soil microbial communities from riparian zone of Weber River, Utah, USA - 356 T | ecosystem: Environmental > Terrestrial > Soil > Riparian zone | place: USA: Utah | collected...
AGATCCACGAAGCTCGCGATCACGAGCCCACCTGCGAAGCAGAAGTAACTGAGCGCGCTCATGGCAGCGCGCAGCATCGGCATATCGTCCGGCGCGTTCACGATGAATTGCCGCACGATGGCGGCGCATAGCAGCGCGCTGAGCGCCTCGACGATGGCGTAGCGCGGCGACAACGGCTGGCCGCAGCATGCTGTACGACCACGCAGCAGTACGTAGCCGAGGATCGGCACGTTGTGCCGCAACGCCACGGGGGTACCGCAGTGCGGGCAGTGGCTCGCAGGCCGAACCACCGACATGTCGCGAGGCCAACGATAGATCGCTACATTAAAGAAGCTGCCCCAGATCGCACCGAAGACCAGGGCGGTCGCCATCAGTAACCAAGGCGGCACGTCGGATGCTAGGAGCTCCACTTGGATAGCGTACCGGGCCCAGGCCACGCCTGCGAGTTCGCAGTGACGCCGCTTGCAGAGACGGTTTGGCCACCCCAAGCTCCTCTCGGATGACAGCCCAAGACTTGCCCCGCAAAGCCCTCGAATCGGCCAAGCGTATCGTAGTCAAGATCGGCTCGCGCTCCATCGTCCAGGGGGATCAACCTGGTCAAGGGCGCTTCCAAAACATCGCTGATCAGATTGTCGAGCTACAGCGGCTCGGTCGAACGGTGATCCTGGTGTCGTCCGGCGCAGTCGCGCTGGGCTGCCAAAAGCTCGGGCTCACCACGCGCCCCAAGCTGATCGCCGACCTCCAAGCCGCGGCTGCGATCGGGCAGCCACGCTTGATCCAATCGTACGAAGCCGCCTTCGCAGTCGCCGGGGTACCGGTGGCTCAGCTGCTGCTCACCCATGCCGAGGTCTCGGATCGACGGCGCTACCTGAATGTTCGTGCCGCCTTGGACGCGATGATCGAGCTCGGCGCAGTGCCGATCATCAATGAAAACGACACGGTCTCGACCGAGGAGCTGCAGTTCGGTGACAACGATCAACTTGCGGCACTGGTCGCTCCCATGGTCGGTGCCGATCTGTTAGTCCTGCTGACCGATGTCGAAGGCGTGCTCGATGACCGCAAACAACGCATCCCGATCGTCTCGGATGTCGAGGGCATCGAGCCGTTGATCTGGGCGAAAGACAACGCACTCAGTCTTGGCGGTATGGGGTCCAAAGTCTCCGCCGCAAGGCAAGCCACGCAGGGCGGCATGCCCGTGATCATCGGTCCCGCGCGCGATCCGGCCGTGTTGCCCAAGATCGTTAAAGGCGAGGACGTAGGTACACTCTTTCTACCCGCAGGTGCCGCGCTGGCGAGTCGCAAGTACTGGATCGCCTATACGCGCAAGACGCGTGGCGCACTGGTCTTGGATCCCGGTGCACTGCGCGCCGTCGTCACCGACAAACGCAGCCTGTTACCGGCGGGCATCATCGCGGTTCGGGGTGCATTTCGCGCGGGCGACGCGGTCAGCATCCTGGGACCAGACGGTGCCGAGGTCGCGCGCGGCCTGGTTCGCTACGACGCCCGCGACGTCGAGCGGCTGCTCGGCGCACGTTCGGAACACATCGAGGAACGCCTCGGGTTTCACCGTGGCGATGAAATGGTCCATCGCGACGATTTGGTCGTGCTCTGATTGTGCTATAGACAGCGCTAGCTGCGCAAAAACGCAGGAGGAAATATCCCTTGACGACCCAACGCGCGACGAAGCGCGCGCTCAAAACCACCGTAACGTCCACCACCACCCGCGCAGCCACGCGCAGGATCCCAGCGTCCGGCGTGGCCGGCGCACGCGCAAAGTCGCGAGGAGCAGCGGCAGGCGCGGCAGGCGCGGCAGGCAAAGGGACAACGGGCACCGGATCGGGTCGAGGCATCGAGCAGCCTCCCGAGAGTCGAGACCGAGCGCGCAAGTTAGCAGTCGCGATCGCCGAGATCGGACTCGAGCACAAAGCACTGAACGTCGAGATCATCGACGTACGCGGCAAGGTCGACTACTCCGATTATGTCGTCGTCATGAGCGGCCGCAGTGATCGACAGGTGAACGCCCTCGGTCGGCATATCGAAGAAGAGCTGAAAGCAAAGCACAAGGCACGCTGTCTGGGCATGGAAGGCATGCCTTCGGGCACCTGGTTGCTGATGGACTACAGCGATGTAGTCGTGCACATCTTCCATGAAGATACGCGCGGCTATTACGATCTAGAGACGTTGTGGCTCGATGCTGCGCGAGTTGCGACCGACGCCGCGACTCCGTGAAGATCACGGTCATCGCGGTCGGGAAGATCAAACAAGCAGGTTTGCGCACAGAGCTGAACGACTATCTCGGTCGAATTCAGCACTACGCAACCTGCCATGAGGTCGAGCTCAAGGATGGCAGCGAAGCAGAAGTTTGCGCGCGCTTCGAGAAGGCCATTCCAAGCCGCGCCAAGCGCATCGCGCTCGAAGTCGAGGGACGCAGCCTAACGAGCCACGAGTTGGCTGACTTCGTTGCGCACGCGGAGCGCACCGCCGTGTCGACGTTAGCCTTTCTGATAGGTGGCGCGTACGGCTTGCCGAAGGCCGTCTCCTCCGCTGCGGACATGCGCCTTTCACTTTCGAAACTCACGCTGCCGCATCGCATTGCGCGACTTGTGCTGGCGGAGCAGGTGTACCGCGCGTTCACGATTCTGCGGAACGAGCCTTATTCTCACTAGGCAGAATTTGTCCGACAGCCCGCGTTTCAAGCATGGGATTCGGGCTTTCAGAGTTGCAAGGTGAGTGGTTTAGCTCGCAGTTTCCGCTTTGTACGTCGCCTTACAGCGCGATTCCCTAGTGACGACGCTTTTGACGGCCTTACAACGCAGTTATGGACGTTTCGCGACGCAGTACATCACAAGGCTGCAATTCGGACATTGCGTCAGTGCAATGTCGTGCTCGGTGACGGCGCAAATCAGGCTGAATTTCTGCGGCTTTTTAGTTGGCACAGCGCTCGCAATGGAGTTATTTAGAACGTGGCTCCCCTGAAGGTGTCCCCCCGCCTTCGAGCCACTGAGCGGCGGTCGCGCCGGTTCCCGTCCCCCCTGGAGCCCCGACCGCCGTTTTTTTTTGTACTGAGCGAGTGGTAGTCACACTGGACCGACCGATAGGTGAGGCATGCTACGTTTTGTGGCTGCCGGATTGCTCGATCTCCTGGCTCCGCCTACGTGCGCCGCGTGTGGTTTGGCGCACGAGGACACGCAGAACGCGCAAACGCACGACGGACACCGCGAGCGCGCGCCTGCCTACGCGGCACACGACGTGAGCCTTGCGAACGACTCGCACGGCGCGACTGCGACAGGCTTTTGTGCCGCATGTGCCGTTCTCATCGAGCGAGCGCCCGGCGCGATGCGTCCGCCCGCACAGCACGCAGCGGCAACCCTCTATCAAGGGCCGATGGCCGATGCCATCCGGGCGTTCAAATATGGACCTAACAGTTCCTTGGCTTACTGCCTGAGCCGCTGGTTGGTCGATTCCGCCCTCCACTATGCGGGACGGATCGATGCTGTCGTTCCGATGCCACTGCACACGGCGCGACTGCGCGAGCGCGGTTGGAACCCATCGACCTTACTGGCACGGCCCGTCGCACGCGCCGTCGCGCTGCCGCTGCGCCCGAGCTGGCTGCAGCGTGTGCGTCCGACGGCGACGCAAGCAGGGCTCTCCCGCACAGCGCGTCAGCAAAATGTGCGCGGTGCGTTTCAAGCCGCGCGAGTGCCCACGGCCCGGGTGCTGCTGATCGACGACGTTCACACCACCGGTGCAACGCTCCAGGAAGCCACACGCTGCCTCGAGGCGCGCGGCCACCAGGTATCGAGCCTTGCCCTGGCCTGGGCCGCGGACACGGCTACAGCCGACGTGGAGCATTCTGGCGTGGGCGCCCTGACCGAATAGACTGCGCAGGGTGCGGCCGTGGTACTCATTCGCGTTCCTGATCGCTTGCGCCGCTTGCGCAACTCGCCCGCCGAGTCCGTTTTTCGGCGACGAGCAGTACCTGCGCTTCGGTGTAGACCCGCGCGACGAGGCCAACACCCTGATCAAGCTGTACGCCGAGCAGTCGGAACGGCTCGCCTTGCGGATCGTAGGGCACGACTTCACCGCCATCTCGTTCATGGACCGTGCCGGACGTCCCACACGCACACGCGTCGTGACCGCACGCGGCATCGCGCTGGCGCTCGATCCCGGGCAGGGCTTCCCGCTGGAGTCGAGCTCGCGCTACGCCCTGATCGCCGGCCCCGTCCCCGACACCCAAGACGCGGACCACGACGGCTTCGAAGAGGTGTTCGTGGAAGAGCGATCACGGCGTGAGACCTGCCTTGGGGTCTACCGCGTCCGGGACGTGGGATTCGTCGACGCGGTCCCTGTGCGCTTCTCGGTGTTCGGCGCAGAGCGCTGCCCGAACGCGGTGATGGACATCGACCACGACGGCCGCGCGGAGCTGCTGGCCGATGTGCCGCTGCTCGACTTCGAGCTCGCGGCGCCGCCAACCTTGCGTGTGGCGTTGTGGGCCGACCGACACCGCTACGTGTTGCGCGATGAGAGTGGCCGACAAGCCGCCTATGTCGCCCAACAGGAGGCCGAGCACGAGCGCGCGCTCGAGCAGGCCCGTGCGTCGCTCGACACCCAGGCCACTCTGCGCCTTGCCGTCGAGCTCGCCGCCCTGGCTCAGCTGGTCGATCGCCCGACAGCCGACCAGCTGTCGCGCTTCGACGACGCCCTGGCCGGTCTCAGGCTTGCTCCCCGCGACAAGGCCCAAGCAGCGCAGGCCCGCGCACAGATCGCAGCCGCCTGGACCCCGAGCCCGGACCTGGTGGTCGAACCCGACGCCACGGCGCCGCTCGCCCAGCGTGACGCGAGCTGGTACACAAGCCCGCCACATGAACAAGAAGGGCAAGAGCGGGTCGAGCAACGATCAAATCATCTGCCGCAACCCAAAGGCCGAGCGGAACTTCGACGTCGAGGAGCGCCTCGAAGCCGGGCTCGTGCTCACGGGGTCGGAAGTCAAAAGTCTGCGCGCAAAACACGCGGATCTGGAGGGCGCGTACGCAGCCCTCGAAAACATGGAACTGTTTCTGTTTCAGATGCACATCGGCCCTTATAAACAGGCCGGTCGCTTCGGCCACGAAGAGCGGCGCCGCCGCAAGCTGCTGGTGCACAAGCGTGAGATCGAGCGCCTCACCGGCCGCATCGCGATGCGCGGCTATGCCCTGGTGCCTGCGAAAGTGTACTGGAAAGGTGGCCGCGCCAAGGTAGAGCTGGTGCTCGGCAAGGGCCGCAAGTCGCACGACGATCGGCAAGCTATCAAGCGCGAGCTGGACCTGAAGGAGGCGCGTGACGCGATGACGCGTAGAAAGCATTGATGACCGAGACGCACAGCGTTCCCATCCGCATCGGCGGGACACTCGCGGGCATCGCCGTGAGCTCGGACGCCAATGTGCTGTGCTTCCACGCTCCGAAAGCCTTTCCGCCGGGACAGCCGGTGGAAGTGACCTTGTGGCCAGACACTCCGCAGGCGTTCACGGTGCAGGCTCGCAGCATCGGCAGCCGTCTGCAGGACGACCAGACCTTTGAAGTGCGCGCACGCCTCGTGAATCTCGCTCGCGAGGCGCGCAGCCGGTTGCTCGAGGCCTTCAGCAGCAGCGGCTGAAGGCCTGCGCGACTCACCCAGCCTCAGCCCAGCGCCGAGAAGAGCGCGCGCTTCACGGTCTCGTATTCGTTCGGCAAGTGCATCGGCTTGTTCGGAAGCTGACTGCTCACGCCCTCGATGCGGTCCTCGTGATAGCGCACCTTGAAGTCCGTGAACTTCAGGCCGCTCGCCGTCGAGACCACGACCACGCGGTCTTTCTTGGTGATCTCGCCGCGATTGACGAGCTTGACCAGCGCAGCCAATGCGACACCAGTGTGCGGGCACGCAAACGTCCCCGTGCGATCAGCCGCAGCCGCCGCCTCGGCCAGCTCGGATTCACTCGCCTGCTCGACCACGCCCTCGTAGCGCTGCAGGGTGCGGATGGCGCGACGTATCGACACCGGGTTGCCGATGCGGATCGCGCTCGCCTCGGTCGCTCCCGCGGTGATCGCGGCGTAGGTCTCGTAACCCTGCTTGTACGCGAGAAACAGCGGGTTGGCGGCCTGCGCTTGAGCCACGCAGATGCGCGGCTTCTTCGAGATGAGGCCCAGCGACAGCATCAGGTCGAAGCCCGCACCGAGCGCCGAGACATTGCCGAGATTGCCGCCCGGAATGATCACCCAGTCCGGCACTTCCCAGTCGAACTGCTGCACGATCTCAATGGCCACGGTCTTTTGACCTTCGAGGCGCAGCGAGTTCATCGAGTTCGCGAGGTACACGCCCTCTTCCTTGGCGAGCCGCTGCACGATGCTCATACAGCCGTCGAAGTCCGTGTCGAGCGCGCACACGAGGGCGCCGTTTGCGAGCGGCTGCACGAGCTGCGCGGTCGTCACTTTGCCGCGCGGCAAGAGCACAGCCGCGGGAATGCCCGCCGCAGCACAATACGCCGCCAGCGCGGCTGACGTATCGCCCGTGGAAGCACACATGATGCTGCGGATCGGCTTGCCGTGCTTGATCATCTGTTTGACCACGCTGACCAACACGGTCATGCCGAGGTCTTTGAACGAGCCGGTGTGGCTGTTGCCGCAGAGCTTGATCCACAGGTCTGACAGCCCCAGGGTGCTCCCGTAGCGCTCGGCCCAGAAGAGATTGGTTCCGCCCTCGTGCAACGAGACGACGCAATCGTCGTCGAGCTGCGGCATCACCCACTCCTTCTTGCCCCAGACGCCGCTCGCGTAGGGCCAGCGGTTAGTGCTCTTGCGCTCGTCGAAGAGGCGCGTCCAGCCGGCCGGGCTGCGCTGTTTTAGCGCATCGAGATCGTGGCGGACTTCCAGCAATTCACCGCACTTGGGGCAGTGATAGATGACCTGCTCGACGTCGTAACTGCCCTCACAACCGGCGACGCAGCGGAATGCACTTCGGTAGTCCATGGGGCCGCAGTATAGAGGAGGCCGCGAGATCGGGCATATCGATCCCGCAGATCGACCCACAAGGACCGCCCTAGAGCCCGCAGCCTTTGGGGCGGATTCGGCGGTTTACAGGCACTTGCCAGTGGGCTGCTGGGTGATCTGAGCGCGCAGCGCTTCGTTGTGGGCCAGCCAAGCGTCTCGTACGTCCGCCGGCACGGCATGAGCGTCGCAAACCTGCCGCAAGAGATGGATGCGGCGCGCGAACTGACCGCCATTGACGCGGTGCCGGGCGTGCGCCGCTCGCAGCGGCCGCCCGGTGTAGTGCTCGGGACCGCCCAGAAACTGGCTGGCGTGCTCGTATTCGAGCGCCTTGATACGCGCCCGATCGGCGTCGCGAAACATGAAGCCGATCATGATGTCGGAGAAGACGCGCTCGACGAAGTCATCGATCACGGCCCTCAGCACTGGCTCGCCGCCCATGCGGTCGAACGGCGGCTCTTTTTCCCGTTCCCGCCCGCGCTCTAACTCACTCCCGTCGCTCATGCTCACATGGTGACCCGAACCACTTCACTGGTCGAGAGCTCCGCCAAGCGAGCGAGCACGGTGGGATACTGCATAGCCACCTTGGTGAGCTGCGCAAACGGCAGACGCAGCAGGATCATGTCGACCTGCGCGATCACGTCCACTTGAGAAGCCGTCTGCTCGAGGATCGCGTTCTGGCCGAACATACTGCCGGGCGGCGCGAGACGCTCGGGCGCACCGGGCTGGTTCACACGCAGGTTGCCGGTGAGCGAGATGTACAGGCCGTCCATCTTCTTGCCCACCACGGCCAGCATCGTTCCCGGTGCAGCGCGGCGCACTTCGAAGAGCCGCGCGAGCTCGACCTTGGCGCGTGCGTCGAAGTCGTGAAAGAGCGGCGACACCTGCAGCAAGTTGCCCAGCAGGCGGCGCGTCAGCAACTCGAGTAGCAGCCCAGTCAGTGGCACATGCTCGCGCGCGACCTCGAGCAGCACTGCGCGAGGCACGCGCAGCGCGAGCAGATTGCCGATCACCGTCACGTCGGCGTGCGACTTATCCTCATCGAACAGACACGCCTCGCCGAAGACATCGCCTTCAGCGAGTGTTAGTTGAAAGGCCTGGCCTGGCACCACGATGTCGACGCTGCCTGCCACGATGCCGAACAGCGCAGCATTCGTCTGCCCGCTGCGCAGCACGTGCGCGCCGTGGGCGAGCTCGACCAGCTCGGAGCCAGCCACCAAGCGATCGAGCGCTGGCTTCGGAAGCTCCGCAAACAGTGGAAAGAGCGGCAGCTTCGCCAGCGCCTCGGCAGGCAGGGGCTCGGGCCGCACCGACTCGAGCATCGGCACGGCTGTGCGCTCGCTGAACTCGAGCTCGCTGAACAGCGACTCGTCGGCATCGTTCGCAGACGGCCGGCTCGGTGCGTTCGAAAAGCGTGTCTCGTTAGCCGGCGCTCGCGGGTCGAGCTCTAGCGGCTCTGCTCCACCCGGCGTGCGGCGCGCGAGCTCGAGCATCGCGGGCGGCATGGAGAGCTGCAACAAAGCGTCGCGCTTGTCGCCTGGAGCTTGGGCAGCTCGCGTCTCGCTCACTGCGGCAGGCGGGGGGCTCGGAAGCCGTCGCGCCGCCGGCGGTGGTGCTGGTGGCCGCGGCATCGCCATGTTCTCGGGTCTCGGGCCTCGACCCGCAGGGACGAATGGCGGCGGGATCCCGCGCGAGCGTGCCGGCTCGCGCGGGCCCGCCCCTGCCCCCCCACGCGGCGGCGCGGCCGGTGCAGCGAGCACGGGTGGCACCGCTTGCGCGGCTTGCTTGAGAACGGGCGGAACACCGGGCGTGCGCGGCTTGGCGACCGCCGCCGCTGGCAGCGACGGGACGCGAGGCACGACCGGAGGAAGCGGCGCGACGGGAGCCACCGGAGGTCTGATCGAAAGCGCCGTGATCCCAGGTGGCAGCGGAGCGGGCGGCAGCGGAGCGAATGGCTGTTCGTCCAACATCACTGCGCGCCGTGGCAGGGCTTTACCGCTACGCAGCAGCTGCGCGGCCTCGGGATCGACCCGCGCGAGAATGTCGATGCGCGATGGATCCATGACGACGACCGCTTTGGCCATCGCGATGGCGCGCACCAAGAACCCCTGCTCGGCATACAGCCCGACGGCGGTCGCGTAGCACTGCACGGCCTCACGAATGCGGTCCTGCTTGCGCAACAGATCGCCTTGCTTGTGCGGCCAGCGGGCGTTCTCGGGCTCCGCACTGCGCAGCTGCGCCAGACACTGCAGCGCTTCGTCCGCTCGATCAGCCTCGAGCGCCTTGTCCAGACGACTTCGAACCTTGCGCAGTGCCCTGTCTTCACTCATGGAATCGCGTCAACGTCACGCTTTGCGGCCGCTATCCCATAGTAACGCTGCATAGGCTCGCGCGCCCAACAACCCGACCTTGAGATCGCGCACGACATAGATCGGGATCGACGCCAACAGCTGCGTCATGCGCCCTTTGTCGCTAAAGCTGCGCGTAAACTCTACCCAGTCCAGCTGCTCGATCGAGCGCGCTGCGATGCCACCGGCGACATACACACCGCCCGCGGGCAACACCTTCAGCGCAAGGTTGCCCGCTTCGGCGCCATACGCCGACACGAACAACGACAGCACGCGCGCCGCAGCAGGGTCTTGCCGCATGCGATCGGCCATCACCGCACCGTGTGACTCGCGCTCGAAGCGCCGCAAGGTCTCGGGGTCGGCAGGTGCGAGACCGCTCGCGACGACGAACTCGTACAAGGTCGCGAGTCCCAGGCCTGATACTACGCGCTCGACCGACACGCGCTCATGTCGTGCGTGCAGGTACCGCAACAAGTCGTCCTCGATGTCGTTCCTCGGAGCAAAATCTGCGTGGCCACCTTCACTCGGCAGCACGCGCACCCGACCATCGTCGAGCGGCACCCCGATGCCCTCGCCGAGACCCGTACCTGCGCCCAGTACCGCAAACACACCATGCGGATCCGGGTTGCCTTTTTGCACACAGTGGAGTGCCGAAGGCGGCAGCTCACGCACGCCGAGCACCACCGCGTGGAAGTCGTTGATCAGCGCGACCCGCGTGCCGAGCTGAGTGCTCAGCTCGCGCTCAGAGATCACCCACGGCAGGTTGGTCGTAGAACAGACACCGTCGACGACTGGGCCGGCCACGGAAAACACGGTCATGTCGATCGTGAGCTGTGGCCCAAACGTAGGCAGAAATTGTTTCAGCACGTCCCCGAGGCTCGCGTACTCCTGACTTGGGTAGGTTTTTTCGCCAACGATCGCGTAATCCGCTGTGCCAGTCCTCGCATACACACCGAGCGCCGTTTTTGTGCCACCGATATCACCTACCAGGACGTTCATAGCGACCCCAATCTCGTGCCATTGCACAGGTACCAGTTTGCCAAAATGTGGCCAGCGCTCTACATCCAGCCGATGCGACGCCTAGGCATCGACCTCGGAACAGTACGCACGGGTCTGGCTCTTGCCGAGCCCGATCTGCATGTGGCCACGCCTCTTTGTACCCTCCCCCACGCGAGTCTTCGAGAAGCCGTGCAAGCCATCTCGCAACTCATCGTACGCGAGCACATCGAACACGTGGTCGTCGGGCTACCGCTGCGCTTGGATGGCACTGAAGGTGACTCCGCGCGGCGGGTGAGGCAATTCGCAAAGGACCTGGCGCGCGCAGCGAAGGTGCCCGTGCGGCTTTGGGACGAACGGCTGTCGAGTGTGGCAGCTCAGCGCAGCCTGCACACGCAGGGCATGCGCAGCAGCCAGCAACGCCGCGTCGTCGATCAAGTCGCTGCGACATTGCTGCTGCAAAGTTTCCTGGATCAGCTGGGCGGAGATCGCCCTGAGCACGCTGAGCACCCTGAGCGGCATGAGACTGAGGAACCGTCTGACCCGGCGGCTCCGTAGACATGAAGTGGGTTTTGCTCGTTGTGACAATCGTGCTCGCCGCAGCCGTCGCTGCCTTGGCGTGGCTAGTGGTCGTCTACCCGACTCAACCACCCCCCACCGGGCCCGTCCGGACGGTCGCACTGCAGCTGCAGCCCCAGCTGTCGCTCGACGCAGCGGCCGAGCAACTCGCGCGTGCAGGTCTCGTCAAGCAGCCGCGCGTGTTCGCATTGTATGCGCGGGTGCTGGGTGCCCAGAAACGCCTGCGCAGCGGACAGGTGCTGGTGACCTCGCAGATGACGATCCGGCACCTCTTGCAGCGCATCGCCGAGGGTTACGGCTCGACGCCGCTCTTGATCACGATTCCCGAGGGTTGGACGCAGTTCGACGTCGCGCAACGCTTGGCAGAATGGGGTGTTTGCGACTCCGGAACGTTCCTGCAGACGATCGCGCCGGGCGCGGCTGATGCAAGCGCGCCGGCCGTCGGAGCGGCACCAAGAGGCGAAGGCTATCTGTTTCCAGACACCTACTGGCTGCGCGACGGCATGCACGCCGACCAAGTGATCGCGAAGCTGAGCGACAACGCGCAGCGCCGCATGAACAAGCTGTTTGCAGCTGAACCTGCCGCGCTCGCGCGCCTGCACGCTGACTTCGGCTACGGCCAGAGCGAGATCGTGGTACTGGCCTCGATCGTCGAGAAAGAAGCCCACGTTCCCGAGGAACAACCGATGATCGCCGGCGTGTTCCTGAACCGCTTACGCGACCCGAGCTTTCATCCGAAGCGCCTGCAAGCCGACCCTACGGTGGCGTACGGCTGCTTGCTGCATCGAGAGCTGCCCAGCTGCAGCACCTTCGATGGGCGACGCGTCACGCGCACGATGACGGCCGACCCTCAAAATCCATACAACACCTATCGTATTGAAGGGCTTCCGCCGACGCCCATCGCGAATCCTGGAATATCCGCGTTGCGCGCAGTCTTACATCCGGCCGAGCACAGCTATCTATATTTTGTGGCACGCGGTGATGGGCATCATACCTTCAGCGCCAACCTCGAGGCGCACAACCTCGCGACGCGCTTGGCCGTGAATCCCGGCGTTCCATGAGCTCGCACGTCTTCGTTGCGCCGCTCCGGAGACTGTAGACTGGAGACCTGGAGACAGAGACGCCACTATGGTAACTGTCGAGCGGTCTCGGCCAGCGCGCACGCTGGATCGCGGGCACGGCGCCTTCTAGCGCGCGCGGCGCGCAGCACGGCACCATTCACCCCGGACGTCGGCTACACTGAGCATTAAGCACACGCACTATGCATAAGCCGAAGTCCACTAACATCACATGGCAGGCCGGAGGGATCACCCGGACGGAGCGCGAACAGGTGCGGGGCCACCGCGGAGCGACGTTGTGGTTCACGGGCTTGTCCGGCTCCGGCAAGAGCACGCTGGCCGCCGGGATCGAACGGCTCCTGCTAGAGCGTCACTGCGCCACGTACCTGTTGGACGGAGACAACGTCCGGCACGGGCTCAACCGCGATCTCGGCTTTGCGCCCGAAGATCGCAGCGAGAACAACCGCCGCATCGGCGAAGTCGCCAAGCTCTTCACCGATG
>Ga0190271_10001813_pt1 | contig 12480 bp, 10 predicted proteins | sample Popmic356T_FD_133747 | JGI IMG/M metagenome (GOLD analysis project Ga0190271, IMG submission 133747) | Populus adjacent soil microbial communities from riparian zone of Weber River, Utah, USA - 356 T | ecosystem: Environmental > Terrestrial > Soil > Riparian zone | place: USA: Utah | collected...
ACCCGTGGCCGCGGCCGAACCGACGGCCCCGTCCCCGTCGGTCGAGTCCGCTGCCCCCGCCACACCGCTCGACCAGGGCCTCGGTGGAGACAGCTCGGCCTTGCCCGTCGCCCTGGCGTTCCTAGCCGGTGCGCTCGCGATCGGAGCACTCGCATGGTTCATCGGCCGACGCTGGAAGCGCTGGCCGGTGTATCTCGTGGCAACGCCACTCGTCCTGGTTGCGGTCTGGTACTGCTACCAGTACCTCGACCGCTACCTCCCGGCGCTGTGATCGATCGGCACCGCGCCGCCGGAGCCCGTCGTTCGCTGCTCGCCGTGGTCATGGCCGCAGCGCTGCTGATCTTCGTCGCGTGCTCGGGCGACGACGACAAGGCCTCCACGTCGCCGACGACGTCCACCTCGACCTCCACGACCGCGGCGCCCGGCGTGCCCGACGGCGCGGTCGCCACGCCGATGAAAGGGCTCACGGTCGGTCAGTGTTTCGTCATCCCGATCGACGACGCCCCGGCCGACGGTCGCGCCGTGTGGGTCGTGGACTGCTCCCAGCCCCACACCCACGAGATCTACGACATCGTGGACTACGCCGGACCGACGGTGAAGGGCGATGAGTACCCCGGCGTCGCGGCGGTCCAGGCCTGGTCGGAGCAGAGCTGTCACGAACGGTTCGAGGCGTTCGCCGGCATTCCGTGGACCCGGTCGTCGCTCGAGATCCAGGTGTGGTGGCCCTCGACCGAGTCGTGGCCCGACGACGACCGGTCGGTGATCTGTACGGCCTTCCCTCAGTCGGAGGAACGGGTCACCGGCTCCCAACGGGGGAAAGAGACGTGATCAGCGACCGTGGAAGCGGCTGCGACGCCGCTCGACGAAGGCGCGACGACCCTCCACCAGGTCTTCGGACCGCCACGCCGCCTCGAACGCCGACTCGAACGACCCGTCGGGATCCATGACCGACGTCTCCTGCTCGAGGAGGTCGAGTCCCAGTTTCGCCGCCCTGGTCGACAGCGGAGCGAGCATCGCGATCTCACGCGCCAGATCGTCGGCCACCGCTGACACCGACGCCGTCGGACCGACCTCCCCGACCTCGACGAGTTGGTGCAGCATTCCCACCGAATAGGCCCGCTGCGCGGTGATCGTGCGGGCGGTGAGCAGCATCCATCGCGCGGTGGAATGGCCGACATGGAAGGCCAGGCGCTGCACCGTCTGGTGGTCGACCATCAGCCCGAGCCTCGCCGGGGGCACGCCGAACACCGCCTCGGGAGTCGAGAGCCGCAGATCGCACGTCAGCGCGATCTGCATGCCGAGCCCGATGCACGACCCGGCGACCGCCGCGATGGTCGGTCCCGGAACGGTGTCGAGCTCGTCGAGCACCTCGCGCACGAGGTTGATGAACGACAGATCCTCGAGCTCGGTCAGGTCGGCGCCGGAGCAGAAGTGGTCCTCGTCGCCGATCACGACCAGCGCACGAACGTCATCGGCGACTGCGGCCCGCACGGCACGTTGGAGCTCTTCGATAGCGGAGTGGTTGAGGGCGTTGCGTCGGTCCGGTCGCGAGATCGTGATGCGACCGATCCGGTCGTCGACCTCGTAGCTGATGATGTCCACGACTCGTCCGTTCAGCCGGCGGTCACGCCGGGTCGATGACCGCGATCAGGTCGCCCTCGACGACCTGGTCCTCGGGGGCCACGGCGATCGAGGTGATCGTTCCCGACACGGGTGCGATCACCGGGATCTCCATCTTCATCGACTCGAGGATCGCCAGCTCGTCCCCCTCGGCGACGGTCTGTCCGACCTCGGCCGGCACCTGCCACACGTTGGCGGTGATCTCCGCTCGCACGTCAGTCATCAGCGCGCCGATTTCCGTCCATGGCCTTTGTCTAGCCGATGGGCTCCAGATGCCCGCCGGATCACTCCGGTTGCACTCCGTGCGATCACACCGGAAGCACTCCGTGCGATCACACCGGAAGCACTCCGTGCGATCACACCGGAAGCACTCCGTGCTTTCTCCACGGACGCTGCACCTGCTTGGTCCGCGACACCTGCAGCCCCCGCCAGATCGCGAAGCGGGTGTCGGCCGGGTCGATGACGTCGTCGACCATCCCGTGCCCCGCCGCGAGGTACGGATCGATGTTCTTCCGGAAATCGTCGGCCAGCCTGATCCGCTCGGCATCCTGAACGGGGCCCTCGGGGAACTCGGCGAGGTGCCTGCGCATCGTGATGTTGACCATGCCCTCGGGTCCCATGACCGCGATCTCTGCCGTCGGCCAGATGGCGAGGTAGTCGGCCTCGTACGCCAGGCCGTTCATGACGAAGTAGCCCGCGCCGTAGCTCTTGCGCATGACGATCGAGATCTTCGGCACGGTCGCCTCGGACACCGCGAACAACATCTTCGCCCCGTGACGGATGATCCCCTGCTTCTCGACGGCCGTCCCGACCACGAATCCGGGCACGTCGTGGAGGAAGACGAGCGGGATGCCGAACGCGTCGCACAGCCAAACGAAGCGCGCGGCCTTGTCGGCGCCGTTCACGTCGAGCGCCCCTCCCAGCACCATCGGGTTGGATCCGACGATGCCGATGGGATGGCCACCGACGCGGGCGAATCCGGTGACGACGTTGCGCGCCCAGGCGCCCTTCATCTCGAAGAACGAACCGGGATCGACCACGACGTCGATGACCTTGTGCATGTCATACGCCCGACGCGGTGCGGTGGGAACGATGTCGTAGAGGGCTTCGCCCCGGCGGTCGACCGGGTCGTCGCACGAGGTGACGGGCAGGGGGTCGGTGTTGCTGGATGGGAAGTAGGACAGGTAGCTGCGCACTATTGCGAGGCACGCCGCGTCGTCGGCCACCTCCAGGTCGGCCACCCCGGACACCTTCGTGTGGACCTCCGAGCCGCCCATCTCCTCCTCGGTGACGTCCTCGCCGGTTGCCGCCTTGACGAGGTGCCGGCCGGCCAGCGCCATCGACGACGTCCCCTTCACCATCGGGACGAAGTCCGCGAGGGCAGGGATGTACGCGGTCCCGGCCGCACAGTGACCGACCATCGCCGCGACCTGGGGAACCACTCCGGACAAGGTCACCTGTTCGCGGAACAGCGCCCCGTTGGCCGCGAAGGTCGAGCCGGCGTCGGAGGTGATCCGGGCGCCCGCGGAGTCGAGCAACCAGATCATCGGAATTCGCTGTCGCAGCACGATCTCGCGCAGCCGGGTGACCTTGAACTCGTTGACCCGGCCCATCGAACCGGCCTGCACCGTGAAGTCGTAGGCGCAGACCGCGACCCGTCGCCCCTCGATCTCACCGATGCCCGTGACGCACCCGTCGGCCGCGAACGAGCCCTTGGCCGCGAGGCTCGGCTCCATGTGGTCCGCGAGCAGCCCGTACTCGACGAACGTGGCCGGATCGAGCAGGGCATCGAGTCGCTCGCGCACCGGCCACTTCCCCAGGCTGCGCTGGCGCTCCACGCGCTCGGGACCACCCATCGCGAGCGCGCGCTCACGTCGCGTCCTAAGGTCTTCGACCAGAGGCGACCAGTTGAAGCGGTCGTCGCGTGGGCTCTTGCCTTCGGCGGACATCGACGGAGCCTGCCACAGGTGATCACCTCCCGGCCCCGACCACTTGGGCCGACCTGTGCCGAACGGCTCAGCACCCGGGGTACTCCGGCAGATACGGAACGAACCGCATCGTGCGCATAGCGTGATGCGTCCACCACGGAAGGTCCGAATGAACCACCACTCGATGCCGTTGCCGAATGAGGAGCACGAGCCCTCGTCCGACTCCCCGAGACACGGTCGATTCCGGCGCACGGCTCCCCGACTCCGGGACCCGGGCCGACGACGGACCGGCCTCACTGCGCTCGCCGCCACCGCCGTGCTCGCCACGGTGGCTCTCGGCTGCGAACCCCCACCCGGCGACCCGGCCCCGAGCGTCCCCCGGCCGCCGACCGTCAGTCAGCGGATGCCCTTGGCCGGTTGCTCGATCTATCCCAAGGACAATGTCTTCGCCGCCGACGTCACCCACCTCCCGACGAAGCCCGAATCCGGCGCGATCCTGAACAACATCGGGCGCTCGGAGTCGGTGAAAGCTGGGTTCGGCTCCAAGATCTGGCTGGGATCGCGCCCGGGCATACCGATCAACGTCGTCGACTCGCGTGTCGCTCCCAGGGTCGACTTCGTCCTGGGGAAGTACGGCGACATATCCGATCCCGGGCCGTTCCCGATGCCGCAGAACGCCCAGCTCGAAGGCTCACCCGGACTCGCCTGGGATCAGCACCTACTGAACCTCGACGTCGCGACGTGCCAGTCGTACGAGTTCTTCTACGTGACGCCGCCGGACCGCAACCTGTTGTACCGATGGGTCGCGCAGGGCGCCTACGTGTTCGACCTGACCACCAACGACTTCCCCGACAGCCATGCCGCAACGGCATCAGGAGTGTCGATGCTGTCGAGCATGGTCCGCTACGACGAGGTCGCGTCCGGCCGGATCGACCACGCGTTGGGATTCACCATTCCGACGATCAAGGCGGCCGAGGTCGATTGGCCGGCCCGGGCCACCGACGGGGTGTCCGCCGATCCGACCGCCCCACCGATGGGGACGTGGATCCGCCTCAGGCCCAACGTCGACATGTCGAGGCTCGGCCCGCAGGCCCGCGTGGTCGCTGAGGCCCTGCAGGCGCACGGAGCGATCCTCGTCGACACCGGGTCCCACTCCCAGGTCACGCTCGGCGGCGCCCCGGACGACCGGTGGGATGACGCCGACCTCGCCACCCTCGATGCCCTCACGATGACCGACTTCGACGTCATCGATCCGTCGAGCATGCAGCGCTCACCCGACAGCTGGGCCGTGCGAACCACCGGCTGACGGGCCCCGCGACTCGAAGCGGACCACCGGGGAGGGCCGGTCGATCAGCGACCGGTCCAACGCGGGGTTCGCTTCTCTGCGAACGCCGCCAGACCTTCTCGGGCATCGTCGAGCTCGGTGGTGACCGTGAGCATCGGGTGGAGGAGTTGCAGGGCGTCCGCGGCCGACATGTCCCAGACGGCGTGAAAGCTGTCGCGGCCGAGCTTCATGACCGAGGGCGACTTCGAGGCCAGCACGGAGGCCAACTCGTCGACCGCCACGTCGAGCGCCTCCGGCGGCACCAGGCGGGTCAGGAACCCGAACCGCTCCGCCTCTGCCGCGTCGATCCGGCGCCCCGTCATCATCAGCTCGAGTGCGCGCTTGGGTGGCATCGACCGACACAGCGGAACCGTGATCATGTACGGCCACAGCCCGACGTCGATCTCGGGAGTCCCGAACGTCGCGTCATCGGCCGCGACCACCAGGTCGCACGACAGGGCGAGGCCGAACCCACCGGCCAGGCAGTACCCCCGCACCCGGGCGATCGTGGGCTTGCCGAGGTGCCACAACTCGTCGAACAGCCGCGCCAGCTCACCGCGGGCGTCGTGGACGCCGGCGTAGCCCTCGTCGCTTCGCATCCCGCTCAGGTCGGCCCCCGCACAGAACGCGACATCGCCCGCACCGGTGAGAACCACCACCCGGACCTCGGGGTCCGTCCGGGCCGCGCCGACCGCCGCGCGGAGCGATGTGAGCGCACCCCAGCTGAGCGCGTTGCGCTTCTCGGGCCGGTTGATCGTGAGCCGAGCGACCCCGTCGGCTACTTCGTAGAGGACGTCGTCCGCCATCTGGCGCACGCTAGTTTCCGGCGATGGCGATCATCCCAACGTTGCTCGCTGTGTCCATCGGGGTCGGCCTCGGACTGCGATGGGGTGGTCAGATCGACAACCTCACCTCCTGGCGACCGCCGTTGCTGTACGTGCTGGCCGGTGGCGTTTCCCTCACGATCCTGATCGACGTTCTCCCCCTCTCGGGGGGTTTCATGACCCTGCTGTCGCTCGTCGCCATGGGAATGCTCATGGCGTTCGCGTTCGTGAACATCCGCACCGGCGGGATGGTGCTGATCCTCGCCGGCATCGGCTTGAACTTCGTCGTCACACTCCTGAACTGGGGGACCCCGGTGAGCGCCGCTGCGCTGGAGTCCGCCGGAATCGTGTCGGCCGACGAAACCTCACGGCTGGTGCTCGACGGCGGGCGGGAGGTCGCGAGTGGTGCGTTCGTCGGCTTCCTGGGCGACGTGATCCCGTTGCCGTGGCACCAGGTGATCTCGATCGGCGACCTGATCGTGCTCGTCGGTCTTGTCCTCGTCACGGCGAGCATCGTTCGCAGGTTCGAGGTCGGAGGTCGACCGTCGGTCGCGCCGGCCTCCTACCGCAACGCACTCGATGCCCTCGGCCGCGGGCCCGCGCCGCGGCGCGGTCCCGGCCTGCATCCGTCCCGGCTCGGATCGGCGGGGCGGCGGCGTCGACCGGGGACCGGTCCCCGCTGACATCGCGACCCGCCTGAGGTTCGCTTGGTCCACCACCGGATCGGCCGGTGCGAGGAGGAGCAGCCCCATGGCCCAGATCGGACTCGACCCCGAACAGATGTCGGCGGTGCAGAAGCTCATGACATCCGACGCCCAGAACATCCGGAACATCACCTCGAAGCTCGACGGCCAGCTCAAGTCGGCCTGGTGGGAAGGTCCCGACTCGAAGAAGTTCCGCGGCGAATGGGACGCCAGCTACAAGTCCCAGCTGACCAAGATCGCGGCGGCGCTCGAGCAGGCGGCCCAGGTGATCGGCCAGAACGTGGCCCAGCAGCAGCAGGCATCGGCCGGCTGATCCCGGATCCCGGGACTCACCGACCGCACGCCGCCCGCTGGAACCATGCGGCTGCTGTACCGCCTCGTGGTCCCGTCGCGACCGTTCGTCGACGTCGTCGTCGAGGCGTCACCCGACGCCACCATCGGCGACCTGGCCGACGAGCTCCTCCGGTACGTCGGCGACCACGCGTCGGAGGAGATGACGATCGCGGCTGAGGACGATCCCGCGGTGCCGGGTCGCGAGGAGCTCGTCGCCACCGCGGCACCCCGGTCGGGAAGTGTCGTCGTCATCGCGCCGGCCACCTCGGTCGTCCGCCCCCGCCCGATCGCCGCCCCGGTGGTCCTCTCATCAGCCACCCGCGGGCCACCGGTTCGCCTGCCGTACGGCCGAACGACGATCGGGACAGCGTCGACATGCGCCGTCGTGGTCGAGGCGGCCGGCGTCGAACCGGTCCACGCCGAGGTCGTGGTCGGCGACAGCGTGGAACTGCACGCCGTGGGAACAGGCAGCATCGACGTCGACGGGACACCCGTTCGAGGTGGCATCAGGTTGGGATCCGGGTCGCTCATCTCGATCGGGTCCGAGCTCCTCACGCTTCGAATCGACGAGCGCCTCCGGCCGCCGCCACCTCGTGGTCCGGTACGGGCGGTGGCTCGGGTGCAGTCGATGCGTCCCGAGCCGACCGCTGATCCCATCGAGGTTCCGGTCCCACCCGAACGGATCCGGCTTCCGGGGTTCCCCGTGTTGACCGCGACGGTGCCCTTGCTGATGGGCGCAGCCCTGTGGGTCGCAACCGGCAGCGCGCTCACCGCTGCCTTCGTGCTGTTCAGCTTCGTGTTCGTCGTCGCCGGCGGACTCGAGTCGCGACGTGAGTCCCGGGCCGAGCAGCGCTTCCGCATCGCAGAGTTTCGTCGTCTTCTCGCCGAGGCTGCCCGCCGGACGAACGACCGGGCCGACCGTTCCGTTGCCGGGCTCGACGCGACGTCACCCGGTCCGGCCGAGCTGCTCGCGTGGGCCGGCCGCCCGGCATCCCGGTTGTGGGAACGATGGGACGTCGGCCCAGCCGTCATGCGGGTGCGGCTCGGCCATCGCGAGCAGTGCGTCGCGCCGTGCGAACGTCGCCCGGGCGGACTCCCCGATCTCCGGGACGAGGCCGACCGTGTCATGGCCGAGGCCGGTCGCCGGGTCGCGCCCGTGACGATCGACCTCGATGTGGAGCAGACGCTCGCGGTCACCGGTTCCGACGAATCGGCCACCGCCGTGGGGCGAAGCGTCGTCGTCCAGATCGCCACGTTGCTCGGTCCCGATGTGTGCGGCATCGAGGTGCACGCATCGCCGGACCGTCGACCGACCTGGCGATGGGTCGAGTGGCTCCCCCACGTCGAGCCGGCACCGGGCCGGGGACGCCGGCTCCTCGTGGTCGACGGGCTCACGGGCACCGCGCTCGACGAGGTGCTGGCCGAGCTGGAGTCCGATTCCAAAGCGTGCGCCGTGGTCATCGCCACGTCGTCCGCGCACCTTCCCCGCCCCGGCGCCGTGGTCGCAACCGAGCGACACGACCTGAACGGGTCGCCCATCGGCCGACTCCGGATCGGCGACGGCGGCTGGACCGACTTCGAGCCCGAGGACGTGTCCGCCGACGAGGCTGAAACGGCGGCGCGGTCGTTGGCGGCCCTTCGGCCCTCCGTTCCGATCGGCGGATCCACCAACCCGTCGCTGCCCGGCCGCCTCGCCCTGTCCGAGATCCTCGACACCGCTCTGGCCGGTGACGGCGCCGCGGCCTCGATCGCGAGCCGGTGGCGGGCGACCGACGCTTCGAGCAACCTGGCCGCCCCGGTCGGCGTTGCGAGAGGCGGCGTGTTGAGCGTCGACCTCCGCAGGGATGGCCCCCACGCCCTCATCGCCGGCACGACGGGCTCGGGGAAGAGCGAGCTCCTGAGGACCATGGTCGCGGCACTGGCCGCCAACCACGCGCCGGAGCGGATCACGTTCCTGTTGATCGACTACAAGGGAGGAGCTGCGTTCCGCGGTGTGTCAGACCTTCCCCACACCGTCGGCGTGATCACGGACCTCACCCAATCGCTGGCGGAGCGCGCACTGGTGTCGCTGCGGGCCGAGCTGCGACGGCGCGAGCACCTCCTGGTCGAGCGAGGCCTCCCCGACACGACGGATGTCGAGGCCATGGCCGCCATCGACCGTCCACCCGCGCTGGTCGTCATGATCGACGAGTTCGCCACCTTGGCACGGGAGATCCCTGCCTTCGTCGATGGCGTGGTCGACGTGGCACAGCGGGGCCGGAGCCTCGGGATCCACCTCATCCTGGCGACCCAGCGACCAGCCGGAGTGGTCACCGATGCCATCCGCGCCAACACCGGGCTTCGGATCGCACTGCGAATGGCCGACGCCGACGACAGTCGCGACGTGGTCGACAACCCCGCAGCGGCACACCTGCCCCGTGACATCCCGGGCCGAAGCGTGCTCCGCGTCGGGCCGCACCAGGTCCTGACGTTCCAGGCGGCGTACTCCGGCGGCCCGTCCTCATACGGCCCGGTCATCCAGAGCGCTCGCTTGGGCCACACGGCTCGACCAACGACGAGGGTCGCAACGAACCCGACGAGTGAAACCGAACTGGCCGCACTCGTCGCCGCCGTGCGCGGGGCGCACCGGTCGCTCGGAGGCCGCGCTCCTCGTCGACCGTGGCTCGACCCGCTTCCCGGTCTTGTCGCGCTCTCAACGATCACCTCCGGGTCCAGCACCGAGTCCGACACCACCGGTGGACGGCGTCGAGGCACCAGAGCAGCCGGCACGCTGCTCGCCATCGGACTGGCCGACCAGCCCCACGAGCAGCGACAGGATCCGCACCACATCGACCTCTCCGGCGGGGTGTTGGTGGTCGGCGCGGGACGCTCCGGTCGCACGACCACCCTTCGCACGATCGCGACCACTGCCGCCCGGCGGTTCGGATCCGACATCGAGATCCATGCGATCGATTGCGGACGCGATCTGGAGTCCCTCGCCCGGATCGACCGGGTGGGCGACGTCGTGATGATCGACGATGTCGAGCGGGTCATGAGGCTCCTTCGAGGGATCGACTCCGATCTGCGTCGCCGTCTCACCGACCGCGGGCACGCACCGTCGCGCCGCCTCCTGATCATCGATGGCTTCGGCGCCTTCGAGGCGGCGACCGCACGGGTGAACGGAGGCGAGGCACTGGACCTGCTCGCCCGTCTCGCGATCGACGGCCGGACGGTCGACATCCACGTCGTCGCTGCGGCCGGACGTCGCTCGGAGGTTCCGCCTGCGATCTACTCGGCGCTCGGGCAACGGATCGTGCTCCGATGCGGCACCGTCGACGACGCGGTGATGCTCGGGGTACCACTGGACGTCGCCGAGAGCCCGATCCGAGCGGGTCTGGCCTGGTGTTCCGGCGTGGCCGTTCAGATCGCCACCGCGGACTCCAACGAGCCGGCCTCGGGCATGGGCAGTGCTGCCCGCTCGGACAACCACCCCCGTCCGGTGCCCCGGCTACCGACGCTCATACGCCGATCCGCCCTCGCCGTCCGTCGCCGACCGTCACTCTGGACGCTTCCGATCGGCCTGCACGGCGATGATCTCGCCACCGTCGATCTCGATCTCGCTCATCACGCCGCGGTGGTCGCCGGGCCACCGCGCTCCGGTCGGTCGGCGGCGCTCACGACCATCGCCGATTCCGCACGCGCCGCCGGCATCCCGCGTCGAATCCTCGTGTCGGCCTGGCATACGCCGTCGACGGATCATCCGGTCTGGACCGATCGTTGGTGCCTCGACGCGGCCGACGACACCGGCCGCTCCCACGACATCGATGGTGATGGTGGCGCCCACTCCGGTTCTCACGATGAGGTGGACGACCTGATCGTCGGCCTCGCCCGCGTCATCGATGAGATCGCCACCTCGGACGATCCGACGCTGGTGGCGTTCGACGACATCGTCGAGCTGTTCGACCGGACCCCCGAGTCGGGACGCCTCGACACGCTCGTGCTCCGACTCCTCGACCTCGGACGCCGGCGAGCGGTCCGTGTGGTGGTGGCCTCGGAGGCCGACACGCTCGGCCGCTGCTACGAGGACAGCGTCCGTCGGCTCCGAACGGGTCGCACCGGGATCCTGCTCACCCCCGATCCTGACCTCGGTGGCTCGTTGCTCCACGCCGCATTGCCTCGCCGGGACGACCTGCCTCACGCACCGGGTCGCGGCTGGCTGCTGCACCCCGGTTCGGCCACCCCGGTCCAACTCGCCGTGGCCGACGATCCCCCGTTCTCAAGCCACCCCTGAGCCCGGAACGCCGCCGAACCCGGAACGCCTTCGAGGCCGGAACGCCCCCGAACTCGGAACGGCTCTGAACTGGGAACGGCTCTGAACTGGGAACGCTGGACGGCACATATCGGCCGTAACGCGGTCGAGTTGGGACGTGCTCCCGAACTGGGAACGCTGGACGGCACATGTCGGCCGAAACGCGGTCGAGTTCAGTGCCGTTCCGAGTACGGCCGACCATGAGCGACCGTGTGCCGTTCCGAGTACCGCCGACCATGAGCGATGGTGTGCCGTTCGGAGTGACCGTCGAGGATCACGCCGAATCATCAGGCCGAATCGATCAAGCCGCGTCGAGGAGATCGAGGTCGTCCGGGGTCACCAGGCCGAACTCGATGGCGTGGTCGACAACGATCTGGCGTCGATTGGCCGCCAGGAGACCGAGGTCGCCGTGCACCCCCTGCACGCCGTGACGGTCGAGCTTCAGGCACAGGTTGTCGAGCTTGCGGTTGAACTTGGCCATGCTCCATCCGAGGCGCGCCGCGCTGGAGCGGTTGGTGGGGATCAGGGCCGAGCGATCGGACCCATCCCGCAGACGGGGTTCGCAGAGCACCGCGAGCAACAGCCTCTGGTCGGCGTTCAACTCGATCCGACCCCATTCGAGCGTCTCGGTCCCCGACCCGTCGCCGAAGAGGTCGATGTCAGCATCGACATCCTCGAGCGTTCCGTCCAGCTCGTAGCGGGTGGGACCGGCGACGAACACGCAGCGGAACCGGGCGTGCACGATCACGGTCGAGGAGCCCGGGCCGACCGTCGCCGAGCTCGTGCCATCGTCGCCGATGACGGTGAGACCGATCGATCGTCCGACGTTGTCGAGCCACCAGTGGCCGCTGCGGTGCACGAACCGACCGAGGACCCGGTGCAGGTAGGGATTGGTGTCGACCTCGAGGTCGGCCTGCCGACCGAACGACAGCGTCTCGCTCACCTCGATGGCATGTTCCTCACCACAGAACTCGACGAGGAGTCGCCCTTCTCCCGGCGGGGTGAGGCCGGCCGTTTTCGAGCCACCATCTTGTTCACGCCGTCTGGCCACGCCCGCCTCGCTCTGCCCGAGGTCCTGGTTCGGAGGACCCTGTCATGCCGAAAGACCGTTGACGGTCACTGTATCTCATGACCTTTCAATGTGTTTCCATCATCCTCGATTCTACGAACGACAGAGCGTCAGAACCGGCGGAGATTCAGGCTGGGGAGATTCAGAGCCCCGGAGGTCAGAGCCGCGCTGGGTCGAGGATGGCGACGGTCGACCACGACTGGGGAACTGCGCCGCCCGGCGCGGCGTCGTCGGGATCCCAGTACTCGGCCCATCCCGACCGCCACGCTCCGCGGACCAGACCGTGGCGGACGAACCGGGCGTCGGCGGATCGAACCGCGGCATCGAGGCCGATCGCCAGCAACAGGTCGATCTGTGGCCACGACGGGCCCCGCCAGTAGCTGTGGGCCC
>Ga0190271_10001814_pt1 | contig 12478 bp, 11 predicted proteins | sample Popmic356T_FD_133747 | JGI IMG/M metagenome (GOLD analysis project Ga0190271, IMG submission 133747) | Populus adjacent soil microbial communities from riparian zone of Weber River, Utah, USA - 356 T | ecosystem: Environmental > Terrestrial > Soil > Riparian zone | place: USA: Utah | collected...
AAGAAGTCTTGAGCGGCTCCTGAGGGCAAGAAAGCCAGATATCGTGCGCACCCACTTGCCGCGTGCCGATTACACCGGTTGCGTTGCGAGGATTTTTGATCGTGACCTAGTTGGGGTCTGTTCGGTGCACGTGATCTCAGGGAAGATTAGCCGGAGAATGGAGTCTGTCCATTTTCGATTCGGTTTGTCGCTTAGGTTACCCGCCTGGCAAAATCATCGGATGATAATCTCGATGACATGAAAAGGTAACGCTTGTGATCGATTTGCGCATAGTTCAAGACAGTGGCTTCATGAGTTCCATCACGCTGGCGTTCCACGCCGAACGACTTCACGAACAACGTGTGTGGAATAAGGTCAAGCGGGTTGCCGGGTGGATGGCGGAACATAACATGAAGGCGACGTTCTTTGTTTACCCTTTTCCCGCGGCGGTAGCCGGCAAAGGCATCTCTGAGCGCGTGCAATGGCTTGGCTCTTTGGGCCACGAGATTGCGCAGCATACGCATTTCTATGCGGGTACGAAAATTGTAAAGCACGAGAAACGCGATGACTTGAGCAAAGCGAACGTCATGCATTGCCTGCGCAGAGACTTTGAAACGTTAAAGGGGTTCGGCTTCCGTCCTAAAGGCTTCACCGCCGGCTCATGGTTTGTAAACAATGTGGTCCTTGACGCTCTGGTGGAATTGGGCTTCGTCTATGACTGTTCGGCTCAGTTTCCTAGGCTGAAGACCTCGGGCCCGGTTCCCAATAACAACCGTTGGCTTAGGGCACCGCAGTACTATTCCAACAGCCATGGACGAATCCTTTGCCTCCCTACGACCTGTAGTCTGGGCGAATGGTTCAAATGGGGCCGCAAATTGAGACACGAGAGCGATCAGTTTTATCAGATCGTTTATCTGCATGATTATGATCTATTGTCTTTGAAGCGAAGCCTTTTGCTCTTTGGCTTTGTGAGAATGATCAACGGGGCGGCTCTTGAGCAATCGGTGAGCATATCTGAACGGTGTCTTTTTTTAGGAGGATCGCTATCGTGAATGCAGGGACTGCTGAGAAATACAATGACTTGGCTGAGGGATTTGCCGAGCAAACCTGGGCGAATTTGGCATTTGACATGCGCAGGCGGTTAATTCTTGCAACCACCTGGGGGAAAGCCCTTCACGCAGGAGATTCCGTAGTGGAGTTTGGCTGCGGGGACGGCTATTTGGCTCAGCTTCTCGTTCAAGAGGGTTTCGCTTACCGGGGGCTGGATATATCTCCAAGGATGGTCGCTGCGGCGGAAAGCCGACTTTCGCGGGCGAAGTTGACGGCCAATTTTCTCGCGGTAAATGTCGATCAAGTTTCTCTAACTGAGCCTGTCGATGCGGCGGTTTCGTACATGGGAGCTTTTTTTACCTTCATTGACGATCCCGTGACGTTACTGCGGAGAATAAGGCCATACATTCAAAAAAAAAATCATTGTTGACCTCAATCCGCGGGGACGCGTCACAATCCCAAATGCGATGGATATGTTGAAGACCGCGGGTTTTCAGAACATCGATTGGCGCCCATTTTTTGTCCCAGTGTCAATGACGCTGCCCGTGGCTGCACTCAGAACACTCAGCTTGTGTGAAAATGTGCCGGTTCTGCGCAGCCTGCCATTGCGTTGGAAGTTTAATGTGCTGCTCAAGGGCGAAGTTGATGTTGACAGCTGACGCCCAGACAGGCTGAGGGTCTGTTAGCCATAGGCGAAGGGTGCTGATGAAAGTTCTTCATTTGATCAATACGCTTTCTACTGGCGGGGCCGAAATGCATCTATTAACGCTTTGCCGGTACCTGAAGCGACAAAATGTTGAAATCGTCGTGGTCTGTTTACGCGAGCATGTGAAAGACAGCCGTTCTCTTCGCCTTGATTTTGAGGAGGAAGCTATCCGAGTCATTAACTTACAAGCCGATAGCCGCTACGATTCTCTCTTTCTCGGCAGGATAGCTCGGGTCCTGAGGGAGGAGCGGCCAGATATCCTACACACCCATTTGCCGCGCGCCGATTTCGCCGGCGCGTTCGCGCGGGTTTTCCATCCGGGATTGGTTTGGGTCTGCTCGGTGCACGCGATCTATAGCGAGAATTGGTCAGGGCGATGGAGTCTGCCGCTTTTCAATCTGTTATGGCGTCGAGCCGACGTAATGGTGTGCATATCTCATGCGGTGCGGGAGTGGCTGGTTGGGCGCGGAGTGCCCCCGGACAAGGCGAGGGTGATCCATTATGGTATCGAACCGGCAAAGTTCTCTGAACCTAGAGTGAATCTCCGAGCACAATGGGGGCTCAACGATAATGCGGTTGTTGGTTCTATAGGACGCCTAGAGCCGCAGAAAGGCCATGACCTTTTGATCCAGGCGATGCCGGAGTTGTGCATGCGTGTTCCTAGCGCGCGCTTGCTGATCGCCGGTCACGATCCCAGGGGATACGGTGCAACCTTACGTCGGTTAATCGATCGATTAGGCTTAGAAGAAAAAGTCCGATTGGTCGGTTTTCAGGAGGATGTCGTTTCATTTCTTAACGCCCTCGATGTCTTTGCCTTCGCCAGCAGTTCAGAGGGCTTTGGGCAGGTGCTTGTTGAGGCGATGGCCGCGGCAAAACCCGTCGTCGCGAGTAAAATTTCGCCACTGACCGAAATTGCTGTTGATGGTAACACCGGCCTCCTCGTCGAGCCTGGTGATCCAACGGCTTTCGCCAACGCGATTATGTCGCTCTTGAAAAACCCGATCGAGCGGGAGCGGATGGGGCTACGAGGACGGGAACGAGTGAAAAAGTTCTTCACCGCAGAGAGAATGGCGCGGCAAACGTTGGCGCTCTACGAGGAAATGGAGAGATACCATCATGAGCAAAAAGCCGTGGTCTGAAACCTTTGCAGACAACTGTGTGCTAACGGGAAATGTCGCTAAAGTCAAAGTGCTTGAAAAGATCCATGAACACATTACCAACGCTCCAGGAGTCGACATCCTTGATATCGGTTGTGTCGGTCCTCAACCTCTAGCGTTTTGGGAGCCGCTGCTGAACCGAACGGATGGGCGCTTCCGTCTGACCGGAATCGACGTCGATGGGATCGAGAAAGCGCGCGAGGTGGTGGCCCAGCGCGGATGGACACCGTCGGTCACCTTGCTTCAAGGCAGCGGATACGATCTCGAAAATCTTTTCACGGCGCATTCCTTCGATATCGTCGTCGCACCTAAATCCTCGAACACGTGGCCCGGATCATTCCATTTATGCGGCAAGTAGAAACCGTATTAAAGCCTGGCGGCGAAGCGTTTTTCACGCTGGATTCGGGCCATTGGCACAGCCGAGATTCGCGCTCCAGGACCCTGTTCGATTGGCAAAGAACATCGTCAAAAAAAGCTTGCGCTCGCTCGGCAATGAGCGACATTATGATTTGCCGTGGCTCGATCGAGAAATCATCGGCGCGTGCAACGAGACGGGGTTGGAAGTCGTCGATTGTCGATATTTCAATCTCCCGCCGCTCAAGTGGATTCACAATCATTTAATGCCGGCGGAGAAAAAAACGCCTTTATGCGTCTACGGCTCGAACTCGAAGAGTTCATCAATGACGACGCTGCCATTCGAGAAAAGGTAAAAAGTTACTTTCTAGTGATTTACTTGCAGGTCAGGAAGAAGTCGACTGATTCAACAAGTGTGTCTACGTTTTAGGGACGATGCTGCGTCTCAAAGTTCGTCCGCAAATGGACACGCATAAATGTTCGCTAGATCTGTCGGATTGAAAACTAGGAAAGCTGAAAACTCATGTGTGGCATTTGCGGCTGGATAGACATCGATACACCCCGAGATTCTTGCCTGAAGCGGCCGAGTCTGGCGAAGATGAGCGTGGCGATCGAGCATCGCGGTCCTGACGATTGGGGCAAGGCGGAATTCGAAGACGCCGGGATCGCCATGACTCGGTTGAGTATTATCGATCTCAATAGCGGCCACCAGCCGATCGCCAACGATGGCCAAGACTGTTGGATCGTATTCAACGGTGAGATCTATAATTTCCAAGAATTGCGCAAGCAACTGGAAGGCCGGGGTTATCGTTTCAAGACTCGCTCCGACACCGAGGTCGTCCTGCGGGCCTACGAAAACTGGGGCGATGAGTTCTTGCATCATTTACGGGGCATGTTCGCGCTGGCCATCTATGACTCCCGACCCGCAAGAAACGGCGCCGCCGAAATTCGCAGAAGAACTCCGCGTCTGCTCCTTGCCCGAGATCGGGTCGGCAAAAAACCACTCTACTATTATCAGCATGACGGCCGGATCATCTTCGGCTCCGAGATCAAGGCGATCCTGGCCGATCCCTCGGTAAAGCCGCAGGTGCGCCGCAGCGTCTTGCCCTTGTATCTGAGCTACGGCTATGTCCCGGCGCCCGAGACATTTTTTGAAAACATCTTCGAGCTGCCGCCGGCCCATAGACTGGTGGTTGAAAATGGCGCGGTCACTGTCGATCGCTATTGGCAAGCGCCGCGGCAAAAAACTATCGAGCCTGCTCTTTCGGAGAAACAATATATCGAACGATTGCGCGAGCTGTTTGAAGACGCCGTCAGGGTGCGGCTGGTCAGCGACGTGCCCTTGGGCGCATTCCTCAGCGGCGGGGTCGATTCGGCGGCGATTGTCGCATTCATGTCGCGGATCATGAAACAGCCGGTCAAGACGTTTGCCATCGGCTTCAGCGACGATCCGTCGTTCAATGAACTGGAATATGCCCGGAAGGTAGCCAACCTATTCAAATCGGAGCATCGCGAGTTCATGGTGAGTCCCGACGCCATCGAGATGCTGCCGAAGCTGGTTTGGCATCATGATCAGCCGTTTGCCGACTCTTCGGCGATTCCCTCTTTCTTGGTGGCGCAAAAGACCCGCGAGCATGTCAAGGTCGCTCTCACCGGCGACGGCGGCGATGAATTGTTCGCCGGTTATGAGCGCTTCGCCGCCGCGCGCTTGGCGGAAAACTATCGCCGTGCGCCCGAGCTGTTGCGCAACGCGGCGAAACAAACTCTTGACCTCATGCCGGAAGCGACGACCTACCGCAGCTTTGTCCGGCGCGCGCGCCGATTTGTCGACAGCGCGGCGCTGCCATTGACCGAGCGTTATTTGAACTGGGTCGGGGTTTTTTCACCGAGTCTAATCGGCGAGCTCCTGGTGGATAACCTGGAATCGGATCCCGTGGCGCATTTTCAGAGGTATTTCGATCCGGTTAGCGGCGATGATCTGATCGGCCAGCTGCTTTCGGTCAATATGGCGACTTATCTGCCGGGAGATCTGTTGGTCAAAACCGATCGCATGACCATGGCCAACTCGCTCGAAGCGCGCTGCCCGTTTCTCGATCAGGAACTCTTGGAATTCGCGTCCGGCATCCCCTCGGCGCTCAAGCTCAAGGGCATGACCACGAAATACATCTTGAAGGCGGCGCTTGCAGATATCCTTCCCAAAGAAATCATTCATCGTAAAAAACATGGCTTCGGCGTGCCGGTGGGACGATGGTTTCGCACCAGCCTGAAGAGTTATTTGCAGGACACGCTGCTCAGCCGCGCAGCCCTGGGGCGGGGATACTTCAAGGAAGCGGTGTTGCGCCGGCTCATCGCCGAGCATGAAAGCGGCAAACGCGATCACGGTCACCGGCTCTGGGCGCTGCTGACCTTGGAAATCTGGCATCGCTTGTTCATTGACGAGGAGAAACTCCATTGGCGGACGGAAACGTCGAAGACAGAATTAAAATCCTTCGTATCATCGGCCGCTTAAACGTTGGCGGACCGGCGATCCACGTCGTCAATCTAACCGCAGGGTTGGCGCCGGGTCGTTATCAGTCATTGCTGGTGGCGGGAAGTGAGAATGAAGCGGAAGGGTCCATGTTGGACTACGCGTTGTCGCGTGGGGTGGAGCCTACGGTCATCCCGGAAATCGTTACCGCTTTTAATCTCGCCCCAAGAGACTTTAAGGCGCTGTGGAAATTGTATTCGTTGATGCGCCGAGAACGGCCCCACGTGGTTCATACGCATACTGCAAAAGCGGGGCTTTTGGGACGCGTCGCTGCCTGGTTGGCGGGCGTACCGGTGATTGTCCACACTTTTCATGGCCATGTGCTGCATGGCTATTACGGTCCGGTGAAAAACCAGTTGTTGCGTTGGGTCGAGCGCTTGCTTGCCCTGACTGCGGACCGGCTGGTGACCGTGAGCGAACAGGTGAAAAACGATTTGGTGGGTTATGGCATCGCAAAAGCCGAGAAAATTTCCGTGGTTCCGTTGGGCTTCGACCTCGAGCCGTTTTTAACTGCCGACAAGTTCCGCGGCGAATTCAAGCAAGAAATGACCTTGAGCCAAGAACATAAATTGATTGGCATCGTCGGTCGAATCTTTCCGATAAAAAACCATGGGCTTTTTCTCGATGCCGCTGCGTGGATTGCTAGACAGGACCCGCTGGCTCGTTTTGTTATAGTTGGTGACGGTGTTTTGCGCCAGACCTTAGAAAATCAAGCAAGAGAACTAGCGATCGACGATCGCGTAATGTTTACAGGGTGGCGCCGCGATCTTCCACGAATCTGTGCCGATCTGAATGTGCTTGTGGTTTCCTCCGACAACGAAGGCACACCGGTTTCGGCGATCGAAGCGATGGCCGCCGGTTGCCCGGTGGTCGCAACCCGTGTGGGCGGGCTGCCGGACTTGATTGACGACGGGCGCACTGGGCGACTGGTTCCGCCGCGGGATGCCGATGCGCTAGCGAGTGCGGTGCTTAGTTTAGTACGTAGTCCGCCTGCCGCGCGAGAGATGGGTAACAATGCCCGGGAATTCGTTCGGCAGCGCTTCGCGGTGCGACGTCTTTTTGGGGATATGGACCATCTTTACACGGAACTTCTCGAGGAGAAGGCGATCGCTATTCCGACTACGGAGCGTGTTCAGGCGCGGGGATAAAAAATGAGGCCGTTGTCGAATCGGAAACCGGCCGTTTCTGCTGAGCGCGGATCATCGGAGTATAGCGAAGTGACTTAATAGTCTCACCTTCTCGTTGAGCGAACCGGCATATTCAGTCATTAGGTAGTGAATAACGCATTGCCGTTGCATAAGTTACGATGAGCTTACCACCAAAACACCTGGATTTGATCTACGATGTCGGGATGCATAAAGGAGAAGATACCGACTATTACTTACAAAAGGGCTTCAGAGTCGTCGCTTTCGAAGCTAATCCAGACCTCGTGAAACTCTGCAGAACCAGGTTTGCGAATGCAATAGACCGAAAAGAGCTGACAATAGTCGAAGGAGCTATCGTGGACAAGGAGCGCGCGCAAAAGACCGTTAAGTTCTACAGCAATCGGAAAAAATCGATATGGGGAACCGTGAATAGTGACTGGGCTCATAGGAATGAAATTCTGGGAACCGATAACGAGGTCATTGAAGTTGAGGTTGTTGATTTCAAAGAGTGTCTGAGACAATACGGAATTCCGTATTATATGAAAGTCGATATTGAAGGCTCCGATCTTGTTTGTCTGGAATCGTTGCTCGACTTTGATATCAAACCGAATTACGTTTCGATCGAATCGGAGAAGGTTGTCTTCCAGGCGCTCGATGAACAAATCGATTTATTAGTCCACCTTGGATATGGGCAGTTCAAGTCGGTACAGCAAGAAAATATTGTCTACCGAGCCTTGCCTGATCCTGCTAAAGAAGGGAAGACAATAAATTATCACTTTCTTTATGGTTCATCCGGCCTTTTCGGTGAAGATCTTCCAGGAAAATGGAAAACAAGGCACAGCGTTTTAAGGGAGTATAGAGGAATATTTATTCTTTATCATTTGTTCGGAGATTACTCTGTCTTGAGACGGTTTACCTGGGGACGTAAGCTCACGCAGGGGCTTAGAAGGTTGCTAGGCAGACCCATCCCCGGTTGGCACGATATCCATGCGAAGCACTCCTCTGCCGTACTGCAATCTTCGCAAAACTAAATCTAACCCCAATAACGGGCAAGATTTCGTCCGCCAGCGTTTCACGGTACAGCGATTGCTGTGTGACATGGACGACCTTTATAGGCAGTTACTCGTGGCAAAACCCTTAGCTTTGCCAGTCTTAGATGGCTGCGCCGATTCTGGCGGTAGATACCGTTAGAGTCTTCATAACGTGTATGTTTCTCAATCCACAACAAGGCTAGAAGTTATCAAATAAAAGCATCCCTAAACACCGGCTTATGGTTCACGGGAACGGAGTAAGCAATGGAATTAGGATTTGAAACCATCGGTAACGCGACGCTAATCTGCCACGACCGGACTCCAATCTTGGTCACGGATCCCTGGTTAGTCGGCAGCGCTTATTTTGGCAGTTGGAAACTGTCACACGAGATTCCACAAGAGCAGATGGCTGCCATCAAAAGCTGCGAGTATGTATGGATTTCACACGGCCACCCGGACCACATGAGCGGCGAGTCGCTGGAAATGCTCAAGGGCAAGAAGTTTCTCTTGCCCAATCACGCCGGAAACAGGATTGCCGTCGGCATGCGGAAAGCGGGCTTCAACCTCACGATCTTGCAAGACCGAGTGTGGACAGCTTTATCGCCGCGGATCCGCATTCTCTGCATCGCGGACTACAACCAAGACGCCGTTCTCCTCGTGGACATGGATGGCACGCTCCTGGTCGATGTGAACGATGCCAGCAACCGTGGCTGGTTTAATTTCATAAAAGGAGTCATCGGCCAGTATAAGAATTCGTTTCTGCTCAAACTGTTCGGCTACGGCGATTCGGATTTGATCAATTATGTCGACGAGTCCGGAGCCCGAATAACACCAACGGCGGCAAAAAAATTCCCTGTCGGGCAGAGCATCGCCAGCGCGGCAGAGGCATACGGAGTGACCCATGTGATTCCATTTAGCTCCATGCACCGTTATCAGAGGGCGGATAGCGTGTGGGCCAATCACTATGCCACTCCACTTGAGGCTTATGGAATTGGCTTTTCGGCGCGCGGCTGTGAACTGTTGCCGGCGTTCATCCGTTACGATTGTCGAAAAAAAAGCTTTACAGAGATCAAGCCGAAAAAGAATCAGGATTTCATAATGGACTCGAAGACCTTCGGCGACGATTGGTCTGAACCGCTTGAGCGCGACGATTCCCGCAAGCTGGATGCCTATTTCCGATCGATTTCACATCTGGAAAAGAAATTCGATCTTCTAAATTTCAGGGTCGGCGGCAAGGACAACAGGATCGAATTGAGCAAACGCAACCTGCAAAAGGGCATTACCTTTGAAGCGCCACGGCATTCACTGATGCAGGCTATCGAATTTGAGATATTCGACGACCTGTTGATTGGAAACTTCGTTAAGGCAAGATTGGAAGGAAATTGGCCGGCGACAACCCTCCATCCGGATTTTACCCCCTACGTCGCCAAATATGCAGACAACGGCCGGGCAAAATCACCGGATGAACTGCGTACGTATTTTCGCGAGTATCAGAAACGCGCCCCACTGGATTATCTACGGCACCGTATCCCGTATCGGCTGTCCCAAACCGTCCGCCCATACTTCAAATCGAATACGCTGCTGTATCAATTCGCCCGTGGTACCTGGCGCATGGTTCAACGCTGGACTTAATCGGATTATCAGGCGGGCACAGATTATGATTCACAGAAATCTCCTAGCGATGTTTTTATTACTTGCCGTGAGCTCCTGCCGCTTCGTCGCAGCACAGGTGGAACAGGCCGGCGACAAAACCGTCAACGTCAAAGCCTTTGGCGCGAAAGGCGATGGGGTGGCCGACGATACCAGGGCGATTCAGGCGGCGATCAATCATGCCAACGCCGGCGAAAAGATTTACTTTCCACCCGGGATATACGACGTGTCGAATTTCGTCGTGAAAAACCGCTCAGGGTTGTCGTTCACCGGCGATGGCCGGCAGTCGATGATTCGACAGAAGTCCGGGGCGGCGCGGATGGCCACCATAGAGGCTTCGAGTGACATCGCGATTACCAACCTGGCATTCGACGCCAACGGCATCGTGTCCTATGGCGGTGTGGTGTTTTATGCGGTCAAGGGAGTGCTGATCGAAAATAACATTTTTATCGACCGCGCCGCGAAACCCATTGGCAGCACCGATCGTTACTCGTTTGTCTTTGGCCGGGGACCGGTGCCCAGTCAAGACATAAAAATTCTAAACAACATGATCGAGGACTTGCAGCTCGAAGTCGACCACGCGCAAAGAGTCCTAATCGATCGCAACACGGTAAAGCGCGCCATTGCGACGGCCGGCATCGGAATATTTACCGTCGGCGATAAAGCGATCGCGGAGGATTACCAGATCACCAATAATACTATTTTGGATCCTCCCGGGGCTGGTTTGAGTGTCGGTCTTGATCCGCCGACGGATAGTCATTGCATATTTCGACGCATCACCATGGCCGGAAACCAAATTATCAGGACCAAGACAGCCGGATATGGCATCCGTGTCGGTACGCCGGACAATTCCAAGAAATCCGCCGGCAATGTTTTCGAAAACATCGAAATCAACAACAATCGCATCCTGCTCGAGAGCGGCGCGCCGGCGCAGCTTCAACAGATATTTTTTAACACCTCCGCCAGCGCCGCGGTTAGTTTCGACCGGGTGACTGTGACTAATAATATTATCGAAAGCGCGGGACCGCAGAATAGGGGATATGCGATCGATTTAAGACGGGTTCAGAATTCCCGCATCGCCGACAATACCGTCAAAGGCGTCACTAACGGTATCTCGCTCGGAGGCGACATCCTCGCTAATGAATTGCGTAACAATACCGTCACGGCATCCAATGTCGCTTATGCGATTACCGGTTCGCTGGGGAAAAATAAAGCAGCCAGCAACCGGATTCTCGGCAACCCGAAGGAACGTTGGAGCCTGTCAACACCCAATCCAACGGATAGTATCGACCAGTAATCTGCGGCATCGCGAATGCGTCCGGCGACCGTCAAAAGGAAGTGATACAGCGCAACGGAGAGTCGTTGAAGTCCGGCTTTAATGGAAAGACGGTAGAGCGAGTGGCAGTGGCTAACGCGCAAACAAAACGGCGTCGCTTGCCTGACGAATTTCATGCGTGAGCGAATTTAAGTCGTGAACAATTTTAGGAGAGTATTGAATACCGTGGAAAGTCTTGAGCGAGTTCTAGTTCAACAGGGATATTCAAAGAACAAAGGTTTTTATATTCGAAATATAGATGAAGCCCACGTTCAATCGGATCCTGACAAAGTCTGGTCAAAATTAGCACAAAATAATCCGATACAGGCTGCGGCCGGGACCAACGATTTGGATTGGTATGCCAAATATCCCCACGTGATTGACCAGGAAATACCTGACGAGGAGATTCTAGCGTTAGACGCAGGCTGCGGTTACGGCAGAGTTGCGATTCCCCTTCTCAAGAAAAGAAGTAAACTGAGAGTCATCGGTGTGGATGCATCCACGGTTATGTTAAAGACGTTTTGGGATCTTGCTGAAACCGAAAGCATCGAGGCTTTAGACCGGCGACTTCTTTTGCTGCATTCGCCGTTGAGTCACGTGGCGTTTGCCGATAAAACATTCGACCGCATTTACAGTTGTGGCGTGCTTTTACACAATTCATATCAGGATGTACAGAATATTTTGACTGAGTTTTATAGATTGTTAAAGCCGAGGGGGAAAGTCGTACTAGTTTCGTCCTTTCCTAACGTAATGAATTTAGAGGGAATACAAAATTTTGTTTATTCGAAGTACTTTGCGTCCCCGCAGGCGAATGGCACGGTTCGGGCATACACCCGGAAGAGCGTGCAATCATTGTTTATCAATTGGAAAGAGATTCATATCTCGCCGACTGGAGTGACAATTTTTCCAAGAGAAATTGCCAATATCCCGATGCCGTTAGGGCCGCAGATCCGAAGATTTAATAAATGGATCGACGAGAAACACTTTGCAATGATCTCTCAGTCATCTCTTTTTTCAAAGCAATTTGATGTCGTAGCGCAGAAATAGCTTTTCAAGCAGCGCGCGGGAGAGAGAGTGGAACAAGACAGGGCGGCTCCATAAAGGAGGCCGCCCTTTCATTTGAAGAACCTCCCTATCGAGTGGGTAGAAATAGCATGAGAACGAGGTGACGTACGAGGGAGAATCGACTATTTTCGCGAACAAGAAATCTGGCATGATTTGGGGATGCGGAAACAACGACGATTGTGGGACGCCTATCGCTTCTCTGGGTTTCGTCCGCGATCCAGTTTGCACGGCGTCTTCGGCGATCCGAAGGCGCGCGTGGTGCGTTTGGAGCGGCGGGGGAAAAAACAGTTTGCGGCAGCTGCGGCTATATCCAACGAGGATGGTACGACCGCAAACGACGATGGGTTCGCGACCTTGGGTGCGGCAACTATCGAATCTACTTGGATATCGAGGTGCGTCGGGTCGATTATCCACGGTGCAACAAAGTGAAGCAAGAGAAGCTCGCATGGCTGGCGGATTACCCGTTTTACAGCAAGCGGTTTGCGTTCTTTGTGGGGCG
>Ga0190271_10001815_pt1 | contig 12478 bp, 7 predicted proteins | sample Popmic356T_FD_133747 | JGI IMG/M metagenome (GOLD analysis project Ga0190271, IMG submission 133747) | Populus adjacent soil microbial communities from riparian zone of Weber River, Utah, USA - 356 T | ecosystem: Environmental > Terrestrial > Soil > Riparian zone | place: USA: Utah | collected...
CTCTCGAAAAACTGGCCCGTCATCACGAAGGCGAAGGACGCCCCGCCCGACGCGGACGACTGGAAAGAGGTCAAGGACAAGGCCAAGCTCCTCGAGCGCTAGGCCGCGGGGCGTCGGCAACTGCTCGGCAACTGCTCCTGCGTTGCTCTACCGCGGGCATCCCTGCCCGCGTCCCTGCCCGCGTTACGCCTGGTTCTTGATCGGCAACAAGTTCAGCAAGAACTCGACCATTCGCTGCCTGAAACCCAGCGCAGGTTGCCGGCGCACGACCTCGTCGCCGTTCGTCCACCTGAGCCAACCCTCGTCGTCCATCGTGACACGCCAGGCATTCGCCGGGGCGGTGTCGCGGTCGATGAGCGCGGCCACGCGCGCGGCGAATACCGGCCCGTCGCCGACCACGCCGATCTCGGTGTTCAATATCATCGACCGCGGATCGACGTTCGGCGACCCGACGAAAGCCCGTTCGCGATCCACGACGACGGCCTTCGTGTGCAACCCGAGGCGCTCGGCCATGGCGGGCGGTGTTACGTATAGCGATAGCGCTTCGGCATCGGACCGCAGCTCGTAAAGCTCGACGCCGGCCGCCAACATCTCGCGTCGCCAGTGCCTGTAGCCTGTGTGCGCGACGACGTGGTTGTTCGTCGACAGCGAGTTCGTCAAGACGACGACCCGCACGCCTCTTGCCACGAGATCGCGGAGCAGCGCCCGAAACTCCTCGTCGGGAATGAAGTACGGCGAGCTGATCAAGACCTCTGACCGCGCGCTCGCGACGAGTTCCTTGAAGCCCTCGTAGAGCCGCGGCCGCGACTCGTCCAAGATATCGGGGGATTCCCATAGCAGCGCGCTCCGCGCCGGCGCGAACGTGGCGACGAGCTCCTCGAGGTAGAACGACCAGTCGGTCGGCTCGGTAGCGAACGCTTCGAGCAACGCCGTGTTGGCCTCGATGCTCGCGTGCAGCTCCTCCCTCGTGGCGGGCAGCGGATTTCGCGGGCGTTGGTCGTACTCGAACGAAGCGATCCGGAACGAATGCTCGCTGTTCCAGTAATCGTCGAACGTGACCGAAATCTCGCGCACCGCGGGACCCGCGACCATGACGTCGAGATCGTTCTGCACGAAATACCTGTAGAGACCGAAGTAGCGATCGCCGATGTTGCGGCCGCCCAGCACCGCGAAACGGCCGTCGGCCGTGAACGTCTTGTTGTGCATGCGCCGGTTCAACACGTGGGCACGCGTCAAAAACTCGGTCGCCGTGCCCAATCGATTGCCGCGCGTCCGCCACGGGTTGAAGTTGCGCACCTCGATGTTGGGATGCGCCTCGAGCTTCAAGACGTCGCCGCCCTTGCCGGAGACACCGAAATCGTCGACGAGAATCCGCACCCTGACGCCGCGATCGGCGGCGTGCAGCAGGCGGTCAGCGAGCAGATGGCCGGTCGCGTCGCTCTGCCAGACGAAGTACTGGACGTCGAGCGAGACAACCGCTTCGTCCGCGAGCGCAAGCCGCGCCCGAAGCGCGAGCTCGTTACGATCGAGCAGCCAGTGCGCCGACTCGCCGTTGCCGAGCATGGCTTCGATGCGGGACGAGGAGGCGGCGAGTGACCCGCTCTGCGCGATCGGCAGAGCTACTTCGTACGGGGCCACGCGCGCCGGCAGCGATCGACAGCCGGCGGCCGCGATGCTGAAGACGGCGACTAAGAGACTCGCGCCTCGTATCACGCCGCGGCGACACGTACGCGCACGATCTGTGCTTTGGTTATCCACCCCACTCGTTGTCTATACTAGCGCGGCGAAGCGCGCTTCGCGCCCCGAAATAAGTAGAACGTCCGGCCAGGAGAAACCAACATGAGCGGTAAGCGAGACCTTTTCATTGGCGGCCAGTGGGTATCCGCAAAGAACAAAGCGACGTTCCCCGTCTACAACCCTTCGACGGGCGAGGTCTGGGCGCAAATCGCCGACGCCGGCCGCGGCGACGCGAAAGCAGCCATCGAGGCCGCCGCCGCGGCGCAACCCGAATGGGCCGCGTTCGCGCACTCCAAGCGCGCGGCGCTGCTGTCGAAAGTCGCCGACGTGCTCGCAGCCCGAGCCAAGGAATTCCAGGACTCGCTGATCGACGAAGGCGGCGCGTGGATCGGCAAGACGATGTTCGAGACCGGCTACAGCGTGGGCGTCTACCGCGCCGCAGCTGCGGCCGCGTACCAGGTCACGGGCGAGATCCTGCCTTCCGACCACGGCAAGCTGAGCCTCGTCGTGCGCGAGCCGCTCGGGGTCGTCTCGGTCATCTCGCCGTGGAATTTCCCGTTGATTCTGTCGTCGCGCGGGTTCGCCGTCGCGCTCGCCGTCGGCAATACCGTCGTGCTCAAGCCTTCCGAGGAGACACCCGTTTCGGGCGGCCTGCTGATCGCCGAGGTTCTCGAGGAAGCCGGCATTCCGAAGGGCGTGTTCAACGTCGTCACCTGCTCGCGCGACAACGTCGCCGCAGTCGGCGACGAGCTGATTTCGAACCCGGCCGTCCGCGGCATCAGCTTCACGGGCTCCACGGCCGTCGGCACTCAGGTGGCGGCGAAGGCCGGCGGATTGCTCAAGAAGTGCTGCGTCGAGCTCGGCGGCAAGGACGCGCTGATCGTGCTCGACGACGCCGACATCGAGCACGCCGTCAACGCCGCGACGTTCGGCTCGTTCATGCACCAAGGCCAGATTTGCATGTCCGTCGAGCGGGTCATCGTCCACAAGGACGTCGCCAACGAGTTCATCGAGAAATTCGTCGCGAACACCAAGAAGCTCAAGGTCGGCAACCCGCGCGAGATGGCGAATTGCATCGGCCCGATCATCAACCAAAAACAGCTCGACAAGATCCGCGATCAGGTCGAGGACGCCGTCGCGAAAGGCGCGAAGGTTCTCTGCGGCGGTAAGCACAAGGGCCTCTTCTTCGAGCCGACGGTGCTGACGAACATCACGCGCGACATGAAGGTCATGCGCGAGGAAACGTTCGGCCCGATCGCCCCCGTCATCACGGTCGGCAGCGTCGACGAGGCCGTCGAGATCGCGAACGACTCGGAGTACGGGCTCTCGGCCGGCATCATGACGCGCAACGAGGAACGCGGGCTTGCGATCGCGCGGCGCCTCAACACCGGCATGGCACACATCAACGACAGCTCGGTCAACGACGAGCCGCACGTGCCGTTCGGCGGCGTTCGCTCGAGCGGCCTCGGCCGGCACGGCGGCCGCGCCGGCATCGACCAATTCACCGAGACCCGCTGGATCACGCTCGAGCGCGGCGGCCGGCATTATCCGCCGCCGTTTCTCATGAAGCCGGGGCACTGAGCAGCACCCAAACCACCCGGTGCGATGCTATCCGGGTCTCAATTCCCTGGCGTATACTCCGGCCCCTTACGCGGATCTGGCGCTGATCAGAGGAGAACAACAGAATGCCAAAGCAAGTCGTAAAACAAATACTCCCGACGACGATGGTCGGGTCCTATCCCCGCCCGGGTTGGTTCAAGCATCAGCTGCTGGGTCGTGACATTCGCGTCGCGTTCAAGGAGGTCTCGCACGAAGAGGCCTACCAGGACGCGGTCAAGGCGGTCATCACGGATCAGATCGAGGCGGGCCTCGACATCGTGACCGACGGCAACATGTGGTACGACGACTATGTCGGCGTCATCGGCTCGTTCTGCTGGTACCTCTACGAGCGCATTCCCGGCTTCGAGCCCACGCGCAACCCGCACCCGTCGATGGTCAACGCGGGCCCAAGCGCCGGCAAGACCTTCCTGGACGACTGGGGCGGCGTCATCAACAACGGCCCCGTCGACAAGACTGGGGACGCGTTGCGTTTGCCCGACCTCTATGACATCGCGGCGAAAGCCGCCGGCAAGGTGCCGGTCAAGGTGTCGGTCGGCGCCGGCCCGGCGAACCTCGCCTGGCACGTCTATTTCAACAACCAGTCGCACTACAAGAGCCCGAAGGAGCTGACGTTTGCGCTAGCCCCCATCTTCAACAAAGAGATGAAGGAGCTCGTCAAGCACGGGGCGAAGTACCTGCAGATCGAGGACCTCGGCGCCTGGTTGCCGCTGTTCACGAACAACAAAGACGACTACAAGTGGATCCGTGAAAGCATCGAGATGATGACCGACGGCGTCGACGCCAAGATCGGCTGGCACTTCTGCTTCGGCAACGCGTGGGGTAACGACATCCTGAGCGCGAACTTCCCCGAGGGTTATCAGACGGTGCTGCCGTACTTCTGGAACACCGAGGGCGTCGACGAGTTCGTGCTCGACTACGCCAACCGTCACATGGCGGGCGTCGAGTTCCTGAAGAACTGCCCGAAGAACAAGGGTGTGCAAGTCGGCGTGCTCGATATTCGCACGAGCATGGTCGAGACCCCGAACATCGTCGCGGACCGCATCCGCACGGCACTGAAGGCTCTGTCGCCCGAGCAACTGACGCTCTCCACGGACTGCGGCATGAAGCCGCTCGCCCGGATGGTGTCGAAGATCAAGCTCAACGCGCTCGCCGAAGGCGCCGCGATCGTCCGCAAGGAGATCAAGGCCTAGAGCGCAGCGGACAAAGGGACGGCGGGGACGGATTTGTAAATCCGTCCCCTCTTCCGCTCAACGAACGGGACGGCCTGCAAAGGTTCGGCCCGTTTTTTTTGCTAGGCGCTCGCCCGCAACCGCTCGGACGTGCGCTCGGTGAGACGCGCCAGCAGCGCACGGTAGCGTCCCTCGATCCGCGCTTCGAAGCGCTCCCGCGACACGTCGATCGCCTCGCGAATCCGGCCCCGGCCGATTTCCTTGCGCAGCCGCGCCGGCAGCGCGGCGCCGTACCAGCCAAGGCCCCCGCGCGTCTCCCGATGGATCGCGGCCAGCGCGCGCAGGCACCCCTCCTGCGCCGGCCACCGCAGGTGCAGCTCGATCAGCGCCGCGGCGACCTCGGCACGGTCGGCGTCCTCGAGCAGCTCGCTGCGGCACAGCCTCTCGCCCCAAGCGTCGAACCACGGGCCGACAGGCAGCAGCAACGAGCGGCTGCGCCGCAGCGCACGCGGCTTCCGGAGCGCGAGAAACCTATGGTTCTCGATCGACATCAGCTCCTTGTTCAGCGCGCCCGCGAGCAAGAAGTCGCCGCGGTGCCGAGCGCCATCCGCGTGACCAAGCCGCGAGTAGCGCGTGTGCAGGTCGCTCGCGCGTGCGGCCTTCGGCCACGCGTCGACGACGCGGGACAGGTCACCCAAGTTGTGAGCGATCGTCGTCGCGAGCGCCAGTGTCGTCATGGCCGGTGCGCCGCGTGCGCGGGCGGCCGCAAACGCCTGCTGCTCGCGGTCGAGCTCTGCGTCGATCTCCGCCGCGAGCGTCGCGGCCTCGCGATCGAGCTGCAGCACGAGCGCCCGCCCGAGCGCTCCCGCCCGCACCGACAACCATTCGCCGTCGTGGCCCGAAAGCCCGTCGGCAACTGCTCCCTGCGTTGCTCTACCGCGGGCATCCATGCCCGCGTCCGTCACTCGCTCCGAAACGAGGCGCGCGTCGCGCGCTACGGCCTCGTCGACGCAGGCCTTGGCCTGCGCAAAGACTTCGGCATCGGCGATCGGTATCCACATGTGATGGCGGATATGGGCATCGACGTCCGTCGGCACGAAGGTCGCAACGGTTGCGTAGTGCGCCGCGAGACGCAGCCGGAGCGCGCGTACGAGCGCGCCGGGATCCTCGAGCGCCTCGTCGGCCGACTCATCGAAAATGGCTGTCAGCGAGGCACAGGCGGGCTCCTGCCACAGCCACGCAGCCGTGTTACGGACTTGCTCGACGAGAACCGAGCTGGATATCCCTGGCTTCAAAGGACTGCGCCTGCTCGCAAAAGAAGACGCCGCCTCAACGGCGGCGTCCGGGTGAGCGCCGGGGACGGATTTGTAAATCCGCCCCCTCTTTCTGTTACGCCAGGTTCACGCGGCCCGTGGCGATGCCGATCGTCTCGACTTCGGCGCCGAGAACATCGGCTATGCCGAGCAGGAGATCCGACGTCGGCTGATCGACGGGCGCCTCGATGTGGCGATTGCCGGCCAGGCGGCCATTGGCACCGCCGATCAACGCGGCCGGCACGTTGTGCCGGTCGTGCAGCAGGCCGTTGCTCATGCCGGCGCCGAAGTAGATCAGCGAGCTGTCGAGCAGCGAGCCGTCGCCGTCCGGCGTGTCCTTGAGCTTCGCAAGGAACTCGCCGAGCTTGACCATGTGGTACGCCGCGATGCGCGCGTACTGATCGATGCTCTCCGGCGTGTTCTTGTGGTGCGACGTCGAGTGATGCGGCTCTTTGACGCCGACGTGCGCGTAGCTGCGGCCGCTGCCCTCGTGGCCCAGCATCAAAGTGAACACGCGCGAGATGTCGCCCTGGTAAGCGATATGCAGCAGGTCGTACGTGACCGTCATGTGCTCGTTGAAGTCTTCCGGGATACCGACGGGGCCGTCGGCCGCGTTCGTGAGCGCACCGGAGCGCGCCTGCATCTTCTGCAGCTGCTCCTCGACGCGCCGGATGTTGGTCAGGTACTCGTCGAGGATCGCGTTGTCGCTCGCGCCGATGACCTTCTGCAGCCGCGACGTCTCGTGCATGACCGAGTCGAGCATGCTCTGCTTCGTCTGTAGACGAGCGAGCCGCTGCTCGGGCGTGCCGGGATCGCCGAACATGCGCTCGAACGTGACCTGCGGGTTCACCGAGACAGGCAGCGGGCTGTGGTCGTCGTACCAAGAGATCGTGTTGAAGAACACGCACGGATAGCCGTCGCATGCGCCGGCCGAGGTGCCCATGTCTTCGGTGCCGAGCTCGAGCGAGCGCAGCGGCGTATCGCCGGCGATCGCGTCGGCGATGTACTGGTCGATCGACTTGTTCGACTCGATGAGGTTGAAGTCGCCGTTGCTGCCGACGGGGCCTCTGCCGTTCAAGAACGCGGCGCTCGCACCCATGTGGATGCCGCCCATGTCCTTCTTGCCTTCCGGAGCCTTGAGACGGCTGACCGTCGTCAGCTGCGAGCGGAACGGCTCGAGCGGCTTCATCGTACGATTAAATTCGAAATCTTTGCCGACCGTCGTCGGATGCCAGGTGCCGGGATAAACCCCGTTCGGCATGTAGATTGCTCCGAACCGGGACCGTTGGCTCGCGGCCGTCAACGTCTGCGCCGTTGCAGCCGGCACCATCGCGTCGAGCAACGGCAGAGCGATTGCAGTTCCGACCGCCCCCCGCAGGAACGTCCGGCGGTCCAAATGCTTCTTCGTGATGAACATTGGCTACTCCCTCGTTTGCGCGACTGTCGCTGCCTGAGCAGCGCCGCCATTCGTCCGGTTCTGGAACGGATAGCTATCTACTATACCCAAGACGATAGACACAAGGCTGTAATCGTGCTCGGCCGCATTTCTCACGATTTGCCGGACGACCGGCATGTCGCCCGGCTCCAAACCGCGGCCTAGCGCATAAATCAGCATCTTCTCTGCGACGGTATTCGCGAAGAGACTCGGATCGGCCAACAGGGCGGCCCGAAGCGCCACGGGGCCATCGACGGGCGTGCCGTCGAGCAGAATGCCCGCCGAGTCGATCTCGAGGCCCTCGCGCGTCCTGTCGCGCCAGCTGCCGTCGACGTCGAAGTTCTCGAGCGCGAAGCCGACGGGATCGATGTTGTTATGACAGGCCGCGCAGACGGCGTTCGCGCGGTGCATCTCGAGCTGCTCGCGGACCGTGGACGGCCGATCCTTCGGCGCACTTTCCTCGAGCGCCGGAACGTCGGCTGGAGGTGCGGGCGGCGGGTTGTTCCAGAACTCCGTCTGGATGAACTTGCCGCGAATGATCGGCGACGTGCGGCTCGAGACCGACGTCAACGCCAGCAAGCTGCCGTGGCCGAAAATACCGTAACGGTTCGGATCCGTGACGTCGACCTTGCGGAACCGAGCGCCGTACACGCCCTTGATGCCGTAGTGGCGCGCCAGGCGCTCGTTGACGAACGTGTAGTTCGCGTCGACGAGCTCGTGCACCGGCCGCCCTTCGCGCAGCACGTTCGCAAACAGCATCTCCGTCTCGCGGCGGAAGCCCTTGCGCAGATTGTCGTCGAAATCCGGGAACAGCAGGAAGTCCGGCCTGACGCGCGACTCGAGGTTGCGCAGCTGCAGCCACTGGCCGACGAAGTTCTCGACCATCGCCTCGGCGCGCGGGTCCGCGATCATGCGGCGGACCTGTGCTTCGAGCGTGCTCGCCTCTCGCAGCTGACCGCTCTCTGCGAGCGTCAGCAGCTCGTCGTCGGGGATCGTCGACCACAGGAAGAACGACAGCCGCGAGGCGAGCTCGGAGTCGGTGATCGCATGGTTCGAGCCGGCCGGCACGTCCGGTGAATCGGCTTCGACGCGGAACAGGAACCAAGGGCTCACGAGCATGCGCGATACGGCCGCGCGGATACCGTCGTCGAAGTCGCCGCCGTCTGCACGCGCATTTTCGTAGAACGCGAGCGACGCCTCGATGTCTTCGCCGTCGACGGAGCGGCGGAACGCGCGCCGCGCCAGCGTGGACAGAATCTCTTCGGCGCAAGCCGACTCCTCGGCTGCAGCCGCGGGCCGGCAGACGAAGACGCGTTCACGCGTCGGCGTGTCGCTGACGCCCGTGACGTTGTACGGGCCTTCGACCACGCCGTCCTCGAGACGCGGCATGCCCGAGGGATTATGGGCTTCGAGCGACGCTCGGAGACCGGGCTCCCACGCGTTTTGCTCGTGCGCCGCGCGCTCGGTCCACGTGAAGGCCACGTCGTGCGGGCCGGCCGTGATCGGAATGGGCGGCGACGTCATGGTCGCGTTGACGGCCTCCTGCGCAATGTTGATGCCTTGCGCAACGCTGAGCTCGTGCAGCTCGGCACCGCCGACCTCGGCGGAGAACACCGTCTTGCCATCGACGATGATCAGGAACTCATGCGGCCGATCGTGGCCCTCGACGCCGAACAAGCCTTCCTCGACGCCGCGCACGAGCCGGCCCGAGAACACGTACTCGCCGTCGGCGGGGAACGTGTGCCGGACGCGCGTGCCGCCGCGCGTGCCGAGCGGCATGCCGTCGAGATGCTTGTCTTGAGTCAGCTCGAACGGGAGGCGGTAGGCCGTGGCCGTGACTGCGGCCTCGGGATTCCCGACGGCCATGTCGGCGACTCGCAACGCGACCGTCAGATAGCGCTCGAGCAACAGCGGCGAGGTCGTCAGGACCTCGGCGATGTTGTCGAATCCGAAATCGCCGCCGTCGCTCGGCAGCAGCGACGAGACGTCCGCTTCGACGCCGAGCAGGTCGCGGATCGCGTTCGCGTACTCGGCGCGGTTCAACCGATGCACGGTCGTGGCGCCGGCGTACGGGTTCGCGGCCGCGGCGGCGTCGAGCGTGCCCTCGAGCCCTTCGATGAACTGCGCCACCATCTCGTCGGCGGGCTGCGGCTCCTCGCGCGGCGGCATCGCGTTGATCTTGAGCTTGCGCAGCACTTCTTCCCACACGACCGGATTGCTGTGCACGTCGTCGAAGGCGCGGCCCTCGAACGACAAATCGGCGGTGAGCTCGGCGTCGTTGTGGCAATCGACGCAGTAGCGGTCGAGCATCGCCCACTGCTCTTGCAGCACGGCTTCGGGCGACGGCTTCAGCAAGAAATAGGCGCCTGCGCCTATGACAGCGACACCGCCGGCTACGTAGATCCAATTCCGCACGATCAATTGCTCCCCGCCGTATTGCTCGCCTGCGCGCCGCCGGTCTCGAGACCGCGCAACAGCTCGGCGACTTCGGCCGGCTGCGCCGGCATCTCTCCGTCGACCAGCGCTCCCGCGGTGGGGCGCGGCGGACGCGGCCTCTGCTCGGAAACGACCTGGAGCGCGGTCTTACCTGCGCCGTCCTTGACGCTCATGTCGGCTCCGCCTGCGACGAGCGTCTTCACGATCTCCATCTTGCCGGCGAAGGCGGCCAGATGGAGCGCCGTGTCGCCGTCGGGCGTCTTGGCATCCGCGTCGGCGCCGGCTTCGAGCAGCAGCTTCACTGCATCGGCCGGATTACGGTTGCTGACTTCGCGGAACGGCGGCGCAATGCCTTCGCGAATGTCGCCGGGGCCGCCGGCCATGCCGACGCCCTTGCCTCCGTCCATCGCGACCATCAACGCCGTCTTGCCGCCGGTGTTGCCGGGCTGCCGCGGGCCGGTCTTGATCGATTCCGGCACCCACGCGAAGTCGGGGCTGTAGCCCAACATCAGCCGCAGCATTTCGACGTCTGCCGCCACGGCGGCGCGATAGAACGGCGTCGCATTCGCCTTCGGGTCGCAGCACATCGAGGAGCTGTGCATCTGAACGGCGATGGGCTTGTCGGGATCGGCGCCACCATCGAGCAGCACCTTCGCAAGATCCAGCGCCGTTCGCTGGTTCGGGTGATCGACGCGCAAGCGCGAGCCGTCGCGCGCCCGCCAGTCCGTCGTCGCGTCGCGCATCTCGACCGCGTAGTACAGCGAACCGTCGTTCGCGTCGGCACCGAGCTCGACGAGCGTCGCGGCGAGATCGAATCGGTCGTTGATGATCGCGAGCATCATCGGCGTCGCGCCGTCGGCGTTCGTGATGTTCATGTCCACGCCGCCTTCGACGAGGCGGCGCACGACGGACTCGTCACCGTTGCGCACGGCCCAATGCAGCGCCGTGAAGCCCCCGCTCGGATAGTCCGCGCGCGTGCTGCGCGTCGTGAGCTCCGAGGCGCGGGCTTTACGATTCGGATCGGCACCGGCGTCGAGCAACGCGCCGACGACGTCGACGTGCCCTTCCGCCGCGGCCCACATCAAAGCCGTTTGCTCTTGCAGCGACTCGACAGCATTCGCGTCGGCACCGCGCTCGAGCAGGAGCTGGACGGCCTCGACGCTACCGGCACGAGCGGCTGCCATCAGCGGCGTCTCGCCTTCGCGGGCCGCAGCGCCAACCTCGGCGCCGCCATCGAGCAACTCTTCGATCGTGGCGGTGTCGCCGTAGCGGCTCGCCTCGAGCAACGGGGTCACGCCGAAGTTGTTCGCGGCGTTCGGGTCGGCACCTGCCTCGAGCAGCAATGCGACGAGCTCCGGAGAGCCTTGATGAGCGGCCCACAGCAGAGCCGACGTGCCATCGCCCTCGGGCGCGTTGACGTCGGAGCCGGCCTGGATGAGCTTGCGGACCTCGGCGATGTCGGCATCGCGGGCTGCGCTGACGACACTTGCGGCTGCCGTTTGCCACGCAGCAGTTGCAAGCAGCGCGGCGACCGACGACGCCAATGCGGTGTGCAACACTCGACGACGGCGGCCCAGAACGGTCCTTGCTCGCATCTCTCTCTCCCCTCGCCAAACCCAATTGCGGAGCGCCATGGGCGCTCGTTTTCCGCGCGACGGAGAGTGCTCGAAACCCCCACGAATCGCGCAAAGTGATCCGAGAGAAAGATACCGCGAGTAGACCCAATCTACCAGCCGGGCTACGACATAATTTTTCTTGTGGGGTCATGGTGCTAGGGCTACTACCTGGCTAACACCCGGCTGCGCGCGAGGAGACCCTTCCCAGCCCACTTTTCGGTTCGTGTATCGTTGACCGAAATCTCGACGCACTTCTAGTATTCGTCCACGACACAAGGCGCGGTCTCGTCCCGCGCCGGGGGAACTCATGAAGATCACGACCAGCCTGCCTCGATGGGCCGGAATCGGCGCCCTCGCGCTCGGACTTTCGGCCACAGCGTTCGCCCAGGGAGGAGCCTTCGGCGGAGGCTTCGGGCCGCCGCTGCAAACCGTCAAGCCGCCGCGAGAATTTGCGACATCCGAGGAGCATTACGCCTACTTGCTCGAGCAGGCCAAGGGCGGAACGAGGCATACGCTCGCGACGGTGCCGCGCTGGGACGGTCTTTGGCAGCCGGCCGGCAACACGCATCAAGAAGCCTTCATCGAAGGCCAAGGGTTTCAGGGCAAGGTCCGTGACGGCGTCTTGACGCCCGCCTACGACGCGGCGTTTCGAGAGCGCTGGCGCGAGCAGACCGAGCTCGGCCAGGTGAACTACGACCGTCTCGGCCACTGCGAGCCGCCGGGCTACCCGCGCATCCTGCTCGAGCCGTATACGCACGAGTTCATCAATCTCCCGGACGTGGCGTACCAGATCAACGACTTCGGGCCGTCGATCCGTCGCACGTACATCGGCAAGGAGCACAGCAACGTCTACGGCACGCACTCGTGGTACGGCGACACGATCGGCTTCTGGGACGGCAACAAGCTCGTCTCGAACACGAAGTACGTTCTGCCCGCCGACTTCACGCGCTGGTCGCCGATGACGAGCAACGCGTTCGAAGGCACCGAGATCTGGGAGCTGAAGACCTATCCCGGCGGCGTTCAGCGGCTCGAGGTCCAGGTGACGTTCTACGACGAGCATCTGCTGCAAAAACCCGTCAGCGCCGTCTTCGCCTACCGGCTCGCGACCGACATGGTCGCGAACGGCCATCGCGTTCAGCACTGGGAGTGCGA
>Ga0190271_10001816_pt1 | contig 12476 bp, 11 predicted proteins | sample Popmic356T_FD_133747 | JGI IMG/M metagenome (GOLD analysis project Ga0190271, IMG submission 133747) | Populus adjacent soil microbial communities from riparian zone of Weber River, Utah, USA - 356 T | ecosystem: Environmental > Terrestrial > Soil > Riparian zone | place: USA: Utah | collected...
ACTTCTACGCCGATGAACCGTTCGTGGTCGTGTCCGAGCGATCGCCGTCGACCAAGGCAACGCTCGGATCCAACGCCGCCCACCTGACCGTCCGCTACGACGAACGCACGGGCACCGTGCTCGCGATCGGCGCCATCGACAACCTCGGCAAGGGCGCGTCGGGACAGGCCGTCCAGTGCATGAACCTGGTCCTCGGGCTTCCCGAGACCGCCGGTCTCCCCGTCGTCGGGACCTACCCATGACCCCTCCTCCGACCACCCAACCTCCGACGACCCCAACTCCGACCACACCGCCATCGGGTGACCCGGCGTCGCCCAAGTTCGCGGTCGAGGTGCTCCTCCAGGCGCTGCCCTACATCGAGCGATTCCGGGGCACGGTCGCGGTGGTGAAGTTCGGCGGGAACGCCATGACCAGTCCCGAGCTCTTCGCCGACTTCGCGAGGGACATCGTGATGCTGCACCGGGTGGGGCTGAACCCCGTCGTGGTCCACGGGGGAGGCCCCCAGATCGGTGACTGGCTGAAGCGGCTCGGCAAGGAGTCCAGCTTCGTGTCGGGCCGGAGGGTGACCGACGCCGAGACGCTCGAGGTCGCCCAGATGGTGCTGATCGGCAAGGTGAACGCCGACATCGTCACTGCCCTCAACGCCTTCGGGCCCACCGCGCTCGGCCTGGCGGGGACCGACGCACAACTGCTCGAGGCCGCCGCCCACGATCCCGACCTGGGCTTCGTCGGGTCGGTCACGAAGGTCAACCCGGAGCTGATCAACCGCACGCTCGCAATGGATCTGATCCCCGTCATCGCAACCATCGGCGTCGACGCCGCGGGCCAGACCTACAACATCAACGCGGATGACGCCGCGACCGCGATCGCCATCGAGCTCGGGGCCGAGAAGCTGATCTTCCTCACCGATGTCGCGGGGCTGCTCGCGTCGGTCGACGATCCGAGCACCCTCATCGCGCAGGTCTCGTCCGACGACGTGCACCGGCTGATCGGTGACGGGACGATCTCGGGTGGCATGGTTCCGAAGATGTCGGGCTGCGCCCGGGCGGTGGACCACGGCGTCGGTTCGGTCCACCTGATCGACGGTCGCCTGCCCCATGTCCTGCTGCTCGAGCTCTTCACCGACGAGGGAGTCGGGACGATGGTCACGGCGACTGCGACTGCGGCTGCGGCCGCTCCGGATGCCACCGACGTTCCCGGTGATCCCGATGCCCCGGAGGCGACATGACCGCAACCGACCACGCCGCCGCGATGGGCGCTCCCGCGGGGCTCGACCACTGCCCGCTCATGCCGACCTACGGTCCACCGTCGGTCGAGTTCGTCCGAGGATCCGGGTCGAGGCTGTGGGATCGCGATGGCAAGGAGTACCTCGACCTGCTCAGCGGGATCGCCGTCACGTCGCTCGGCCACGCCCATCCCGAGGTCGCCGAGGCGGTCGCGGAGCAGGCCCGCACCCTCCTCCACGTGTCCAACCTGTTCGGCACCGTTCCCGGCTCCGAGGTCGCACTCACGCTCGATCGACTGATGGGCGGCGGCGGACAGGTCTTCTTCTCGAACTCCGGTGCGGAGGCCAACGAGGCGGCCATCAAGCTGGCACGCAAGTGGGCCGGATCGCCGGCAGGACGATTCAACATCGTCAGCGCGTACGGAAGCTTCCACGGCCGGACCCTCGCGACCCTGCACGCGACCGGTCAGCCGACCAAGCACGAGGCGTTCCAACCGCTGCCCGAGGGCTTCCGCCACGTCGCGTGGATGGACCTCGCGGCGCTCGAGTCCGCGGTCGACGACACCGTGGCGGCCATCCTGATCGAACCGGTCCAGGGCGAGGGTGGGGTCAGCCCCGCGACAACCGAGTACTTCACGGGCATCCGCCGCCTGTGTGACGAGCGGGGAATCCTCTTCATGGTCGACGAGGTGCAGACCGGCCTCGGGCGGTGCGGACAGTGGTTCGCCCACCAGCACTTCGGTGTACGACCCGACGTGGTGACGATGGCCAAGGCGCTCGGCAACGGCGTTCCGATCGGGGCCTGCTGGGCCCGTCGCGACGTCGCCCGTGCCTTCGAGCCGGGAGACCATGCCACCACGTTCGGCGGCCAGCCGTTGGCGACCTCGGCGGCCCGCGCGGTTCTTGCCGTGATGGAGCGCGAGGACGTCCCGGCGCGCGCCGCGCGTGCGGGCGAGGCCTTCACCACGGAGCTGGCCGGCCTTCCGGGGGTGACCGATGTCCGCGGCCTGGGCCTGCTGATCGCCGTCGAACTGGACCCCGGCCTGCTCGGTGGCGCGGATGCCAAGGTCGTCGCGGGGGCGCTCCTCGAGGCGGGCGTCGTCGTGAATGCCGTCACCCCGACCGCCCTTCGCCTGGCGCCGAGCCTGCTGATCTCCGACGACGAGATCAAGGAGGCGGTCGCCGCGATCGCCGCCGTGTTGTCCGAATGCGCCTCCGGCGCGCAGGAACACCGCGCCTCCGGCGCGCAGGAACACCGCGCCTCCGGCGCCCAGGAACACCGCGCCTCCGGCGCCCAGGAACAGGGAGTGACGAACCCATGACCGAGCTTTCGGGACCCCGCCACCTGCTCGAGGTCGACGACCTGACGGCGGCGGAACTGGTCGACATCCTCGATCGGTCGGAGCACAAGGAACCGCCTCGGGCGCTCGACGGTGACGGCGTCATGCTGTTGTTCGAGAAGCCCTCCGCCCGGACCCGCACGTCGATGGAGATGGCGGTGTTCCAGCTCGGCGGCCATCCCGTGACGTTGCGCGACACCGAGGTCGGCATCGACACCCGTGAGTCGGCGGAAGACCTGGCGCGACTGTTCTCGGGGTACGGGGTCGCGATCGGGGCCCGCGTGTTCGAGCACGCCAAGTTGGAGCGACTGGCCGCCGCCGCCTCGGTGCCGGTGGTGAACCTGCTGTCCGACGACGCCCACCCCGTGCAGACCCTGGCCGACCTGCTCACGATCCGGCAGTCGCTCGGCCGTCTCGACGACATCACGATCGCCTTCGTGGGTGACGCCAACAACGTCGCCCGCTCCCTCGCCATCGGGTGCGGATTGCTCGGCATCGAGTTCCGCCTGTCGCACCCCGCCGGTTACGGCCTCGACGAGGTCGACCTCGACCGCATCCGCGCCGCGGGCTGTGATCCGCAGATCCAAACCGATCCCCACGCCGCGGTCGCCGGCGCCGACGTCGTCTACACCGACACCTGGTACTCGATGGGCCAGGAGGACCAGAAGCGCGAGCGGCGCGAGGCGTTCAGCCGATGGCAGGTGAACGACGACCTGATGGGGGCTGCGGCATCCGAGGCGATCTTCCTGCACTGCCTGCCGGCACATCGCGGTGACGAGGTGACCGACGCCATCATGGAGGGCCCACAGAGCCGTATCTGGCTCCAGGCCCACAACCGCATGCACACCGCCCGCGGCCTGTTGTGGTGGCTCGCCGATCAGGGACGGCAGTGACGTGGCCAAGCCGCAACGCCAACACCGGATCGCACGACTGCTCGAGGAGCACCGCGTGACCAATCAGTCCCAACTGGTGGAACTCCTCGCGGCCGATGGTGTCACGGTCAACCAGGCCACGGTGTCGCGCGACCTCGAGGATCTGGGAGCCATCAAGGTGCGGGTGCCCGGTGGTGACCCTGTGTACGCGATTCCCGAGCTCCCGAAGGAGCACGCCACGCCGTACGACCACCTGCGTCGGGTCCTCGGTGACTGGGTCGTGGAGGTCGAGCGCTCGGGTGACCTCGTCGTGCTCCGCACCCCGCCGGGCTCGGCCCACGTGGTCGGCTCCGCGCTCGACCGGAACGGCCTCGACTCGGTGATCGGCACGGTCGCGGGCGACGACACGCTGCTCGTCATCGCCGAGGAAGGCGCCGGCAAGGCGGTGGCCGACCACATCGAGCGACTGGCTGGTCTGGTGTGAGCCCCGGTCACGAACACCCGGCACGACCGAACACGATCGCGTTGCCTGCGGTCCCACTGATGACGATGCACGACAGGAGCACATGACATGGCGAAGCGAGTGGTGCTGGCCTACAGCGGTGGCCTCGACACCTCGGTGGCGGTCCGCTGGATGATCGAGAACATGGGCGTCGAAGTCGTCTGCCTCTCGGCCGACGTCGGCCAGGAGGGAACCCTCGAGGGCAACCGCGAGAAGGCGCTGGGCGCGGGAGCGATCGCCTACGAGCAGCTCGATCTCCGGGCCGAGTTCGCCCGGGACTACCTCGCCCCCGTCATCAGGGCGAACGCGCTCTACGAGGGCAGGTACCCGTTGGTCTCGGCGCTGTCGCGCCCGCTGATCGTCAAGCACCAGGTCGAGCTCGCCAGGAAGTACGGGGCCGACGGGCTCGCCCACGGCTGCACCGGCAAGGGGAACGACCAGGTTCGCTTCGAGGTGTCGGCCATGGCGCTGGCACCCGACCTCGAGATGCTTGCCCCGGTCCGCAACTGGGGGTTCACCCGGGAGGACTCGATCGAGTACGCGGCGCGACACGACATCCCGGTCGGAGCGACCAAGGAGAAGCTGTATTCGATCGACGACAACCTCTGGGGCCGCGCCATCGAGTGCGGCGAGATGGAGGATCCGTGGGCCAAGCCGCCCGTCGGCGTCTGGCAGATGACCCGCCAGACGGAGTCCGATCCCCGAGAGCTGGTGATCGCCTTCGAGGCGGGCGTGCCCACCGCCGTCGACGGTGAGGCCATGGCTCTGCACGACCTCATCACCCACCTGAACCACGTGGTCGGCGCCTACGGCTGGGGTCGGCTCGACATGGTCGAGAACCGTCGCGTCGGCATCAAGAGCCGCGAGACCTACGAGGCACCGGGGGCGCTGGCGGTGATGCTCGCCCACGCCGACCTCGAGTCGATCACGGTCGAGCGCGACCTCGGCCGCGAGAAGATGCGGCTGGAGCACCGGTATGCGGAGCTCGTCTACGACGGGTTGTGGTTCTCACCTCTGAAGAACGCCCTGGACGCGTTCGTCGAGTCGTCACAGCGCGACGTGACCGGCGAGGTGCGACTCGAGTTGGCGCCGTTCGACTGCCACGTGGTGGGACGACGCGCCCCGCGCTCGCTCTACGACTACGGCCTCGCCACCTACGACGCCGCGGATCGGTTTCGCCATGCCGACAGCGAAGGCTTCGTGCGCCTGTGGGGGCTCGGGGTGCAGACCTGGTCGGGCATCCAGGGCCCGGGAGCGGACCGCTGATGGGTGACGGCGGCGACCCGCAGATCGGGATCGCCGGCGGGGGTGCACTGTGGCACGGCCGGTTCGCCTCCGGTCCTGCGGCGGAGCTCATGGCGTTCACCGAGAGCATCGGTTACGACCGGCGGCTCCTGATCGACGACGTCGCCGGTTCCAAGGCGCACGCCCGCGGCCTGCATCGTGGAGGACTGCTCACCGAGGACGAGCTGGGGTTGGTGCTCGGGGCCCTCGACACGGTCGAGATCGAGTACCGGGCCGGCGATCTGACATTCCTGCCGAGCGACGAGGACGTCCACACGGCGATCGAACGACGGGTGACCGAGATCGCCGGTGCCGCCGGAGCGAAGCTGCACACGGGGCGATCCCGCAACGACCAGGTGGCCACGGCATTCCGTCGCTACGTGAAACGTGAGCTGACGGTCGTGGCCGGCCGGGTGCTCGACCTGATCGACGTGCTGGCGGCGCGGGCCGACGAAGCGGGCTGGGCCGAGGGCGCGGCGTACCTGCCGGGCTACACCCACCTCCAGCAGGCGCAACCGGTGCTGCTGGCACACCACCTGATGGCCCATGCCTGGGCGCTGTTGCGTGACCTCGACCGGCTGGCCGACTGCCGTCGCCGGGTCGATGTGTCGCCCCTCGGAGCCGGTGCGCTGGCGGGCTCCTCGTTGCCGCTCGACCCCGACGGCACGGCCGACGATGCCGGGTTCGCCGCCCGGTTCGAGAACTCCCTCGACGCCACCTCGGACCGGGACTTCGTGGCCGAGTCGCTGTTCGTCCTGACCGTCGTCGGCCTCCACCTGTCGAGGATGGGCGAAGAGATCGTGCTCTGGACGACCGACGAATTCGGGTTCGCCCGGCTCGACGACGCCTACGCCACCGGCTCGTCGATGCTGCCGCAGAAGAAGAACCCCGACATCGCGGAACTGGCCCGCGGCAAGGCGGGGCGGCTCATCGGCGACCTCACCGGGTTCCTGGCGACCATGAAGTCGCTCCCGCTGGCCTACAACCGCGACCTTCAGGAGGACAAGGAACCGCTGTTCGACGCGCTCGACACCGTGACGCTCGGGCTCGGGGCGATGTCGGGGTTGTACGGGACGATCTCGTTCCGGACCGACCGGATGGCCAGGGCGGCCGATTCACCACACGCCGCCGCCACGGACCTGGCAGAGTTGCTGGTCCGGGACGGGATCCCGTTCCGGGAGGCCCACGCGATCGTCGGCGCGTTGGTCCGCACCTCGCTCGACGACGGCGTGGCGCTCGCCGACCTGGTGGCGGCCGAGCCCCAATTGGGCGAACGCGGAGTCGCCCTGCTCCAACCCGGGGTCCCGGTCAGCATGCGAACGACCCCGGGCGGGGCGGGGCACGCTCCGGTGGCAGAGCAGCGTCGGCGGCTGGCCGGCCAGATCGAGCGGGAGCGAGGGCGGTGGGCACTCGCGCCACACGCCACGTGACCGGTTCTTCCCGACCGTTCGCCGTCGCGGACCTCACCGGTCACGCCACCGACGTCGCACCCCGTCTGCTCAACGCCCTCCTCGTGGTCGGCGACCGGGCGATCCGCATCGTCGAGGTCGAGGCGTACGGGTCCGGCGACGATGCCGCCAGTCACGCCCACCGCGGGCTGCGGCCTCGCACGGTCGTCATGTTCGGGCCGCCCGGTCGCCTGTACACGTACGTCTCCTACGGGATGCACGTGTGCTGCAACGTCGTGACCAGTCCCGATGGGGAAGGCGGTGCGGTGCTGATCCGGGCCGGCGTCCCGGTCTCGGGGATCGAGGCGATGCGCCGGGACCGTCCGAGGGCGAGGCGTGACATCGACCTGACGAACGGGCCGGGCAAGCTCACCGCCGCCCTCGGCATCACCATGGCCGACCAGGGGACCGATCTCACCGATCCCGCAAGCACCGTGCAGCTCCGACGCGATGCGATGGCGCCGCCGCCGGAGCCGGTCATCTCGACCCGGATCGGGATCTCGGTCGCGGTCGACCATCCCTGGCGGTTCACCGTGGCGGGGAACGAGTGGGTGTCGCACCCTCGTCCGGCGGGCCGGTCATGAACACGACCGGTGGGCCGGCCATGAACACGTCGGCGGGTCGGCCATGAAATCGGTCCTCATCGAATGGGGGGATCCGCAGATCGGGGACAGTCGTGATCCCGACCGGGCTCGTCGCCGGCTGGAAGACGCCGTGCTCCCGGCCGATCAGTGGCCGGCCCGGCGTGAGGTCCTCGACCTGTTGGAGCGACACGGTGCTCGCCTGGCGGATCGCACCACCGCTCCCGACCATCTGACCGGGTCAGCGCTCGTCGTCGATGCGGCGGGGGAGCGCGTCCTCGTCCTCCTCCACACCAAGCTCGGTCGTTGGCTCCAGCCGGGGGGCCACGCCGATGGTGACACCGAGCTCGCCGGGGTGGCGCTGCGGGAAGCGACCGAGGAGAGCGGCATCGACGGTCTGCGCGTCCTGGTTCCCGCGGTCGACCTCGACCTCCACCGGGTCGATCACCGCGATCGACTCGGAGAACATGTCCACCTCGATCTGCGGTTCGTCGTGGTGGCCCCGGCGGGGGCCGTCGAGCACGGCAACCACGAGTCCCTGGCCCTGCGCTGGGTCACGCTCGCAGAGCTTCGTGAACTTGCGGACGAGGAGGGGCTCGTTCGTCTCGCCGAGGCAGGGCTGGCGGCCTACGCGGCGTACCGCTCCGGACCGGATCGGCCGGGCTGATCGACTGGGCTCAGCCGACGTCGCCCGGCGTCTCGCAGCTCTGCATCCGATTGACGTCCGCGAACGAGTCGATCGCCTTCGAGAGCTGCTTGGTCCCCTTCGTGCGCTCCTCGAACCGGGCGTCGGGATCGGTCTCGAGCTTCGTGGCGTACGCCTCGCGGTCGGCGACGTGATCGCGCCAGTCGCTCACCCATTCTGCGATTCCCCTGTCGACCTGCGTGTCGGCGGTCGGGACGATCGTCTCGAGGTCGTCCACCATCGAGGCCAGGATCGCATCGGCCCGGTGCACCACCACGGCCCGCTCGGCGGGGGTCGCTGACAGGTTGGCCGCCGGCAACTCGTCGAGCTGGGCGGCGGCGGCCGCACAGACCTGCTCCGCCGCGTTCGGGAAGGTGCGGTCGGCGAGCTCGTCGATCATCAGACCGGGGTCGTAGAAGAAGATCGCGTAGAACCACAGCCCGAACGTCGCGATCGCGAATCCCAGGCCCAGCATGACCGCAATTCGGCGCCGCCGCGGTGACCGCTCGTCGGGCCTCCAGCCGCCGGACGATGTCGGGGGTCCGGCGTCGACTCCGGCGACGGATGGCGGGGCGGTCGTTGGCACGTTCGACAGTTTCCCATCGCCGCCCCGCGGACCCCGAATCGACGACGGACGGTCATCCACCCGGTGCCCCGGGCGTCGTCGGTGCCGCGGACTGCGGCATCCACGTGATCGTGATCCGACCGTCCGGTGCCGTCTGGCCGGCCGTCGGGGTGGTCTTCCACACCTGACCGGCCACGATCGGGGTCCCGTCGCGACTCACCGAACCGGGCGGCGGCACCCCGCTCTCGCTCGTGACCGTGAATCCCTGGGCACTGAGCTCCGATGCGGCCTGGCCGGCGCCGAAGCCCCGCAGGTCGGGGATCGCGTTCGGTGGCACGTACGAACCGGGGGTCGACTCCACGTACACCGTCGAACCGCTGGGCATCTTGACGCCCGACGGTGGGCTCTGGCTGCTGACGAGGCCGGCGGCCGCGCCCGATGCCACGTCCACGCGGGACGGGCGGAGACCGGCGGCGGTCACCGCCGCCAGGGCCTGATCGGTTCGCATCCCGCCCAGATCGGGCATCGTGGCCATCGAGGGCGCCTTCTTCGGCGACAGGGTGGCGGCGTCGGAAGCCGGCGCGGTGGTGGTCGGTGGAGGCACCGACGCCGGATCGAAGAGCGCCATGTCGGGGAGGTTCGCCATCGCCTGCTTCATGAAGGTGGCCCAGATCTGGGCCGGGTAGGTCCCGCCGTTGACGACGATGCGGGTGTTCGGTGGGTTCATGGCGACGCTCACCCGACGGCCGTCGGACCCCAGCCGGGGGCGGAACCCGACCCACACCGCCGTCGCCAACTGCCGGGTGTACCCGCAGAACCAGGCGTCCACGTTCCGGTTGGTGGTGCCGGTCTTGCCCGCCGCGGTACGGGCGATGTTCGCAGCCGTCCCGGTCCCCGATGCGATGACGCCCGGCAGGATCGTCGAGATCGTGTTCGCGACCTCGGGCTCGAGGACCTTCTCCTGGGTGTGCTTCTCCTCGTACAGCACCGTGCCGTCGCTCCGCTCGATCTTCGTCACGTACACCGGGGGGACGTAGACCCCGTTGTTGGCGAACGTGGCGTAGACCGATGCCATGTCCTGAACGGTCGCAAGATTCGACCCGAGGACGACCGACGGGTTCGGTGCCAGCTTCGTGTTCCGGATCCCGAGCTTCTGGGCCATCTCGACCGAGCGCTCGGGAGTGACCTGTGGGTCGAGGATGATGTTGGCGTAACAGGTGTTCGATGACGCCACCGTGCAGGTGTCGAGGTTGCCCGACCCGATGCCTCCGCCGCGCACCCGCCACGTACCCCACGGACCCGTGTGCACGTCGCTGCTGGGCGCGGGATACGACTTCGCGACAGGTACACCGTTGGTCAGTGCCGTCGCGAGCACGATCGGCTTGAACGCGGAGCCGACCTGTCGATCGCCGACGAGGGCCAGGTTCGTCTGGCGGTAGTCGTGGGTGCCGAAGTAGTCGTAGCCACCGACCATGGCACGCACATAGCCGGTGGTCGGATCGACGGACACCAACGCAGCGTCGGGAGTCTTCGGATCGACGCCCTGGTCCTTGAGGATCGCCTTCACGGACTGCTCGGCGAGGGCCTGGGTGTCGAGGTCGATGGTCGTCGTGATTCGCAGGCCACCACCGACGAGGTTGTTGAACCGCTCCGCCTGGGTCTTGCCGAGCGCTTCGGAGTCCTTGAGCAGCCATTCCTTCACCGCGTCGACGAAATGGGCCGCCGGATACGGGACGGTCTCGGGCGGCGGGGCGGGAGGAGCCAGTTCGACCGCGGTGTCGGTCGCAGCCGAGCGCTGCTCGTACGTGATGTAGCCCTGGTCGTGCATCCTGCGGAGCACCAGGTTCCGACGCTTCACGGCTGCGTCGGGATTCTTGCGGGGATCGAACCGGCTGGGGGCGTTGATCACCCCTGCGAGCATCGCCGCCTGGGCCACGCTGAGGTCCTTCGGTGCGACCCCGAAGTACGCGTGGGATGCGGCATCGATGCCGTAGGCGCCATTCCCGAAGTACACCGTGTTCAGGTACAGCTCGAGGATCAACTGCTTGGAGTAGTTCTGCTCGATCGAGATCGCGAGCGATGCCTCCTCGAGCTTGCGGCTCAGCGACTGCTCATTGCTCAACAGGGCGGTCTTCACGTACTGCTGTGTGATGGTGGAGCCGCCCTCGGAGCTCTCCCCCGATTCGACGTTCGCGTCGGCGGCGCGGGCGATTGCCTGGGGGTCGACACCGTGATGGGTCCAGAAGCGCTCGTCCTCGACCGCGATGACGGCGTTCTGAACGGTCGTGGGGATCTGATCGAGCGTGACCGACGTGCGGTTCTCGAGCTGGAGGGTCGTGATCAACCGGCCCTGCGCGTCGTAGATCGACGACGGCGCCGAGTTCGTGGGCAGGACCAGCGGGGGCGCCGTTCGCGAGCTGCCGCACGCGGTGGCCAGCACTGCCAGCGCGACGATCACCGCTCCGATCAACCGGGCCCGAATCACCGGACCATTGTGGTCCGAGCCTGCCCGGAACGTCGCACACCGAACCTGAGAGCCCGACCATGGTGGGGAGCGCGGAATTGGACCTGTCCGGCAAGGGAGACGCGCGGTAATCGGAGAAGGCCGCCTGAAAGCCGGCGGTACGCTCGGCCCGACCGCCCGAATGAGGGCGTACGACCCCTCGGCTCGAATCCGGGACATCGCAAACCCGGGACAGCTCGGGACAGGAGGACGACCGACTGATGGCAGCACGATCTCGGATCGGGGGAGCGGAGCTCATCGCCGATCTCGATAGCCGTGGCCTCGTGGCCGACCACACCGACCGGGGAGCGCTGGAGCGGCGGCTCGACGAAGGGCCGGTCGTGCTCTACTGCGGATTCGATCCGACCGCGGACTCCCTCCACATCGGCAACCTCCAGTCGATCATGCTGCTGCGCCGCTTCCAGGACGCCGGGCACATCCCGATCGGTCTGGTGGGCGGGGCCACCGGCATGATCGGCGACCCGTCCGGGAAGTCGGAGGAGCGGCAGTTCCTCGACCCGGCGGTGCTCGACGCCAACCGAACCGCCATCGGGGACCAGCTCAGCCGTTTCCTCGACTTCGACCGGGGTGAGGCCTCGGCCCGTCTCGTCGACAACCGGTCGTGGACCGAGGAGGTCTCGGTCCTCGAGTTCCTGCGCGATGTCGGCAAGCACGTGACGATCAACACGATGCTCGCCAAGGACTCGGTGAAGTCACGAATCGCCCGCGAGGCGGGCATCTCCTTCACCGAGTTCTCCTACATGCTCCTCCAGGCGAACGACTTCCACACCCTCCACGAGCGCACCGGCTGTGAGCTCCAGGTGGCCGGATCGGACCAATGGGGAAACATCACCGCGGGGATCGACCTCATCCGCCGGCGCAGCGGCGTCGCGGCGCACGGACTGACGGCGCCCCTGATCGTGCGGTCCGATGGAACGAAGTTCGGCAAGAGCGAAGGCGAGAACATCTGGCTGTCCGCCGGCCGGACGAGTCCCTACCGCCTGTACCAGTACTTCCTCAACGTCGGGGATTCCGATGTCCTGTCGTTCCTCCTGAGGCTCACGACCGTCCCCGTCGAGGACTGTCGGGCGATCGAATCCGAGCATGCGGCCGATCCCGCCCGGCGTTCCGGACAGCGTCGACTCGCCCGTGAGATCGTCTCGCTGGTGCACGGTTCGTCGGTGGTGAAACCGGTCGAGGCGGCTTCCGCCCTGTTGTTCGGCCGTGCCGTCGATGCCGAGCAGTTGCGATCGATCGACGATGGCGCCTTCGACCTCCTCGAGCACGAGATCCCGGCCACCACGGCCGAACGAGGGGACGTGGTGGGTCGCGACCCCGTGGACCTCGTCGTCGAGTGCGGTCTCGCGAAGTCGAAGGGCGATGTCCGCCGCAACGCCACCGGGCACTACGTGAACCAGGTCTCGCTGGCCGACCGGGGCGACCGGGTGCTCGACGACTCCGACCTCCTCGG
>Ga0190271_10001817_pt1 | contig 12476 bp, 13 predicted proteins | sample Popmic356T_FD_133747 | JGI IMG/M metagenome (GOLD analysis project Ga0190271, IMG submission 133747) | Populus adjacent soil microbial communities from riparian zone of Weber River, Utah, USA - 356 T | ecosystem: Environmental > Terrestrial > Soil > Riparian zone | place: USA: Utah | collected...
AAGAGTTTCGTGGGTTGTTGAAAAATTATGTTGGCCGGCCAACTCCTCTCTATCTCGCACAGCGACTCAGTAATCAATACAATACCAAAATCTATCTGAAACGCGAAGATCTTTGTCATACCGGTGCGCATAAAATTAATAATACAATTGGTCAGATATTATTAGCTGAAAGATTAGGAAAAAAACGCATCATCGCAGAAACGGGTGCTGGTCAGCACGGAGTAGCAACAGCAACGGTATGCGCGTTAAAAGGAGTGGAGTGCATTGTGTATATGGGAGAGAAAGATATTGAACGCCAGGCTCCCAATGTAGCAAGAATGAAAATGCTGGGGGCAAAAGTAATTCCCGCTACCAGTGGCAGTAAGACATTGAAGGATGCAACCAATGAAGCAATCCGGGATTGGATCAATAATCCCAATGACACGCATTATATAATTGGAAGTGTGGTGGGTCCACATCCCTATCCAGATATGGTAGCCCGGTTTCAAAGCGTGATCAGCGAAGAGATTCGCTCGCAGTTAAAGGAAGAAACAGGCAATGAACTTCCTTCACATGTATTGGCATGTGTTGGTGGAGGTAGTAATGCAGCCGGCGCGTTTTATCATTTTTTAGAAGAAGCGTCAGTAAATCTTATAGCAGTAGAAGCAGCCGGACATGGAGTGAATAGTGGTATGAGTGCAGCCACAACGCAATTGGGTAAGCCGGGCATTTTGCATGGAAGTAAAAGTTTGGTTATGCAAACCGCCGATGGGCAAGTGGTGGAACCACATAGTATTTCGGCGGGATTGGATTATCCGGGTATTGGTCCACTGCATGCACATTTATTTGAAACTGGTCGCGCTGAATTTTTAAGTGCCACTGATGAGGAAGCATTGACTGCCGCATTTGAATTGGCTAAACTGGAAGGTATTATTCCTGCATTGGAAACCGCGCATGCGTTAGCGGCATTGAAACAACTGAGATTTTCCGCGAAAGATACACTGGTGATTTGTTTGAGTGGGAGGGGGGATAAGGATTTACAGAGTTACATGAATGCGATGACTGAAATAAAGTAAATAGGGATGTGGTAGTACTAGAGGGTAATAGAATGATTGAATTCAACCTGTACCTCACCCCTGCCCCTCTTCCGCCATTGCGGACAGGCTCTTGAGGAGAGGGGTAAGTTCGGAGATGCGTTTAATTTACTTGGTGTTTGAAATACGAGGTTATGTTTTTGCATTATGAGATTTGGTAGTGTTAAGTCTTTTTTTTATGAAAAGATGTTCATATTGAAGTAAGATAAGATGTTCATATTGAATTAAGATAAGATGTTCATATTGAAGTAAGATAAGATGTTCATTATTTCAAAGAAGATAAATCATGAGCAGGTTGTTCATTATTTCTCCCCTCTCCTCAAGGAGAGGGGCAGGGGTGAGGTGAAAGCCCGGAAAAAAAGCATGTTCTCCAAGTAAAAACACCCTATAAAATCGCAATCCGTGTAATTAGCTTACACTGAAATACTGATTTTGTATGGATCCATTTAATGAGAACCTGCATAAACATGCAAACGGAAGATTATATGAATATGGAAGGACATTAAGACAACGGCAAACTGAAGCAGAAGAAAAATTATGGCAACTCATAAGAAACAGAAAATTAAATGGTCTAAAATTCCGGCGTCAGCATCCATTGGATAAGTATATCGCTGATTTCTATTGCCATGAAAAGAGATTAGTAATTGAATTGGACGGAGGTGTGCATAAATGTATAGACCAACAAAGAATTGATGAAGAACGAACGTCGACGCTGAATAAATTAGAGATTACGGTGATTAGGTTTAAAAACGAGGAAGTGATTAAAGACAGTAAAGGAGTAACCGATAAAATTATTAAGATAGCAGAAGGATTTCGTTATAGGGAGAAACATTAAATCAATTATGAGAAGAATACACGAACTCTTCAAAAAAAAGAATCAGAAAGTCCTCAATGTGTACTGCACTGCTGGCTATCCTCAACGGGATAGTACAATGGAAGTAATGAAAGCGTTGCAGGATAATGGTGCCGATCTGATTGAACTGGGAATGCCATACAGTGATCCGTTGGCCGATGGTCCCGTAATTCAACAAAGCGGATCTGTTGCATTGGCAAACGGCATGAGCATTGAAACCTTGTTTAATCAGTTGATAGATTTCCGGAAAACGATTCAGATACCCGTTGTATTGATGGGTTATATGAATCCCGTATTGCAATATGGTTTTGAAAAATTCTGCAAGCATGCAGCTGCGTTGCCGATTGATGGATTGATATTGCCTGATTTGCCTGAACGTGAATTTGAAACGGAATACGGTCCCATTATGCAACGCTTCGGCCTGGATTTTATTTTTTTGATAACTCCCGAAACTTCTGAGGAAAGAGTCAAGAAACTCGATTCGCTCACTACCGGGTTTTTATACGCGGTTTCTTCTTCTTCCACAACCGGTAGCGATAAAAATATGACAGATGTAACCGTTTATCTGAAACGTTTAAAGAGTTATAATTTAAAGAACCCGGTGTTGGTTGGATTCGGAATCAAAGACAAACAAAGCTTTGAAGCCGCTTGCGAACATGCGAATGGAGCGATTATCGGAAGTGCTTATATTAAGACACTTGAAAATTCAACTGATATTGGAAAATCAACGGCAGCTTTTTTGAAATCAATTCTTTCCCAATAATCCACTTAATCTCATTAATCGTGGTTCTGACAATTGTTAAATATAACGCTGGCAATATTCAATCTGTTCTTTATGCATTGGAAAGAATCGGTGTATCCGCGACTGTTACCGATGATCACGAACTTATTCGTACGGCAGATAAAGTAATCTTTCCCGGTGTTGGTGAGGCGAGCAGTGCCATGCGCTATCTGAAAGAAAGAGGATTGGATGAAGTACTGGTGAATTTAAAGCAGCCGGTATTAGGGATCTGCCTGGGCATGCAGTTGATGTGTTCCTATAGTGAAGAGAACGATACCCAATGCCTGGGTATATTTGAAGAGAAGGTAAAAAAATTCATTTCAAATGGCAGGGATTATAAGATTCCGCAAATAGGATGGAATAATATATACAACCTGAAAACTTCTTTATTCAATGGACTGAACGAGCGTAGTTATTGCTATTTCGTTCATGGGTATTATGCGGCATTGGGCAATCACAGCATTGCCACTACAAATTATATACAACCTTATAGTTCTGGCTTGCATAAGAATAATTTTTACGGTGTGCAATTTCACCCGGAGAAAAGCGCAGATGCCGGTGAACAGATACTACGGAATTTTATTGAACTCATTTGAAGATATAGTAGCATAAACTGTTTAAGAAGAAACTGATGGAAATTATACCCGCAATTGATATTATCGATGGCAAATGTGTACGGCTTACAGAAGGAGATTATACGCAGAAAAAGATCTACAATGAGCACCCGCTTGAAGTAGCGAAAGAGTTTGAAGATGCTGGAATGCGTCGATTACATCTTGTGGACCTCGATGGTGCAAAAGCGGGGGCCGTAAAAAACTGGAAAGTACTGGAAGCAATCGCAGGTAAAACAAAACTCGTAATTGATTTTGGCGGTGGCATTAAGAAAGAAGAAGATGTGAAAATAGTTTTTAACTCAGGCGCGGCATTGGCAACTGTGGGAAGTTTGGCAGTTAAAAACGAACTGGAATTTGTAAAATGGTTATTTCAGTTTGGCGCTGATAAATTTTTATTGGGTGCCGATGTAAAGGAAGAAAAAATTGCAATAGCCGGATGGCTCGAAAAAACCGATATATGGATATATGATTTTATACAGAAATATATAGAACATGGCGTGAAGCAGCTATTCTGTACGGATGTAAGTAAAGACGGTAAATTAGAAGGCCCTTCGGTTGAACTTTATAAAACGATCCTGCAGAAATTCCCCGGTTTGTATTTGATTGCCAGTGGAGGCGTAAGCTCAATGAAGGATCTCGAGGATCTTCAGAAGATTGGTTGCAGGGGAGCAATTGTTGGCAAAGCAATCTATGAGGGTCGAATCAGTTTGACTGAATTAAAGAATTTCTCCAAATGAATACGAATAAATTTACATACTCGATCACTCGTTCGCCATTGGAAAATGGTGGGGGTGGCTTAACCAAACGCATCATTCCCTGCCTGGATATTAAAGACGGCCGTACAGTGAAGGGAACCAATTTTGTGGATCTCCGCGATGCCGGCGATCCGGTTGAATTAGGGGCTTTATATGCAAAGCAGGGAGCAGATGAATTGGTTTTCTTAGATATTACAGCTACTGTAGAAAAAAGAAAAACACTCAGCGACCTGGTAAATAAAATTGCCCACCATATTAATATTCCATTTACCGTTGGCGGTGGTATCAGCAGCGTCGAAGATGTACAGGTATTGCTGCAAAATGGCGCGGATAAAATATCAGTGAATACTTCCGCTTTCAAACGACCTGAATTAATTGATGAGCTTGAAAAGGAATTCGGTAGTCAATGCGTGGTATTAGCAATTGATACAAAAAAAGAAGAGGATGGGGAATGGTATGTATATCTTAATGGCGGGCGTACTAAAACGGATATGAAATGTTTGGATTGGGCCAAAAAAGGAGTAGGACTCGGCGCTGGTGAAATTTTACTTACGTCAATGAATCACGACGGAACAAAAGCAGGGTTCGCTATCGATATTACGAAAAGGCTGTCGGATGCGTTACCAGTGCCGGTAATTGCTTCTGGTGGCGGAGGAGCGATGGAGCATTTTACGGAAGTATTCGAAAAAGGCAATGCAGACGCAGCTTTAGCCGCCAGTATCTTTCATTTTAAGGAAATAGCGATACCGGATTTAAAGCGATATTTGCGGCAGAATGGGGTACCTGTAAGAATATAAGTTATAGCATTGGGCCCAGGAGTTTGAGAGCAATGTAATTAGTGTCGGTGTATTTAAAGATTAAAGAATCATGGTAGCTATTGCCGCAATCATTGCATTAGTGATATTCATTTATATCACCCACTATATGAACAGAAGGAGGGAGGAACGCAGAGCAAACAGGCAGGAAAGAAGACAGGAGATTTTTGAACGAACATTGGACCAAGTTAAAAAGGGAGAACATGACGCTCCGGTTGATAAAAAAGTTGATGATTGATTCAAAACAAGTATTGCGCAAGGGCAACTTAATAATTAATAGTTTCATTCGCATTTATTCGTCTTCATTCGTGTTAATTAGCGTAAAATGAAAGTAGATTTTAAAAAATATCCCGACGGACTGGTGCCTGCCATTATACAAGACTTCACTACACAAAAAGTATTGATGCTCGCCTTTATGAATCAGGAAGCATTTCAAAAAACGGAAGAGCTGGGGAAAGTTACTTTTTATAGTCGGAGTAAAAAACGCCTGTGGACCAAAGGAGAGGAAAGCGGGAACTTTTTGACTGTAAAACAGGTGCTTCTCGATTGTGATAACGATACCTTATTAATAAAGGTTGAACCCCAAGGCCCTACCTGTCATACCGGTGCCGATACCTGCTGGAGCGAACGCAATCATAAAGAGGATTTTTTGTATTATTTAGAAGATATTATTGAGTTAAGGAAGAAAAGCTCGGATGAGAAATCGTATGTACGGCAGTTGTTCCGTGATGGAATCAATAAAATTGCCCAAAAGGTGGGGGAAGAAGCGGTAGAGTTGGTTATCGAGTCAAAAGACAATAATGATGAATTATTTATGAATGAGGCGGCCGACCTGCTTTTCCATTATTTGGTTTTACTTAACGCAAAAGGATATAATTTGCAGCAAGTCGTGAGCGTTTTACAATCCCGACATTCAAAATAGATGATGATGAAAAGAATATTACTAGCGTTAATGCTTGCTGTACCCGGTTTCTTAGTAGCTCAGGATAATGTACCTGCCACCTTCACCATTACTGGTAGTATAAAAGGATTAGCAGAGAACGCCGTGGTTACCCTTACTGATTTTAATAATCCCGATGACACGCTTTCGCGAACCCTTGTTAAAAAAGAGGTATTCGTTTTGAAAGGAAAGATTAGTGAGGCGAATTTATACCAACTCAACTTTCATGACGTACAGAAAAAAGCGCTTTTATTTATCGCAAATGAAAATATCACCGTTTCCGGCGAATCTTCAGCCATGCAGAATTTGCAGGTAAAAGGTTCTGTAATCCATGATGATTTTGTTGAGTTTCAGAAAAAGTTTAATCCACTTGTACAAAGGCTTTCAGACCTTAATCAGAAAATTGCGTCAAAACCCGATATTAATCGTAACGATTCGTTGATGATTGCCTACGAAGCCAATTTCAAACTTATCAAGAAAACAATTGATGATTTTGTAGTGGAGAAAAAAGGTTCGCCGGTAGCACCGTTTGTGGTATTGGTGACCAGTGAAATTGAGCAGGATGTTGCGGCGGTTGAACGCCGTTACAACGAGATGACCTACACGCAGCAAACCGGTTTTTATGGAAAGCTGATTAAGGATCAGATTGAAAAAGAAAAGTTCGGTGCTATCGGATCAGAAGCAATTGGATTTGTTCAAAATGATACTACAGGCAAACCGGTATCTCTGGAATCATTCAGAGGTAAGTATGTGTTGGTTGATTTTTGGGCAAGCTGGTGCCAGCCCTGCCGCGTAGAGAACCCGAATGTAGTAGCTGCATTCAACAGGTTCAAGGCTAAGAATTTTACGGTATTGGGAGTATCACTCGATAGGTCGAAAGAGCCATGGATAAGAGCGATACGCGATGATAAGCTGGCCTGGACCCATGTAAGTGACCTGAAATACTGGAACAATGAAGTAGCTCAAAAATATAGAGTCGAGTCTATCCCTATTAATTATCTCATAGGTCCCGACGGAAAAATTGTTGGAAAGAATTTACGGGGAAGTGATTTGCATATGAAGTTGTGTGAGTTGCTGGGCTGCGAGTAAAAACTAATGCCGAATTTTCGGATGGCGGATGGCGAATTCCTTGTGTGTAATATTTCTAACCTAATATTGAGTACCTGCTATTTGAAAGAATTTTTCAATTAAAGCATCCGCCATCCGCCATTCGCACATCCGCAAATTTGCATTTCTAATTCACATCCTTCCCCTCCTGCAACTTCTTTATCATCCCCTCCACATTATTTTTATTATTGGTATCCGGCGCTAATGGCAATGCCTGTTGCGCGTATTTCAAAGCGGATTTATAATCGGCATTGGCGGATGATCCACGAACCATTCCCATCAGCGTAGTGAATTGATTCGGGTATTTTTGAAAATTTGCTTTGAAAATTTCCAATGCTTCCTTATTTTTTTTCAACCCCAATAATTGACGACCATATTGATGGATATCTTGCATTGTGCCGAGGGGCAGTGATTTTTTCATTAATTGCGCTGCTTCATCTGTACGTCCGAGTTTTTCGAGAATCTGTGCTTTCGTTGCATGTGATCGAAATTCTTTGTTGCCACCAAACGTCGCACTGGATGCGCTATCGGACCATTGAAGAGCTTGTTCCAGGTTAACATTATGAAGCAAGCACCATTGGGCAGCTTGATGCCAACTTTCCCATATAAATCCTTTCTCCGTACGTAATTCTTTTCGGAAAGACTCCAGTTGATCTTTTACATAATCGACTTCTATTGTAAAAGGAATCATCAGTTTGTCCCAGGAAAGTGCAACAGTTGCGCTGTTTTCTGTTTGATTGAGAAATTCGTATTTCAGCCATTCCACCGATTTATCAATTGCCTGCGGTTTTGCAGTCACCCGCAAAGCGTCCTCCTTCGCGTCATAATAATAACTTCCCCATGACGTAGAATTTTTTGAAAATATTAATGTTGATTCGTTGGGATCGTACGCTATAAAAAAGCCATACTTACCCGCAGGCAAGCGCTGTCCATTAATTTTTACATCCGAGGTAAATTCAATACTAGTATTTTCATTGGAACCTGCTCGCCAGGGTGCTTGCCTCGCGTTTCCGAAACCCTGGTCGGTATAACCGGTATGTACCAGTTGCCCCCATATTTTACCTTCCCTTCCTTTTACACCGGGACGATCATAATTGATAACAACTTTTGTTAAACCAATCTGTTCACCGACTATCGCTTTTTTATTACCTCCGCTGGGAGAAACAGTAAGTGGTATCTGTGCCACTGTGATTGTGTAGAATGCAAGCAATGCAGCAATGCTTCCATATATTCTTTTCATAAAATCTTATTTTGTTTGAAAAGCTAAGTAAGTAATTCACTGTATTGTACAGGAATATGATTAAAGAGATATGGAAGGGATGAATGGGTTATTGCAGTTGTCGCTTATAGAGTTGTACGGTGTTTTCAAACCCCAGGTAAATAGCATCACAGATGAGGGCATGGCCGATGCTTACTTCATCCAACCCCGGTATATGCTGCTTGAAATATCGAAGATTTTGAAGGTCGAGATCATGGCCCGCGTTAATTCCCAAACCAAGTTCAATTGCTTTTTGTGCAGCAATTGTATAAGCAGAAACAGCGGCTTCTTTTTTGCCTGCCGCGAATTGCCTGGCATAACCTTCCGTATAAAGTTCTATCCGGTCGGTACCGGTGGCGGCGGCGCCTTCTACCATCCGGGTATCAGGATCAACAAAAATACTGACACGGATGTCCGCTTTTTTGAAGACAGTGATCATCTCAATAAGATAATCTTTATGAGTGATGGTATCCCAACCATGGTCCGAAGTAAGTTGTCCTTCCACGTCGGGTACTAATGTAACCTGGTGTGGCTTTACTTCCAGCACGAGATCAATAAATTTCTGTTCACGACAATTGCCTTCAATATTGAATTCGGTAGTGATGATTTTTTTTATTTCCCTTACATCATTATAGCGTATATGTCGTTCATCGGGGCGGGGATGTACTGTTACGCCGTCGGCGCCGAAACGCTGCACATCCATCGCCGCTTTCACAACATCCGGATTATTACCACCCCTGCTGTTACGGAGTGTAGCAATTTTATTGATGTTTACGGAAAGTTTAGTCATGAAGCAAAGATAGGAAAACGTGAATCGTGAGGCGTGAATCGTGAGTGGTCCCCGATTAACGGTCAGTCACGTTTACTTTGGGTGTTTCACTCGCTACTCACGACTCACCACTCACGTCTCACGAATTACACTCCAGCACCTATAAAAACGAAGAAAGGAGCGGCCAAGTGCTCCTTTCTTCAAGGTACGTTCAATGTATGTTAAGGGTCGTTATGCTTTATTTAATTTAGTAGTGAATAACATTTCACCACCGTTGTCGAGTATATCCATAATATACGCTCCGTTATGTAAAGCGTTTAATTCATTCATGGTGGTAACATTTGTACCCTTCAGCAGGTACCATCCGAATAGTTTAACTATATGTCCATCATGATTCATCATGCGCACTATTACTTGCTTGTTCTGGCCACTGGTTACTTCCAGGGTTACAGAAGTGAAGAACGGATTAGGCCGCATGTTCACTTTTGTAAATAATTGTTCGGTTTGCATTACAGGATACGTTTCAGGGTTATTAATTTGGTTCTCTCCGGTTCTGCCTAGTCTGCAGATCATGTCCGGAATTTTCGTGATGGTGCCGTTCGTCTTGTTTGTCATAATGTGCCCCTGTTGGATGTCCATGTAAAAAACAGATTTGATAGGATATTACTAATCCAGTGCCAGTCATCTATCTGATTGAAAAACAGATTTTTATCTTTCAGTTTCGGGGCTATTTCTTCCATTTACGGGATGGTTTTTTCTCAAATTTGGAAAGTAGAAAACAAGACTAGGGGTTTAATATTAAGCGAATTGCGTAGGGATTTTCCATGTTTAACAGCTAATAGGCAATGGGGTCAATACATTTAGCCAGTAAATGGGTTTGCTGTTGTTATTAATGCGCCTGAGGAAAATAATTTCTTTGACTTAAGTAATTAACTCAAACTTAAAATCTCGCCACCAGCTTTAAATTCAGTAAACGGGGTGTTAAACGATTGGGCATGGCATAGATGGTGTTGGAAAAATCCTTGATCAATAAATAGGAGATAGTATTGTCCCGATCAATAAGATTAAAGACTTCGAATGAGGCCCAGATATTTTCAAAATTGCGGAAGGGATTATGACTGCGTCGGTTTGATTTTTCTGTATCCATCAATAGCACACTGAAGCCGACATCGATTCGGAAGTATGGTTCAATGATTAACCCATTGCGGTATTTAACGCTTCCCGGGATATTATATGGAAGATTACTTCCGTATAATAGGTTTAGAAAAACACGTACATTTTTATTGGTGGAAAGATAATCCTGCAGAAACATTCCAAACGTAAAAAGTCGGTCAGTGGGCCGCCGGAACCATCCGCCTTCCATTAAGGTACTGTCAATGGGCTGATTCAACGAATCCAATGTATAATCATAATAGGTATCGTTCTCGATATTCTCACGGGTGCGCATGAGGCCAACACTGATCCAGCTTTCCGCATCTTTTACCAATTCCCCGAATAATCTTCCTTCAATACCTACCGCATAAGCTTTGGCACTGTTCTCTCCATAATAACGTATGCGCACATTATCGATATCATATGGAACAACGTCCCACATTTTTTTATAATAGGCTTCACTGGTTAAGCGGAAGGCCCTGCTTCCCAATTTGAAACTGTAATCCATTCCTCCTACGAACTGAATGCTTTTCTGAGCTTTCAGATCTGTATTTACTGTTCCATCATAACGGCGCAGCTCACGGTAAAACGGAGGTTGCTGATAAATTCCTATTGCACCACGAAAGATTATATCTTTTTTCCAGCTACTCGGCTTCCAGGCAAAACCAATTCGGGGTGCCAGCAAAAATTCATTGTTTAATGTGTTATAATTGAATCGTACCCCAGCCTGGAGCGTAAAATCTGCAGAGTCTTGAAAGAGAATATTATCCTGTACATATCCACTAATACGCGTGATATCTAAATCCGCGCTTGATTTTGTTACTCTGCTTAGTTCAAGCGTAGAAGGATTATAAGGAATATTGTAACCTGCGGAATCCTGGTATTCCCATTCGTTGAGTTTATCATGAATGGTTTGTTGTTCGGCACTCAATCCCCATTGCCAATAATGTTTTCCATTATCCAAAACGCCTTTATGCGAAGCGTTCCAAACTAAAATATTCAATGTATTGCGGGCAAAGGTTTGATAGAGTCCCGCACCAAGCGGATTTGTAATCAAACCGAAATCGGGTTTACTTTTATCAAATTCTCTTTCGCCAAAAAGATACGCACCCGTGATGTCGATTGATTCTTTTTCATCATCTTCAAAACGACTGAGCATCCATTTTAACTTGAGGTTCCTTCGTGGCTGTTGCAAAAATGAAAGTCCCACCATGTTGGTACGGTAGCGATCTTCTTCCCGTCCTTCGAAATAAGTATCAAGTCCAAGGTTAGCGCTGAAATAAGGGGAGAATACCGATGAAGTGAGTTGACTGAATTCCGGTACCAGCGTAAATTTTGTTTGTGAAATATTACCCAGCAATTCAATGCTGTTTTTTGCATTCAATTGGTAGGTAAGAAGGGCCTGAAAGTCGGCTGATGAAGGAACATAATTACCCTGGGTTTCCTGGCTGCTTAATAAGTTGCGGTTGCTTTTATTACGGATACCAACCATGTAAGAAAAACGATTATTCCTGCTGGTACCTTCCAGGTGAAAACCTTGTTCCAATAAACCGATATAAGCCGACCCTCCAAAAGCTCGCGGTTTTTTATATTGGATATCGAGAACCGAAGACATCTTATCTCCATACTTCGACTGGAACCCACCATTATAAAAATTAACGTTGCGGGCTAGTTCAGGATTTATGAAACTCAATCCTTCCTGTTGTCCGCTTCGGACGAGATATGGGCGGAATACTTCAAAATCGTTTACGTAAATAAGGTTTTCATCGTAATTGCCGCCACGGACATTGTATTGCGAGGTGAGCTCATTGTTGGATCCAACAATTACTTTAATCAGGCTTTCAATGCCGCCGCCAGGAGTTGGTATATTGATCGCGTTTTTAGGATTGATCACTACAAGGCCGGTTTCACGTCTTGTTCGCTGATCAGTTACAACAACCGGCTCCAATTCTTTCGATCCTCTTTCCATCCGGATCACCACGTGCTCTTCTTCTGATTCATTCAGCAGAAAATTACGTTGTTCGGTTTTATATCCTAAAAAGGAAATAACAAGGGCAAAAGCTTTATCGGCAGGAACTGTAATGCGGAAAGTACCGGAGTCGGAGCTTATGATACCATTTGCCCGTCCAAGAATGATAATAGATACCCTTCCCATCGGGTTTTCATTCTCATCCACTATTTTCCCGGAAACGGTGGCTGTTTTTTTCTGTGCAATAGCCACGATACCCGAGAAGAACAGTACTAGCAGAAAGAATATTGGCCGAAATTTCACCCGGGTTAGTTTTATAACTATCTAAATTAGTTGAAATAATTGTGTAATCTTAAAACAGAAAAAGCGGGAATTTATTTTATTTGCATA
>Ga0190271_10001818_pt1 | contig 12476 bp, 9 predicted proteins | sample Popmic356T_FD_133747 | JGI IMG/M metagenome (GOLD analysis project Ga0190271, IMG submission 133747) | Populus adjacent soil microbial communities from riparian zone of Weber River, Utah, USA - 356 T | ecosystem: Environmental > Terrestrial > Soil > Riparian zone | place: USA: Utah | collected...
CTCGTGCTGCTCGCGGCCGTCTACGCGACGCTCGCCGCGTCGCTGCCGCGCCGCAGCGGGGAGACCCCGTTGCCGGGCCTATCCTCTCCTGTCGCCGTCACGCTCGACGCGCGCGCGATCGCGACCGTGCGCGGCGAATCGTTTCTCGACGTGCTACGCGGCGAGGGCTTCTTGCACGCGCAAGAGCGCTTCTTCCAGATGGACTTGCTGCGCCGCTCGAGCGCGGGCGAGCTCGCGGAGCTCTTCGGGGAGCGCGCGCTCGAGGCCGATCGCGCGCAGCGCCCGTTCGGCTACCGCGACCACGCGCGCACGCTCCTCGCCGCGCTGCCGGCCGAGCAAGCCGCTTGGCTCGACGCGTACACGGACGGCGTCAACGCGGGCCTCGCGGACTTAGGCGCAAGACCGCCGGAGTACTGGCTCGCCGGCGCCGAGCCCCAGCCTTGGCTGCCCGAGGACAGCCTGCTCGTCGTGCTGACGTTCTACACGATGCTCTCGAACAACGACTCGTACGAGCGGCCGCAGGGCGTCATGCACGCCGTGCTGCCGCCGGCGCTCTACGAATTCTTGACGCCGTCGACGTCGCGCTTCGATCGCCCCGTGCTTGGGAGCTCGCCGAACGATCCGACGGGCGGCTATGTTCCGCTGCCGATCCCCGGCCCTGACGTCGTCGATCTGCGGCAGCGGCCTGCGCGGCCGCACGACGCGGTGCCGCGCGTCGAGCCGCCGCTCTCCGGGCCTGCGTCGAACAACTGGGCCGTCGATGCGACTCGCGGCGCCGGCGGCCGCGCGCTCGTCGCCAACGATCCGCACCTGAGCTTGCGGCTGCCCAACACCTTCTATCGCGTCGAGCTCGAATGGTCCGAGCGCGCGCTGCGCGGCGTCAGCATTCCGGGACTACCCGGCGTGCTCATCGGCGCGAGCAACGACGTCGCGTGGGGCGCGACGGTCAGCAACGCCGATCAGAGCGACTGGGTCGTCGTCGAGGTCGACCCTGCGGATCCGAATCGCTACCTGACGCCCGAAGGCTCCGAGCCCTTCGCGACGCGCGGCGCCGAAATCGCCGTCGCGGGCAGCGAGCCCGTCCGGCTCGAGACACGCGTGACGCGCTGGGGGCCCGTCGTCAGCGAGGATTGGCTCGGCAGGCCGCTCGCGCTGCACGCGACGTGGCTCGAGCCGCAGGGCCTCGATCTCGACATCGTGGGGCTCGCAGAGGCCACGGACGTCGCCAGCGCGAGCGTCATCCTCGCGCGCTGGGCTGGGCCGTCGCTGAACTGGGTGCTTGCCGATCGAGCCGGCGAGATCGGCTGGATCGTCAACGGCCCGTTGCCGCGGCGCGTCGGCTTCGACGGCTCGCGGCCCGAGTCGCTCGCCGACGGCAGCCGCGCGTGGCAAGGCCGGCGCGCGCCCCCGGGTGTGCTCGGCGGCCGCGATGGCGTGCTCTACACGGCCAACAACCGCACGCTGCCGCCAAGCCAAGCCGATGCCGTCAGCCGCATGTGGATGCGGTCGCTGCGCGCGAAGCGCATCGACGAGTTGCTCGCCGAGCGGCGCGCGTTCGACGAGCAGGACTTCCTCACGATGCAGCTCGACACACGCGCCGAAGGCTATGAGCAGATCCGCGCGACGATCTTGGACGTCGTCGCGAGCGACGAGCGCGAGCCTGACCTGCAGCGTGCGCGCTCGCTCGCCGAGGCGTGGAACGGCAGCTCCAACGTCGATCAAGCCGCGTTTCGCATGCTGCACGCGTACTACCGCGCGCTGCTCGAGCGCACGCTCGAGCCGTTGCTCGCCCCGGCGATCGAGGCGGACCCTGCGTTCGTCTATCGCTGGCCGCTCGCAGACGAGGTGCTGCGGCGGCTGCTCGACGAGCGCGCGGCGCACCTGCTGACGAGCGAGCACGCCGACTGGCCCTCGCTCTTGCGGCAAGTGCTGCGCGAAGCGCTCGCCGATATCGAGCGCGGCGGCGCTCTCGACGCCGAGTGGGGCGAGATCAACGTCCTCGATGTCGAACATCCGTTCGCGGGCAGCCTCGGGCCGCTGGGTCGTTGGCTGAGGCTGCCGCCTGCGCCGTTGCCGGGGTCGATGATCTCGCTGCGCGTCGCGGCGCCGAGCTACGGCGCCGTGCTGCGCATGGCCGTCGCGCCCGGCGCGCCCGAGAACGGCGTGCTCGAGCTCGCGGGCGGCCAGAGCGGCCACTTTCTTTCGCCGCAGTTCCGCGACCAGCAGGGCGACTGGGTCGAAGGCGCGCCGGCGCCGTTTCTGGCCGGCGAGCCCGCTGCGCGGTTCGAGCTCACGCCGTAGCTACTGGAAGTTTCCGCGCTCGATCGTCGGCGGCTCCGCATCGGCGAAGTGCGGGTGCACAGCCCAGATCTCGTCGCCGACGATGGCCGCCGTCGTCGCCTGGCCGTTCAGGAGCGCGACACCGGCGCGCTGCGCCGACGTCCAGTTGTCGTTGCTCGTGAACGCGACGAGCCGCGGCTCGGTTCCGCTGTTGCTCGTCGCGACGAGCCGGCCGTCGTCGGTCAATACGATGCCGTCCTGCCCGCCGACGGGCTCGCTGACGGTGACCTGCGTCGTCCCGGCCGGATTCGCGACCGGCACTTTATAGATGCGCTCTTCGGCGACCGCGAGCAGATAACCGCCGTCGTGGTAGACGATGCCGTTCAGCAGCGCGCCTTGCGGCAGGTCCGTGAACCGATGCAGCACCGACGCCTGGTAGCCCGGCGTCACGCGATAGATCGCGTTCGCGAACGAGTCCGTGACGTACGCGTTGCCCTCGCGGTCCACGGTTACGTCGTTCGCGAAGTAGCGCGCCGGCGCGGCAATGGTTGCGCCGAGATCGACCATCGCGAGCCGCTCGCCCGTCGTCAGGTGGTACACGCCGAGCTTCGCGTGACCGCTGGCGTTCTGGTCGTTGAAGACGACGCTGTTCGAGTTCGTGACGAGCAAGCGATCTCGATCCTCGTCGACTTCGATGCCGACCGACGACACGAGGTCCGCGTCGCGAATGAGCGGCACGACGCGGCCGTCGCGCTCGATGACGAAGATCGTCCCTTCCGACAGAGAGCCCGTCAGAAACCGGCCGTTGTCCTCGTCGTACTCGATGCCTTCGGGGATGAAGCCGCCGCGCTCCGCGGTGATGACCGCGACCGTGGCGCCGGCGAGGGGTTGGGTCGCCGGGGCGGCCACGGTCGGCGACTCAGGCGGCGGAGACGTGGCGGTCGGCGATTCGGGCTCGGGAGCACAGCCGGCCAGCACGGCACAGGTCGCCGCAACGTACGCAATCGTTTGACGCATGGCGAAGCCCTCCAACAGTGATCCGACTCCCTGAATCGTAGCACCGGGGAGTGGCGGGCCGCGCGCGCAGTGGCTAGAGTGCGGCACCGTCTCCGCGGGCTCGCTTGCGCCGTCGCATGGATCGACACACGTTGCTGCTGGCCGCCGTGCCCGTTGTCGGCTTCGCCGCGGGATTCATCAATACACTTGCCGGCAGCGGCTCGCTGCTGACGTTGCCGCTGCTGATCCTGCTCGGGCTCCCGGCCAACGTCGCGAACGGCACGAATCGCGTCGGCGTGCTGCTCCAGGGCATCGTCTCGGTGGCAACGTTCCGCCGGCGCGGCGCCTTGCCGCTGGCAGGCTCCTGGAAGCTCATCGTGCCGTCGGTCGTCGGCGGCGTCATCGGCGCCGAGCTCGCCGTCGACCTCGACGAGCAGCTGTTGCGGCAAACGATCGGCGTGCTGCTGCTCGTGCTGCTCGCCGTGATGCTGCTGAACCCGGAACGCTGGATCGCCTCGCGAGTCGCGCCGCGCGAGGCGCGCCTGCTCGTCGAGGTGCCGCTGTTCTTCGCGATCGGCGTCTACGGCGGCTTCATTCAAGTCAGCGTCGGGCTGTTCCTGCTCGCCGGCCTCGTGCTCGGTGCCGGCTACAACGTGATCGGCGCGAACGCGATGAAGAATCTGCTCGTGCTCGTATTCACGGCGGCGGCGCTCGTGGTGTTCATCGTCAACGATCAGGTCGAGTGGAGGTTCGGTCTCCTGCTCGGTGCGGGGCAAGCCGCGGGCGCGTGGACCGCCGCGCACTTCGCCGTCAAGCGCGGCGCCGGTTTCGTCCGCTGGTTCGTCGTCGTCATCACCGTCGGCTCGGCCGCGGCGTTGTTCGCCGGCGTTGGCCTGTAGACTAGCTCCCACATGATCCACCGGCACAGAGAAAGACACCGCCTACAGCGAATCGGTTGGCTGCGCGCCGCCGTGCTCGGCGCGAACGATGGCATTGTCTCGACGGCCAGCCTGCTCGTCGGCGTGGCAGCGGCGGACGCCAGCCACGGCAGTCTGCTCGTAGCCGGCGTCGCGGGCGCCGCGGCCGGCGCGATGTCGATGGCCGCCGGCGAATACGTTTCGGTGCGCTCGCAGGCCGACACCGAGCAAGCCGAGCTCGCGCGCGAGCGCAGCGAGCTCGAGAACGACGCCGCCGGAGAGCACCGCGAGCTCATGGGGATCTACATGGGCCGCGGTCTGAAGGCCGAGCTCGCCAAGGAAGTGGCTGACGCGCTCACGGCGCACGACGCGCTCGGCGCGCACGCGCGCGACGAGCTTGGGCTGACGGACCTGTCGATCGCGCGGCCGCTCCAGGCGGCGAGTGCGTCCGCCGCGAGCTTCGCTTGCGGCGCGTTGCTCCCGCTCCTCGTCACCGCTCTCGTGCCCGTCGGAAGCGTGCTCGTCGCAGTGCCCACCGCCGCGCTCGTGTTCTTGGCGGCACTCGGCGGCATCGCCGCGCGTGCGGGCGGCGCTCCCGTGGTCGTCGCAGCCGCCCGCGTCACGTTCTGGGGCGCGCTCGCGATGGCGGCCACGGCCGGCATCGGCCAACTATTCGGCACGATCGTCCAGTAACCACCCACTAAGAAAGGGGCGCAGCGGTCAGGGCGTCAACGAACTGCGGGGCGCGGTCGCGGCGCAGGATGATGATCTGACCGCGAGGCACCTCGGTCCAGCCGGGGTGGGGCCCCAGGCGCTCCGAGCTCACGACGACGGCTTGCGTGCCTTTGCGTTTCGCTGCAGGACCGACGTCGCGGTAGATCTGGTCCGTGACGTAGTACAGCGACTCCGGCACGCCGTCGTCCGCGTCCGTGAATCGCGAAACGACTGCGCGCTCGCCGTCCGAGATCGCAACGTTCAAGTAGCTGTCGCCGCCCGCCCCCGCGCTCTGCACGAGCGCGAGCACGCGGCTGATCGAGCGCGCGAGCGCCTGTGCCATGCGCAGCGCGGGGTCGGGCTCGTCGAGCTTCAGCAGCGCGTCGATGAACAGCGCAAAGAAGTGCTCCGAGTCCGTGCTGCCGTAAACGTTGCTGAAGGCCTCATCGCAAACCGTCTCGAGCAGCTTGCGGCGCACGACTCGGAAATTTGCAACGTCACCGTTGTGCATGCACAGATACTGGCGCCACCGGAACGGATGACAGTTGGCGTCGTTGACGCCGCTCGACTGCGTCGCGGCGCGCACGTGCGCGAGCACGCAATCACTCGCGACGACGCGCGCGAGGCTTTGCAGGTTACGGTTGTTCCACGCCGGCGTGATCGAACGAAACACCGCAGGCTCGGCGTTGTGCTCGCTCGCGTACCAGCCGATGCCGAAGCCGTCGCCGTTCAGCGGCTCCTCGCGCTCCTTGCTGTGCACGCTCTGCCGGATCAACGAGTGCTCCGGCTCGACGATCAGCGCGCTCAACGTCGCCTCGGGTCCGAGATACAGCATCAGGCGGCACATGGTTCGAACCTCGCCTCAAAGTCAGGGCAGGACGTCGTCCACGCTCCGCACGCTCACGGGACCCAAGTCGAGCGCGCGAATGGCGGGCTCGATCCTCTGCCGGTCGCCGACGACCACGACCGCGAACTTGTCGGGCTGAATGAATCGGCGCGCCGCTTGCTGCACGGCCGCGGAAGTGACGGCGCTGATGTTCGTCGTGTAGTCGGCAAAGAAACGATCCGGCAGAGAATAAATCGCGAGGTCCTCGAGGCGGGCCGCGAGATCGTCGATCGTTTCGAAGTCGCTTGGGAAGCTCAGCGCCAAGTAGTTCTTCGCTTTCGTGAGCTCGTCCGACGCGATCGGCGTGCTGATCCCGCGCAGCTCCTTGAAGAACTCGGTCAACGACTCGGCCGTCTTGTCGGTCTGGACACCCGCGCCGGCAAAGAACGGCCCCGGCGCAAGCCGCATCGCGAACTGCGAGCTCGCGCCGTACGCGTAGCCGTGCTGCTCGCGCAGATTCTGGTTCAATCGCGACGTGAACGAGCCGCCGAGCACGGTGTTCAGCACCTGTAGAGCGAAGTAGTCCGGCGTCGAGCGCGCGACGCCAACCCAGCCGATCCGGATCTGCGACTGCTCGGCGCCGGGCATGTCGACGATCGTGACCTCCGTCGCAGCGAGCTGCTGCGCCGCGGGCACCGGAGACTTCCGCGCCGCGCCGTCGGCCGCCCACGCGCCGAACGCGCGCTCGAGTAGCGGCAGCACCGCGGCGACGGTGACGTCGCCGGCGACGATCAGCGTCGCATTGCTCGGCCGGTACATCGCAGCATGAAACGCACGCACTTCCGCGGGCGTGAAGGCGGTCAGGGTCGCGGTCGTGCCCGCGGCTCCCGTGCCGTAACGATGCTGTGCACCGTAGACGACGCGCGCGAACGCGGGGCCCGCGGCGGCAGCCGGATCGTCGCGCGCCTGAATCAGCGCCGTGAGCCGTTCCTGCCGTAGGCGGTCGAGTTCCTCGGCCGCGAACGTCGGCCTCAAGGCGACGTCGGCCATGATCGGCAACGCCTGCTCGAGCCTGAGTGCGGGCGCGTTCAGGCGCACGGCCGACGCATCGAACGAGCTCGTCGTGCCGAGCTCCGCGCCGAGGAATTCCACTGCATCGGCGAGCTCGAGCGCGCTGCGCGTGCCGGCGCCTTCGTCCAGCATCGCCGCCGTGAGGCTCGCCAAGCCGAACTCGCCCTCCGGATCGTCGCCGCTGCCCGCGTGGATGACGAGGTTGACCTGCACGAGCGGCACCTCGTGGACTTCCACGATCCAAACGCGGAGACCGCTCGTCAGCGTGCGCTTTTGGATCTCGGGCAACGTCAGACGCGCTGTCGGACTCAAGGCCGGCGGCTGCGACCGGTCGGACAGCTGCTGCGCGGCCAACGGTGCCGAGAGTGCGAGCAACGCTGCGAGGACAGGTGGGATTCTCATCGATCTTCCTCCGGCTCGACGACGAGCTCGACACGGCGCCGTGCCGGCAGCCACTCGGACGCTGCGGCCTGCACATCGGCCGGCGTCAGCGTCGTGTAGCGCGCGAGATCCTCGGCGAAGAAATCGGGCCCGCCGCCCAGCGCGGAATAGGCGTTCAACTGGTCGGCCTTGCCCGAGAATCCACCGACGCGCTCCATGCGGCGGTAGAACGACGCCTCGATCTGGTTCAGTGCACGTTCGACTTCGCGCGCATCGGGAGGCTCGCGCTGCACACGTGCGATCTCTTCGTCGATTGCCTGCTGCATCTCGTCGGCCGTGTGCCCGGGCCGCGCCGTCGCGATGATTTGGAACGAGCTGCCGAGAGCACCTGACGATTGATAAGCCGAGATGTCTTGCGCGATCTGCGTGTCGTAGACGAGGCGCTTGTAGAGACGTGAGCCTTTGCCGTCCGCGAGCACCGCGGCGAGCACGTCGAGCGTGGCGTCGCCGGGCGCGAAATGCCGCGGCGTGAGCCACGCGAGATAGAGTCGCGGCAGCTGCACGCGGTCCTTCAGTGTCGCGCGCGCGACTTCCGTCAGCATCGCGGCCGGCGGTGCGACGGGCATCACGTCGGCGCCGCGCGGGATCTCGCCGAACCACTTCGTCACGAGCGCCTCGGCGCGGTCGAGATCGATATCGCCGGCTACCACCAAGCTCGCGTTGTTCGGCGCGTAGTAGGTTTTGAAGAACTGCACGACGTCGTCGTAACTCGCGGCCGTGAGGTCCTCCATGTAACCGATCACCGGCCAGTGATACGGGTGGCCCGGCGGCCAAAGCATCTTGTCGAGCTCGAGCTCGGCCATGCCGTACGGTCGATTCTCGTAGCTCTGGCGCCGCTCGTTCTTCACGACGTCGCGCTGGCCGTCGACGAGCGCTGGCGTCATCGTGTCGAGCAGATAGCCCATACGATCGGATTCGAGGAACAGCGCGAGCTCGAGCGCGTTCGCCGGCACGTCGATGATGTAGTTCGTGCGGTCGTTGCTCGTCGAGCCGTTATTGTTCCCGCCGGCCGCCTCGAGCAGCGTGTCGAACTCGCCCTCGGCGACGTTCTTCGACCCTTCGAACATCAAATGCTCGAACAGATGCGCAAAGCCGGTGCGCCCTGGGCGCTCGTTGGCAGACCCGACGTGGTACCAGACGTTCACGGCGACCACCGGGACGCTGGCGTCCCGGTGCAGGATGACGTTGAGCCCGTTGTCGAGCCGGAATTGGCGAAATGGCACCTCGAGCGGCGCTCCGCCCGCCGCGGCCGGCACGGAAGCGGCGGGTTGCGCTGCCACGCCTAAAGCGCTGGACGCAACGACGAGCACGAGCAACGCGGACGATCGAACATTCGGCATCGCCGGCTCCTTGCGGGCTACGCAGCGATCTTGCAGCGGCGGGGGCACCGCGACAAGCGCGCGAGCAGCACCGAGTGGTCCGCTAGAATCGCGCCCATGAGCGCCACGGCACGCACCTTTGGGCTAGCACGCTCGCTCGCGATGTACTACGGCATCCCGTTTCGAGCGGGCCGACTGCGCCGCTTTTATTCGCAGTTCGTGCAAAGCGGGGCACTGTGCTTCGACGTCGGCGCTCATGCCGGCAATCGGGTGCGGTGCTGGCGCGGGCTCGGCGCTCGCGTCGTAGCCATCGAGCCGCAGCCCGACTTCGTCCGCCTGCTGCGCTGGCTCTACGGCGGCGACAAAGGCGTCGAGATCGTGCCGCAGGCCGTCGGCCGCAACGCCGGCACCGCCGAGCTGTTGGTCAGCGAGCGCACACCGACGGTCACGACGCTGTCGCAGGCGTGGGTCGAGAGCGTGCGGCGCGAGCCCGGTTTCGAGCACGTGCAGTGGTCGGCGCGCGAGCGCGTCGACGTCGTCACGCTTCAGTCGCTGATCGAGCGCTACGGCGAGCCCGCGTTCGTCAAGGTCGACGTCGAGGGTTTCGAGGCCGAGGCGCTCGCGGGTCTCGCGACGCCCGTGCGCGCGCTATCGTTCGAGTATGTGCCGGCGACGCGCGAGATCGCGTTCGCCTGCGTCGAGCGGCTCGCGGCCCTCGCGCAGTACCGATACAACTGGTCTATCGGCGAGACGCATCGCCTCAAGAGCGCGCAGTGGCTCGACGCGGCCGGCCTGCGCGCACTGCTGGCCGGTCTGCCGCAGGGAGCTCCCTCCGGCGACATCTATGCCGTGCGTGTCGACGCGTGACCTTCAGCGCGGCGCCGCGAAAGTCTCGAGCAGCAGCGCGGACAGCTCCGGCAGCGTGACGATCGGCAGCTGCTGCGGCGCGAGCGCGACGCCGTCGACGAATCCGGCCGCGACGAGGGCGGCCGCGACATCGGCGCGGCGCGTCACGACGTGGACGGGCACGTCCCAACGCGCGCCGACGCCGGCGACGCTCGCAGCCGGCTGGTGGTCGCCAAGCACGATCAGCGTCTCGTCGGCCGCGGCGCGGTCGCGAATGTAGCCCGCGAGATACGTGAAGGTATAGACGAACGAGTCGGCGAACGGGCGGCCCAGCGCTTCCCAATCCGGCGCTGTCGCAAGGCTGGCCTCGACGTCGGCCGGCGGATACGGCTCGGCTGCGAGCACGCGCTGCCAGTCGGACTGATACGGCGGCACGGGCAAGAACGGAATGTGCGTGTTGATCGTCGGCATGAACGTCAGGAGCGGCGCATGCGAGTCGTTCCGCGCCTCGAGCTGCGTGATGCGCGCGAGCGAGAACTGGTCCGGAATTCGCCACCAGCCGAACTCGGGGCCGCGATAGTCGAGCGCGAGCTCGTCGTAGATCGTATCGAAGCCGTAGAACGCGCCCTCCGGCCACGCGCTCCGCATGCCGGGCATGGCCGCGATCGCGCGGTAGCCCGCGGCGCGAAACAGCTTCGGCCACGTCTCGCGCTCTTGCGTCAGCAGCAACATGTAGTCGCCGCTGTCGCGCACCTCGACGCCGCTCATGAAGCTCGCGTGCGCGAGCCACGAGCCGCCGCCGAACGTCGGCGAAGACGCATAGGCCGAGACAATGTGCCGTCCGGTCTCGGCGGCCGCGTGCGCGAGCTCGTCGCGCGCCGGCGCGACGACGCGCGCGATGGCCGGCTCGTCGTAGGTCACGGCGCCGTACGACTCGAGGAACAGCAGCAGCACGTCGTCGCCTTCGAGCCTGCCCAAGTCAGACTTCGGCAGAGGCAGCTCCGGCAAGCCGCGGTTCGGGTCGGCCGTCGAGGCCGCGAGCACGAACCGCGCTTGCTGCAGGAACGTCGCCGAGACGGGCAACGAATACTTGTTGCGCACGGGCCAGTCGAGCCAGTGGCCGAGTGCGTAGACCGCGACGAGCACGCCTGCGAGCGCGCCGAGCGCGCGGCGCCCCGCCGGCACACGCAGCGCCCGCGCCACAGCGCCTAGACACCACGCGAGCGAGGCGACCAACGCGGCGACCAGCGCGGTCCCCGCGACGACGAGCAAGCCAACGAGCCACCACGGCCCGACCTGCGCCAGCATCGCAGCCACCTTCGGCAAGTGTTGCGCGTCCCAGTAGAGATTCACGGGCCGGCCGTAGAGAGCCGGCGCCGTGACCTCGGCGTAGCGGCCGAGCACGAAGGCCAGCACGAGGAGCGCCAGCGCCACGAGCGCCGTCGTTCCGAGCGGCCGCACGAACGACGTCCATGCGACCAGGGCGAGCAACAGCACGGCGAGCTCGAGCGAGACCTCGGCGCGCGGCAGGATCCAGAGTGTCGGCCAGACGTTGCTGAACGTCAGCGCTGCATTCAAGACGACCAGCGCGACGGCGAGCGCGGCCCACTGCCGCGCAGATGGCGCTGTGCTTTGCCTCATCACCGCCTCACGACCGCGCGCGCCGCGCAAGCCAATGAACGTCGACGGCGAACGACCAGGCGAGCGCCGCAAGCCCCGCCAGCGCCAGCGCAGCACTCCACGGCGGCGCGACGACAGGCGCCAGCGCGCCGAGCAGCGACACGATCTGCACGACACATACGACTTGCCGGCGCAGGCTCGCGGGCAGCGCGGCGCCGAGCCACGGCAAGGCCCAGCTCGCCGCCACGAACAGATAACGCATCAGCCCCGCGGCGAGGATCCACGGGCCGGCTTTGCCGTGCTGCCAGACGAGCGCCGCGAGCACGAGTATCAGCAGCGCATCCGTCTCCATGTCGAACCGCGCGCCGAAGGCGCGCGCCTCATTGCGGCCGCGCGCGAGCGCGCCGTCGACGCCGTCGAGGGCGACGGCGGCCACGCCGAGGCCGACGAGCGTCCAGCCGGGCGCCGACGCCGGCGCGGCACCGACCAGGGCGGCGAGCAGCACGGTCAGCGCGGCCCGCACGAGCGTGACTGAGTTGGCGGCGCCGAACGTCTCGGCGTCGAGCTGCCGAGCGGCAAGCCAGAGCAAGAGCCCGCCGCCGCCTCCGGCGAGCACGGCCGCGCGGAGCACGAGCGCGCCGTCGCCGAGCCCGCGCGCGAGCAGCGCCGCGCTGCCGACGGTCGCGAGCACGGCCAACGTGACGGCCGCGGCCGCGCCGCGCGGCCAACGCCGTGCCGGCGAGCGCGGCCGCCGTTCGACGTCGACGACGGGCGGAATCGGCATAAGGGCGTGACGCTTGCATGCCTGCCGACCGGTTTGCAAGTATGCGGCGCGGGCGCTGCGCGCTCGAAGGGACCCGCTTTCAGATGACGAAACGCTCCGAGCACGCGCGCGCGTTCTGGATCGCCGAGCCGGGCCGCGGCGAGATTCGCGCGGAGCCGTTGCCCGCGCCGGCCGCGAACGAGGCGCTCGTGCGCACGCTCTACACCGGCATCAGCCGCGGCACCGAAGCGCTCGTGTTTCAAGGCCGGGTGCCGCCCAGCGAGCACCAACGCATGCGCGCGCCGTTCCAGGCCGGCGAGTTTCCAGCGCCCGTCAAGTACGGCTACTGCAACGTCGGCGTCGTCGAGCAAGGGCCTGCGGAGCTCGCCGGCCGCAACGTGTTTTGCCTCTATCCGCATCAGACGCGCTATGTCGTGCCCGCCGGCGCGCTGCACGTGCTGCCCGACGGCGTGCCGCCTGCGCGCGCAGTGCTCGCCGCGAACGTCGAGACCGCCGTCAACGTGCTATGGGACGCGGCGCCGCGTGTCGGCGATCGCGTCGCTGTCGTCGGCGCAGGCACCGTCGGCTGCCTCGTGGGTTGGCTCGCGGCACGGATCGCCGCTGCCGAGGTCGAGCTCGTCGACGTCGACGAGCGCAAGAGCGTCACGGCACGCGCGCTCGGC
>Ga0190271_10001819_pt1 | contig 12473 bp, 14 predicted proteins | sample Popmic356T_FD_133747 | JGI IMG/M metagenome (GOLD analysis project Ga0190271, IMG submission 133747) | Populus adjacent soil microbial communities from riparian zone of Weber River, Utah, USA - 356 T | ecosystem: Environmental > Terrestrial > Soil > Riparian zone | place: USA: Utah | collected...
CCGGCGGCGTTCATGAACACGATGCCGGCGTGCGCCTGTGGCGACAGCGGCTCGGTGAGGAACGCAGCCGTCATGTCGGCGTGCCCGCGCGGCGCAAGCACGACGGTTCGACGAAGTCCATCCGCGTTCTTTCTAAACCAGTCACGTTGATGCGCCAGCGTTCGACCGTGCGGGCGTGGGAAGCCTTCGACGACAAGGCGGAGAGGCTGACCTCCAACGTGAGCATCGATGGACTTGATGAGGCGGATCACAGAGCGAGGCTAACACGCAGCCCACAGGGGACGATTCGCGTCCATTTCGCGCGAATCACGCGACAGACTATGCGTGCCGTTGTGGCTTGTCGTTTGCAGTTTGTCCGGTTGTCAGCGCCTTCGGAGAACGACCATGGGGAACCGGCACTGGAGGCTGCTCCTGATCGGCGTGTTGTGCATCGGGCTTCTGAGTTCGACGTTGGCATCGGCTCAGAGTTTCGGCATGGCGTATGACCGCGGCTATCGCGAGGGCGTCCAGCAAGGTGAACAGGACGGCCGCCAGGGTCGGGAGCCGCAGTGGGAACGCAGTTCTATCTACCGCGACGCGGACCGCGGATACAACGATCGCGACGGCAGCCGCGACGGGTATCGAGACGAATTCAGACGGGGCTTCGCCTCGGGCTATCGCACCGGCTACGACAGGTACCGCGCCGTCGGCATTTACGATCAAGGACAACGAAACAACCGATACGATCAAGTACAAGGAGACAACCGACGCGATCCGCGCGTGCTACGCGGATATCAGGATCCGGCGTTCGCGCGTGGATATTCAGACGGTTGGGATCACGGCGCCGACGATCGACACGATCGCGACCGCTACGATCCAGTTCGTCACGGCGACTATCGCAGCGCTGACGACGGATACTCGCGGTCGTACGGTTCGAAGGACGCCTACAAAAACAACTATCGATCCGGTTTCCGGCAGGGCTACGACTCGGGCTACCGCAAGGGCGAGCGCTATCGCTAACCCGTCAATCTGGCCCCCGGCGGGACGATCGGAGTAAAATCTGAAGTTCCTGCTCGGGGCCGGTATCGTCTAGGGGTCAGGACACGTGGTTCTCAGCCACGGGACCGGGGTTCGAATCCCCGTACCGGTACCACCTTCGCTCGCGTGCATTCGTGAGCGAGCTTCGGATGGCAAGCCAACCTTCGCTCATAACTCACGCGAAGGATCTCCACCATATCTCTGGCGCGTGATCACTTGCCGGGCTCGAAGCGATCGAGGCACTCGTACGGGTTGACCTGGTTCTCAGGCTTCCACACGAAATACCGCTTGAGGTCGAAGGGTCTCGTAAAGTTGACGGGATCCGTTGTCGTCAGAACGTAGTCGAGACGGGTGTAATCCGCATTCGGGATGAAGCGCTCGACCGTCTTGATTTGCTCGCTCTGCCGCGTGCCCTCGTGATCGAAGTAGCCCGCCGCAATGTGATCGGTTTCGACCACCAGCGTCGTGCCTTCCCAGCGTCCGCGCGAAAAGCCGAACAATGTGTGCGGCGCCGGCGCCACGGTCTTCGAATTCATGTGGATCGTGCGTACTGAGTCGTATTCTTCGAGCCGCATGACGATCGTGTCACCCTTCTTGCTGAACTCCATCGGCAGCGGCGAAATCATGATGAGCGGCGTGCCCTTCGTGCCGCACTTCAGAAGGATGTTGTCGCGCGGATTCCATTTCGCGAGGCCGGCCTTCCCGCCGGCGGTCAGCGGATAGCCCCCCTTGAACATGGGAAAGGCGGCAGGGTCGCTCATGATGGTCGACCAGACGCGGAACAACCCGTCGGCCTTGGCTTTCGCCGCGGCGGCGACATCGCCGGCGACCTTGACACTCCCGGCGAGACGCCCGGCCTTGCCGGCTGCGAAGTAGGGTGTGGGCGACCCGAAGGTGAACTCGTTCCCGTTTGGTAGCAACACGCTGCGCGCAAGGATCTCGGGGCGGCCGCGATTCGAAGCCAAGCCCGCGATCGTCACGCGATCGCCGACGCGAATCGAGCTCCCGTCCACCCCGCGATTCCGCAGAATGCTGATCGACGCTGTTTCCGCATCCCAGACGGTCTCCACGCCCTTCTCATCTTTTACGGACAGGAGGATCTGTCCATGCGGGTTGCGCCACGACACGGACTTGACGACACCTGTGACTTCGATCGTCTTTTTCGAATCGAAGACGCCAGCCTGGCTGTGGTGCGCGTGCGCAGAGTCGACGAACACGGCGAGACCCAAGACCACACTCGGGATGCAGAAGAACCGTCGCATGTTGCTATCTCCTGTCGGGCGTATCACCGATGTATTCGACGTCTGATTGGCAGACGAGCGGGCACCGCGATTATAAGGGCCCACGACTTCTTTCAGGCAGCAGTTCCGGCGAATCTGACGTTCCAACCTTCGTTCTACGGCTGCGCACGCTTGCGCTGCAGCTGGATCTGCGCGCGCAGCATCGCCTCCTGAATCTCGGACTCGACCCAGCAGTTCGCAGCATCGACGAACGGGTTCGGCGCGCCCGGCTTCAGCCGCGCATGCTTGGCTGCCATGTTGTATTGCGCCGGGTGATCGCCGAGCGGCACGTCGCACGGTAGGACACGCACGATCTTGAACGTGCGATTGAACGCGCTCTCGATCTCGGGCGTCACGTTGCCCGGCGCGCGGTAGCTTGACGCAAACACGACGTTGAACGACGCGATCTGTCCATCGGCTTCATAGCGTTCTCCCCGCGCCGCGATCTTAACAAGCTGCTGAGGATCCGGCCCGTGGATATCAGGTGTGCGACGTCCCGCAGCACTATCCGAGATCGGATCTCCACGCATCCCGTACATCGCCAATCCAAACGCGATAATCGTCTGCACGATGATCGACGCCTACGCCGCTCTCCGGCACCCGTTCGTCCGTCATTTCGCCATCGGGCGATTCGCCGCCATCGCCGGATGGCAGATCATCAACGTCGCCGTCGGCTGGCAACTGTATGAACGCACGGGCGATCCCTGGTCGCTCGGGCTCGTCGGCGTCGTAGAACTCGCACCGGTGCTGTGCCTGATGATCGCGGCCGGCCATATTGCGGATCGCTTTCCGCGGCGGAACGTGGCGATCTTCGCGCACGGCCTGGTCGCGCTCGCCGCCATCGGCCTGGCGCTCGTGTCCTGGCTGCAGGCGCCGACCGCCGCAATTTATCTCCTGCTGGCGCTCATCGGCACCGGCCGCGCGTTCGCGTCGCCGTCGGTGAGCACAATCCTGCCGCAGTTGCTCGCGCCGGCCGAATTCGCGAACGCGAACGCCTGGTTGTCGTCGGTCTTCCAGCTCGCGGCGATCAGCGGCCCCGCGCTCGGCGGGCTCCTCATCGCGCAGAGCGGCACAGCCACGGTCTCCTTCGCCTCGGCCGCCGTCGGTCAGATCGTCTTCATCGCACTGCTGCGTACGCTCCCCGTGCGCCGGCCGGTGGCAGCGACGACGGCGCCGAGCGCACACGATCTGTTCGCCGGCTTTCGTTTCATCCGCCGGAACCCGCTGTTCCTTGCGGCCATCACCCTCGACCTGTTCGCGGTGCTCTTCGGCGGCGCAGTGGCGCTCCTGCCGATCTTCGCGAAGGACATCCTCGACGTCGGGCCGGCGGGACTCGGTTGGCTCCGGGCGGCGCCGGGCGCCGGCGCCCTGACGATGGCGCTCGTCACGACACGGATGCGGCCATGGACGCGTCCGGGCCGGGCGCTGCTCATAGCCGTCGCCGGCTTCGGCCTCGCAACGCTCGGCTTCGGACTGTCGCGGTCGTTCGTCGTGTCGCTCGCGTGTCTCTTCTTCACAGGCGTCTTCGACAACGTGAGCGTCGTCGTTCGGGTGACGCTGGAGCAGACGATCACGCCGGACCACCTGCGCGGCCGCGTGTCGGCGATCAATTTCGTCTTCATCGGCTTCTCGAACGAGTTCGGCGCCTTCGAAAGCGGCGCGACCGCGGCGCTCTTCGGTCCGACGCTGTCGGTCGTGGGAGGCGGCCTCGCTACGCTGTTGGTCGTGGCGATCGTCCGTGTGGTGTGGCCACAGCTCGCGCGAATCGGCCCGCTCCATACGCTCGCGCCGGCAGAGCCGGCAACGGGATCATCCGTGCCGGTGACCGCAAATACGACCTGATTCGCACGTTGATGGGTCGCCAAGATCTTCAGCGGAAGGCACCTGGCTTCAAGAACCCGGCGGTAAGATCTGCTCCACTATGGATCCTGTCCATCCTCGCGCTGCTACGCGTTGGCTCTCCATCATCGGCGTTGTGTTGCTGGTCCCATCGCTTGCCGCGGCGCAGTGGCTCAACGTGCCGCAGGCCGCGATTCCGCGCACCGCCGGCGGCCAGCCCGACCTCCGCGCCCCGACACCGCGACTGCCGAATGGCAAGCCGGACCTGACGGGCATCTGGCGATCCACCGACAACAAGTTCCTTCGTGATCTGGCGGCGGACATGAACCCGGACGACGTGCCGTATCGGCCGTGGGCAAAAGCGCTGTTCGATGCCCGCAAGAACGGCGCCCACTCGAGAGAGGATCCGGACGCGCACTGCCTTCCACAGGGCGTCCCCAAGATCGACGCCGTTGCTTACCCCTGGAAGATCATTCAGACACCCATCTCATATGTGATCGTCTACGAGACGTTCACCTACTGGCGGCAGATCTTCGTCGACGGGCGCACCGTTGACCCTGATGCCAATCCGACCTGGATGGGCTACTCGACCGGCAAGTGGGAGGGGGACACGTTCGTCGTCGACACGCGCGGCTTCAATGGGAAAGCCTGGCTCGATCAGCTCGGCCGGCCCAGCACCGATCGCCTCCATGTGATCGAGCGCTTCACCCGCCCCGACTTCGGACGGCTGGTGATTGACGTGACGATCGACGACCCTGGAGCGTACACGAGAGCCTGGACGGTCAGGCAGGAGGTATACCTGCGGCCGGACTGGGAGCCACTCGAGTTCATCTGCGGCGAGAATAACCGCGACATCGAGCGCCTTCCCGGGGGCCACACCGTGGTCTCGAACGTGGAAGCCGCTGCAGCGCTCGGAATCCCCGTTAGATGATCCGAGTTCCAAATCGCAATTCGTCGTAGCGTCCGGCTTCAGCCGGACCTGCAGAGGGCGTTAATGCACGCGCCCGCTACGGAGTTCCGCCTCGGCCGCGTCGAGGCCGCCGTCGAGCACCACGTGGCCCTCGGGCCCGGTGATGAGGAAGGCCGCGACGTCGGTCGCCCCTACGTAGTAGAAGTTGCCGGCGATGCGGAAAGGTTCGGCCGGCCCCTGTCCGCCAACCTTTGTCGCGTTCAGCCACCTGCCGACGAGTACCAACGCAACGGCACTCGTGAGTGCCAGGATCACCAGCCGACGTCGGCTGGTGAAGTTATCCAATACCACCCGCCTTACTTCCGCCCTGGTTGTTGATACTCAGGCGCGAGCTCCTTGCAGGCTTCCACCCTGAACGGCGCATCCGCCGGCAGGACACTGTCGGAATCCACGTACTTGTCCACGAAGTAGTCCGGATCTTCGGCGACGATGCCGCGGGTGAGCTCGAACGTCGAGGGATTCAGCACGGCTCAGCGAAGTACGTAGCCGCCGCCCTCGGTCATGATGTGTTTCGGGTTCTGCGGGTCCTGTTCGACGCGTTCGCGCAGGCGGGAGATCGCTGTGTTCAGGCGGGCCGCCTGGCTGTGATTCTGTTCGTCGAACGTCTCGCGGAACACGTCCTCGATGATCGCGCGCCGGCTGCACACCTGCCCGGCCCGATTCGCAAGGTAGCCGAGCAGGCGATGGGCCTGTTCCGGCAGCGAAACGGCTGTCCCGTCGACCCCCGCCCGTTGGCCTTCTGCGTCGACCCTGACGCGGCCGTCTCGACGTCCGGCCACACGGGCGCGCTCCGGCGAAACGGAAGACGCGTGCAGGCTCTCGTTGAGCATCGCGACTGCCATGATCAGGTGCGCCAGCCGCACGACCTCTTTTCGCGATCTCGTCGATCTCGGATCGGCAGCGGCCAGCCTCGATAGCGCGTGGTACGTGACGCCCAGGTCGTAGGCCTGCCGTTCTGATGCGCCCGCGTCAGCGACCCGCCTTCGGACCAGCGCCATGCTGCGCACCGCGGGACGAAGACGTGCGGGGGAAGATCGACGGAATCGCGATCGTTGGTGAAGTACGGCTGTCCAGCGTTCAGACAATCTGCCAGCTTCTTCCCGTCAGAGATGTCGATGACGAGTCCCTGGACGAGCTGGCCGACGGGGGTCAGTGGATACGGTCCGTTTTCCAGCCCTTGCAGATAGATGCGGAAGTCTTCGAGGCCCATCTTCGTCTGCTTTCTCCAATCGTCCAGCGCCTCCGGTTCGGCCGTGAAGCCGATCCCCATTTTTCCGACGAGGGTCGTCTTGTCCCGTGACGAATCCACCAGGAAGAGCGTGGCGCGGTTGAAGCCAAGACCGTATCCGGCGGTGACTCCGGTCAGGACCACATGGAGAATCGGGTCCAGCTCTCTCGTGCCCTGAATGTAGTCGCTTATCTGGTGCAGGATCCTGAGGTGAGCAGCAACGCGCTGATCGGTGTTGATCAGCTGCGAGGCCTCTAGGGCACGTGCGGAAACGGCGCTGAACCGCTCCAGGATCTCACGGTCGAGAGTCGGACTGCTCGCAAACGACGCACTGCCGACGACGAGAATGTACGGAACTTCACCCGAGCGCTTGATGGGTGTACCGATCAGGAGACTGTAGCGTCAACGACCTGCCGAGGCACGCGCTCGACGACCGTCTCACCGGTCTGGGCCACCCGGTGCGCCACACGTTTCATGGATTCGTCCGCCCCCTGCGTCACCGGCGCACGGCCGCCGACGTAGGAGATCATCTCTCGCGCCCCGAGGCCGGCGCGGTTGACGAACAGCGCACCTGCCTTCGCAGTCTTTCGATGAGTACGCTCGACTCGCCGCCTATCATCTGTACCAACTCGATCGTGTCCGCGGTGAACCGTGAACGAGCGCTGTCTCTGACTTCTCCAATCTCCAGCAGCCCGATGATCTCCACGCCGTTCTTCAACGGAACCGTCAGCAGCGAGCGCAAAGGTGACGAGAGACCGAGGTACGCCGACAACTGGCGCAACGCATCGCCAGCTGCCGGATCGGCGGCGGAGAGCAACTGAGGCTCGCCACTTGCAATGACCTGACCTACCGTCGGAGAGTCGTCTACTCTGGCCGACTCGTTCAGATGAGGATGCCAGGCAAGGGCGCTTTCTCGAGGGAAGGAGTATGCAGCCTTGGTGGCGAGGTGATCGCGCGGGTCGTCAACCAGCAGGACACGGCAGAACGTATGTTCCAGACTGCGAGCGAGCCACTCGGCCCCCGCCGACTCCCCCGCGACCACAGATCTCTGGGGGCCATCGTACAAACGAAGAGGTCGTCGGAATCCGACGACCTCTCCCTGTAAGTATCTTTTGTTGCGGGGCAGGATTTGAACCAGCACAAACTGGTCTGTGATCCCGATCTCGGGGACATTGGCCACCACCCTCATCTCACGAAGGCGCCTCATCTCCTTCTCTGGAGATGCTATCGTCAACGTGCGCCGCTAAACTCATCATGCGGCTCGGATTAGCTGCATCGCCTCAAGCCAGCGACGAATGCCACTCCAAGCCGGTTGGGGTTTGAAGTTCGCGATCGAAGGGGTATTCCATCTCTCGAGCTCGATCTAAGCCGTTGCAATGAAACAGGATCGGCTGATCGGAGCCGCTTCAGCCTTGAGGGGACGACAAGCCCTCAGTCGTCGTACCGAGTCTTTTTTCACCACGACGCAAGGCACCTCCGGCGGCTCTCGCAACATTGGACTGCTCTCGGCCCGGCGGATCCGACCGTAACCATCACTTCCCCGCTCGATGTCGAGTGGCTGCGACACCAATCTCAGTGGGCTGCATCAAGTATCGCTGGTGCCAGAGGCCGCGTGACGGCGCATGAATTTTGCGGAGCACAGCGACGCAAGACGGATATTCGCCGAACCGAGCCTGTCCGTCGAGAACAACCTGAGCGCAGGTGGCACTCATGGCTCCCGTGGTCATGCCGATTATGACGTTCTCCCTGTCTTCCTGCGCTACCGCCCATGCGATCACTCACACGACGAGCAGCGCGTGGACACGCTCGTGGCTGTGGCTGACATGCCCACTGTCGCTCGATGACATCCCGCGCGGTCGGCGGCAGCATTCCGTTCAGCGCATCCTCGTACGCCGCCAGCGCCGCTCGCTCGCCCCGCTCGGCCTCCCGAATGATCGCGGCGTCGTCATGAACGCCCATCGTGTCCTTGATCGTCATCCAGCCCCGGTGCAGCGCGCCGGCAACGCTCCCGTCCAGCTCCATGGCTCCGCCGAGGCGCTGCGCGTGTGGAAGGATCTCCCCGGCGAATTCGTCGCGTTGGCTGGCGATTTCGAGGAAGAGCGACTTCACCGTGGCGTCGCGCACGTGGTTGGCCGCGTAGCGGAAGCCACGCCACCTGTCGCGTACGCGATCGCGAGCCGACTCAAGAGACCGCGGAGGCACACCGTCAGGGGACCAAGTGAATGCCCCGGCGCTCTCAACGCGTAGAGGCTCGAAGCTGGAACACGTTGCTGGAGGACCTGTCCCCGGGATCAGTCGCACCGGAGCGCTGGACGATCCAGCGAAGTCAGCCCGGACTACGGCTATTCGTGAATCCAATGCGGGCACGTCTCGCACTCCTGCTGGCACACCCGCCGTTCTCCACCGAGCCGGGCGCAAGCCCACACCGGCGCCGACTGTCCGTCCTGGTGGAGGCGCGGTGTCGCGGGCCGACTCCAACCGCAATTCCAGATCGCCTGCGTCACCACTCCCCTGAATGCCGGCGTCCATTTCACCTCTTGCATAACGTCCCCCGTAACGTGCCTGCCGCGTAGTGCTCTCTTGGAACGTTCCCGAAGCAATCGGCTGACCAGAACGCCGAAGCGAAAAATTCGGGAAATTTCGGCAGGTCTCCCGGCCAGAGCCCGGCCAAAGAACGGAATTTTCGCGGAGGGTGCGAGCGTTTCTCCACCTAGACTCATCACGACGTGCTCGGCGCGTGCGTGTTGGCGGAGATACTTCACCTATAATGCGCGTCTTCAGGTGGACACACATCTCGTGCTGCTCGGCGGTGGCCACAGCCATCTTGCCGTGCTCAAGCACTTTGGCGAGACCGGGCCACTCGGCGTGCGTCTGACGCTCATCTCGAGAAATGTCGTCACGCCGTATTCGGGGATGCTGCCGGGGATGATCGCCGGGCACTACTCACCGGAGGACGCGCACATCAACCTGACAGCGCTGGCGCGATTCGGCGGGGCGCATACTGTCTTCGACGAAGCCGTCGGTCTGGATCTCGCAGGCGGGCGGGTGCTCCTGCGCGACCTGCCGGCAGTCCCGTTCGACTTGCTGTCGATCGACATAGGGTCCACGCCGAACCTGTCAGTTCCGGGGGCCATGGAGCACGCAGTCCCTGTCAAGCCAATCGATCGACTGGTCAGGCGATGGTCGCTGCTCTGCGACCGGGTGCGCGCCGATCCGGAGCGGCAGGTGCTGGCTGTCGTCGGTGGAGGCGCCGCGGGAGTGGAGCTCGTCCTCGCGGCGCAGGCGCGGCTGCGGGCGTTGCTCCGCGAGCCGAGTCATTGGAGCCGCATTGAGTACCATCTCTTCACCGATCGAGACGATCTTCTGTCCACGCACAGCAGACGAGTGCGGCGGATCTTTCGCCGGGTCCTGAGGGAGCGCGGCGTCATGGTGCATCTCGGACACCCCGTGACCGAGGTGGCTCACGGCCGCCTGCGGACCGCGGACGGGACATGGCACGAAGCGAACGAGGTGGTGTGGAGTACCGAGGCCACGGCCGTGCCCTGGTTGGGACAGTCAGGCCTCGCCGTCGATCCCAACGGGTTCATTCGGGTCTCGAGTTCCCTGCAGTCGATTTCCCACGAACGAGTGTTCGCTTCCGGCGACATCGCGTCGATGGTTGATCATCCACGTGAGCGCTCCGGCGCGCTCGCCGTGCAGCAAGGGCCATGGCTTGCGGACAACCTCGTCCGCGCGCTGCGAGGAGAACCGCTTCGAACACATCGGCCCCGGCAGCGGTTCCTGTCGTTGATCTCCACGGGCAACCGCTACGCGGTGGCGTCGTACGGGGCGTTCGCGTTCGAGGGGGCCTGGGTGTGGCGCTGGAAGGATCGGATCGATCGCCGCTTCACCCGAAGCTACACCGAGTTACCGCTCACCGCCAGCAGCCACTAGACCACTGAACGAGTCGACACGTGATCAGTCCAGGCGGGAGCGTGCCGTAACGGGCGTGTCTGTATACTGCCTCTCATTCGTGTAGCGCGATCGTCGTTCAAGCCTTCGAGGAGTTGCGCCGAGTATCACGTGTCGCCAAGTGTCACGTCCTTGGCTTGTGTGGTGCGGCCGGCCCGCGCCCTCAGCTCTATTTGGCCCCGCTGCCGTTGGCGCCCGGAGGGAACTGCCGCTCCGTCCAGATCGCCGGCACGTCCAGCCTGTACTCCCGATGGCAGTTGATGCAGGTCAGCACCAGTTGATCGCCCGCCGCGGCGAGCGCCTTCGTGTTTCTGGCCCGCACGGCCTGCACCGTGGCGAGCCCTGCGTCGGCAACAGCCTGCGAGTACTTGGCCCAGTCGGCCTGATCGGTCCACTGCTGATCCTTCGGACCATTGCCAGCGAGCTTCGTGAGGTTGCCCGACGCCGCCAGCACGACCGCCGCGCGCTGAAGCTCCATCCATCCCTTCTCGGTAGTGGGAGGATTGAGCGACGCATCCCAAATCTCATTGGAATGGGGATCGACGACGTACACCATGATTTCGTTGAGCGAGACCACAGGGGTGTACACGGTTGCCGCGGTTACCGCAGGCGCGGGGGGTGGCGCCGTTTGAGCCGGTTGAGAACTACAGGCCACAGTCGTCCCGGCAGTGACTATGAGCAGTCCGAAGAATCGTGTGCGCATGGTTACTCCTCGTCGGTCCTCAATGGGGCGCTCCTGCTTGATCAAGAGGCGTGCCGCCCTGAGTCCTTGAACTCGGGCGAGGACGAATCGGGTCGGTGTGAATAATCCCCAACGGAGAGCGATCATATTCCGGTCGCTCGAGAGCTGCGTCGCTCCATCGCGTCATGCCATTCGAGCGCGGCTTATCATGGGTCATTGTATCGACGGGTCGCCTCCTCCGTCGTGATCGCGTGCCATCGGAACTGCGGATTGCCGGGACGGCCCATCCCGGAAAGAGCGGCTCCGTCAGGGCGAGGCGCTTTACAAGACGCAAGGGTGCGTCAGGTGCCATGGCGATAATGGTCACGGCAATGGCCCCAATGCACGAGCCTCAATCCACCGCCACGCGATTTCCGGGCGCTGAGCGCCTACCTGCAAGGACACAGTGCCCGAGAGATTGCCGACACGCTTCGGACGGGAATGCATGCACGTTCTGCCCAGATGCCAAGCTTCTCGCACCCGTCGGAGAGCGAGCGATTGGCGCTCGCAGAGTTCGTCGCGTCGATGCAGGAGCCGTAGGTAGAACCGTCCTTCGTCCGTACGCGGGCCGCGCCGGTGCGACGTGGCAAGCCTGTTGAGTGAGTTGCCGTCGGCTCCACGTCGCCCCTGACGTGCGGGCGTGGCTCAAAGGTGGTACGGATGCACACCGCCGATCCATATAGAATCAGCCCCAAGCAGGGAAGGAGCACGTCATGATGCGTTTTTGTGTCGTTCTCGTCGTCGTGACAGGTACGTGGCTGGCCGGTGGATGCGGTACACCCGCGCCGGTCGAGCAGCAGCAGGCCGCGCCGGCAGCGGCATCCACGCAACCCTCCGTCACCTCTCCGGTCAGCATCAACGCGTCGATGGTCTCGATCGTTGACCACGCCGGTCACGAGCTCTGGAACGTCGAGCGCGAAGGCAACAAGCCGAAGACCAAGGAAGACTGGGAGGTCCTCGCGGAGCACGCCACACAACTGGCGGCAGCGGGCGCCCTGGTCCGAATCCCCGGAACGGGTGTCCAAGACATGACCTGGGTCGCGTCGCCAGACTGGCAGAAGTGGGCGCGCGCGATGTCGGATGCGGCGCAGGCTGAGCTCAAAGCGATCGAAGGGGAGAACTTCGAGGCGCTGGTCACCGCCAACGGGCAGTTGGTCGAGGCGTGCGAAGGCTGCCACAAGCAGTTCAAGCCGTCGCTCCCGAGCGAGGGCGTCCTGCACGCTCACGCGCACTGATCTCGGCTCACGGCTGCTGAATCCGGAGGTGGCGTCTTGAGCACGGTCGCCATCGGACCGGTGCCGTTCGCGTCAGGGCCGTGACAGCTCGCACAGCAGAAGGCGAACAAGTCCCGCCCTGCCAGTGAGGGTATGAGCGGGACCCAGAGTCACGAGGAGTAATCGCCGTGGATTCGGAACGACAAGTCCGAGACCTCATGAGTCGGCAAGTCAAGACACTCGGTCTCAACGA